>Ga0209880_1000550_pt1 | contig 10202 bp, 10 predicted proteins | sample PersoiDNA2013191_FD_185803 | JGI IMG/M metagenome (GOLD analysis project Ga0209880, IMG submission 185803) | Permafrost soil microbial communities from the Arctic, to analyse light accelerated degradation of dissolved organic matter (DOM) -... | ecosystem: Environmental > Terrestrial > Soil >... | reverse complement strand
CTATCCGAAGAATACGTCATCAGTCACGACCCGGACGTCATCGTCGTGGCATCCGGCATGGGAGCTGGAGATGTCTCAGGGCGGACCGCGTTTGCCACGATCAACGCTGTGAAGCAGGGGCACGTCTATGACATTCTGGGTGACTACATCCTCCGCCCGTCGCCTCGTATCATCAAGGGTCTCGAGCTGATCGCAGATTATGTCCAGCGTGCTTCCCGTCCCTGACGCCGAGGTTCGACGACACGATACGGCTGTGCTTGTAGGCACAGCCGCAGTCCTGCTGGTCGTTACAGGCATCAGCGTGTTCTTTGGCAGTGCTGGTCTGACGCCTTCTGAGGTCCTTCACGGAGTGCGTCTCATGATCGGGGGGGCTCCCATGGGAACGCCGGAAGCTCAGATCGTCATGTTGAGACTCCTTCGCATCGGGCTGGGTGTTCTGGTCGGGGCGTCGCTGGGGTTGTCGGGTTTTCTCCTGCAAACCGCCTTCCGGAATCCGCTTGCTGACAGCTACCTCCTCGGCGTTTCAGGAGGGGCACAGCTGGCCGTCACACTCATTGCTCTTTTCGGTCTTGCCGGGACGGTTGCTTCCGTCCCCGTCATGATCGCTGCACCACTGGTTGGAGGCCTCCTTGTTCTGGCGATGCTCCTCGTCATCAGCAGGCGCATCGGTCACGACCTGCTGGCGTTTCTGTTGTCGGGCCTTGCTCTCTCCTACATGCTGAACGCCCTGTACTCGATTCTCGTCTCGACACGGCCCGACATTCTGTCCAACACTATCTTCTGGTCCTGGATGGGGCTCAACAGAGCGTCCGGAACGGGTATAGTGGTGGTGGCTGCAGGACTGATCGTGGCTGTACCGGTCGTCATGAGCCTGATGCGTCCTCTTCGATCGTATCTGGTAGGTGACGACTTTGCGCAGAACCTGGGCGTCAACGTGAGAACAATCAGGATCTCACTGCTGGTTATCAGCGTCATTCTCGCTGCGACAGACGTTGCTGCGTCGGGAGTCGTGGGGTTCGCTGGACTGTTCTCTCCGCACCTGGCACGTCTGCTGACGCATCGCACGGATCGCACGTTCGTCGTCCTGACCATGCTGATGGGCGCGACCGTGGTGGTTGTGGGGGATCTCATAGCCCGTTCGGTGAGCGTATCTGAGGTGCCGTTGAACACGGTGCTGTCACTCTTTGGGGCGCCATATCTTATCTGGTTGTCGATCAAGTCGAGGAGGGTGATGTGAACTCCGCTGTCCTCGAGCTCGCCGACGTCGCGGTCGGGTACGTTCGCGGGGAACCTGTTCTCAGGGACGTGACGATCAGCGTTCGCCCGGGAGAGGCCGTTGCGCTGGTCGGCCGCAACGGGACAGGGAAGTCGACGCTCCTTCGGACGATGCGCGGGTTCTTGCCCCCCTTCGATGGTCAGGTCATGCTGAACGGGCACCCGTTGCAGTCCATGAGTCCGCAGACCCTTGCGGCAACCATTGGGTTCCTGTCGCCTGGGATACCTCAGGCGCACATCCTGGTGGATGAGGTCATCGAGCTCAGTTCCCTTGGACGGCTCAAATCCATGCAACAGCTCGAGGCCTCGGATCACCCTGACGTGTTCACAGAGGTCAGCGGCTTTGGTGCACGCTTTCTGGACGAGATGTCTTCAGGACAACAGCGCAAGATTATGCTTCTGGCTCTTGTGGCGCAGTGGACGGATGTCCTCCTGATGGATGAGCCCGAACTGCACCTCGACCTCCCCAGCCTGCGCGAACTCCACGGCCTGATATCCTGGGCTACCAAGAAGGGCAAGTCGGTGGTGCTGTCCACGCACAATCTGGAGACCATACGCGTCCTGCCGGATCGGTTGTACGTTGTAGGCGACAAGACCGTGCGCGAGGCGCCCCGGACCGAGGAGACTGTGCAGGCGCTGCTGGAAGGGAATGAGTCGATTTGACGCGCGGGAAGTTTGCTCTTAGACTTGACTTAACTGAGAGAAACAAGCCGCGAACAATGGGCCGTTCGCAATGGTTGAGCTGGACGTCATGTCGTTCATACGGGAGGCTCGAGGTGAAGAAGCTGCTGGTAGCAGGATGCGTCCTGATGATCGTCGCAGTTGCGGCGGCTGGTTGTCGTGTGGTCTCTCCGCCCCAGGTGGACGCGAAGGTGTTCCTTGTCAGAACGTCATCGCCAGAGGTCGAGGTTGTCGCGGTGCCAAGGCGTGTCTCTGCCGAGATCCCTCTCGCTGAGGCTGTTCTAAGAGAGCTTCTCAAGGGTCCGACAACCGCAGAGCGCGGGCAGGGGCTAGCATCTCTGATCCCCGAAGGGGCCGCACTCGTGTCCGTTTCTGTCACCGAGATGGGCGTTGCACGGGCCGATTTCAGTGAGGGGCTCCAACAGGGGGTCGGCGGTTCCATGCGTGTCCTGGGCATCCGGCAGCAGATCGAGACGACACTCATGGCGATTCCGGGCATCACATCGGTTATACTGTCTGTCGAAGGCAAGACGGAGGGGGTTCTGCAACCCTGAGGAGTATGTTCCTCTCAGATTCCGACCACCTTTGACCCCTCTCCGGACGGGGGGGAACGAACATTGAGGTAACTCTGGAGGAATGAAATGGAAAGAATAGTCTATCTGGATAACGCGGCGACCACACCCGTAGACGCCGCCGTCCTTGACGAGATGAAACCGTTCTTCATTGAGCAGTTTGCCAATCCCATGACCTATATGCATTCATCAGCGGGCGATGTGGCGCAGACAGCGGTCGAGGAAGCTCGTGGGCGTGTGGCGTCTCTTATCGGATCGAAGCCCGAGCAGGTCATTTTCACGAGTGGCGGGACGGAGTCAGACAACTGGGTGCTCAAGGGAACAGTGGAAAGGGCTTCACGCGAGCGGCTGCACAAGCCTGGGCACCTGGTGACGGCGGAGTTCGAGCACCACGCCATCTTGCACAGCGCCTTGGCACTACAGCGCCAGGGATATGAGGTGACGTTCGTGAAGGTCGGACACAGCGGTATCGTGGACCCCGACGACGTGCGGCGCGCTATGCGCCCAACGACCGTGCTGGTTTCGATCATGCACGCAAACAATGAGATTGGAACAATACAGCCCATCGCCGACATCGCGCGCGTGGCTCATGATCACGGAGCTCTCATGCACACGGACGCCGTCCAGACGACTGCGCATATCCCCGTGGACGTGGATGCCCTGGGGGTCGATTTCCTGAGCGTCTCTGCTCACAAGTTCAACGGACCCAAGGGTGCAGGCGTCCTGTTCATTCGTGACCACGCTGCCCTGTATCCTTTCATCGACGGAGGCGGACAGGAGTGGGGATTGCGTGGGTCAACCCACAACGTTCCTGGTATCGTCGGCCTCGGCAAGGCGGCGCAGCTGGGCAAGGAACGACTGCCGGGAGAGCTCGAACGTCTGACGACGCTGCGGAACATGCTGCTTGACAAGCTTTCGGCGGGCATCGACCGAATCGTCGTGAACGGTGACATGAAGCAGCGCGTGCCGCAGAACCTCAATATCCGCATCGAGGGTATCGACAACGAGCCACTGCTCCTTGCCATGAACGAGGCTGGGATCATCGCAGCGGGCGGTTCGGCGTGCAACGCCGAGGAAACGCTGGCGTCGCATGTGCTGACGTCTATCGGTTGTGACCTGAAGGAAGCGAAGTCGTCGATACGTCTCTCGCTTGGGTATGTAACGACAGAGAAGGACGTCGACCGTGCCGCAGACGTCATTCCCGGTCTCGTCAAGTTCTTGCGCTCGATGGCTTGAGGCCGCATGGACAAATATAGTCGTGTCACGATCCGTGAGTTCATGAGCCCGAGCAACATCGGGCACATCGACGACCCCTCGGGCACGGGGCATATCACCGACAATGCGGACGCCGTCGAACTAACACTTTTCATTAGCGTCGACGCAGGTCGCATCACGGATGCCAAATACCGGATAGCAGGGTGTACGGCTCTTATCGCAACGCTCTCTGTTCTCAGCAAGGAACTGCCAGGCAAGACCATTGACGAGGCTCTGACGCTCGATATGCCATATCTGTCGGGTCTGCTCGAAGGCCTGCCCGAATCAAAGTGGCGTTGTGCCAGGTATGCCGTTCAGGCGCTGCATCTTGCAATTGAGGACTACCAGAGCAAGACATCCTGAACGATTCCGTCTGTATGGGAGTGCCCCGCCGACAAGGCGGGGCATTTGCACGCTATCGACGCTCAGGGTTCATAATACCATCACGTAGAGAGGTTGACACAAAATCCTGTCGGGACACTATGACTATATGACTACCGTGGCGATGTATACCCGCATCCGTAAAACGCAGCATACCGAGGGGCGTCGCTAGTCGCATATCTCTATACTGAACATGCGAAGCCTCCCGGAGACGGGAGGCTTCTTTGGTTACTGGAGAGCTCATGAAGAAGGAGAAGGAATGACAATAACATTGGTACCCATAAACGTCCTGCGGCAACACGAGCAGATTCTGAACGAGAACTTGATGAGAGTCCAGCGCGATCTGGTGCGGGACGGCATGATCAAGGACCCTATCATCGTGGACCAGCGAACCATGGTTATCCTGGATGGCCATCACCGCTACAACGTTCTCAAGAGGATGGGGTGCAAGTACGCGCCCGTCTATCTCGTCGATTACAGCAGTGACCAAATAGGAGTCACTGCCTGGAGAGCCGGCGAACATGTCACGAAGGCAGAGGTCATGCGAGCGGGCCTTACCGGGAACCTTATGCTTGCCAAGACCTCGCGCCACGTCGTTCCGGACATGCCCCATGGTGTCAACGTACCTCTCGCGGTACTAAAGGAGAAAGCACATGACAACAAACTCCATCTTGAACCTCATCGGCAACACGCCGGTCGTCGAGCTTCAGCACTTCAGCACAAATCCCGGGGTTCGAATCCTGGCAAAGCTGGAGGGTAACAACCCCGGAGGATCCCTCAAGGACCGCCCCGTCCTTGCGATGTTCAGGGACGCCGAGGAGCGAGGGGTGCTGAAGCCCGGAGCTCAGCTGCTGGAAGCCACCAGCGGGAATACCGGGATTGCCATGGCAATGATTACGGTTCTGCGTGGTTACAGGTTCCGTGCGGTGATGGCCGAGAGCGCGAGCATCGAACGTCGGAAGATCATGAAGATGTTCGGCACGGATATCGTTCTCACCGACGCCGCCGGCGGCACGAATCTGGCCATCAAGACTGCACAGCAGATGCTTGCGGAGGATCCGTCATGGGTCAACCTCAACCAGTTCGAGAACAGCGCCAACCCGCGTTCACATGAGGAGACAACCGGCCCTGAGATACTGCGGGACGTTCCTGACGTGACCCATGTGGTCGCTGGCATGGGTACGGGTGGCACGTTGACCGGACTGTCCGCCTTCATGCACAGGCAGGCGCCACAAGTGAAGGTTGTCGGGGTCGAACCGATCGCCGGCAGCAAGATCCAGGGCCTGCGGAACATGGCAGCTTACACACCCGGCATCTTCAGTTTCGACAGCTTGGACGTGACGCTGAGGATGACCGAAGACGCTCCCGCCTTTGACATCGCGCGTGAAATCTACCGAAAGGAAGGCATCAGTGTCGGCATCTCTTGCGGTGCGGCCCTCTGGGGAGCCATGGAACTGGCCCGCACGCTGGACAGCGGCGTGATTGTAGTTATCTTCCCCGACCGTGGCGATCGCTATGCCAGCACGGCGCTTTTCGAGTAGCATTCCCGCCGCCATGCTCGATGTGGCCCAGCAAAGCATCTGGAGCCAGAAGTGCGTAATGGTGGCGTAAGGAGTCGATGATGAGCAAAATACGATAAATATGTTTGCGTTCTCCGGGCGACTTGCTATAAGCATCTATCATAGGTTGTATATATGCTAAGGAGGAAATACTGATGAACAAAGAAAAAGTGGTTCTGGCTTATTCCGGAGGTCTTGACACCTCTGTCATTCTTAAATGGTTGGAAATCGAATACAGCTACGATGTCATCGCAGTCTGTGTCGATGTAGGCCAGAAGGATGATTTCGTAGCTGTCAAGAAAAAGGCATTGGAGACCGGAGCTGTCAAAGCTTACGTCATCGATGTGAAAGAAGAATTCGTGAAAGACTATGCATTCACCACCCTGAAGGCCGGGGCTGTATACGAAGACGATTACTTGCTGGGAACATCCTTCGCACGCCCGCTGATCGCCAAGAAACTGGTGGAAGTGGCTGAGAAGGAAGGAGCTGTGGCTATCGCCCACGGCTGTACCGGTAAAGGGAACGACCAGGTGCGTTTCGAATGTACCTTCAAGGCCATGAATCCCTACCTGAAAATCATTGCACCCTGGCGTATCTGGAATCTTAAATCCCGTGAGGACTGCATCGATTTTGCCAACAAACACGGTATTCCGATCCCCGTAACCAAGAAAGACATTTACAGTCGTGACGGGAACGTGTGGCACCTCAGCCACGAAGGCGGCGATCTGGAAGACCCCTGGAATGAGCATGACCCCAACATCTATCAGATGACTGTGAAGCCTGAAGATGCTCCGGATGCACCGGTCTACGTGACCATCAGCTACGAAAAAGGCATGCCGGTTGCTGTAGACGGCGTGAAAATGAGTCCCCTGGAATTGCTGATGAAGCTGAACAAACTGGGCGGCGCCAACGGCATCGGTGTCACCGATATCGTCGAGAACCGACTGGTTGGGATGAAATCCCGTGGCGTTTATGAGACACCGGGCGGCACGCTGCTTCACAAATCCCATGCGATTCTGGAAAAACTGGTCCACGATCGTTCTACTATGAGCTTTAAATCCGGCATCGCCAAGAAATACTCCGAGCTGGTTTACGACGGACTTTGGTTCACACCGTTGAAAGTCGCTCTGGATGCTTTCGTGGAGTCCACACAGCAGGTGGTTACAGGCGATGTGAAGCTGAAGCTCTACAAAGGCCAGATTTACAACGCCGGTTCCAAATCACCGTTCTCCATGTACAGTGAGGAGTTCGTTACCTTTGGTGAAGACGATGTATACAATCAGCATGATGCCGAAGGATTCATCAATCTGTTCTCACTGCCGCTGAAAGTGCGTGCCCTGATGGATTTAAGAAACAGCGAAAAGGAAAAGGACATCACATGAAGCTATGGGGAGGCCGGTTCTCGAAACCGGCCTCCGAATTACTGGATGAATTCAATGCCAGTATCGAATTTGACAAGCGCCTCTTCCGACAGGACATTCGAGGCAGCAAGGCCCACGCCAGGATGTTGGGGAAGATTGGGATCCTGACCACCAAGGAAGTGTTGCAGCTGGTGGAAGGGCTCGAAGGGATCCTCAGGGATATGGAAGCCGGAACGGTTCCCTACACCAAGGCAGACGAGGACATCCACATGTGGGTGGAACGGGTCCTTACAGAACGGATTGGGACAGTGGGCAAGAAACTGCATACCGGCAGGAGCCGGAACGACCAGGTGGCCGTGGATCTGAAGCTGTATATGAAGGATGAACTGGCGGAAATCGCGGGCCTTCTGCTGGAGTTGTTGGAGACTCTGGTGTCTATGGCCGACATGCATAAGGATACGGTGCTGCCGGGGATGACCCATTTGCAGAATGCACAGCCCGTGACCTTCGGGTATCATCTGATGGCGTATTTCCAGATGTTCAAGAGGGATTACAGCCGTCTCTTGGACTGCATAGAACGGATGGACCTGAGCCCCCTCGGCAGCGGTGCTCTGGCAGGGGTGACCTATGCTTCCGACCGCAGCTATACCGCCTTGGAACTTGGCTTTGCAGGGGTTACGGAGAATGCCATGGATTCTGTCAGCGACAGGGACCATGTGATTGAGTTCATCGCCGATGCGTCCATCCTGATGATGCACCTGAGCCGCTTCTGTGAGGAACTGATTCTCTGGAACTCGTCGCCCTTCAGTTTCATCGAAATGGATGACACCTTCAGTACCGGGAGCAGCATCATGCCTCAGAAAAAGAATCCTGATGTGGCAGAGCTGATCCGGGGGAAAACCGGACGGACCTACGGGAACCTGATCAACATTCTGACCCTCATGAAATCCCTGCCGTTGGCTTATGACAAGGACATGCAGGAGGACAAGCCGCCGCTTTTCGATACGGTTGACACCTTGAAACCCTGCCTGAAGATTTTCATAGAAATGATAGAAACCATGACCGTGAAACAGGAAAACATGCTTAAAGCCGCGTCTTTAGGGTATACAAATGCCACCGATGTGGCGGACTACCTTGTGCGCAAAGGGCTTCCTTTCCGCAGCGCCCATGGGGTATCCGGGCAGATGGTCCGGTCCTGTATGCTGAAAGGCATTCTCATTGAAGAGCAGAGTCTGGAGGAATTCAAAGTTTTCAGCCCTCTGTTTGAAACGGACGTATTAGACGCTGTGCAGCTGAAATCCTGCATGGAAGCGAAAAAATCCTATGGATCCACGGCACAGTCCAGTATCCTGACGATGATTGAAAACGGCCGAATCTTTCTGAAAACGGAAAATGGGCGGTTTGTCAAACCAAGTGCAACAATTCTTCTGCCAAAGCCTGATAAGGCGTTTCCCAGTTGAGATATTTCCACGGACAAACGAAAAAGGCCTCCGGCTGCTACGGAGGCCTTTTTCATCTCTGGGAAGGAGGTTGGTATGAAGTCTGTTTCGCCACCTCTAGTACACGGATGTCGGGGCGGACGTTCGACGCATTCTTCACAGTGTATTCACCCGTGACCCGTTCATGCTGACCAGAAGCCCGGTCAGGATGAGCCCACTGTCGATGATGGTCTGCGCGGTGATGTGCCAGTATGCCAATGGCTGTGTGATTACTTCCACTTGGTCATATTGGTTTGTGTCTCGACGGGCTTTCTCCTTCAGTTCGCCTCGTTGCGCTCAAATTGTACATCTGCCAGTTGTAGCACTTCACCAAGAAGACCCTGGAAAGGAGTTGGTGAAGAAGAGATAATCATTGGGTAAGGTTCCTTTCAACAGTGGACCGGTCTTATTGTGTTAGTTGCGTCGGAGTGATAGAGTTTGGACAAGACAAAATAGCAGAAGTAGCTCTAAACATCGTTCTGATTAGGAGGGAGGCAAGGAAGATGGAGCGCGAGGATTTTGCAGAATATCGCAAGAAGGTATACGAACTCTATTTTCAGAGAAGGTACAACGAAGCATTAGAAATTGCCGAGAAAGCCTATGCACAATTTGAAGACAAGATTTCAGAAACTTCTTACTGGCTTGCATGTTTTAACTCAGTGCTTCATAAAGAAGATAAGGCTATCGAGATTCTGACAACTTCATTGGACGATGGTGTCTGGTGGTCGCCCAGGATGCTTGAGGGAGAAAAGGACTTAGACCCGTTAAGGAATCGCGAAGAATTCAAAAGGATCATGAAAAGATGTCGGGAGATATTCGAGGGGAAGCAAAGAGAGTCAAGACCCGAAAGGCTCGTATTCTACCCTGACAAACTCGATCCGGGGGAGAAACACCGTCTTCTTGTCGCGTTGCACCGAGGAGGAGATAATGCGGAGGAATTCTGCAAGTACTGGAAGCATGTTCTAAAGAGAGGCTATATTCTCCTTGTTCCTCAGTCATCACAACTTTATGGGCCTGATGCGTATTGCTGGAGTGATTGGGGAAAGGCAAGGGACGAAGTATTGAAGCACATTATTGAGATGAAAGAGAAGCACAGCCTCATTGAAGGTGGCATTGTTGTTGCAGGGGCTTCTCAAGGGGCAAGTCTTGGCATGATTGATCTCGTACTTGAAGACACCCCTCTAGATCTCGAAAAATTCATTGCTGTAATTCCTCCGATAGATGATGTTTCATTATTCATCCCATTACTTGAGAACGGAGTAAGAAAGGGAGTAAAAGGGTACATCCTTGCAGGTGAAAAAGACAACTTCACCAAAAACACAAGAGATCTTTGCTCAGAGATGGAAAAGGCAGGGCTCCCATACAGACTTACTGTAGTGAAGGGACTCGGTCACGATTTTCCGTCCGATTTTGACGTTTATCTCGACGAAGCACTGGATTATATGGAAGCAAAGTGATTGTTCTCGCGGCTATTCGTAAGACGAGGTTCCACTGTTCTGATCGTTCGCCCGTGAGGTTCGATGATGAACGAAAAAGGCCTCCGGCTGCTACGGAGGCCTTTTTCATCTCTGGGAAGGAGGTTGGTGTGAAGTCTGTTTCGCCACCTCTAGTACGCGGATGCCGGAGCGAACGTTCGACACA
>Ga0209880_1000549_pt1 | contig 10205 bp, 6 predicted proteins | sample PersoiDNA2013191_FD_185803 | JGI IMG/M metagenome (GOLD analysis project Ga0209880, IMG submission 185803) | Permafrost soil microbial communities from the Arctic, to analyse light accelerated degradation of dissolved organic matter (DOM) -... | ecosystem: Environmental > Terrestrial > Soil >... | reverse complement strand
AAACTGAACTGAGACCACCCATCGACAGAACATTTATAGCCCTTGCGCCCAAGGTATACCGTGCGCTGGCACACATAAGGCAAACAATTTCCCATGGCCGGTGCATACGTGGCTGGATACGATCAATTTTTTGCTGGGCGGTAGCCAGAACTGCTGTCTCAAGGCGGCGGTTCTCTTTGCGTACATTGTGTGTTAGCGCACATACAACAACAGATCCTTGCTGTAATTTCACACAATCTCGCAGCTCGCCGGCGTGCACGGCGTGAGTGTGCTGCCAATGAAGCGTCGGTTTTCGGCAACGGATATGCAATTTTGCATCTCCGGTTGCAGGCTTTGGAATTACCCGACTGCTTACTACACAGGATTGCCCAATGCTAGTTGCAAACCGAACTCATGTCGCAAACAGTTTGCTGGCCGCCTTGCCGAACAAGGTCTATCAGTCGCTGCTCGAGCGTCTGGAGCCGATCACGCTGACTTCCGGCGAAGTACTCTATCATCCCGGTGAACCGATTCACCACGTTTACTTCCCGACCGATACGCTGGTGTCTTTGCTCACGATGGCAGAAGGACATCAGGCACTGGAAGTCGGCATGGTTGGCCGTGAAGGCATGCTCGGGATTCCATTGGCGCTTGGCGTAAGCGATTCGCCGGTGCACGCCGTGGTGCAGGGAGCGGGAATGGCCTTGCGCATGACATCCGCGCACTTTCACAAGGAATTTCACCAGAGTGCGCAATTACAACGAGAGGTGTACCACTACATCTACGAATTGATGATTCAAATGACCCAGACTGCCGCGTGCAATCGCTTTCACCGGATCGAAGCCCGTCTCGCACGCTGGTTGCTAATGACGCGCGACCGCGTGCAATCGAATCAATTTCATCTGACGCAGGATATTCTTGCAAATATGCTGGGTGTGCGGCGGGTTGGCGTTACCAAAGCCGCCTGTGATTTGCGCCAACGCAATCTGATCAGTTACAACCGTGGCGAAATCATCATTCTCGACGGGGAAGGTCTCGAAGCCGCCGCTTGCCAGTGTTACCAGATCGTCAAGGACATGCGCGAAGTTGCACGGGCTTAGTCATGTTGCGCAATCCACATCTTCAAAAAAGAAGACCCGGAGCGGGATTGCCGTTGCCGGGTCAAAGTACTTCAGGTGTTCATCAAAGGGGGAGGAATGAACACCTGTGCGCATCATCCCCTTTTGTTCCGAGACACTCCGTTCGATAACGTACATAAGCCGGAAAAAATGTTTTCACATCAACTTTGGTGTTACTCAAGGAAAGTCGCCACGTTGATCTCCGTAGCGAATATGTGCGTTAGCGTACATACTCTCTCTGTTTAACATGTTATAAATACATAGATGACATGATTGTTTCAGTTTTAACCATAGTTAAACCGTGCATATTTGATTTTGACCCTATCAGGTTGCCCGCTCCGGAGAAAAGAATATGCTAGCTGTAATACCCGTACGGCATGCCCCTGATCAAAACCATCTTCTCGCTGCTTTGCCTGCGGAAGTATTAGCCCGCATCTCCCCCGATCTTGAACTGATCTCGATGAAGCTCGGTGAAGTCCTCTGCGAATCAGGCGGCCAATTGCAATACGTCTATTTCCCGACGACCGCCATCCTGTCTCTGCATTACGTCATGGAAGACGGCGCGTCGGCCGAAATCGCGGGCGTGGGCAATGAGGGCATACTCGGAGTTGCACTTTTCATGGGCGGCGATACCACGCCCAGCCAGGCCAGTGTGCATACGGGAGGGTGGGGCTACCGCCTGAAAGGGCGGTTGCTTATGGAAGAATTCAACCGTACCGGGGGACGCCGTGCCGGTGCATTGCAAAAGTTGTTGCTGCGTTACACCCAGGCATTGATGACACAGATGTCCCAGACCGCGGTCTGCAATCGGCATCATTCGGTGGAGCAGCAACTGTGTCGCTGGCTGCTGTTGACCCTTGATCGATTGCCTTCGAATGAATTGACCATGACACAGGAATTGATTGCCTGCATGCTTGGCGTACGCCGTGAAGGCATCACGGAAACCGCCGGGAATTTGCAGCGTGCTGGTTTGATCAGTTACCGCCGCGGTCACATCTCGGTGCTTGATCGATCCGGATTGGAGTCACATGCTTGTGAATGCTACAGCGTAGTCAAGAAGGAATTCCATCGCCTGCTTAGCGATGCAAGAGACACAAACAGCCTGCCGATCAATCTTAGAATCAAGTCGTCACGGACAAACTAGGGCTCAGGACAAGTTAGTTCATGGCAGGATTAACATAGGTGTAGTTTAAGTATGGGCATGGTCAGATACAACAGACGCGCAGCGTGCTGTTGAATTTGTAAAGTTTGTAAGGCCGTAATTTTTTCGCCGGCCGGAGTAGCGAAAATATCCCCATTCAGGAAGAACAAATTGGTAATGCCCGAAGACAACTCGAATCTGCAATTGCCAACCACGACATCGTCGCGGCGGATGGTGTCCCGTATATCCGATTCACGTCAAACTGATACGCGGAATTTCGATATCCGGATATCTGATCTCGAGGGACGCTGCCATGGGCGGAGGGTAAATCTTCCTTGAAAACGAAACATAAAATTGTAGCCTGGCTTGCTTTGGCCTTTCTGCTGGTTACGCTGGCGGTGGCAGTATCGTTCTGGACTTTCAGACAGATTGAAGAAGCATCCGCCGTGCGCAAACATACCGACACTGTATTGGACGGTGCGGACAAGTTGCAGTCTGCATTGAGAGATGCCGAGACCAGCCAGCGCGGCTATTTGCTGACCGGTCAAGAGGAATTTCTGGAACCCTATTTGGCAGTGCGCGACAATATCAGTAGCCAACTGAAAGAATTGCGTAGAATTACCCTGGTCAGTGCGGCCCAGAAGCACCTGGATACTCTGGTTCCCTTGGTGGATGCCAAATTGGCGCTGATGTCATATGCCATCGAGTTGCGCCGCAACCATGATGTGGCTGACGCGCTCGCAGTTGAGCGCAGTGGTCAGGGCAAGCATTTGATGGATTCGATTCGGGCCGAGATGAGCAGCTTCATCCTGCTGGAGCAAGACGTGTTGGCGCAGCGCGAAGCAGAGTTTCAGGCGAGCATGCGCCATATGTTTTCCATCATCGTTGCCTCCAGCCTGTTTACGCTGATGTTTACATTTGCGTTCGCCTATCTGGTCTACCGGGAAACTCAGCAGTGGCTCAAGAATTTGGTTCATCTCGAAACTCGGCATTTGCTTGAGGTCCAGGAGGAAACGAATAAACAACTGCAGTTGGCCAACAACACCCTGCAGGAAAGCGAGGAAAAGCTCGCCGTTACGCTCAACTCCATCGGCGATGCAGTGATCGCCACCGATGCCGAAGGGCGTGTGACACTCGTAAATCATTTTGCCGAGAAGCTCACCGGTTGGACGCAGCCGGAAGCTGGCGGCCTCCAGGTGGACGAGATTTTTCGCATCATCAACCAGGAAACCCGGCTACCCGCCCCTGTTCCGGTAATAGCTACCTTGGCACATGGCACGATACAAGGCCTGGCCAACCACATCGTACTGATTGCCCGCGATGGTGGCGAGTGCCCTATCGCCGACAGTTGCGCGCCGATTCGCGACCGCGACGGTCAGGTGATCGGGGCCGTGCTGGTATTCCGCGATGTCACCGGGGAATATGCAGCGCAGCAGGCCTTGCGCGACAGTTCCGCACTGATCCAGACGATACTGGATACCGTGGTGGACGGTATCATCACCTTCCATGCCCGCGGCGGGATCATCGAGACAGCCAACCCGGCCGCCGAGCGAATGTTTGGCTATACCGCCGCAGAACTGAACGGACAAAACTTCAGCATGCTGATACCCGAGCTTGATCGAGACCAGCGCAATGGCTCCCTCGAGTATTACAGTGCGAGCGATGAGGCGCGCGCCATGGGCCTCAGTCGTGAAGTCGTGGGCCGACGCAAGGATGGCAGCATTTTCCCGATGGAGATGGAGGTAAGCGAGATGTGGCTTGGTGGCCAGCGTTACTTCACCGGAATTTTACGCGATATCACCACGCGCAAGCAGGTGGAAGCAGAGCGGACGCTGTTCGATCAGTTGCTGCAGAAGAAAAACACCGAGCTGGAGCACGCCATGTCTGTGGCACAGAAAGCCAACCTCGCGAAATCGATTTTTCTTTCCCGCATGAGCCATGAGCTGCGCACCCCGCTCAATGCCATCCTCGGCTTCGCCCAGTTGCTGGAGGCCGGTTCACCGCCGCCAGCGCCCGCCCAGGTTGCAAGGCTGCAGCAGATTATCAAAGCAGGATGGTATCTGCTGGAACTGATCAACGAGATCCTCGATCTCGCGTTGATCGAGTCCGGCAGGCTCTCGCTGTCGCGAGAACCGGTGTCGCTGGCCGAAGTCATGCGCGAATGCCAGGCCATGATCGAATCGCAGGCGCAACATCGCGGCATCCGTATCAACTTTCTGCCCTTCGACAAGACCTGGTATGCCAATGCCGACCGGACCCGGGTCAAGCAGGTTCTGATCAACCTGCTGACCAATGCGATCAAATACAACATCAAGCAGGGAACGGTCGAGGTGAACTGCACAGCGATCGCCCCGGAACGCATACGCATCAGCATCAAGGACAGCGGTGCGGGATTGCCCCCGGAAAAACTGGTGCAGCTGTTTCAGCCGTTCAATCGTCTCGGGCAAGAGAACGGCAGCGAGGAAGGGACGGGTATCGGCCTGATGGTAGCCAAGCAACTGGTCGAACTGATGGGCGGCACGATCGGCGTGGAAAGCACCGTCGGGGTGGGCAGCGAATTCTGGATCGAACTGGTTCTGGCCGTTGCGCCGCAACTTGCGGTTGGACATACCATGCCCACGGAATTTGCGCCGCTAGCTCCGGGAAGCGCGGCGCTGCGCACCCTGCTCTATGTGGAGGACAATCTGGCCAACCTGATGCTGGTCGAGCAAATATTCGCGGACTACCCGCATGTGCGCATGATCAGCGCGCGCGATGGCAATCTCGGCATCGCGCTGGCGCGCGCCCATCTCCCGGATGTGATCCTGATGGATATCAATCTGCCCGGCATCAGCGGGATCGAAGCCCTGAATATCCTGCGCGAGGACCCGGCAACCAGGCATATCCCCGTCGTTGCCCTCAGTGCCAATGCGATGCTGCGCGATATCGAGAAGGGACTGGAGGCGGGATTCTTCCGCTATCTGACCAAGCCGATCAAGATCAATGAATTCATGGCTGCGATGGACGATGCACTGGAATATTCAGCTATTGTTCATTAGGTGAAACCAGGTTTTGTGTAACTCGGAAATAGCCGGCAGAACTTATGCAACGCAGTCTTTCGTCGAACACAACACACGAAGCAGCATTACCGGATGGTTTCGTGTCGGCGGCAATTGATCCTGTGTCGTTCATTTCCAATCGTATTGCTATAACCATGACTCACCACTCCATTTGCGCCACCATCCCCGATGCAGCAATCGATATTGCCGAAAGAAATCTGCGCGACATTCTGACGCTGGCCATCGAACACCTTCCCGCGCGATCCGCAATCGTGGTCTGGGATGCGCAATGCGATCTCGCGATTGCGCTCACCGAGGCCTACCGGCGCTGCCTGCCCGACGCGACATTCATCGACTTTGATAGCATTGCGCCGGAGACTGTGCGCGCCGAGTTTGAGAGACTCGCGCCCGCCGACTTGGTGGTGTTGATTCAATCCACCAGCTTTCGTCTGGACGCGTTCCGCATACGAGTCGAACTTTTCAAACGCTTTCTCAAGGTGATCGAACATCCGCATTTATCGCGCATGCCGGGTGCGGAGGCGCTGATCTATATCGACTCGCTGGCTTATGACCCGGCCTATTTTCGCGGGGTGGGCAACGCCTTGAAAGTGCGCATCGATGGCGCGCAAGAGTGTGTCATCGACAGCGACGGTGAACAATTGGTGTTCGCATCGGGACTCGAATCCGCCAAGCTCAATGTTGGCGATTACGACAATATGCACAATATCGGGGGCCAATTCCCTATCGGCGAAGTGTTCACGGAATCAAAAGATCTCGAGGCGGTGAATGGCCGTGTGCGCATTTCCATTTTTGGCGACACTGCATTTACGGTCAACAAACCCGGCCACCCTATCACTCTGGTTGTCAGCAAAGGACGCGTCACCGAAGTCATCGATTCCACGCCCGAGTTCGACCGAGTGCTCGCCAATATTCGCGCAGACGAAGGCGAAATCTGGCTGCGCGAACTGGGCTTAGGGCTGAACAAGGCATTCACACAGGACAGAATAGTCAGCGATATCGGCACGTTTGAACGCATGTGCGGTGTGCATCTGTCGCTGGGCGCCAAACACGGAAGCTACAACAAACCAAACATCAAGAAGACTACGGCAAAACATCATGTCGATGTATTTGCCATTACAAAATCTGTCACCCTGGACAACGAGGTGATCTATCGTGACGGGGCTTGGCAGGTTGATTCACACACGACCCAGTTGGGAAATTAGAATTATGGGAGCGGGTTAAAATTGTTTTTCTGCTTCTGAAATATAACCGGCGACGCAAAAAAAATGTCCCGTTTTATTCCTTCGGCCAGTAGGCAGTGGCTATCCCGTCGCCGAGATCGGCTTCGATCAGACGGCGACGCACCTCAAGCAAACGCCTGATCAGCGCGGGTTCATGCCTGGCATATAACTCGGCATCCGGGGTGCGGTTCACCACGACACCGAGCAGTTCGGTGATCGCATTGCCGATGGAATTCTGGCTTATGGTAACGATCAGCTTGCCCGCATCGTTGCGGTAGATGAGCTGCTTGAATGCAGGTTGCCAGCGTATGGCATTGGCATACTTGGCATCCACAATACAGTGGTCGCGCACTTTCTTCGCTGTTTTCATAAAATCATTGTTAAACAGCAACACGCTTTCCACCTCTTCCGGGAAATAGATGTCATGCAGCATAGGCGCGTTGTGCGTAGAGACCTGCGAGAAAAAAGTGCGGTAGAAATCGATGAAGCCTTTCAGCACCTCATCGTATTCTTTCCAGAAATGCACATTTTTGAGAGCCTCCACCCCTCCCTGTATCTCCCAGCTGGGTAATCCCTGCGGATAGCCGGTAAGTCCGATGCGGGCATCGGCCTCACTCGCAGGCTTGAGAATTTCCAGATTCAGTGCCTTGCCGAAAAACTCGCGATAGACATCTCGCATGTATGCCTGAAACAGGCTGTGCTGCCCGCCATCAGTAAGGTTCGGATTGTTGGGATCGGCTAGCTTGGAATTTCGCAGATCTGCCTTGGGGAAAACAATGAAGTGGTTATGCAACATACGGATGCTGGGTACACCGGGAGAAGTCAGCGGCCAAGTAGCATCCAGACTTGCTTCACCCGTAAGTACCAACGCCTCGTCCGGATCAGGATACTGCTCCAGCATATAAGCCATGATGATCTGGTTCATCCGGTTCCACACTTGCTTTACATTGTCTGCAACTTGCGTACGCCGCACCGGTCTCCCCAGCGGGTTGAGAATAGTCTTGGAAGTGTTGTAAATGATCGAACAATCAAACTCGGTGCTGTGTCCCAATGCCTTGCGATACAACAACAGATTTTCCGAGTTCATCAGCAAACCATTATTGTTCACCAGATCGTTAAGATTCTCGGTGCTATTGAAAAACTCATTGTGCTTCATCCCCTCCGGTACTTCCAAAGGAATTGACCTGAAAGGAGTTAAAATTTCGCGTGGGCCAGATTGCATCCTGTCGTCCCTCAACTGTGTATAGGTAGTTCGGATAACGTTTTAGTGTATCCGCAATGTCGGCAAGTTTACCTGCATGAGCCATGAGCAGTTACTCCGACAAGCAAAGGCAGTCATGTATTACTCGTCTACAGGACGAGTATTTTTGGTTCTCGATAAATCTGCGTTTCCCTGGATAACGCGTTTCCCTGGGTAAAAAAAAGGCTTGCTGGGGGAAGCAAGCCAAGGGAGGATTACAGAAGTCTACTGTAACAGTAATTAATAATACACTGATATTACTGTTTGTCAAGAAAAGATGTTTTGACTCGTAAACATACCTTTGGTCCGACTAATCATAACAACCCTGACTGTAGAAAGTTAATTCTGCCCAAGTGCTCACATATCGCCAGGGGAGGTTTTTATTGTATTTTTGCATCCGACTGCAATCGGCTGGTATTTGTCAGTAAGCGCCTCATTGAAATCAACCGCGGCTTTCAGGAACGCGGGCGTCCGTTTTTGGCATATACCAGCCATTTTAAAATCAAACTGTCCTGCGCCGCTTTCTCGCGCGCCACCTGAGCACAACAGTCGCGCGCCACGCCACGCGCACCGCAAAATATCCGATGATAGCCAGGCTCACCCCGAGCAATGGCAACCCGATCAAAACAGGTTTGCCGAGCATCACCAGCCAATCCCACATTTCGTACATCAAGCTATTCCAATGCAATTCCGGAAATGGCGGTTGCATCACCGCCACGCCACTGTGCGCACCGCTGACCCATGCACCAAGCTTATAGGCAACCATATACAGCGGCACGATAGTGAACGGGTTGGTATACAGCGTGGTGACCAGCGCCACGGGAAGATTGGCGCGGAACGACACGGCCAGCAGTGCGGCGCCTATCATCTGCAACGGTCCCGGTATCAAGCCACAGAACAATCCGATCGCCACGCCACCCGCGACCGAGCGGCGATGCAAATGCCATAGATTGGGATGGTGCAACCAGTTACCGAACGGCTTGAGCCAGCGTTGGCTTTTCACCGTTTCGAGAGACGGCAAAAACTTGTGGAAGAAATTTCGCATACCCCAATTCTATCCCTATGCGCTAATCTATACACATGGTTCTCTTCACCGCCTGCTTCACCCTCGGCGTGTGGCTGCTGCAACAGCAGGCCGCACTACCCGACTTTGGCTGGGCATGGTTACTGCTTGCCTTTCCGCTTGTGCTGCTGATCCCGGCCAAGCCGCTGATCCTGCGCTTTGCTCGCGCATTGTTGATTGCGTCCTTCGCCTGCGGACTGGGTTTCTATCATGCCGCATGGCAAGCCCAACAACGCCTCGCCATTACGCTGCCGGATGAATGGCAGGGGCGCGACATCGAGGTGATCGGCGTGGTCGCCGAGTTGCCGCGCAATCACGAACACGGCCAGCGTTTCAGTTTCGATGCCGAAAAGACACTCACACCACAAGCCAGTGTGCCCAGGCACATTTATCTCAGCAACTATGATGACAAGCAGACCGCACCGCTTGCGCTGCATGCCGGGGAACGCTGGCAACTCACGTTGCGCCTCAAGCAGCCGCACGGCAGCAGCAACCCGCACGGCTTCGATTTTGAAGTGTGGGCGCTGGAGAACAATGTGCGCGCAGTGGGATATGTGAACAACAAAGCGGATAACAAGCTCCTGTCTGCACGGGCCGATGGTTTCAATTACCGTATCGAGACCTGGCGTGAAGCAGTTCGCGACAAGTTCAACGCCACGCTGGGCAACGCACCCTATGCAGGCGTGCTGAGCGCGCTGGTCATCGGCGATCAGAGCAGCATCCCGGCAACACAATGGCAGGTGTTCACGCGCACCGGCGTGAATCACCTGATGAGCATCTCCGGCCTGCACATCACGATGCTCGCCAGCCTGGGATTCGCCATCACCTACTGGCTGTGGCGGCGCAGCGTGCGGCTTACTTTGTTGTTACCCGCGCGCAAGGCCGCCGCGCTGGTCGCACTCCTGATCGCACTGGCTTACGCGCTGCTGTCCGGTTTCGCGGTGCCGGCGCAACGCACCGTGTACATGGTCGGCGCGGTCGCACTCGCCCTTTGGCTGAACCGCAATTTCTCGCTCGGACAAATACTCAGCTTCGCGCTGCTCGGCGTGCTGATACCGGATCCGTGGGCAGTGCTGTCACCCGGCTTCTGGCTGTCGTTCGGCGCGGTGGCGATCATCCTGTATATCACGGCATATCGCATCGACCGCAGCCATTTCCAGCGAGAGGGTGACGGCGAAGCCGTCGTGCACCCTTCGGCGTACCCCTTGCAGGTGCTGATGGCATACGCCGACGTGCAGTGGGCGATGACCATCGGCCTGATCCCGTTGCTGCTTGCACTATTCCAGCAAGTCTCTCTGGTGTCGCCGATCGCCAACGCCTTCGCTATCCCGCTGGTAAGCCTGGCCGTCGTGCCGCTCGCCCTGCTCGGCGCGGTGCTGCCTTGG
>Ga0209880_1000548_pt1 | contig 10206 bp, 10 predicted proteins | sample PersoiDNA2013191_FD_185803 | JGI IMG/M metagenome (GOLD analysis project Ga0209880, IMG submission 185803) | Permafrost soil microbial communities from the Arctic, to analyse light accelerated degradation of dissolved organic matter (DOM) -... | ecosystem: Environmental > Terrestrial > Soil >... | reverse complement strand
GGGATTTGATCATGGTGGTCATTAGCGGCGACCGCGACGGCGGGACGGCGGTCGACTACACGGTCAACGCCGCGCTTGGGTTTCCTTGGCTGACCGGGCCGGACGGCTACGAGGGCCCGGTCAATCACGTGCTGCCCGCGTGGGACGGCATGACCGGGTTCCTCGCGGCGCTCGCCATCCTCGCGGCCGAGCGGCATCGCCGGCTGCACGGTGAGGGACAGCTGGTCGAGCTGAGCCTGTCGGATGTGGGGCTTGCGATGACCGGCCACCTGGGCCTGATCGGCGAGGCGACGCTCGCGGCCGAGCCGCGCGGCCGTTTCGGCAACGACGTCTACGGCACGTTCGGCCGGGATTTCGGCACGCGCGACGGACGCCGGGTCATGGTGCTCGCGTTGACCGCGAGGCAGTGGGCGAGCCTGGGCGAAGCCACAGGGCTCGGTCGCGACTTCTCGGCGGTGGAGTCGCGGGTGGGCGCGGATTTTCGAAACGAGGGCGAACGCTGGATCCACCGCAAGCCGCTGTTCGATCTGCTGGAGGCGTGGTTTGCCAGGCACGATCTCACCGAAGTTCGCGAAGCCTTTGAAGGGTACGGCGTGCTGTGGAGCCCGTATCGGACGGTGAAGCAAATGCTCGAGGATGACCCGCGCGCCTCAACCGCCAATCCGATGTTCTCGGAAGTCGACCATCCAGGCCTGGGACGGTTCCTGACCGCTGGATCCCCGCTTCGTTTTGGAGCGGCGGCGCCGGTGCCGCCGCGTCCCGCGCCTTCGCTGGGCGAGCACACCGAGGAGGTGTTGCGGGAGTTCGGTTTGTAGCCCCAAAAATGAAACCCCTCGGGCAAGGGCCCGAGGGGTTTCAAAGTCTCCGATCTGTTAGGCGGCGACGTCCCGCGCGTCGAACGGGCGCAGGAACTGGGCTGGGTGGAAGTCGATGAAACTGGCCGGCGCGGAGTTGAAGGGCGAACCGAGGCTCGTTGCCTGCGCGTTCATGGACGCGGGATTTGTGCTGTCCTCCCAGCTGCCGGTGTTGATGCGGTGGATCAAGGTCTGGAAGGCGGCGATGGTCTCAGCCGACGTAAAGGTGCAGTGGCCCGCCCGGTGCACGAACACCTGGCGCAGCATGCTGTTGTCGCCGGCGCTCCTGACCACGCTGGCGTACGCGTTCTCGTCGGTCACCTCGACCAGGCCGTCGCCTGTGGTGTGCATGGTGAGCACTGGCATATTGAGGTTGCCGTTGTATGTGATGTACTTGGTGATGTACGCGAGAGCGTTGGGGTTGGTGACCGAGGTGCGGGGCGCGGCGTTCAGCGTGTCGAGCTCCTGATTCAAGTCAAGCCCCGCGGTCTTGTAGAGCGCGTCCACCTCTGCCCGATCGACGGAGTGGGACAGCTGGACGCGGTAGTCAACGCCCGTGTTCCAGGAGAAGTTGCCGCCCGCCCGAACTTCCAGCTCGAAGCGGCCGAAGAAGCCAAACAGGAAGTCGGGGTTGTTGTCCCACTTGAACTGGTTGAGCTCCCGGGCCGCGAAATCGGTGGCCGCGGGCTCGGGGCTCGCGGGGTCGAACCAGCCGGGGACGTCCGCCAGGGCGGCCGAGAGGGCGATCCGCGCCCGGCCCTGCGGGGTGTTCTGCGCAGCAGCGAGCGCGGCGCTTGCAATCCCGAAGTTGGCAGCCGCATCGCCGAGGCTGGTGAAGTTCACCATCTTGAAGGGAGCCTGTAGGGTCGCGAGCGCGAACTCAGAGTCGAGGCCCTGGTTCCACACTCCAGCCCCGCCGGCTACGACACCGCACATCGGCAGCGCGGCCGTGAAGCGGTCAGGGAAGAGCTGCACGAGACCGGCGGTGATCATTCCGCCGAGCGAATGGCCCCAGGCGATGGTGCGCGTGGGGTGACCGACTTTGCTGTCGAAGAGGTCGAGGACCTGGATCTGGTCCACGAAGGCCTGCTGGAGCGCCCAACCACTGGTCGAGTAGGACGATCCGGCAATCGCGTACCCGTGGCTCAGCAGCCAGGCGCCGGTGTCGCCGTCGCCCACATCCGTCGCGGGGCTCGCGCTGAACGAATACCCATGGCTGTACAGGACCAGGGTCTTGTTCCACGAGTCCGGCACCTCGATCTTGTACGTGAATGTCAGCCCGAAGCTGTCAGTCGCGGTGCCATTGATGGTGATTGGTGCGGCCGACGCACCGATCGGAAGTAGAGCCAAACCGAGCGCCGCGATTCCTCCAGCGCAAAGCCGCCGCAGCCAACGTTCCGTTCCCCTCATAGCCCTTCTCCTTACAGTGCGCGAACAGGACCCACGGAGTGTAGATCGCACCGGTTTCCAACGCAGAGCGCAACTCGGATCGCCCCCGCCAACTAGGCTGATGCGCGGCAATGCGACAGGTGGGTTTCAGCGTCCGGCTGCTGTCGGCCGGACCGCTCGTAACGATGATCGACCGTTTTGCCGTCGCACCGGTCCTGATCCCCATCGCGATCGACTTCCGCGCCCCGGTGGGAGCCGTCGCTCTCGCGGCGACCGCGTACTACATCGCCTATGGGCTGGCGCAGCCGTTCTGGGGCTTTGCCTCGGACCGTGCTGGTCGCATCAAGGTCATCCGGATCAGCCTCGGAGCGACCTCGGCCGCGTGCGCTCTCACGGCCGTGGCGCCCAACCTTGATTTTCTGATCGGAGCGCGCATCATCGCGGGCGCGTCGGTGTGCGCTGTCATGCCAACCGCGCTGGTCTACATCGGCGACGTGATTCCATTCCAGCGCCGGCACGCGGTCATTGCTGATGTGCTGGCCGCGGTTGCCATCGGCACCGCCGCCGGCAGCCTTGGCGCAGGCTTCTTCGCCCACTACTTCACCTGGAGGCTGATCTTCGCCGTCACCGCGGTGCTCGCGGCGTGCCTCGCGGTTGTCATGGGCCGCCTGCCGGAGTCGGACGCGCCACCGTCAACCGGAGGACCTTTCGCGCAGCTGCGGCAGGCCGTGCGACGCCCGTGGGCGCGGTTCCTGATCCTGTTCGCGATCCCGGAAGGCGCGATGGTGCTCGGCTTCCTCGTCTACTTCGCGCCTGCGCTCGAGTCGACAGGAACCAACGCGGCCGTGGCGGGACTGGTCGTGGCCTCATACGGTGCGGCAGTGCTCGTCGGCACCCGAGTCATCAGGCGCGTCGCCTCGCGAATTCCCGCGTGGGTGCCGATCAGCATCGGGGGCGCGATGGCGGTGACGGGATATCTCACAGCCGCCGCCGACCAGCATGCCGTCGCGATTCTGTTCGCGAGCGTGATGATCGGGGGCTGCTACGCGACTCTCCATTCGACGATGCAGGCGTGGGCAACCGATATCGCACCGGAAGTGCGCGGCACGGCCGCGGCACTATTCGTGACGAGCGCGTTCACCGGCGGCGCGATCGGGTCAGGGCTGGGCGCGCTGTTCGCGCAACAGCATCGATACGGGAGCCTGTTCCTGGCGGCGGCAGCACTCACCGTGCCGGTCGTGATCGTGGCGGCGTTCGCGCGCGCCCGCTACCCGGGTTCGATTCGAGCCGAGCAGGTGGGGGAGGTGGCCGGCTCGTAGGCGGCTGCGTACGGCGTCACCTAGAATTCATGAGCCGTTCCGGGATAGCTCAACGGTAGAGCAGGCGGCTGTTAACCGCAAGGTTCAGGGTTCGAATCCCTGTCCCGGAGCCACAATTTGATCTCAACACGCTCCCAACCTCGCAGGGCGGGAATTGTTACTGAATCAGTTTTGAATCAGTTTTGAATCAATTGGGCCCAGCTGGATCGCCTTTGATGGAGCAATGGCTCGATAATCCTGAAAGTCGGCCGGCACCCCGTCGGTTGCTGCCAGGCTGCCGAAGTCAACGACGGTTTCCTCGCTCGGCTGGAGGGTCGCTCTGAGCATGTCCGATGAACGTCCTAGTCAATCTGGAATCCGTCCAGGCACGCTGATGGATGCGCTTTACCGAGACAACGGGAAGTGGGCGTTCGTGTATGTGGCCATAGCGTCGGGAGCTGCCACTTTTGTCCTGGCAGGGAGGCTTGGGTGGGAAATCGGGGCGGCTGTGATCGTCGTGTTGGTGATCACCGCGTTGAGTCTGACCACATTGCGAGAAATGCAGGCCCGAAAGGTTGCGGAGGCTAAGGCGCAACTTCACTCAAACGGAGCACCTTTGCAGGTTCCTGAGAATTCAACCCAATCACTGGCGCCGACTGGGAGCCAGCAGACAGTGACTGCAGCGCCGGAGTCGACCGGTGAAAGAGGCCCTGCCCACTAGTCGTGCACGAATAAATGCTCTCAATTTGCTCGAAGAACTCGTAGAGCGTTTTGAATACGGTGCCTTGAACAATTGACGCGCTTCGAGGACTTGGGTAGCGAATATTCGGACGCCGCTGACTGATTGCTATCGTTCGAGGCCTAGACCCGCAGTTTGCCAAGAACTAGCGGAAGGGGTCCTCCTAGCACTATGCCCGATTCAGTAACCAAGATGCCAACCCCAACGCCAACCATATTTAGGTCGAACACGTTCATGCCGAGGCGCAATTCTCGCTCGCCGAATGTGACCGGAGGTAGGTCTAGCACGATGGGGGTCAGCGATTTGGTTGTCGGGTTGACGGAGTAAAGATGCCTATGCTCACCATCGAGAATCACGTAGCCATCAATCTGGGGTGAGACGTTGGCGCCTGCCGCGGGCCTGTCGTCGATTACCTCGAGGCATGCACTATCGCCCTCAAGATTGACGATCGATATGTGTCCTTCACCGTCTCGGAGAATGGCTCGCGATCCCCACAGAACTGGAACCCGAACGTTGGAGAGGAACTGACCACTTATTCGGAAGTCCATGCGCGGCTCTAACCCTAGTCCGGTTGGGTGGCGTCCTGGCCCAGTTGCGACATCATCTGTCGCCCCCGTCGCATTAAGCGATTCGCAGCCCGATAGCGGGCCTTATGCCTTGCGGCAACCGCATGCGATGGTTGCTAGTGATAACTGCTCCCTATCGACAGCTCAATCGTCGCCGTGCTCCGGATAATCTGCCCCTTAATGTCCTGTCGCCCCAAGTTCGCCCACGAGTCGTTCAGCCTCTTCCAGCACGAATCGGCCGCTCTCTTGATACGTGAGCATTCCACAAATCATGATGCAGATAGAAACGACTTCTGCGATCTCGCCCACGGTGGCACCCGCCGCAATCGCACGCCTCGTGTGACCGACCGGCGGTGGATTGGTCTTCTTCTGGGCACATTCGATGGCGATAATGACGAGCTCTTTGGTCTTCAAGGAAAGTTCGCTAGCCGGGGGCTCCTGGAAGATTCCCTGCCTCAGTTTCATGTATCCGACAAAAGCAGCCGGAATGTGTCTGGCGAGTGGCTCGAATGTCGCCAGGACCTTCTCGTCTTTGTAGTAGGCGCGCGCATAGTCCCAGGCAGCCTCTAGTTCCGCTTTGTCCACGTCTTTCTCGTCGTTCATAGCAACTCCTTAACCGGTCTCCTCTACATCGTCCAGGCAAACAACAAAAGCGCCGCTCACTTGCCTGACGCTGCAACTCGCGCTGAAGCCACGCCGGCGTCGTTTGCTGATTCTGTCGTGTGCCCCGCTGTTTTGGCTTTGGCGCTGGCCGCGCGAAGGAGCGCCACGGCGATGGCTAAAAGCACGCCAGCCACCAGCACAAGCCCAGCGTTGGTTCGGTCTCCACCGAACCTGTCAATGAAGACAGCCACGAACAGAAGCCCCGTCACGGCGAAGATCGCAAGCATGCCGTCGGTCACGAAAAGGCCCCACACCTCCAAGACTGCCGCCCGGAGCATTCTCAAAGGAGGGAAATGGTCGATGCGCAGGTTCGGACCTAAGCGCAGATATTGCACAAAAATCAACGAGGCTACGGCATAGCCGGCGATCAGAAACAAGAGTGCGAGGTCGCTGTTCCACCACCGGACGCCAAGTCCCTCGCCGGCGAAAAATGTACCGAACGACGTCAACATCACTCCGACCGCGTACTTAACGGTGTTTTCGGGGACGCGGGTGAGAGGGCGTCGAACTACGACTCCAGCGGCGGTCACCACTACGAGCGACACGAGGGCGCCTGTCGCTGCTGCGGTCAGACTATTCAGACCCCCGAGGGCGACGACAATAAACACAACCTCAAGACCCTCTAAGAAGACCCCCCCAAAGGCAGTGCCGAAAGCATGACCATGGGTCATTAGCTCTTCACGAGTTTCCTCGAAGGCCTCGCTTTCATCGTGTAGCGCTTTGAGTCCCGTCGATCGCAGGATGGCCTTGTAGAGCCAGCCCAGTCCGAACAGGAGCAAGCCAATACCAACCAAGGTTCGTGCCAATGAAATGGATACGTGAGATGTAACGGCGAATCCAAAGGCGATCACCAGAAGAACCAACACGGCCAAGGCAGCTGCAGTAGCGAGGATGGCAAGGCGCCAGCTCTTGAACATTCCTACCGCGAGAACGATGGTGAGCGCTTCGACCCACTCAACAGATGCGGCAAGAAAAGTCGCTAGGGCTACGAGTCCACCGCTCATCTCTACTTGACTCCTCGCGCTCTTGGCAGAACGTGCTGCCCGATTATGGAGATTTGATCCAGCCAGTCGTCGAAGCGGAATCGAAGGTCGAACACAACCAGATCGCAACCAATGGACATGAGCCGATCAAGGTCACTCAAGACATCGTCCGGGGTCCCGGCCATGAGGCCACCCGCGAGATCGCTCGCGGTCTGAAAGTTGCCCGACGGCGGCCGAACTACAAATCGCTGGCCGTTGGCGTGATCAAGAAGGCCTGACAGGTTGATGCGGGCGAGTGCATCTTCGCGTGTGTTTGCCAGCGTCGTGATGGGAATATTGCCGACGCTGATTAGGGGCCGGCCCAACGCTTCGCACTGCTCGCGTATGCTCCGTACCCGTGCTTCGTAGGTTCGAATGTCAAGCCGGGCTGGTAGCCAACCATCACATTTCGTTACTGCGAACCGGGTTGAGGCGGGTGCACCACCACCCCACCAGACATGGATAGGTTGGGTCGGCGACGGGTTCAAGCGAACCCCACTGAATTCGTAGATCGATGACTTGTGTGCTACCTCCTCGCCCGCCCATAGACGCCGAGCGATTTCCAGCTGCTCGGCGGCAAGTTCCTGCCGATTGACACTCGCCAGGCCAACCGCGTCGAACTCATGCTGGAATCGACCCGAACCGAAACCCAGGTCGATGCGACGTTCTGTCAGCCATGATAGGGATGCAACGCTCTGCGCCATTTGAATCGGGTGACGGGTCGGAATTAGGGTCGCCGTGCCGAGGCCAATGTGCTCGGTAATGCCCGCTAAATAGGCAAGCGTCACCAGCGGTTCCACGAAGGTAGTGCTCGTGCCTTCCATGCCATGCGGCTGGAAGACGAGGTGGTCGCGTACCCACAGGGAATCGAACCCGTATCCCTCGGCCAGGCGGGCGCCTGAAGCAAGAAGGGTGCGACTGGCGCTCGCTCCGAAATGAGGGACCAAGAGACCAAACCTAGTCGACAAGGGGCGTCCTCCACGCGTGCACCCTATGGGCTATGATGCACAGCAGTATACATATGGATACAGAGCGCTGATCCGATGTCGACTGAGCTGACGACCCTTATGCCCCTATGGCTGACGCAGCGCCGCGACCATGTCGCTTCCGATGCTGTCTACAGGACACTGAGGGAAGGGATTGTCACCGGTGTTGTCGCGGCGGGTACCCGGCTGGGCGAGGTCCCGCTTGCGACTGAACTCTCGATCAGCCGCACTCCAGTAAGAGAAGCCTTACACCGACTTGAGACCGAACGCTTTGTGAGGCGCTCGGACCGGCGGGGCATGGTCGTTGCTGAGGTGACGGCTGATGACATCCTCGAGGTCTACGTCGTTCGGGCCGCGATCAACGGGTTAGCCTCACGCCTGGCCGCAGACGGGGCCGCCCCCGTTGATATCACACGACTCAGGCAGATCAACGACGAGATCATCCAAGCGGATCGTGGAGGGGACTCTGGCCGGATGGCGAGCTTGAATCTCGAGTTCCACGAATTTCTTTGCGGGGCCTCGCGGAATCGATTGCTCATGCAACTCATGCGGCAAGTCCACGACACTGTGCGTCGTTTCCCTGGCACCACTCTGTCGGTGCCAGGTCGCGCCGTACAGGCTATTCGCGAGCATGAGGCACTGGTCGATGCCATTGCAGACCATGACGGCGAGCGGGCGGAAACGATAGCGCGCGCTCACATAACGAAGGCGATGGAAGTGCGCATGGCCATGCTCGAGCTAGCCAAGAATGACCTTGGGACCTAGGGGCTCGCTGGGATGAGCACCTCGAGCACGGGTGTCCCGCCGCTTTCGTACCCCTCCTTGTTCATAGGGAACGAATGGCGTGAAGCTCATTCGGGCCGGCGATTGCAATCCATTGATCCTGCGACTGAGGAAGTCTGGGCGGAGGTGCCCGAAGGCGACGAGACCGATGTCGATGAGGCGGTCCGGGCCGCCAGAGGCGCACTCACTGCTGAATGGGGCCGTTTGGCGCCAACTGACCGCGGTCATCTGTTACGACGATTGGCCCAACTTCTTGAGTCGAATGCACCAGACCTTGCTGAGCTCGAGTCACGAGACAACGGAAAGCCGATCCGCGACACACGGTCTGAGGTGAGGCGGGCGGCGGAATGGATCAATTACTACGCTGGAGCCGCAGACAAGATCCACGGAGAAACGATCCCCGTTCGCTCTGACGCGCTCGCATACACCGTACGAGGGCCGGTGGGTGTGGTGGCAGCGATTACGCCGTGGAACTCGCCGCTCTACCTTTACTCGTGGAAGCTAGGGCCAGCCTTGGCTGCCGGGAACACGATCGTTCTCAAGCCGGCCCAGCAGACATCCGTAACCGCTCTCGAGCTAGGAAAGCTGGTCCAGGCAGCTGGGTTTCCCAGCGGTGTTGTGAATATTGTGACGGGCACTGGCCCCGTCGTCGGAAGCGCTCTCGCCCGCCATCCAGACGTGAACAAGATCAGTGTGACTGGCGATCACCATACCGCGCAGTCGGTCATGCGTGATGCCGCCGTGAACCTGAAAAGGGTCACCTTTGAGTGCGGTGGCAAGGCCCCTCACATTGTCTTTGCTGATGCAGAGCTGGACAAGGCACTCGTAGTCGCAACGCACTCGGCATTCCGCTCAACCGGCCAGTCCTGCACGGTTGGATCGCGGCTATTTCTTCAGAGGAAGATTTATGACCAGGCGCTGAAGCGTCTCGTTGAGCTTACCGGCAGAATTCGGATTGGCGCGCCGCTTGATCCGGCGACTCACATTGGACCGCAGTCATCGAGGTCTCAGCTAGACAAGACGCTTCGGTATATCGAGATTGGTCGAGAGGAAGGAGCGCGATTGGCCTGCGGGGGAGGACGACCTCAGGGCGACGCATTTGCGCGCGGCTACTATGTTCAACCGACGATCTTTGCCGATGTCGAGAACGGGAGCCGCTTGGCGCAGGACGAGATTTTCGGCCCTGTCCTTGCGGTGATTCCTTTCGATACCGAGGACGAGGTCATCGCCCTGGCGAACGCCACGCCATACGGTTTGATCGGCGGCGTCTGGACGAACGATATGAAGCGTGGCCATCGAGTTGCTTCGCAGTTGCAGGTCGGATTCGTCTCGATCAACAGTTTCCGGCCGCTTCACTGGACATTGCCGTACGGCGGTGTGAAATTAAGCGGAGTCGGCCGCGAGAACGGATTAGAGGTGCTACGTGAATATACCGAACTCAAGACGGTCTTTATTGAGATGTCGACGGGCTCGCCGGAGAACCCTTTCGCATGACACGGCCCATGGCGCGTATGCAAGCTCGCAATGGCTCAGGTAGACGTCTTGGTCGTCGGAGGCGGCAATGCTGGTCTGGTTGCGGCTATGACAGCCCGGGAAGCGGGAGCTTCGGTCGTGCTCCTCGAACGCGGACTCGAGGTGTCGCGCGGAGGCAACACTCGCCACACCCGAGATGTGCGATATGCCCACGCTGCAGACGAGCACACGCCAGGTATCTACGAGACCGCCGAGTTTTGGTCGGATCTAAAGCGAGTTGCTGGCAGTCGTCCGTTCAGCGAGGAGCTAGCACGCCTGGTCATCGATGGATCGCGCGAATTGCCGAGTTGGATGCACGCCCACGGGGTTCGGTGGCAACCACCGCTGCGCGGCGCTCTGAACCTAGCGCGAACAAACCTCTTCTTTCTCGGTG
>Ga0209880_1000546_pt1 | contig 10214 bp, 10 predicted proteins | sample PersoiDNA2013191_FD_185803 | JGI IMG/M metagenome (GOLD analysis project Ga0209880, IMG submission 185803) | Permafrost soil microbial communities from the Arctic, to analyse light accelerated degradation of dissolved organic matter (DOM) -... | ecosystem: Environmental > Terrestrial > Soil >... | reverse complement strand
TGCAGCTTGGATACCTAAAGAAAACACCAATCGCGAATATTTTACTCGCAAACTGGATGGTGATTTGTATTCGGTTGGAATGGTTTTACCTGCTGTGGTTATTGAACCTGGCCAGAATACTGTCCAGAGCGTAGGGCTCTATGCTGGTCCAACGGAGGCAACTTTGGATAAAATTGCTCCTGGTTTGGGGCTCACGGTAGATTATGGATGGTTGACCATTATCGCGACGCCGTTGTTTTGGGTCATGTCGCTGTTCTATGCATGGACACACAATTGGGGCGTTGCCATCATTTTGCTTACCGTCCTGATCAAGCTGATATTCTTTCCGCTTTCTGCTGCAAGCTATCGCTCAATGGCAAAGATGCGGGTGGTTGCGCCCAAACTGGAGAAGATCAAACAGCAGTATGCTGATGACCGCGAGCAGTTGAATCGCGCCATGATGGAGCTGTACAAGACCGAAAAGATTAATCCGCTAGGTGGTTGTTTGCCGGTGCTGATACAGATTCCTGTTTTTATAGCGTTGTATTGGTCCATCCTGTCCAGCGTTGAGATGCGTTACGCACCCTTTTTCGGCTGGATAACAGACTTGTCGGCGGCAGACCCTTATTACATCCTGCCGATACTCATGGGGACAAGTATGGTCATACAGATGCGCCTGAATCCAAAGCCGCCCGATCCCTTGCAGGCCAAGGTGATGCAAATCATGCCGATCGCATTTAGCGTAATGTTCTTCTTTTTCCCTGCCGGTCTTGTGTTGTATTCCATCGTGAACAACGTGCTTTCCATCGCCCAGCAGTGGTTCATAACGCGGACCGCCGAAGCCGAGAGCAAAGGTGTTGCTGCCAAACGCTGATACCATCGCCGCCGTTGCAAGCGCGCAGGGGCGGGGAGGGGTGGGGGTGGTGCGAATATCCGGACCCGATGTCAAGGCGCTAGCCAACGGGATTCTGGGTAACCTACCCAAGGTACGGCATGCAACATACACCAATTTCCTGGACGACAAAGGCGATATCATGGATCAAGGTATCGCCTTGTATTTTCCGGCACCGCATTCCTATACCGGCGAAGAAGTCTTGGAGTTGCAAGGACACGGCGGCCCCGCCGTGTTACACATGTTATTGCAACGTTGTGTGGACCTCGGTGCGCGTTTGGCGCAACCCGGTGAATTTACGCGCCGCGCGTTTTTGAACAACAAAATGGATTTGGCGCAAGCGGAAAGCGTTGCCGACCTGATTGATGCGAACAGCAGCGAAGCCGCACGCAGCGCGTTGCGCTCTCTGCGCGGGGAGTTTTCTTCGGCCATTCGTGAATTGGTCGAAGCGTTGATTCATCTGCGCATGCTGGTCGAGGCGATGCTGGATTTTCCCGAGGAAGAAGTGGATAACGCGGACTTGCAGCACCGCGATACCCTGCTGAAAGACGTTCGCCAGAAGTTGCAGCATACCTTGGATAAGGCCAAACAAGGCAGCCTGCTGCGAGAGGGTGCGCATATCGTCATTGCGGGGCAGCCAAATGTGGGCAAATCCAGCTTGCTGAACAAATTGAGCGGTGAAGAAGTGGCATTGGTCAGCGATATTCCCGGTACCACCCGTGACGTCATACGCCAGGCCATACAATTGCACGGCGTACCCTTGCACATCATCGACACGGCAGGACTGCGCGAGTCCGAAGATGTGGTGGAAAACTTGGGAATTGCGCGAACACACCAGACCTTGCATCGCGCTGATTTAATCTTGCTGTTGTTGGACGCAAGTCAGGGTTTGACCATTCGGGATGAAACCATTCTCGCGGGACTGCCGGTGGATATTCCGCGCTTACTGGTGTTCAACAAGAGTGATTTGTTGCAAGCCAAAGCGCCGAATTTGCCTGAAGACATCCGTAGTATTTTCGTTTCGGCCAAAACCGGCGCCGGCCTGGAAGAGTTGCGCGGCATGTTGCTGGAGGCGGTGGGCTGGTGTGCCCAGGAGAGCGGTGCTTTCATGGCGCGGGAACGCCATTTACGTGCTTTGCGGTTAGCACAAAACCACCTGGGTCAAGCCCAAGAGGTATTGGCTGGCGCTGAACTGTTTGCCGAGGAACTGCGCTTGGCACAGCGTGCGCTGAGTGAGATCACCGGCGAATTCACGTCGGATGATCTGCTGGGCGAGATTTTCAGCCGGTTCTGCATCGGAAAATAGCAGTTATTGTTTCACGTGAAACAAGCTGTTTGGGATTGTCGCTTGGCTGAGGTATGATGCGCCTCCTTTTCAAAGCAGCAACGACATGAAATTTCCAAATGTATTCGATGTGATCGTGGTGGGCGGTGGGCATGCCGGTACCGAGGCGGCGTTAGCTAGTGCCCGTACCGGATGTAAGACCTTGCTGCTCAGTCACAACATCGAGACGCTCGGGCAGATGTCCTGCAACCCGTCCATAGGCGGGATAGGCAAGGGGCATTTGGTCAAGGAGGTGGACGCGCTCGGCGGTGCGATGGCCGCCGCTACCGATGAAGGCGGTATCCAGTTTCGTATCCTGAATTCCAGCAAAGGTCCGGCAGTGCGAGCCACACGAGCCCAGGCCGACCGTCTGCTCTACAAACAGGCAATCCGTTCACGACTGGAAAACCAGCCCAATCTCTGGCTGTTCCAGCAGGCAGTGGACGATTTACTGGTCGAACAAGACCGGGTGAACGGGGTGGTCACTCAGCTGGGTTTGCGCTTCAGTGCGAAAACCGTGGTGCTGACAACAGGCACGTTCCTGTCCGGTCTGATCCATGTTGGCCAGGCTAATTATGCAGCGGGTCGAGCGGGTGATCCGCCATCCGTAAGCCTGGCACACCGTCTCCGCGAACTTAATCTGCCGGTTGGGCGGTTGAAGACCGGTACTCCTCCGCGCATCGATGGCCGCACGATCGATTATTCGTTCATGCAGGAGCAACCGGGGGACGATCCTGTGCCGGTGTTCTCGTTCATGGGTAATGCTGCGCAGCATCCAAAGCAACTTCCCTGCTGGATCACCGAAACCAATCAGCGCACGCATGACATCATCCGCGGTGGGCTGGATCGTTCCCCTTTGTTCACCGGTGTGATCGAAGGAGTCGGGCCGCGTTACTGTCCATCTATCGAAGACAAGATTACTCGTTTTGCTGATAAGTCCTCCCACCAGATTTTCCTTGAGCCGGAGGGGTTGACTACCCACGAGGTTTATCCAAACGGAATTTCCACTAGCTTGCCATTCGATGTGCAATTGGATCTGGTGCGTTCCATCAAGGGGCTGAAAAACGCCCATATCCTGCGTCCCGGATATGCGATCGAGTATGACTATTTCAATCCATGCGGACTGAAAAGTTCGCTGGAAACCAAAGCGATCCGGGGATTGTTTTTCGCTGGGCAAATCAACGGCACGACCGGTTATGAGGAGGCCGCCGCACAAGGCTTGTTGGCCGGGCTTAATGCCGCGCTGCAAGTGCGCGAACAGGACGCATGGTGTCCGCGCCGTGACGAAGCCTATCTGGGTGTGTTGGTTGACGATCTGATCACGCGCGGTGTTTCCGAGCCGTATCGCATGTTCACCAGCCGTGCGGAATATCGTTTGCAATTGCGCGAAGACAATGCCGATTTGAGATTAACAGAGATCGGTCGCAAGCTGGGCATCGTGGATGATGCACGCTGGCAGGCGTTTGAACAAAAGCGCGAAGCCATCGCCCGCGAGCAAGAGCGGCTGCGTGACACATGGGTGAACCCGCGCAACTTGCCGGCAGAAGATGCAATCCGGGTTTTGGGTAAGCCTATCGAGCGCGAATACGCGCTGCTTGAGTTGTTGCGCCGTCCGGACGTTAACTATACCAGCCTGATGACCTTGCCCGGTGCAGGTACGGGTGTAGACGATGAAAAAGTTGCCGAGCAAGTGGAAACACAGGCAAAATATCACGGATATATTGAACGGCAACGCGACGAGATCGGACGCAACGAGCAGTACGAAACATTGGGTTTGCCGAGCAAATTGGATTATCGCGAGGTACGCGGGTTGTCTATCGAGGTGCAGCAAAAGCTCAATCAGCACAAGCCCGAAACAATAGCGCAGGCGTCACGAATATCCGGTATTACGCCGGCGGCGATTTCCCTGTTGTTGGTGCATCTGAAACGTGGTTTTCGCGATACGAAACCAACGCAAAAACGCGCGTGAATCCGGCTGAAGTACTTCAGCGCGGCAGCGCACAATTGGGCATTTCGCTGAGCGCGGAAGAACAAAACAAGCTGCTGGTCTATTTGGCATTGCTGCGCAAGTGGAACAAAGTCTATAACCTGACGGCAATTCGGGACGAGCAACAAATGGTGAGCCATCACTTACTCGACAGCCTTGCAGTAATGCCACATTTATGGTCAGGACGGTGGTTGGATGTGGGGTGTGGCGCGGGCTTGCCAGGATTAGTATTGGCGGTTATGCAGCCAAACTGGCAATTCACTTTGCTGGATAGCAACAGCAAGAAAACCAGTTTTGTGCAGCAGGCAATCATTGAACTGGAGTTGCACAACGCAAGCGTTCATTGTGCGCGAGTGGAGGACTGGAAGCCGGCGGAAAAGTTTGACGGAATCATCTCGCGGGCATTCAGCGAATTGGGGGATTTTTTGCGCAGCACGCAACATCTTTTAGCTCAGCACGGACGTTGGGCGGCGATGAAGGGCACGCCGGAACAGGAGTTGCCGGGAGTGCCTGACAAATGCCATGTAGAACAAGTCATACCATTACAGGTGCCAGGGTTGCACGCGGCACGCAGTCTGGTAATTGCAACATGCGAGGAGAGCGAAGCAACATGACAAAAATATTAGCTGTAACCAATCAGAAAGGCGGGGTGGGGAAAACCACAACTACCGTGAATCTGGCTGCCAGCCTTGCGGCCGCAAAGCAACGCGTATTGTTGATCGACCTTGACCCGCAGGGTAATGCCACTATGGGCAGCGGCATCGACAAGCGCGATTTGCAAGCCAGTGTTTACGAAGTGCTGTTGGGTAGTAAAACTATAGCCGAGGCACGGATTTACGCTGAAGCAGGAAAATATGACCTATTGCCCGCAAATCGAGACCTGGCAGGTGCAGAAATCGAATTGGTAGATTTGGCTCACCGCGAAACAAGGCTGCGCGATGCGGTGCAGCTGGTTGCTGATGAATATGATTTTGTGCTGATCGACTGCCCGCCAGCATTGAATTTGTTGACCCTGAATGGTTTGTGTGCGGCCAAGTCGGTGATGATACCGATGCAATGCGAATACTATGCATTGGAGGGTTTAAGCGATTTGGTGAATACCATCCGTAAAGTGCGCGCCAACTTGAACCCGGTTCTCGAAATAGAGGGATTGTTGCGCACTATGTTCGATCCGCGCAACGCGCTAGCGCAGCAAGTTTCAGATCAGTTGCAAGAACATTTCGGCAATAAAGTTTATCGTACCGTGATTCCGCGTAATGTGCGTTTGGCCGAAGCGCCCAGTTATGGAGTGCCGGTGTTGTATCACGATAAATTATCCAAGGGAACGCAGGCATATCTGGCTTTGGCCGGAGAGTTATTGAACAACGCAGTGCAACCACAACCTGCAGCAACGGTATAAGGGAAAAAATTATGGCAAAGTTACACAAGGGGTTGGGGCGTGGTCTGGATGCACTGTTGTCGGGCGGCAAAAGCGAAAAAGACGAAATGATGCGTGATTTGAATGTCACGATGCTTAAGCCGGGGAAGTATCAGCCGCGTTCGCATATGGACGAGGCATCTTTGAACGATTTAGCTGCATCGATCAAAGCCCAGGGAATCATGCAGCCGATTTTGGTGAGACAGCTCGCCGATAGCAGCTATGAAATCATTGCCGGGGAAAGACGCTGGCGCGCCGCACAACTGGCCGGCTTGAGCCATGTGCCGGTATTGGTGCGCAGCGTGCCGGACCATGCAGCGCTGGCGATGGCGCTGATCGAGAACATACAGCGAGAAAACCTGAATCCACTCGAAGAAGCGGTGGGCATACAACGATTGATAGATGAATTTAAAATGACGCATCAAGTCGCAGCAGATGCAGTGGGTCGCTCGCGCAGCGCGGCCAGCAACTTGTTGCGCCTGTTAAAGCTGCCCAAGGCCGTGCAGAATCTGTTGATGGAAAACAAGCTGGACATGGGCCACGCGCGCGCATTGTTGTCATTGGAAAGCGCACAGCAAATATTACTCGCCAACAAAATCGTTCTGGACCAACTTTCCGTTCGCGATACGGAAAAACTGGTGCAGAAAAAAACTCACGAACCGGAAGAAAAAGACAAACCCAAGAAAGTAACCAAGCTCAGTCGCGATACGCAACGTTTACAGGAAGAGATGAGCGCACATCTTGGAACGCGCGTGGAAATCAAGCCGGCCCACAAAGGCGGCGGCAAATTGGTCATTGAATATGCAAATCATGACCAGCTTGATGAGTTCCTGAACAGGCTCAAAAAGGGCAAATAAGTTGATGGAAGATGTCTCAGATGCTGAGCAACAATGTTTGACACCCTCGGGAAACGCCGCTATCATCCTCGCGCTTTTCGATGTTGAAGCCAAAGAAAGAAAAATAGCGCGGCAAGTGGTCTGGTTGCAGATCATAGTTACGCTGACAGTTGCAAGCATCGCTTACAGCACGAAGGGCACACCGCAATTTGCATTGGCGGTGTTAAGCGGGGGTGGCGTGTCTGTGGTCAACGGGGCAATGCTGGCTTGGAGGATGTCTCGATCAGCCTTGCATCCAGCCCGTGAAGTGCCCGATTCCCGTGCCGTGCATCAACAACTCCGGCTTTTGTATTTTTTCGCCGCCGAAAGATTTTTGGTGGTCTTCACGCTGCTTGGTTTGTGCATGGCAGCGCTGAAATTGTCGCCGCTCGCATTATTGGCTGGCTTTGTGATAGGTCAATTAGTGCTGTTGGCGGCTCGATTGTTATTAAGTAAAATTAAGACAGAGATAGTGACTAAAAATGTCTAGCGAAGCACACACATCAGCAGAATACATCAAGCACCACTTGCAAAACTTGACCTATGGCCATTTGCCAAGCGGTAGCTGGGGGGTTGCGCACACGCCCGAAGAAGCCAAGGCGATGGGATTCTGGGCGATCAACCTGGATACATTCCTTATGTCACTGCTGCTGGGCGCGGTGATCATGTTCGTGTTCCATCGTGCCGCCAAAAGCATTTCCACAGGGACGCCCAGCGGACTTCAGAATTTTTGCGAGTGGGCCATTGAATTCATCGATACCAGCGTGCGCGGTTCATTTTCAGCCAAAAATGACATGATCGCGCCGTTGGCGCTGACCATCTTCTTCTGGGTTTTTGCGATGAACCTGATGGATCTACTGCCGATAGACTATGTGCCCTTGTTGATGCACGAACTCGGCATTCCTTATTTCAAAATTGTTCCCTCTACTGATCCGAACGCCACTTTCGGCATGGCAATCGGCGTGTTCTTGCTGGTGCTTTATTACAGCGTAAAGATGAAAGGTTTGGGCGGATTCGTGGGTGAATTGACGTTGCAACCATTTGGCAAATGGGGCATGCCTGTCAACCTGTTGCTGGAAGGCGTCAACTTGATCGCCAAACCGATCTCCCTCGCGTTGCGTCTGTTCGGCAATATGTATGCCGGTGAAATGATCTTTATTTTGATCGCGCTGATGGGCGGCACATGGGCTGGGCTTTCGTTGGGTAGTTCAACCTTGTACGGATCACAAATCCTGCTGTCGTTGGGCTGGGCGATTTTCCATATCCTGATCGTCACCTTGCAGGCTTTCATTTTCATGACGCTGACCGTGGTCTACATGGATATGGCACACCAGGAACATCATTAAAAAAACGGATTTATTAACTTAACTTTTTCAAACAGGAGAAATAAAAAATGGAAATGGCAAATGCACTGCTGTACATCGCTGGAGCACTGATGATGGGTTTGGGCGCGCTGGGCGCGGCTGTCGGTATCGGTATTTTGGGTGGTCGTTTTTTGGAAGGTGCCGCACGTCAACCAGAGCTTATCCCTATGTTGCGTACCCAGTTCTTCGTGGTGATGGGTTTGGTCGATGCGGTGCCGATGATTGCTGTCGGTATTGCGATGTACGTTCTGTTTGCGGTGGCGCATTAATTCGCCATAAGCGACAACGCATAATTTAAGAAAGGTAGCTTGCATGAATATCAATGCAACTCTTCTCGCTCAGACGATCATGTTCGCACTGTTCGTGTGGTTCTGCATGAAGTTCGTCTGGCCCCCGATCATTGCCGCGCTGGAGCAACGCAAGAAACATATCGCCGATGGTTTGGCGGATGCGGAGCGGGCGAAGCACGATCTGGAATTGGCCGCCAAGCGTTCCGCAGAGATTTTGCGTGAAGCGAAGGAAAAGGTCGGCGAAATCGTGGCCAATGGGGAAAAACGCGCCAGCGAGATCGTCGAGACAGCCAAGGCGCAAGCCAAGGTAGAAGGCGATCGTATCATTGCGGGTGCCAAGGCCGAGATCGATCAGGAAGTGTTTCGTGCCAAGGAACAATTGCGCACCCAGGTGTCGTCAATCGCGCTTGCAGGCGCGAGCAAGATCCTGGGTCGTGAAATCGACGCCAAGACGCACAGTGACCTGCTCGATAAACTCGTTGCGGAAATCAAATAGCCATGGCTGAAGCCCTTACCACAGCCAGACCCTACGCTCAGGCGGCATTCGAAGAAGCGCAGAAGCTCGGAGATTTAAAAGGCTGGTCTGAAATGTTGCTGTCGCTCACCGAAGCGATTAGTCATGCGGAAGTTCGCGCGGTTGTCACCAGCCCGCGCTTTCTCAAAGCGCAGATCGAAAAATTGATGGAAGGCCTGCTGGGTAGCCAGGTAAAAGTTCAGCAACGCAACTTCGTCCGGATACTGGTGGACAATCAGCGTCTGCTGTTGTTGCCGGAAATCGTCGTTCTGTTCGAAGCGTTGCGCGCAGAAGCGGAAAAGACCGTGAATGTCGTGGTGGACTCAGCGTTCGAATTGTCTGCCGCGCAACAGGAAAAGATCATCGCTTCGCTGAAGGCACGCTTGGGCCGCGAGATCAAGCTGGTCTGCAAAGTAAATAAAGAATTGCTGGGCGGCATAGTGATTCGTGCCGGAGACAAGGTGATCGATGGTTCTGTGCGCACCCGTCTTGGCGAAATGGCAAATGCGCTTGCTTGATTAAAAATACACTGGCCTGATAAAAGATATATCAATGAGGAAATGCACATGAAGCTCAACCCTTCTGAAATTAGTAATTTGATTCGCAGCCGCATCGAAAACTTCGACGCACTGACACAAGCGCGCACTGAAGGTACAGTGGTTAGCGTCACCGACGGTATTGTTCGTGTACACGGACTTTCCGACGTAATGCAGGGTGAAATGCTGGAATTCCCCGGCAATACCTTCGGTCTTGCGCTTAACCTTGAGCGGGATTCTGTCGGCGCGGTGGTGCTCGGTGAATATGAGCACATCACTGAAGGCGATACCGTCAAATGTACCGGCCGAATTCTTGAAGTGCCGGTTGGTCCGGAGTTGTGTGGACGTGTGGTGAATGCGCTGGGTCAGCCGATCGACGGTAAGGGCCCGATCAACACCAAGATGACCGACAAGATTGAAAAAGTGGCGCCGGGTGTGATTGCGCGCAAGTCCGTTGATCAACCGGTACAAACCGGTTTGAAATCGATCGACTCGATGGTTCCGATTGGTCGGGGTCAGCGTGAACTGATCATTGGCGATCGCCAGACCGGCAAGACCGCCGTGGCGGTGGATACCATCATCAATCAAAAGGGTCAGAACATGACCTGCGTGTATGTGGCTATCGGTCAAAAAGCATCGACCATCGCCAACGTGGTACGCAAGCTTGAAGAACATGGCGCGCTGGGTTATACCATCGTGGTCGCAGCCACCGCTTCGGATTCCGCAGCGATGCAGTTCCTTGCGCCTTACGCCGGCTGCACCATGGGCGAATATTTCCGCGATCGCGGCCAAGATGCGCTGATCGTTTATGATGACTTGACCAAGCAAGCTTGGGCATACCGTCAGATATCTCTGTTGCTGCGCCGTCCACCGGGCCGTGAAGCGTATCCTGGCGACGTGTTTTATTTGCACTCACGTTTGCTGGAACGTGCGGCTCGCGTGAATGCCGACTACGTGGAAGCGTTCACCAAAGGTGCAGTCAAAGGCCAAACCGGTTCGCTGACCGCATTGCCTATCATTGAGACACAGGCTGGTG
>Ga0209880_1000545_pt1 | contig 10228 bp, 7 predicted proteins | sample PersoiDNA2013191_FD_185803 | JGI IMG/M metagenome (GOLD analysis project Ga0209880, IMG submission 185803) | Permafrost soil microbial communities from the Arctic, to analyse light accelerated degradation of dissolved organic matter (DOM) -... | ecosystem: Environmental > Terrestrial > Soil >... | reverse complement strand
CGAGCGCGGCCATGGCTTCGGCTTCCGCCTGCGCCACGGTCGCGATCTCGATCTGCTGGCGCTCGCGATTCAAACGGTCGAGCTCGGCGGCGATACGCGCGGCCTCAGACGGGTCCTCCTCAAGCAGCAGCCGCACGCCTAAGTCAGCACGCCCGATGCGGCCGCCGGCATTGATGCGCGGCCCGAGCAGAAAGCCGAGATGCCACGGCTCCGGCGGGCCGGAAAGGCGCGAGGCATCCATCAGCGCGGTCAGCCCGATTTGATCGCGGCGTTTTAATGCGATGAGACCCTTAGCGACGAAGGCGCGGTTGAGGCCTGTGAGCGGCACCACGTCGGCGACGGTGCCGAGCGCGACCAGATGCAGCAGCGACAACAGGTCAGGCTCGCCCCGTAGGCCGGTCCAGAAGTTGCGCTGGCGCAACTCCCGCGTCAGCGCCACCAGCGTGAGGAACACCAGGCCGACGGCGGCGAGATGGCCGAGACCGGAGAGATCGTCGGCGCGGTTCGGATTGACGATCGCCACCGCCGGCGGCAATTCCTCGTCGGCCTGATGATGGTCGAGCACCACAACGTCGAGGCCGAGCTTGCGGGATTCTACGAGCGTTACATTGCTGGTTGTTCCGCAATCGACGGTGACCAAAAGCTTGACGCCGCGCTCGGCGAATGCGCGGATGGCGTCCACATTCGGCCCATAGCCTTCGAAAATCCGGTCGGGAATATGCACGATCGGATCGAGCCCGCAGTGGCGCAGATAGCGCGCGAGCAGCGCCGCGGCGGTGGCGCCGTCGACGTCGTAATCCCCGAAGATCGCTACGCTTTCCCCATGGATAACGGCATGCGCGAGACGCGCCGAGGCGGCCTCCATATCGGTCAGCGTATGCGGGTCGGGCATCAGGCCCTTGATGGTGGGATCGAGATAGGCCGCGACCTCGTCGGCCTCCACGCCACGCCCGGCCAGCACGCGCGCCAGCAGTTCCGGCACGCCGGAACGCTGTGCGATGGTGAGTGCGCGCGCCTGTCCGCGTTCGTCCAAGCGGTCGCGCCACGCGCGCCCGGTCGCAGATTTCTCCACACCGAGAAAGAAGCGGTCGGAAGAATTCAACGCCGCTGCCGGCAGAGCCGCCATCGTCATACCACGCGATGAAAAGCGCTCGTTGCGTTCGTCAATCCAGATAAAACTTCGCGAACTGCCGGTGCTCGGCGATCACGCGCCGCACGGTGCCGGTGGCCGAGCGCATCACCACCGTCTCGGTCACGATCACGTCCTTGCCGAACTTGACCCCACTCAGCATGGCGCCGGTCGTCACCCCGGTGGCGGAGAACAGGCAGTCGCCTTTCACCATGTCCTCGATCTCATATTTCTTCTTGGCGTCCTTGATGCCCATTTTCAAGGTGCGTTCGCGCAAGGCTTCAGTATCGATGATGAGCCTGGTCTGCATCTGGCCGCCGATGCAGCGCAAGGCCGCCGCCGCCAGCACGCCCTCCGGCGCGCCGCCGCTGCCGAGATAGATGTCGATGCCGGTCTTCGGCTCGGCGCAATGGATCACGCCGGCAACGTCGCCGTCGCTGATCAGGCTGACCGCGGCGCCGAGCTTGCGGATCGCGGCGATCTTGTCGGCGTGGCGCGGCCGGTCGAGCAGGATGGCGGTGATTTCCGACGGCTTGACGCCTTTGGCCTTGGCCAACCGGATGATGTTTTCTTCCGCCGGCGCGTCGAGGTCGATGGTGCCCTTCGGATAGCCGGGGCCGATGGCGATCTTGTCCATGTAACAGTCCGGCGCGTGCAGCAGCGTACCGCCATCGGCCATCGCGATTGTGGCGATCGCGCCCGGCATGTTCTTGGCGCACAAGGTCGTGCCTTCCAGCGGATCGACCGCGATGTCGACCTTGGGTCCGTGCTTGTTGCCGACCTTCTCGCCGATGAACAGCATCGGCGCCTCGTCGATCTCGCCCTCGCCGATCACCACTGTGCCGTCGATCGGCAATTTGTTCAGCTCGCGACGCATGGCGTCGACCGCGGCCTGGTCGGCGGCCTTCTCCTGCCCGCGCCCGCGCAAACGCGCCGACGACACCGCCGCGCGCTCGGTCACGCGTACGATCTCGAGGGTGAGAATGCGCTCCAGCAAAAATTCGGGCTGGACGGTGATCGATGCCATTTCTTAAGCTCCCCCATGGACGAAGCCGGCTTGCAAGCCGGTTTGGATATTAGCTGCGCATGATCTTTTCCGAAAACCGGTTCCCACTTTTCGGGATCATGCGCTTAGTTCTTCTCGATCCGGATCACCTGCGGCATGCCCGAGATCACCCTATCGCGCCCCACCGCCGCAAGAGCCTTGCGCACGGCGTCCTCAGTTGTCGCATAGGTAATGAGGATAACGGGGACGGAACCGGCCTTGGCGTCGCTGTCGGCACGCCCATGGTGGCGCTGCACAATGGATTCCAGCGAAATTTCCTGTTCGGCAAGCCGCGTGGCGATGGTGGCCGCGGTTCCCGGCTTGTCGCGCGCGAGCAGCCGGATGTAGTAGCCGCCCTCGTGGCGCTGCATCGGCGCCTTGCGCACGCTTCGCAATAGCGCCGCCGGCCGCCCGAACGGCGCGGTCCGCACGCCGCGGGCGATATCGCCGATGTCGGAGAGCACCGCCGAGGCGGTCGCGGCACCGCCGGCGCCGGGTCCGATCAGCGTGAGCGGATTGATGCCCTCCGCATCCACGGTGACCGCGTTGGTCACGCCCATCACCTGGGCGATCGCGGAATCCTTGCGCATCATGGTCGGATGCACGCGCTGCTCGATGCCCTGCGGCGTCTTCACCGCCACGCCGAGCAGTTTCACGCGATAGCCGAGCTCGTCGGCTGCGGAAAGATCGGCCGGCGTGATCGAGGAAATGCCTTCTACATAAATCGCGCTCTGATCGACCTTGGTGCCGAAGGCCAGACTTGCCAGGATCGCGAGCTTCTGCGCGGTGTCGTGACCCTCGATATCGAAACTCGGATCGGCCTCGGCATAGCCCAGGCGCTGGGCTTCCTTAAGACACTCCGCGAACGGCAGCTTGTCCTGCTCCATCCTGGTGAGGATGTAATTGCAGGTGCCGTTGAGGATACCGTAGATGCGCTCGAACGAGTTGCCCGCCATCCCTTCGCGCAAGGTCTTCACGATCGGAATGGCGCCGCCGACCGCGGCCTCGAAATTAAGCGCGACGTGGTGCTTTTCCGCGAGCGCGGCGAGCTTGACGCCGTGCTTGGCGAGCAGCGCCTTGTTGGCGGTGACCACCGATTTGCCCGACGCCAGGGCCGCCTCGACGGCGCTCTTGGCGGGATCGCCGGCGCCGCCAATCAATTCCACAAAAACATCGATGCCGGCTGCGCGCGCCAGCGCCATCGGATCGGAATACCATTTCGTTTTCTTGAGATCGATGCCGCGATCCTTGCCGCGCGCGCGCGCACAGACAGCGGCGATCTCGATCGCGCGACCGCAACGCGCGGCGAGCGCCTCGCGCTGGCGCACCACCTGGGCGATCAAGGCGGCGCCGACCGTGCCCAATCCGGCGACACCAACTTTCAGCGGAGTGACCATGAAATTAGCGCCGGGTGGCGAGCGGGACGACGTTGTGAAGGTGTTTCGGCGCGGATTCAAGGAAGCGGCGGACATTGCGCGCGGCCTGACGGATGCGCTGTTCGTTCTCCACCAGCGCGATGCGCACGAAGCCCTCGCCATATTCGCCGAAACCAATGCCGGGCGAGACCGCGAGTTCGGCCTTCTCCACCAGCAAGGTCGAAAATTCCACGCTGCCGAGACTGTGGAACGGCTCCGGGATCGGCGCCCAGGCGAACATCGAGGCGCGCGGGCTCGGCACATGAAAGCCGGCGCGGCCGAAACTCTCCACCAGCACGTCGCGGCGGCGCTTGTACGTTTCGCGCATCTCCTTGATGCAATCGTCGGGACCGTTGAGCGCCGCGATGGCCGCCACCTGCACCGGCGTGAAGGCGCCGTAATCGAGATAGGATTTCACCCGCGCCAGCGCCGCGATCACGCGCTCGTTGCCGACCGCGAAGCCGATGCGCCAGCCCGGCATCGAAAACGTCTTCGACATCGAGGTGAATTCGACCGCGATATCCATCGCGCCCGGCACCTGCAACAGCGAGGGCGGCGGATCGCCATCGAAATAGACTTCCGCGTAAGCCAAATCGGACAGCACCAGGATGCCGTGCTTCTTCGCGAAGGCGACCAGGTCCTTGTAGAAGTCGAGGCTCGCCACATAGGCGGTCGGATTGGCCGGATAGCACACCACCACCGCGGACGGCTTCGGGATCGAGTGGATGATCGCGCGTTCCAGCGTATGGAAGAAATTCGGCGTCGGCTCCGACGGCACCGAGCGGACGGCGCCGCCCGCCATCAGGAAGCCGAAGGCGTGGATCGGATAGCTCGGATTGGGCACCAGCACGACGTCGCCCGGTGCGGTGATCGCCTGCGCCACGTTGGCGAAGCCTTCCTTCGAACCCAGCGTGGTGACGATCTGGGTTTCCGGATTGAGCTTCACCCCAAAGCGGCGCTCGTAATACTTCGCTTGCGCCAGGCGCAGTTTGGGAATGCCGCGCGAAGCGGAATAGCGGTCGGTGCGCGGTTTGCCGAGCGTCTCCTTGAGCTTCTCGATCACATGCGCGGGCGCCGGCAAGTCCGGATTGCCCATGCCGAGGTCGATGATGTCCGCCCCCGCATTGCGGGCGCGCGCCTTGGCCCGGTTCACCTCTTCGAACACGTAGGGCGGCAAGCGGCGGATGCGGTAGAAGTCTTCCATAGTCTCAAACCCTAAAGTCGGCTGCCCTGTCCAGCCGGCAGGCGTTACCCCGGCAGGCTTTTATCACGGGTTGGTCTTAGCGCCATCCTGGGTGCCGGCGGCTTGGCCGGTATCGGCGGTCGCGGGCTTCTTTTTCGCTGGCTGCGCGGTCTTTTTGGCGGCCCCATCGCGGGCTTCCTGCCGGTCGCGTACTGCCTTCATCTCCTCTTCCTCCTTGACCTGCTGTTCTTCGCTCATGGTCGGGGTCGCGCGCGGCGGCGGCATGTCGTGAACGGCCGGGTATACGTATGGCGTCGTCGGCCGCTCCGGGGTCCCGGCCGGCAGCCCCATATCGCCCGGCAGCTTGTCGATCACTGCCCCGGACGAGCACCCGGCGAGCGCCGTAACCGTGGCCAGGGTCAAGGCCGCCAAAATCGATCGTTGCAAGGCTCGCTCCATGCGCCGCCTAAGCTGTGCTTGAGACGGGAAATCGACGCAAACTCAATGAATTATACCATAAACCGAGTAACGGGGTAATATGGCTGGAGCAAGGTGGCACGCCCGCTAACCGGCTCGCAGGAAGCCGGACGCCGGTAAAGCCATACACGCAAACATACCTTGCGGGAGGACGCGGTCGGGGCCAATTTTCAAGGCGGGGACCGACGTGAAGCCGATGGACAAGCCCACCACCGAACGAACCAAAAAAGCGGCCAAAGAACCGGTCAAGGAACCGGCCAAGGAGGCTGCCCAGATCGGTTCGGTCGAGATCGAGGCCTTCGCGCATAATATCGCCCGCCTGGTCGAGGAAGGCGGCAAGACGCTCGCCGCCTATTTGAAGCCGCGCGAGGAAGGCAAAATCAAAAGCGGAGCGGCCGACGACGTCGCCGAAGTGGTCAAAACCGTCGGCCAGGTGGCGGAATATTGGCTGTCGGACCCCCAACGCGCGCTCGAACTGCAAACCAGCCTCGGCCGCGCCTATCTCGATCTGTGGTCGGGCGCGGTCAAGCGCATGGCCGGCGAGCAGGCCGCACCGGTCGCCGCCCCCGACCCCAAGGACAAACGCTTCGCCGATCCGGAGTGGTCGCAGAACCAGTTCTTCGACTTTCTCAAGCAGGGCTACCTGCTCACCGTGCAATGGGGCGAGCGGCTGGTCGAGGACGCCGCCGGCATCGACGAGCACACGCGGGCGAAGGCCGCGTTCTACGTCAAGCAGATCGCCAACGCGATCTCGCCGTCAAATTTCGTGCTCACCAACCCGGAACTGCTGCGCGAGACGTTATCGTCGAACGCGGAAAACCTCGTGCGCGGCATGCACATGCTGGGCGAGGACATCAAGGCCGGCCAGGGTCATCTCAAGATCCGCCAGTCCGACTCCTCGCAGTACGAGGTCGGCCGCAATCTCGCGCTCACGCCCGGCAAGGTGGTTTTCCAGAACGACTTGATCCAGTTGATCCAATACGAGGCGACCACCAAAGAGGTGCTGAAGGTTCCGCTGCTGATCGTGCCGCCCTGGATCAACAAGTTCTACATTCTCGACCTCACGCCGGAAAAATCCTTCGTCAAGTGGTGCGTCGACAATGGGCTCACCGTGTTCGTGGTCTCCTGGGTCAACCCGGACGCAAAACTCGCCGCGAAAAGCTTCGAACAATACATGCGCGAAGGCGTGCTGGCGGCGTTCGACGCCATCGAGGCGGCGACCGGCGAGAAGCAGGTGCATGCGATCGGCTATTGCGTCGGCGGCACGCTGCTCGCGATCGCGCTCGCCTATCTCGCCGCCAAGAACGAGGACCGCGCGCGCTCGGCCACTATGTTCGCAACGCAGGTCGATTTCGTCCATTCCGGCGATCTCAAGGTGTTCGTTGACGAGGAACGCATCAAGCAGCTCGAAGCGCATATGCAGGAACAGGGCTATCTGGAAGCCTCGCGCATGGCCAACGCCTTCAACTTGCTGCGCTCCAACGATCTGATCTGGCCGTATGTGATCAACAACTACCTGCGCGGCAAGAAACCGTTCCCGTTCGACATTCTCTATTGGAATTCCGATGCCACCCGCATGCCGGCGGCCAACCACTCGTTCTATTTGCGCAATTGCTATCTCGACAACAAGCTCAGCCAAGGCGAGATGGAAATTGCCGGCGAAACGCTCGATCTGCGCAAGGTGAAAATGCCGGTCTACAATCTCGCCACCCGCGAGGACCACATCGCACCGGCGAAATCGGTGCTGGAAGGCTCGAAATATTTTGGCGGCCCGGTGAAATTCGTGCTCGCCGGCTCCGGCCATATCGCCGGCGTGATCAACCCGCCCGGCAAGCCGAAATACCAGTACTGGACCGGCAAGGAGCCGAGCGGTTCCGATGTCGACCACTGGCTGGCCTCGGCGCAGGAGCACCCCGGCTCGTGGTGGCCGGATTGGCTGGAATGGCTCAAGGGCCAGGACGCCGAGACCGTACCGGCGCGCACGATCGGCAGCGGCAAGCTTAAGACAATCGAGGACGCGCCGGGGTCTTATGTAAAAGTGAAAAGCTGGACCTGAAGCCGATGCCCGGCGGCGCCGCCGCTCAATGACGATCCTGCACGCGCTGTTGGCGATCGCCTCCGGCAGCCTGGTCGGCTTCACGCTCGGCCTCGTCGGCGGCGGCGGCTCGATCCTGGCCGTGCCACTGCTGGTCTATGTGGTCGGCGTCCGCTCCCCACACATCGCCATCGGCACCAGTGCTATTGCCGTTGCCGCCAGCGCTGCCGCCAATCTTGCCGGCCACGCGCGTGCGCATACCGTGAAATGGCCCTGCGCGCTGGTGTTCGCGGTCGCCGGTATCGCCGGCGCGGCCGGCGGCGCGCAGCTCGGCAAGATGGTGGACGGCACCCGCCTGCTGCTGCTGTTCGGCGTACTGATGGTGGTGGTCGGCCTGACGATGCTGTGGCCGCGCAAGTCGGGCGGCGATGCGGACGTCCAACTCACGCGCGAGAGCATGCCGAAGCTGTTGCCCTTATTGATCGGCGTCGGCTTTGCGGTCGGCGCGCTGTCGGGCTTCTTCGGCATCGGCGGCGGCTTCCTGATCGTGCCGGGGTTGATGGGCGCCACTGCCATGCCGCTGATCAACGCGATCGGCTCCTCGCTGGTCTCGGTCACCGCCTTCGGGACGACCACGGCGGCGAGCTATGCCTGGTCCGGTCTGATCGATTGGCCCCTAGCTATCCTGTTCATCGTCGGCGGCGCGCTCGGCGGGCTGCTCGGCACCCGCCTCGCCCACCATCTGGCCGGCTACAAACATGCGCTGACGCTCACATTTTCCGGCATTGTTGTTGCGGTCGGGCTCTATATCGTCGCCAAGTCGATCATCGGTTAAGCCGGTGGCGGCTTGTTGATACCGCCGGGGCGCGACAGCCGCGCTCTCATCCACTAATCTGTCGGCCGCTGGCTAACTCAAGAAATGGGGGATGGCGATGTCCAGGGAACTGATGTGGCTGACGCTGACGGTCATCCTGACCGGGCTGTTGTGGGTGCCTTACATCATCGACCGCGCCATGGTGCGCGGGCTGATGGGCGCGATGGCCAACCCCTCGCGCAACGACAAGCCGCAGGCGCCCTGGGCGCAGCGGCTTTATTTCGCGCACACCAATGCGGTGGAAAACCTGGTGATCTTCGCAGCCCTGGTGCTGATCCTCGAGGCCCAGGACCATTCCACCGAAAGCACCGTCATCGCCTGCGCGGTTTATTTCTGGGCGCGGCTGGCGCACGCCGTCATCTACGCGCTCGGCGTTCCGGTGCTGCGCACGCTCGCCTTCACCGTCGGCTTCCTGGCGCAGGTGGCGCTGGTGCTGGCGATTTTCGGCAAGCTTTAATTTAGCGGCGTGGCGCGCACGGCGATGGCGCGCAGATCGAGCCCGCGCGGCAGCGTGCCAAAGGCTCCGCCATTCTCGGCACCAAGCCGCGACGCGCTGAACGCATCCGCCACTGCCGGTGGCGAATGCTTGATGAGCAGCGCCGCCTGCAGCGCCAGCACCAGATCGCGCACCAGCACGCGCGCTTGCGATTCATCGTTGCGGTCGGCGGCGCGCAGCCGCTGTTGCAGCCGCTCGGCGAACGCCTGCAAGCGCGTGTCGCCGGCCTCGGCGAGTTCATGGCGCAACACCTCGGCCGCCTTCGGCGTGCGCTCGATGGCGCGCAGCACGTCGAGGCACATGATATTGCCGGCGCCTTCCCAGATCGAATTGACCGGCGCCTCGCGATAGAGCCGCGGCAGGATGCTTTCCTCAATGTAGCCGGAGCCGCCCAGCACCTCCATCGCCTCCAGCGTCACGAACGGCGCGCGCTTGCAGATCCAGAATTTCGCCGCCGGTGTGACCACGCGGCGGAACACGGTGGAAACCTCATCGCTCTCGTCATAGGCGCGCGCCAGCCGCATGGTCAGCACGGTCGCCGCTTCACACTCGAGCGCGAGATCGGCCAGCACGTTGCTCATCAGCGGCTGGTCGATCAGCCGCTTCTGGAACGCGGTGCGATGGCGCGCGTGATGCACCGCCTGCGCCACCGCCTGGCGCATCAGAGACGACGAACCGATGCAGCAGTCGAGCCGCGTGTAACCGGCCATTTCGATGATGATCGGGATGCCGCGGCCCTCCTCGCCGATCAACTGTGCAGTGGCGCCGTCGAATTCCACTTCGCTCGAAGCATTGGAGCGGTTGCCGAGCTTGTCCTTGAGCCGGACGATATGGATCGCATTGCGTTCGCCGTCCGGCGTCCAGCGCGGCATCAGAAAGCAGCTCAGGCCTTTCCCCGACTGCGCCAGCACCAGGAAGGCGTCGCACATCGGCGCCGACAGGAACCATTTGTGGCCGTGCAGCCGGAAGCTGCCGTCGCCGGCCGGCTCGGCGCGCGTCGAATTGGTGCGCAGATCGGAGCCGCCCTGGTTCTCGGTCAGCCCCATGCCGAGCAGGGCCGCGGATTTTTCACGCACCGGGATGAAACGCTTATCGTAATCGCGCGCGAAAATCTTCGGCAGCCATTCCGCCGCGATCGCCGGCGCATAACGCAAGGTCGGCACCGAGCCATAGGTCATGGCGAGCGGGCAATAAACCCCGCTCTCGATCTGGTTGAGCATGTAGGTGCCGGCCGCGCGCGCCACATGGGCGCCCGGTTTCGGATCGGCCCACGGGCTCGAATGCAGGCCGGCACGCAGCGCGATGGCCATGAGCGCGTGCCAGGCCGGATGGTAGTCCACTTCGTCGAGCCAATGGCCGAAACGGTCGAGCGTGCGCAAGCTCGGGGTATATTTATTGGCGTCGAAGCCGAGCTGGATGGTCTCCGGCTTGCCGAGCGTGGCGCCGAGCGCGGCCAGCCCGTCGTCCGCCCATCCCGCCTGCTCGCGCTTGACCGCCGCGCGCAGCACGGTATCGCTCGCGAACAGATTATAGGGCTCGAGCGGCGGCGGCTGGTTGCTGACCTCGAACATGAG
>Ga0209880_1000544_pt1 | contig 10230 bp, 8 predicted proteins | sample PersoiDNA2013191_FD_185803 | JGI IMG/M metagenome (GOLD analysis project Ga0209880, IMG submission 185803) | Permafrost soil microbial communities from the Arctic, to analyse light accelerated degradation of dissolved organic matter (DOM) -... | ecosystem: Environmental > Terrestrial > Soil >... | reverse complement strand
TGACGTTAAGGTAGAACTGACTGAAGATAAACGCACTGGAAGGCTCACAGAAGGGAAAGTAAAAGAAGTCCTGACCTCCTCTCCGAATCATCCTCATGGAATAAAAGTTATGCTTGAGAATGGTCTTGTAGGAAGAATTAAACAGATTATCTGATTCCTCGTATTTGACGCACAATCAAAAAATTATCTAAATTTATCCTGCCCGGAAACCTGGTTGTTTCCGAGCCTAATTTATTGATATTAGTACTAATCAGAAGAAGATGAAATACGAAGACTTTCTTGTCAGTTCTCTTGGAAAAGGAGATGTGGTATCTCCACTCAGGCATACCCGCCACGCGGAGAATCCTGTCTATAAATTTGTAGACGATGATGAACGAATTTTATACGATGTATCTCTCCACCATTTCAGGAAATGCATTGAGACCGGAGAACCGCCTGTCTCTTTCGAAAAAGCAGGACCGAGAGAAAATATCTATTTCGAACCTGCTAAAACTAAAGTCGGGATTGTCACTTGCGGTGGATTGTGTCCGGGAGTAAATAATGTAATCCGAAGCCTTGTCAATGAGCTATATTACAGATATGGCATCAGCCGGGTACTTGGAATTCAGTTCGGCTATGAAGGATTAATCGCTTCTTATAACCATCCTGTTATTGAACTTACTGCACCAATGGTTAATTATATTCATTTCACCGGAGGAACTTTTCTGGGATCATCCAGGGGTGACCAGGATGTTGATAAGATGGTGGATACCCTCGAAATACTGAATATCAATGTTCTTTTTTGCATAGGTGGCGATGGAACCCTTCGTGGAGCACACGCGATACATAAGGAAATAGAAAAACGGAAACTTAAAATAAGCATTGCCGGTATTCCTAAAACCATTGATAATGACATTGATCTGATTCAAAAATCCTTTGGTTTTGAAACCGCCTTTTCTATAGCTAATGATATAATCAGAAACGCACACAACGAGGCATCAGGCGCATTCAACGGGATTGCTCTTGTCAAGCTGATGGGCCGCGATTCGGGATTTATTGCCGCCAATGCGGCACTGGCGATCCAGGAGGTAAATTTTGTACTTATCCCTGAAATTACTTTTGATCTTTATGGACAACGTGGATTTCTGAGGGTTCTTAAAAAACGTCTTGAGGAAAGACACCATGCTGTTATTGTGGTTGCTGAAGGTGCGGGTCAGGAGTTTTTCGATTGTGCAGATAACAACAAAGCTGTTTCAGGTAATATTAAATATAAAGATATCGGTATCTACCTGAAAGATAAAATCTCTGAAGAGTTTAAAAATAAAGGGTTTCCACATTCCATTAAATACATCGATCCCAGCTATATCATAAGAAGCGCTCCTGCTAATGCAAACGACAGTAAATTCTGTAATCTTCTGGCTCAGAATGCTGTACATGCTGCCCTCGCAGGAAAAACTGATTTTGTTATCGGTTTCTGGAATAACCAGTTCACACTGATGCCGATTGAGATGGTCGTTGCCAAACGAAAAAAAATTGATGTTGAAGGTGAATTATGGTGGAATGTCCTCGAGGCAACCGGCCAACCAATAAGCATGAAAAATCCCTGATATGATAAAGAATATCATTTTTGACCTTGGGAATGTACTGATCAGTTTCAAGCCTTCTGAATATTTTGATAAGAATAACTACCCGCTATCCATCAAGGCTACAATTCTTTCAGACATTTTCGGCAGTAAAGAATGGCTTATGCTTGATAATGGAGAAATCACAACGCCTGAGGCTATTGATGCGATAGCAACAAAATCATCTCTTAGCAAGAAAGAAATAGCCCATATTTTCAATTTACGCACAGATCTGATGTTTCCCCTCGATTCGAATGTCAGACTTCTTCCTGAGTTAAAAAAACGGGGTTTCCGGTTATACTATCTCTCTAACTTCCCTCTTGATATTTTTGAGGAGGTTAGTACTGAATATTATTTCTTCAAATATTTCGATGGAGGATTAATTTCTGCAGAAGCAAAATTTTCAAAACCTGATATCGGGATTTATAATATTCTTAATAAAAAATATTCTCTTGTACCAAACGAGTGTCTCTTCATTGACGATATTGAAGTAAATGTCAGGGCGGCCCAGGCATTAGGTATGAAAGGAATTATAACTTATGGATCTCTGGAGATTTCCAATGATATTGAAAATTCTATAGGGAAATAGAAAGGGGTTACTTATTACCTGATTATGCCTTGAATAATCTCTACCAGAGTTCAGGGTCAATGAAAATATTCAATTCTCACCGACTTAAGTGTTCACATAATCGATCTTAAGCATCATATAATGTGTCACTTATCAAATAAAACAGGAAATATGTTCCACGTGGAAACTGTAGCTATTTTCCAAAATATCCCGACAAAATTGAGGTTTTTGTATGGCCCACTAGATTTTCCAGCTCTTCCATAGAGGCGTCTTTTATTTTTTCAACCGATTCAAAATGTTTAAGCAAAATCTCTTTTGTCCTGGGTCCGATTCCCTTTATCTGATCCAAGTCTGATTTTATCATTTCCGAAGAGCGTTTATCGCGATGAAAATTTATCCCGAATCTATGAGCTTCATTTCTTAAATGTTGTATGATTTTAAGACTTATTGAATTTTTATCCAGATAAATCGGGATACTATCTCCGGGAAAATAAATTTCTTCAAGTTTTTTTGCAATTCCAATCACGGTAACCTTTTCCCTTAAACCTAAATTATCAATGCTTTTCATAGCTGATGAAAGCTGCCCTTTTCCTCCATCAATTATAATTAACTGAGGCAGCTTCTGATTTTCCTCTATCATCCTTCTGTAACGCCTGTAAACTATTTCCTCCATTGAAGCGAAATCATCAGGACCAGTTACTGTTTTAATGTTAAAATGGCGATAATCATTTTTACTCGGTCTGGCGTTTCTAAATACAACACAGGCTGCAACCGGATTCGTTCCCATTATATTTGAATTATCAAAACACTCTATATGTACCGGCAGGTCAGCCATATGAAGGTCATTTTTTAACTTTTCGAGGTTTTTGCCTGTCCGTACCTGAGGGGAATGTTCCATCCTCTTCTTCTTCTGTTCCAGTTTATAGTAAATAGCATTACGTTCCGCGAGTTCAAGAAGTTTTTGTTTCTCTCCTGCTTTAGGCACGGTATATTTAATTTTATCCAGAAGAATATCTGGTTTGAACGGTAATATTATTTCAGGGGAATCGCTAAAAAGTCTCTGTCTGATTTCTGTTATGGCAAAAGCAAGTATAGATTCCTTTTCTTCATCAGCCCTGATCTTAAGTTCAACAGTAAGTGCCTGTATTACTGCGCCTTGGACCACTTTCAAGTAGTTAACATAAGCATTATCAGACTCCTGGGTAATAGCGAAAACATCTACGTTTTTAATGGTGTTACTTACTACAGTTGACCGACTTCTGAATTTTGAAAGGAGCTCAATCTTCTCTTTAACTGACTGAGCTTCTTCAAACCGACGTTCTACAGAATATTTTGCCATCGTCTTTTTCAGATAGTCAATTACAGTTGAGATATTTCCTTTTAAAATATCTCTAATCTGTTCAATATTCTCGTGGTATTCATTATCTGTCTGATTGCCTACACACGGTGCTTTGCAATTACCTAAATGATATTCCAGACACACTTTAAACTTTCCGGCTTCAATATTTGATTTTGTAAGATTATGAGTACACGTTCTTAACTTATATAATTGCCGGATAAAACTAATTAAAGTCTTTACCATCAGTCCCGATGTATATGGACCAAAATAAAATGATCCATCTCTGACAGGATTCCTGGTACTGAAGACACGTGGGAAAGGCTCATTTTTTATACAGATCCATGGAAATGTTTTATCATCCTTCAGAAGGATATTATACCGGGGCTGGTGTTTCTTGATAAGGTTATTCTCAAGCAATAGAGCGTCTGATTCATTATCCACAACAATATGCCGGATATCAGATGTCTTTCTGAGAAGAGCAATCGTCTTCCCTGATTGGTTTTTAGAGAAGTATGAGGTTATTCTTTTCTTCAGGTTTTTAGCTTTGCCAACATATATTATAATTCCGCCAGAATCAAAAAACTGGTAAACTCCGGGATTATCAGGAATCAGAGAAAGAATTGATTTAAATTTTGCCTCAGCTGCCATGAAGAGAATAAAATTTCTTCAAAGATAATGATTGTCATGATTTGTCAGACCCCCTTACCCTTCGGGCTACTGCTTTATGCACATTTTTATATTTGAGATAAACATACTATTGTAAACGACACCGGAGGGGTATATTCAGCTAACCAATTCCTATTCAACAAACAGCGACACCTGCTCAAATTTCTTAACATCAAATAATCCCCGGTCGCCAATTTTCAGATCTGGTATAACGAGTAACGCCATAAATGACAGTGTCATAAAAGGGGCTTTCATAGCACAACCCAATGACATTACCAACTCATTCAGATTTTCATAATCCTGAGCTATATCTTCACATGAACGGGTAGTCATAATACCTCCTATATTCAGTTGTAGTGATTTAACTTTCCCACCATTGGATATTGCCAACCCTCCTTTTAGTCTTACAATCTCATTAATAGAACTTACTATATCTCTATCGTTCGTTCCAACAGATATTATATTATGACTGTCATGTGCTATAGAACTTGCAAAAGCTCCTCTTTTTAAGCCGAATCCTTTAATAAATCCAACTGCCGGTGGGGAATCTTTATAGCGGTCTTTAACAACTATTTTCAGGATATCGTTATCAATATCCGGAGATATATGTTCCGATTTCATAAAGGAATGATGAATCTCTCCCGTCAGAAGTTCTCCTTCCACTGCCACAATTATTCGTACTTCTCCCCCTCTATTCATTGCCTTAATATCTTTTTCTCCCAAAGGCTGGCAATTGAAATTATTGACAGGACTACTCTCTCTGTAATTAAACAGTACTTTCCCTTCAGAGAAAACTTTTTTACCTTTTATCCATGTCTCATGCACATTCATTGTCTCAAGTCCATCCACCAGAATAAAGTCTGCATTATCCCCGGGAAGTAGTAATCCGGCATCAAGATTGTAATGTTTTGATGGATTAATGGTGGCGCTCCGGATAACATCAAAAGCATCAAACCCTTCAGAAATAAGTCCACCAATTAATTTGTTGATATGTCTCTTCCGAAGCATCTCCGGATGCAGATCATCGCTACACAGCATAACCATATCAGGATTAGTATTAAACAATTCTTTCAATGAATTAAGATTCCTGGCAGCGCTCCCTTCTCTTATGAGAATTTTCATTCCCAATGAAATTTTTTCCTTAGCCTCTTCCAGATTGCTGCATTCATGATCAGTAGATATTCCTGCCGCCACATATTTCTTCAGTGATTCTCCTGATAAACCTGGCGCGTGTCCATCAATAGGTTTTCCCAATTCTTTGGCGCATTCTATTTTTTTTATAACCTCCCGGTCATTATTAATAACTCCCGGGAAATTCATCATCTCCGACAGATACTTTATTTCTTTCCGTTTAAGCAATTTTTGAACATCTACATGATTCAAACTTGCTCCATTGGTTTCGAAATTAGTTGCCGGGACGCAAGAGGGCGCTCCAAAAAAGAAGTTAAGTGGAACCTTTTTAGCATCATTAACCATGAATTCAACTCCATCAATACCGAGTACATTCGCTATCTCGTGAGGATCTGAAACAACTCCGCAGGTTCCATGTCTTACTGCGGTCATTGCAAAAGCGCCCGGTGTAACCATGGAACTTTCAATGTGAATATGCGCATCGATAAGACCCGGTAGAATATATATATCAGGAGCAGAATCAATTCTTTCTATCTGCTTAATCTTTCCACTCAGAACACTAACAACTGCCGGATAAATATCCCTGTTGTGAATATCTACCAACTGACCATAAACTTTCATAAAAAAATATTTTAATTTTTTTAAATAAGTGTTCCACGTGGAACACTTATCTTCCGAGGTACATTAACAAAATATTGATATCAGAAGGAGAAACGCCGCTGATTCTTCCCGCCTGACCAATATTTACAGGTTTGATCCTGGTAAGCTTCTGCCTTCCTTCTGTAGATATAGAAACCAGTTCATTAAAATTAAGGTCGCCCGGAATCTTTAAACTTTCAAGTCGCTTTATCTTATCCGCTACAATCTTTTCTCTTTGAATATATCCTTCATACTTAATCTTAATCTCAGCAGATTCGGCTATTTCTTTGAACCTTTCTGAACTTACCGCCTTCAGATTATCCGCTCCTTTAATTACATTTAATAATGCACCGATTTCAACCTGCGGTCTGGAGGCAATTGTAATTGCCTTTACTTTTTGAGTTATTTTATTGGTTCCAACTTTCTCAAGAAAATCATTAACATCGTCGGGGCTAACACTGCTCTCCGAAAGAAAATTAATTATTTCCTTTATCAAGCATTCCTTTTCTTCCAGATGAGTGACTCTTTCAATTTTTGCAGTTCCTATATCAAAAGCTTTTCTTGTCAGCCGTTCATCAGCGTTATCTTGTCGTAATAGTATTCTGAACTCAGCCCTGGACGTAAACATTCTATATGGTTCATCAACACCTTTAGTTACGAGATCATCAATAAGTACTCCTATATAGGATTCCTCTCTTCCCAGAATTAAAGGCTCTCTGTTTTTTATCTTCAAAGCCGAATTTACTCCGGCAATAAAACCTTGCGCTGCCGCTTCCTCATAACCTGTTGTCCCGTTAATCTGACCTGCAAAATAAAGACCTTCTATAGATTTTGTCTCCAGAGTATGCGTCAATTGTGTAGGTTGAAAAAAGTCATATTCGATAGCATAGCCAGGTCTGAACATTTCTACTTTTTCCATTCCTTTAACTTTCCTTAGTGCCTTCAATTGAACTTCAAGTGGCAGGCTACTGGAAAAACCATTAATATAATATTCAACCGTATCTTCTCCCTCCGGTTCAATAAACAACTGATGTGAATTCCTTTCTTTAAAAGTTACAACTTTATCTTCGATACTCGGACAATATCTTGGTCCACGTCCCTTTATCCGTCCTGTAAATAAAGGACTAAATTCAAATCCTTTTCTTATTTCTTCATGAACTTCTTCGTTGGTATGAGTTATATAACAGCTTTTCTGTGTCAGTGGTTTTCTATCCTCAATCAAATAAGAAAACGATTCACCTTCAGCATCACCTTTCTGTTCTGTCATTGCATTAAAGTCAATTGATCTGCCGTCAAGACGTGCACTCGTTCCCGTTTTCATCCTTTCAACAGAAAATCCCAATTCTTCAAGCTGTTCGCTTAATCCTGTAGAACTCTGATCTCCGGATCTGCCTCCTTTTATTTTTGAAAATCCAATATGCATTAAGCCATTCAAAAAAGTTCCATTTGTAAGAATTACTGCAGACGATAGAAACCTTGTTCCAAATGCTGTCTCTACTCCTGCAATCTTCCTTTCATCTAATAATAGTAATGTTGCCTGTTCCTGCCAGATTGAAAGATTGTCGGTTTTCTCAAGAACTTTTCTCCATTCCGAAGTAAACTTTTGACGATCGCATTGAGCCCTGGGGCTCCACATAGCAGGTCCTTTTGACTTGTTAAGCATCCTGAACTGTATCGCACTTCTGTCTGTCACGATTCCACTCATTCCGCCCATAGCATCAATTTCCCTTACGATCTGCCCTTTCGCAATTCCCCCCATCGCCGGATTACATGACATCTGCGCAAGCTTAGTCATGTCCATAGTAATTAGCAGTGTTTTTGCACCCATCACAGCTGCAGCGTGAGCTGCTTCGCAGCCTGCATGTCCTCCACCAACAACTATTATATCGTATTTAAAATCCATCTATTTCTTACTTTCCGGCTTTTATCCAAAAATCTTCCATCTTTCGCATTTCTCCCCTTTTCTCATCATCTGAATCATCATAACCCAGCAGATGTAAAACACCATGAATCAAAACACGCAATAATTCCAGATCTAAACTAATGTTATAGTTTACAGCATTCTCCCTTACTCTATCCAGACTGATATAAATTTCCCCGTTTATAATACTTTCACTATTATAATTAAATGTAATAACATCTGTATAGTAATCATGTTCAAGGAACTCTACGTTTATTTCTTTGAGATATTCATCACTCGTAATAATAAAATTAAGGTCACCTGAAATCTTTTGTTCTTTCGCGATGACCTCTTTTATAATCTTCACAGTTTTTCTCCAGCCTTTGAGCCTGAAGTTTGTTTCGTCATAAAAAATTCTGATACTCAAGATAAAATGTTCTTAAAGGTCATAGTAACCGAATTTCCCTTTTTACTATATTTAATTTTGTCTGCCAGATGCGACATAAGATAAATTCCTCTGCCGTTAATCTCTTCAATATTTTCAGGAGTTGTAGGGTCTGGTACTTTTTCAGGACTGAATCCAGACCCTTCATCTGTAACTTTAATCTGAAGTTCATCACTTTCGAAACCAATCTCGATATCTACAAATTTTTCAGGATTTGACTTGTTGCCATGCAAAATTGCATTATTAACTGCCTCCATTGCTGAGACCAGAATTTTTCCATAGCTATCCTGTGAAATTCCAATTACTGATGTAGCATCATCTATTGCATTTTCTACGATCCGTAAATTTCCTACTTGAGAATCTATCCTGATCTTTTTATACATAACTTGTCAAATGCCAACCGTTATACTTCAATTCTTAATAAATGTTTCAGAAAACATCTAATTTTTTGAAATCCATGCTTCCGGATTGAGACTATCCTTTTCTTCGTATATCATAAATTTTAAAATAGATTTATTTGCATTCTCTTTTTCACAATAAACATTCCCTATCTCCTGTTTGGTATCAACTTTATCTCCGGGTTTAACTTTCAAATCTACAATATTTTGATAAACTGAAAGGTATTTACCATGTCTGATAATTACAATCATATTAGCACCTTGCACTGCAAAAACTTTCGCCACTTCGCCTTTAAAAACACTTCGTACGGCTGTCTTACCGAGGCTGGTTATTTCAATTCCTATATTGTTTTCGGTGACATACTTTAAAATAGGGTGCTTCTGAATACCAAACTGGCTGGTTATAATACCTCGTTCAACCGGCCATGGTAACCTGCCTTTATTTTCTGCAAAATTTTCCCCGATTAACTTTTGTTCAGGAGTGTTATTTGATTTTACGACCTTTTTTCTTTCGTCTTCTATTATTCTGGCAATCTCTTTTTCAATCTTGTCAGCGATCCTCTTTTTTTCCTCCAAATCTTTTTTTAATTGCTTCTCTTTCTTACTAAGTGATTGAACCATCCCCTGCTTCCTTTCCTGTTCAGACTGTAACAGGCTTTTTTGTTGTTCTTCTTTTGATTTCAAAACTGAAATCCTGGATAAGTCATTTTGCAATCTATCCTTAGTGATTTGCACCTGTTCCTTTAATTCTATAATTATTTCTGATTCTCTCCTTCTGAATTTAGTGACCTGTTGTAAATACTTTAACCTTTTATATCCCTGGTTGAAGTCTTTTGCTGAAAGAATATATACAAGTTCCGGATTTTCCTTTTGTGATTTATATGAATTAATAACAGCCCGTGCATAATCATTTTTCAAATCAACCAGATCACTTTCCATCATATTAATTGCGATAGTATTCAGGTCTATTCTTCCAGACATCAAATTTATTTCATCCCGCATTCCCCGAATTACAGACTCTCTTAAATTCAATTTGTTACCAATTATTTTTAAAGCGCTCATGCTTTCCTCCTTCTTTTTAGCAGTAGACTTAAGCATATTATCCACATAAGTAATCTCATTAAGAGTTGCCTTTCTTTTATCTTCCAGCTCTGCCTTTGTCTGAGCCATTAAACAGTTACACCATATCCAGCCTGATAAAAATATGAGAATTAAATATTTCATAAAAGTTCTATTGATTCATATCCTTTCCCAGGAATAAATTTTACATTTCCATTCCATGGATACTCTACTTTTACTATTTTAATCTTAATAGTCATATTGTATTGTGAATCTTCAATTTCAATTATTCCGGGAATTATGATATTTCCTAAATTCAGAAATGCTTCATACTTCATTTTAATACCCTCAGAACCAGAATTATTTAATTGACTAACAAATATTATTTTCCTCCTTTTGCAATCAATATTATAATTTAAAGTTACCCCCTTAACAACACAATTAACCTTTAATTGATCTCCTGAGCACTTATCCTTACTGCCGT
>Ga0209880_1000542_pt1 | contig 10234 bp, 8 predicted proteins | sample PersoiDNA2013191_FD_185803 | JGI IMG/M metagenome (GOLD analysis project Ga0209880, IMG submission 185803) | Permafrost soil microbial communities from the Arctic, to analyse light accelerated degradation of dissolved organic matter (DOM) -... | ecosystem: Environmental > Terrestrial > Soil >... | reverse complement strand
TGGCACCGCGCTTCGGTCTATCGTTGGCAAACCTCAAATCCGTGAATGGCCTCACTGCTCGCGGCAATATCAGCACCGGACAAACCCTGTTGGTGCCGCTCAACGGCGCAGAAACTGAAAGCGAATTCGAAGCCTTCAATATGCAACTCGCCCCCACCGATAGTCGCACAGGAACCAGACACATCGTGCGCAGGGGTGAAACGCTTGGCGGTCTGGCGCGCCGTTATCATGTCAGCATCGCCAAGCTGCAACAATGGAACGGATCGCTGAAAATAATCAGGATTGGCCAAACCATCGTTACCGCGCAGGCAGGATTCGGCCAACCTGACGGTCACCGTAGAAAATCCAGGGATCGCTCGCGCAAAGTGGCATAAAGTAGCACAAACAATAACGACTTATCACAAGGGAACCTCTAAAAATTCATTTTTCGGGCGAATCCCGGCGTCGCGTGCTCGCTCATTCCTTGTCTATCGATGTGATATGCCTCGTCATTCTCTGCGCGGCTCCTTGCGCTTCATCCCGAAATTCTGAATTTTTAAAGGTTCCCAAAGGAATTTAGCCGCGCGACGACAACTTTGCCGAAAAGAAAGTGAAATAGCGGTATCCTTTCCACACCCGCCGCACCCCCCTCACCAAACCGGCCACGCCGCGACGGCGAATCACGAAAAAAGCCTCTACCCCGGCGACCAGCAAAGGATGGCAACGCAAAAAATGCACGGCAGCCACTCCTTGGTCGGGCCAGTGCCAGCGGGGTCCGCCAATGCGTTCCGATCTCAGTCATCTGCTCGCGCTGCGCGGCGATTCTTGCCAACAACTCACCGCGACTTTGCATCAGCTCAAACGTTTTTTCATTCATGGCTCCAGTTGTTCCCTGTCCTTAGCCAACTCGGCAAGACTAACGGAAAACAATTTTGATTTGGACTGCGCCTTATTGCGCAATAACATCGCCATCAGCGTACCCAGCACGAAGAACAGGATACATAGCCCACCCAGCACAGCGAAACGGCAGTCATCCCAGAACAGCACCAGGATGAATACCGTGAGCAACAGCACGCCCATGCCAAAACAAAATAGTGCGCACAAATAAAAAAGGAGCATCTGCGTCAGACGCAGACGCTCCTCTTGCAGCTCATTCGCCAGCAGTTCAAGCCGCGTCGAAACGATGGAAGTCAGCGTCGAAGCCAGTCGCTTGGCCGACCCCATCAGGCCTGAACTTGCCTCCGGCATGGCTTATTGACGGCGCGAAATCAGTATGCCCACAATCAAGCCGACACCTGCACCGATTCCTACTGCCTTCCATGGATTCTCATGCACGTACTCGTCGGTCGCCATTGCCGCTTCCCTGGTCCTGGCGATTACAGCCTCCTCGGCGTCGGAAAGGCGCACCTTGGCAGCCGCTAAATTTTCCTGAATGCGCTCACGCGCTACGGACACTTTCTCGCCTGCAAGACCGGCTGTTGCACGCAACAACTCCTCGGCGTCTGTCACTACTACGCGAAAATCCTGCATAAGTTTTTCTTTGCTGACTTCGCTTTCTGCTTTTGCTAATTTGGTTCTCATGATCCATTCCTTAAAATAAAAATTATCGTGGTCAATTACCACTCAAATCTCCGTTTACTACCGGAGAACCCGTTACCTTTGTAAACCTAAAGTACCCTGTCGTCAACCCAAACTATCGACATATAAATAGCAATGCACGCTATGTGTTGACGAGTAATTTGTCGCTGGCGGATAGCTCCCGCGGCATTGTTCTGCGGCATGAGAACAGCGCGGGGCAAAATGGCAGCCTTGCGGTGGATTGGCCGGTTACGGCAAGTCCCCCTCCAGCCTGATGCGTTCCCCTCGCGCACCGTCAATGCGTGGCACGGCGGACAACAACGCCTGGGTGTATGGATGCTTGGGTGCGCGCAACACCTCCTCTGCCGTGCCGCGCTCCACGATGCGTCCGAGATACATCACGCACACCTCATGCGCGATATATTCCACCACCGCAAGATTGTGAGTGATGAACAAATAGCTCAGGCCCAATTTTTGTTGCAACGACTTCAGCAAGTTCAAAATTTGCGCCTGCACCGATACATCCAGCGCACTGGTCGGTTCATCGCAGATCAACAGTTGTGGCGACACCGCAAGCGCGCGCGCGATGGCGATGCGTTGCCGCTGCCCGCCGGAAAACTCATGCGGATAACGCCACTTGGAACTGCGCGCAAGACCAACCTGTTCGAGCAAAGTATCGATGTGCGCCTGGCGTGCCGCACTGTTGCTCTCGATATTCAGCGCGGTCATGCCCTCCTCGAGAATTTCCGCGACGCGCATTTTCGGATTCAGCGAAGCATAAGGGTCTTGAAACACCATCTGCATCGTGGCGCGTTGCGTACGTAGCTCACCGGCTCCGAGTCCGATCAACTCGCGACCGGCAAACTGCACACTGCCAGCGGTGGGCGGAATCAATTGCAGCAATGCCTTGCCCAGCGTGGTTTTGCCGCAACCGGATTCACCGACCAATGCCAGCGTGCGTCCCTGCGGAATCTCCAGCGACACGCCGTCCACCGCTTTCACTTGCCCCACCACGCGCTGCAACACCCCTTTGCGGATGGGGAAGTGGACGCGCAAGTCTTTGACTTGCAAGAGTGAAGGGGGACGGGATAAGGGGGAAGGGGCAAACCTCGGCGCGGCATCCACCCGTATCCCTTCCCCCTTATCCCTTCCCGCTGCATCAGCAGCATAAAGATGGCATCGCACGCCTTGCCCATCTTCCAATACCGTCCAATCCGGCGTTTTCTCGCTACACAGCGACCAGGCTTTATCGCAGCGTGCGGTAAAGCGGCAGCCCTGCTTGATGCTGCCCAGCGGCGGCACGCTGCCGGGAATGGCGACCAGCGGCTGGTTGCGTCGTGCCGCATGTGGCAAAGCGGCGAACAGTTTCTGCGTATAGGGATGCAGCGGCTGGGCGAACAACTGCGTACGGCTGGCCTGCTCGACGATTTGTCCGGCATACATCACGCCGACCTGATGCGCCATTTCCGCCACCACACCGAGGTCATGCGTAATCAGCAACAGCGACATACCACTGGCGGCTTGGGTGTCGCGCAACAGTTGCAAAACTTGCGCCTGTATCGTGACATCCAGTGCGGTGGTCGGCTCGTCCGCGATCAACAATTTGGGCTGTCCGGCCAGTGCCATCGCAATCATCACGCGCTGTTTCATGCCGCCGGAAAGCTGGAACGGATATTCCGCCACGCGCCGCGTGACATCTGAGATGCCGACCTGAGCTAGCAATTTCACGCTGCGCTGTTGCGCCGCCGCGCCGCCCATCCCTTGATGCAATGCCAGCACCTCGGCGATCTGCTGCCCCACCGTCATCACCGGATTCAGGCTCAGCGCAGGTTCCTGGAAGATCATCGCGACATTGCCGCCGCGCACTGCGCGCATCTCGCGCTCGCGCAAGCCGAACAGGTCGATGTCATCCAGCAGCGCCGTGCCACCCGCACGCACCACCCCATCCGGCAGCAGCCGCAGTAGCGACAGCGCCGTAATGGATTTGCCGCAACCGGATTCTCCGAGCAGCGCAAAGGTCTCGCCCGCCCGAATACTGAATGAAATATCGTCGACGATGCGCGCGCCGTTGCGCAACCGCGTGACCAGATTTTTCACTTCGAGCAAGGCGCTCATGTAACGACCTCGGTCCGATTAAAGCGCGGATCGAACGCATCGCGCACCGCGTCGGCAAACAGATTCGCCGCCAGCACCAGCACCAGCATGAAGCCGAAGGCGGCGGCCAACGCCCACCACACCATAGGCTCGCGCCCCATCTCCAGCCGCGCCGCGTTGATCATCGTGCCGAAGCTGATCATGGATGGATCAACGCCCACGCCGACGTAAGACAGCACGGCCTCGGCCAGCACCAGCCCGCTGAAATCCATCACCAGCGAAATCAGCACGATGTGCATTACGTTCGGCATGATGTGGCGCGTGAGGATGCGGAACGACGACACGCCGAACGCCTGCGCCGCCTGGATGTATTCCAACTCGCGCAACTTGAGCGTTTCACCGCGCAACAAGCGGCACAGCCCGGTCCAACTGGTGACACCGAGAATCATGCACAGGAACACCAAACGCAGATCGGCGCGCGACGCGGAGGTATCGAACCATTGCGGATGCGTATCGATGGTCACCTGCATCATCAGCACCGCTGCGGCAATCAGCAGCACGCTGGGTATGGAACTCAGCACGGTATAGACATACTGGATCACATCATCCACCCAGCCGCGCAAATATCCTGCCGCGATGCCCAGTAGCAAAGCCAGCGGCAAGGTGACCAGCGTGGTAACAGTGCCGATGATCAGCCCGGTGCGGATGCTTTTCAGCGACAGGTACAGCACGTCCTGCCCGACCTTGTCGGTGCCGAGCACGTGATACGCAGCAGCGAGATTAACGGTCATGCCGATCAAAGCCGAGATGATGAGAGTAGCAATCAGCAAGGCGCGTAGCGGCCAGCCGCGTTGCGCCAGCCATCTCTTGCTGCCAAACACAATAGCTAACCCCACCATCAGCCCAACCAGCGCACCTGTCAGTCCACGCCACAGTACATCACCATCACGCTGCTGCTCATCCGTCAGATGGACGCCACCGTAGCGCAAACGTGGATAGTCGCGCAGTATGTTTCCACTAGCATCGCTGGTACTCTCCTTGGCATACAGCGTCACTGCCAACGGCGCGGAATAGGTTTTCTCGGTTTGTGCGCGCAGCGGCGTAACCAGCTTGTCGAACACGCTCAACACCTCCGGCGAATACACCGTTTTGCCATTGCTCTGCTCCGGCAAAGCGACGCGGTAATGCAACGTATCTAGCAGGCCAACCACGAGGAAAAACGATAGCACCAGCAGCGACACCATCGCCACGCTGCTCGTCGCCACACGCCGCCACGGCAGCAGCAGATGCTCGCGCTGCCGCACATACCACGCGCTGGCGATGCCTGCCAGCAACAACAGGAACACCAGCGCATCGCTCCACAAGATGACCGGCACGAAACTCATGAGAGACGTACCCGCGGGTCCACGATGGTGTAGGAAATATCGGTGAGGATCAGCCCGACGATATACAGCAGCGAGCCGAGAAACACCATCGCGCGCACCACGCTGAAATCCTGCGCATTGATCGCATCAATGGTGTAGCTGCCCAAGCCCGGAATGCCGAAGAACGACTCGGTGAGCAGGCTGCCCATGAACAGCAGCGGGATAATCACCACCACGCCGGTGAGGATCGGGATCATCGCGTTCTTCAACACGTGACGGAACAGCACCGCCAATTCCGACAAGCCCTTGGCACGCGCGGTGCGCACATAGTCCTTGCCGATCTCTTCGAGGAAAATGGTGCGATACCAGCGGCTGCTGGAACCAACGCTGCCGATCACACCAATAACGATAGGCAACACCACGAACTTGAAGCCGCCCATGCCGCCGTCATAGCCGGAAATGGGCACCAGATGCCACAGCTTGCTCACCACAAATTGCCCGCCGATGATGTAGAACAAGCCGGACACCGACATCAGCAGCACGCACAACGCCACACCCGCCATGTCCAGCGCGGTGGCGCGAAACAGCGTCATCAGCAGCGCGAAGCTGACGTACGCTACCAGCCCGATCAAAAAGGTCGGCAGCGCAATCGCCAAGCTGGGCCCCATGCGTGTTGTGATTTCGCGACCGATACTGCGCCCGTCATCCGAGTAACCGAAGTCGAGCACGAACATGCTGGCGGACTTCTGCCAGAAAATCGTGCCGGTGATTTTGTCCGTGCCGCTGGCAGCGCTGTTCAGCAGCAAAGGCTTGTCATAACCGCGCTGCTGCTTCCATTTTTCAATCGCATCGGGTGTGACGCGCTTGATGCCAAGCTGCATTCGCGCCATGTCATCCGGTGTATTCACCACGAAGAACAACGCGAAGGTAAGCAGGTTAACCCCGACCAGAATTGGCAGGGAATACAAAATGCGGCGGATTAGGTAGGCGATCATTCAGTAATTAACCCGAACATTTCAGAATAATTGGCGTGATGCAACAAAGTTACTCAATCTGCCACGCGCCAGTGCTCAAGCAATATTGACAGATACCGCAAAATTTTGAGGTGAACGAAAAAATCCCCACTTCCGCAAACCCCGCAAATTTGTCCGCTAACGCTAACTTTATGAAACGTTCGGGTTAAGTTCGGGTTAAGTGGTTAAGTAATTTGTGCTGGCGCGCCACCATTGTTTCACAGGCGATGAGTAAACGCATCAGGCTGGCTTACCCAATTACCCTGCGCTTTTTCCTGCTGTCGCTGAAAATGCACCTCCGCTTCAAACTCATTCCATAATTTGGAAGATACACAATTACTGAAGAGAAATAAGTCGAGACTGCATCAATCAGGTAAAATAGTTGCAAAATTATGTATGAATCGCCCCTAATTTACTAGACACTTTCCTAGGGTATTGAGCTATCATTTAGCCAGCGCGGACAAAAATCTGGTCCGGGCAGACATTTAATATGAAAGGTTTATCATGGATTCCAAAATTCGCACGCTTGTAATATCGATAATCGTGGCTGTGATCTTATGGGTGCTGGGCGGATTTGTGTTTGGCCATGTACTTGGGATAATTTGCGTATTTTTAAGCATCGTCATTGTGGGATTGGCCACAGGCAACATGATGGACACGCCGGAACCAACGTCTAACAAAAAGTAACAATCCGGCACGACCCCCGCGATTTAACGCCACCGCAAGGTGGCGTGTTTCCTGTTGGAATTACATCTGACAATAACCAAGACTTCAGACAATTCTGAATAGAATTAGCAGGTATAATTTTCCCGTTTGCTACTTGCGATTACCCAGGAAGAATTACTATCCATGAACAAGCTGCTGCCTTATCCATTCTTCGTTCTTTTTTCCATGCTGGCTTTCAACATCACCGCCTTCACGGTGATACTGCAAATGGATATGCTGATATTCAATGCAACCATCTTTAAGATTATCGCATGGCTGGTTACGGCGGGATCATGGTCTCTTGTTTACATTTATCGCAACAAGTAGACCGCGTCGCTTCTTGCGGGCGCCGCAAACAAAAAGGCCAAACTAGTGTTGGCCTTTTTGTCACCTGCAAAACTTCGTCATTTCGGCAAGCGTCATTTCGCTTCCTCGCGCTGACGCAACACGCGCCACAGCCAAACACCAAACAGCAACACCACCACCGCACCCAGCCAAAGCGGCCAGCGTGCGGGCTGATTCCAGTCGCGGCGCAGTGCATCGCGCCGCTTGGCATCCACGCGCCAATATTTGAGTTTATTGTTTGCCATCACGTTGGCTTTGACGTTGCTCAGCCAGCTGTGCTGCAACACATAATTTTTCGGATGAAAGCCCCACAGCCACGGTGAATCGCGGCGCACAATTTCCAGCATGCGATCAATGATTGCCTGACGCGCCGGACTGTTTTCCATATTTTTCATTTGCTCAAACAATTTGTCATATTCCGGGCTGCTGTAATTCGCGGCGTTCTCGCCCCCCTTGCTCACCTTGGCTTGCGCGCCACTCAACAGAAATAAAAAGTTTTCCGGATCGGGGTAGTCGGCATTCCAGCCGAAGTAGAACATCTGCGTATCGCCCTTGCGGATCTTGTCCTGAAAGCGATTGTAGTCGGTGCTGCGCGCCACCAATTGCACGTTGATTTTGTCGAATTGTTTGCGCAGCCAGTCGAGCCGTGACTTGTCCCCTACGCCACTCGCGGTGGTATCCAGATTGATCACCAGCGGCTGACGTGTTTGCGCATCCACGCCGTTAGGGTAGCCTGCTTCAACGAGCAGCCGCTTGGCTGTTTCGATGGATTTGCGCTTCGGCGCGCCATCCACCCAGTCATACACATAGTGATTGATCCCCGCCTCGCCCTCGCGGTAGCCGAAGATGCCGGGCGGGATCGGCGACTGTGCTGCGATGCCGCGCCCGTTGGCGAAAATGGAGACAAACTCTTCGAAGTCCACCGCAATCGCAATCGCCTGCCGCAGCTTGCGCGCCCGCTCACTACTGCCGCCAACCGTTGCATCAAGCCAGTTGAAGCCGGTATACATGGTTGAAGTCGCCACCGCAGTCGAAAGCGTGATGCCCTGCACCCTCATCGCGTCGGTCACTGTTGCCTCGCCGCCGACATTCACCTGCACCGCTTGATCGAAGCTGTCCGAGCTGATGCCGGAGGCATCGTAATAACCTTGCAAAAACTTGTTCCAGTAAGGAATAGTTTCCTTCTCCAGCGTGAACACGATCTGATCGATCAGCGGCAACGACTTGCCCGTATCCACCAGCAAGCCGGCGGCTGCATCGCCCGCTTCGCCTGCAGTGGGATAGGTCTCACTGTCATAATACGGATTGCGCGTCAGCACCATGCGCTGGTTGGGATTGTTCTCGGACAGGTAATATGGCCCGCTGCCCACCGGCCACCAATCCAGAATCAGGTTGCGTTCACGCATGCCGTCCTGCGCGTAGAACCGCTCGGCCTCGACCGGCATCGGCGCGAAGAACGGCATCGCCAGCCAGTAGGCGAACTGAGGATATTTACCGTATACCTCGATACGATAAGTGTGTTCGTCAACCACCTGCACGCCTGGTAGCGGATACTTGTTCAGGTCGAGAAACGCGTCGGGATTTTTCTTCACTGCCTGTTGCAGCGCCGCGGCGTAATCTTTCAGACCGACGATGTATTCGCTCATCACGCCGAAAATCGGCAGATGCAATTGCGGATGGGCGAGGCGTTTGATCTGATACGCATAATCCGCTGCCGTGACAGTACGTGTACCGCTGTGAGGGAAATCGCTCAATGCATGAATATCACGCAAATCGTGAGGCGTGAGATGGTCATACTCTGGCTTGCCCTGCGCATCGTGCGCAAACGCCGGATGCGGCTGATAGCGCAGGTTCGGCTTGATATGGATCTCATACACGCTGAAGGCGATCTTTTCCGCAGGCGCAGTGTCCGGCAGCGGCTGGTGATGCTTGTCCAGATAACGCACTGTCGGCATTTGCGCCGCCGCCAGTGGCACCAGTTGATAAGGGCGTTTCAGGTAATGGTATTGCAACGGCGGCGCGTAAATCTGCGCCAGAAACTCATACTCGTTTTCGCTATACGCCTGCGCAGGATCGAGATGTTTGGGGCGTTCGGTGAACGCGGTATAAAAAATGGACTTGCCCCCATCCGCCGCAGGATAAGGATTGTTCCACAACCCTCCATCACAGGCGGAAAGCAGCACGACTAGCAGGGAAACTAACATGACTCTCATGGCGCGAAGTTTAGCGGAATAGCATAAACACGTCATGGTTAAGGTTGGCACAGTTAAGGTTGACACAGCCAGGCTGTTGAACAACACTGTATGCGCAAATTATCGGCACCTCTCGACACGCAGAAACAACCATGACCCCAGACTGGCAGAATTTCTTGATGCAACACGGCGCGACCCTGGTCTCCGGGGTAGCACAACGCTTTGGTGACACCGCCGCTGAACTGAACGCAACAGCACAAAGTACGGTGCTGTGTGATTTAAGCCAGTTTGGGACGTTGCGCGTGTCCGGCGAGGAAGCGCAGTCGTTTCTACAAAACCTGTTGAGCAACGATATCCGTGAAGTCAGCACCACCCGCGCGCAACTCAGCAGCTTCAATACCGCCAAGGGACGGATGCTGGCGACCATGCTGATCTGGCGCGAAGGCGACGATTATCTGATGCAACTGCCGCGCCCGCTGGCTGAGGCGATCCGCAAAAAGTTGAGCATGTATGTGCTGCGCGCCAAGGTGAAAATTACCGATGCGAGCGACGAAATCATTTCACTGGGACTGTCAGGCGCAAGTGCGCAGGAAGTTTTGCGTGAACAATTCGGCGAATTGCCACAGCAGCAACTGGGTTTGACCAGAATCGCTCTGGGCAGTGTGATGAAAATCGACGACACACGCCTGCAAATCAACACCACGGGACAACACGCGCCAGCTCTGTGGGAAATACTCAGCCGGCACGCGCAACCCGTTGGCAGCGGTTGTTGGGACTGGCTCAATATTCGCTCCGGCATCCCAATGATCCTGCCGCAGACGCAGGAGCAATTCGTCGCACAAATGGTGAATTTCGATCTCATCGGCGGCGTGAATTTCAAGAAGGGCTGCTATCCGGGGCAGGAAATCGTGGCACGCATGCAGTATCTGGGCAAATTGAAGCGGCGCATGTATCTGGCGCATCT
>Ga0209880_1000541_pt1 | contig 10241 bp, 9 predicted proteins | sample PersoiDNA2013191_FD_185803 | JGI IMG/M metagenome (GOLD analysis project Ga0209880, IMG submission 185803) | Permafrost soil microbial communities from the Arctic, to analyse light accelerated degradation of dissolved organic matter (DOM) -... | ecosystem: Environmental > Terrestrial > Soil >... | reverse complement strand
CGCGCCGCTTGATCACGGTGAAGTGCGATGTTGAACTGCCGCAGAGTTATAGCGAACTGATCCCGCCTCCGGCAGACAAGGAACAACTGCGCAGTTTGTTCGAGCGGTTTGAATTTAAGAGTTGGCTGCGCGAGTTGAATACCCCGCAACAAACTCCCTCCCCCTTGCAGGGGGAGGGTGGGGGAGGGGGTAAGGAACGCACAGAGTCCACCCTCTCCCCACTTCGACAGGCTCAGGACAGGCCAAGCCTCTCCCTGCAAGGGAGAGGGGGTGATGGAGTTCATCAGGATTTGTCCGACGACCCGCCCACCCGCACCGACAGCGCGCACTATGAAACGATACTGACCGAAGCGCAGCTCGACACATGGCTGAAAAAAATACTCGCCGCCGAACTGGTCTGCGTGGATACCGAAACCACCGGACTGGATATGATGAACGCGCAACTGGTCGGCATGTCGTTCGCTATCACGCCGCACCATGCAGCCTATCTGCCGTTGGCGCATATCTATCCCGGCGCGCCGGATCAACTCGATCGCGCGCATGCCTTGCATAAGCTCAAGCATTGGCTAGAGAGTAAACAGCACCACAAGCTCGGGCAGAACCTCAAATACGACATGCATATTTTCGCCAATCACGGCATCGCGCTGGCAGGTATTCATGAGGACACGCTGCTGCAATCCTACGTGCTGGAAAGCCACAAGCCGCACGACATGGACAACCTCGCGTTGCGTCATCTCAACGTGAAAACCATCAGCTTCGCCGACGTGGCGGGCAAGGGTGCGAAACAGATTTGCTTCGACCAGGTGGATATCGATACCGCCACACACTATGCCGCCGAAGATGCCGACATCACGCTGCAATTGCATCAAAACCTGTCCCCGCAGATCGAGGCGCAGAGCGGCTTGCAGCATGTGTATCGCGACATCGAAATGCCCAGCATGCACGTGCTCTACACCATGGAACGCAACGGCGTGTTGCTCGACAGCGCGCTGCTGCAAATCCAGAGCCGCGAGTTGGGCGAAAAACTCATCGCGCTGGAAGCCAGGGCACAAGAGGCTGCCGGGCAGCCGTTCAACCTGAATTCGCCGAAGCAGATACAGGAAATCCTGTTCGACAAACTCGGCCTGCCGGTAGTGAAAAAAACCCCGAGCGGCATACCCTCCACCGACGAAGAAGTGTTGCAGGAACTCGCACTCGATTACCCGCTGCCCAAACTGCTGCTGGAATATCGCGGCATGGCGAAACTCAAATCCACCTACACCGACAAACTTCCGCTGATGGTGGATCGAAAAACCGGACGCGTGCACACCAGCTACTCGCAAGCGGTGGCGGTGACCGGGCGGTTGGCTTCCAGCGATCCCAATTTGCAGAACATCCCGATACGCAGCGCTGAAGGCCGGCGCATCCGCGAAGCGTTCATCGCGCCTAGCGGAAGCCGCATCGTGTCCGCCGACTATTCGCAAATCGAATTGCGCATCATGGCGCATCTGTCCGGCGATGCCGGCTTGTTGCAGGCGTTTGCCAACAACGAGGACATCCATCGTCACACCGCTGCCGAGATCTTCATGGTCGCGCCTGCCGAAGTATCCAGCGAGCAACGCCGCTATGCCAAGGTCATCAACTTCGGCCTGATCTACGGCATGTCCGCATTCGGCCTGGCCAAGCAGCTCGGCATAGAGCGCAGTGCGGCAATCGCCTACATCGACCGCTATTTCACGCGTTACCCGGGTGTTAAGAACTACATGGACAGCACGCGCGAACAGGCCAAACAACAAGGCTATGTCGAGACCGTGTTCGGTCGTCGTCTGTGGCTGCCGGAGATCAACAGCAGCAACGGCATGCGCCGCCAAGGCGCGGAACGCGCCGCGATCAACGCGCCGATGCAAGGCACGGCGGCAGACCTGATCAAACTCGCGATGATCAAAGTGCAGCACTGGCTGGAATCCGAAAAACTTTTGATGGAACCACTAGCCATTCGACTAGGCGAGCAAACAACACTCGCCAAGTCGCTGGTTATGGCCGGGCACCCGAGCGAAAAATTGCAGAGCCGATTGATCATGCAAGTGCATGACGAACTGGTGCTGGAAGTGCCGCAGGCAGAACTGCATCTGGTCAAGGAAATGCTGCCCAGGCTGATGTGCGGCGTCGCCGAACTGCAAGTGCCGCTGCTGGTGGAATTGGGCGAGGGGAAGAATTGGGACGAGGCTCATTGAATTTAGTAGGATGGGTATCGCTACGCTCCACCCATCCTGCGCGGGCTGCTCGTTATCGATTCGCGAATGGAAAATACGAACAGATCGCGCAATAACGAAGATAACCAAAGGTACCGGAGTCGAATTGTTTTCGCCGACACGCGACAAAGCGCACTATGCCAGACTTTGAATTACAATCTCGCCCATTCATCCAGCCGGAACACATCGTGCAACAACTCACCTTTACCCGCCCTGACGACTGGCATCTGCATTTGCGCGACGGCGCGCTGATGCAATCGGTCGTGCCGGATACCGCGCGGCAATTTGCCCGCGCCATCGTGATGCCCAATCTCAGGCCGCCGGTCACCACCACCGGACAGGCACTCGCATACCGCGCGCGCATCATCGCCGCGTTGCCTGCGGGCGTGAAGTTCGAGCCGTTGATGACCTTGTACCTGACCGACAACACCACCGCGCAGGAGATTCAGCGCGCCAAACACAGCGGCGTGATTCATGCCGTCAAACTTTATCCGGCGGGAGCGACGACCAACTCCGATGCGGGTGTGACCGACATCCGCAAGGCCTATCCCGCGCTGGAAGAAATGCAGCGTTGCAGCATGCCGCTGCTGGTGCATGGTGAGGCGACCGATCCTAATGTGGACGTGTTCGACCGCGAGGCGGTGTTCATTGAACGGGTGTTGCAACCGCTGCTGAAAGATTTGCCGCAACTGCGCGTGGTGTTCGAACACATCACCACCCGGGACGCGGTGCAGTTCGTGACGGGTGCGCCGGAGCACATTGTCGCGACTATCACCGCGCATCATCTGCTGTACAACCGCAACGCCATGTTCAATGGCGGCATGCGCCCGCATTACTACTGCCTGCCGGTGCTGAAGCGCGAAGTGCACCGCGAGGCATTGGGTAAAGCGGCTATTAGCGGCAACCCGAAATTCTTCCTTGGCACCGACAGTGCGCCGCATGAGCAACACGCAAAGGAATCCGCTTGCGGCTGTGCCGGTATTTACACCGCACATTCCGCTATCGAACTGTATGCCGAAGTGTTTGAACAGCTCGGTGCGCTGGACAAGCTGGAAGGCTTCGCCAGTTTTTACGGTGCGGATTATTACCGCTTGCCGCGCAACACCGACCAGATCACGCTACGCAAGGAAAGCTGGCCAGTGCCGAATAGCATAGCCTTCGGCGAACATCGCTTGGTGCCGTTGCGCGCCGGAGAAAAAGTAAACTGGAAGATGGGCGGGTGACATCATGGGAACCTCTAAAAATCCACATTTCATCCCAACTGCTGCGTTGCGTAAAAAATTTCTTGCTTTCATATCAAACATATGTGGCGCGGCAAAATTTTTTCTGCGCCTTGCATTTGGGCGAACTCTGAATTTTTAGAGGCTCCCATATGTTATCCGCGCAAAGCTGGTTTTACTGGGCATTACTCTCCGCAGTTTTTGCGGCAATGACGGCGATCTTCGCCAAGATCGGACTGGAAGGTGTGGATTCGGATTACGCCACGCTGATACGCACCTTTGTAATTTTGCTGGTCTTGGCTGGCTTTGTATATTTCGCCGGAAAGTGGAGCGACCCCTTTGCGCTTAACCCAAAAACTTGGCTGTTCCTGTCGCTGTCCGGGCTGGCTACAGGCGCATCCTGGGTTTGCTACTTTCGCGCACTGCAATTGGGCGAAGCCTCCAAAGTCGCGCCGGTGGACAAGTTCAGTTTGGTGCTGGTCGCCATTTTTGCCGTCATTTTTCTGAATGAACGCCCCAACATACGCGAATGGTTGGGGATATTGATGGTTGGGGCAGGGGTCGTGATTCTAAGCTTCAGGCGTTAATCTTAAAAACGCGATCCAATCCACAGAGACAAGTGATTCTTCTCCGCGAAATCTGTGTCCTCTGTGGCAAATTGCTTTGCCATAGGTTTATGCGGCTATTTCTGTTTCATCGCCGCTTCGATTTGCTGACATAGCGTTTTCAGAATCTTGATGCGCGCGAAGTTCTTGTCGTTGGCTTCCACCAGTGTCCACGGTGCGATCTCGGTGCTGGCACGGTCTACCATGTCGCACACGGCAGTTTCATAAGCGGCCCATTTTTTCCGGTTGCGCCAATCTTCCTCGGTGATCTTGAAGCGTTTGAAACCGGTTTTTTCGCGTTCCTTAAAACGGCGCAACTGCTCGTCTTTGGTGATGGCCAGCCAGAATTTCACCAGCACGGTGTTGTGCTTGACCAGCTGCGCCTCGAAGTCGTTGATCTCGCTGTAGGCGCGCATCCAGTCTGCTTCGGAGCAGAATTTTTCCACGCGTTCGACCAGTACCCGCCCGTACCACGAGCGGTCGAAAATCGTCACGCGTCCGGTGCGCGGAATGTGGCGCCAGAACCGCCACAAATACGGCTGGGCACGCTCCTCTTCGGTGGGTGCGGCAACCGGGATGATGCGGTAGTGGCGCGCGTCCAGTGCGCCGGTGATGCGGCGTATCGCGCCGCCCTTGCCGCCCGCATCCGAACCTTCGAACAGCGCGATGATGGACAGGTTGTGGAAGCGTTCGTCGCGCGTGAGCAGGTTGAGCTTGCCCTGATATTTCTCCAGTTCGGTATCAAATTTCTTCTTGGCGATCTTCTGCGTCATGTTAAGTTTATCGAACACGTTCAAACGATCAATCGGGACTCGCAGCGGCGCGGTGGTGGAAGTCGCTGCCTGGACAGGATGATCCAAACGCTTGCGCAGCGCTTCCAGCAAAATCTTGCCGGCGGTCAGGCTGCGATAGCGCGGATCACTGCCTTCGATCACGATCCATGGCGCTTCCGCCGTGCTGGTGGCGCGCAGTGCGTGCTCGGAAACCTTGCGGAATTTGTCGTACAGTTTGAAGCGTTCCCAGTCCAGATCGGTGACACGCCAACGCGTTATTGGATCTTTCTCAAGACTCTTGAGGCGTTTGTGCTGCGCATCTTTGGAGAGATGGAACCAATACTTGATGATCAGCGCGCCTTCGTTGGTGAGCATTTTTTCGAAGTGGTTGATCTCATCTATACTCTGGTTCAATTCGGACGCCTTGATCTCGCCCAATACGCGCTGCACGATGGGCGCGGTGTACCATGAGCCGAAGAATACGCCGATCTTGCCCTTGGGAGGCAGGGCGCGCCAGAACCGCCACATCGGCGGCCGCTCGCGTTCCTCATCCGATTGATCGCCCATCGCATGCGCCTGAATATGGCGCGGATCCATCCATGCGTTGAGCAGGTTGACTGTCTCGCCCTTGCCCGCGCCATCTACGCCGCCGACCAGAATGATGACCGGAAACCTGGCCTTCTGTGCGAGATCGAACTGCGCGTTAAGCAAGTCCTCGCGCAGCTTCGGCACTTCATTATCGTAAGTGGCTTTGTCTATTTTGTGTCCGAGCTCTGCAGATTCAAACATGATGTGCTCCCCGCAGTATTATGAGCGCGCCTATAAAAAATCCGGCGTGATAACCAGGCGCAAGGTGACCTGTTCAGAGCCTTCGCGCCGGCTGAACCACCATAGTGCGCCCTTCTTGATGCTCAAGGAAGAACCCTCGCAGCCCAGTAGTTGCGCCGCGACTTCACCCAAAGTCGGCTGATGCCCAACCACCAGTACCGTACCTCCGGCATCCGGCCAGCGCGCCGCCTGCAACACGGCGTGCGCGGAAGCTCCGGGCGCGATGGTGGGTGCCAGGGTAAAATGGTTGGTAAGGACGGCAACGGTTTGTTGGGTGCGGATCGCGGGGCTGACCAGAATGCGGTGGTCGTCGGGCAAATGCTGATGCAGAAAAGCGGCGACTTTCCCGGCCTGCTTGATACCCTTCGCGGTGAGTTCGCGTGCGTGGTCGGGTGTGCCATCTACCGCTTCCGCATGCCGCCACAGGATCAGATCCATCACAACCCCCAATATTACATTTTATTTATCAGCAGGTAACGTATACACTGTTTGCACCACTTTAATACGAAGGGAATGATATGACAACCGAAAAGACTGCTGCGACGACAGGCAAGGCTTCAGTAAAAAAACTGCCGATGAAGAAGTCCCCTGTCCCCGCAAAGTCGATCACAAAGGCACTGGGCAAATCAGGCGTTAAAGCCGCGCCGCAACAAGCCGCAAAAAAGCCGAAAAAGGAACACAAAAAGAAAGTGGTGCGTGACAGCTTCACCATGCCGCAAAGCGAGTATTCAAAGATAGCCGAGATCAAGGCGATTTGCCTGAAGGCGAAAATGCATGTCAAGAAAAGCGAAGTGTTACGAGCCGGACTAAAGCTGTTGGCTGAACTGAATGCCGCGCAATTGAAGCACGCATTGGGCAGTTTGGAAAAGATTAAAACCGGCCGCCCGCAGAAACACTAATTCCATTCATCGGCGAATCGCGTTGGTCTTCATATGCTCTCCCGGCCTTGTAAGCACCTCCCCTGACATTCTCCGCAAACCCGCGACGGCTGGCGATGAATGCTGCACGGCCTTTGGTTTCAATCCCGGCGGGATAAATTGTTAGAAGTACTGTTGCAAGACAGTTGCCATTTAAAGATTCCCAACATGTCTGGCGCCGTTGTTCTGCGTGGGGTATTAATACCGGACGTCCGGAAAAAAACTAGGGAATCGCCTTGGTCGGTGAATGGGTGAACTGCTTGAGCAACTCGCATTGAGCGCACTTTTTCACCGCGTGGCGCGGATTCTTGTGCCGATAATGCCCCGCGCTGTCCATGTCCCATGCCTGGCAGTTGTCTTGCAGATAAATTTTTAGTCCCTCATCGATCACACGCTTTTTGAGTTTCTTGTCGAGTACCGGAAAGCACACTTCTATGCGGCGGAAGAAGTTTCTGTCCATCCAGTCCGCGCTGGAGAGATATACGTTGTGCTTCAAATCATTGCGGAAATAAAAAATGCGGGTGTGTTCTAGAAAACGCCCGATCACCGAGCGCACCTTAATGTTTTCGGATAACCCTGCCACACCGGGACGAAGTGCGCACACGCCGCGCACGATCAAATCAATTTTCACACCGGCTTGGGAAGCCTCGTAAAGCGCATTGATAGTTTCAGGTTCCAGCAAGGCATTCATCTTGGCGGTGATGTGGGCGCGCTTGCCCGATTTGGCGAGGCGGGTTTCATTCTGAATGGCACGCAATACTTCGAGGTGCATGGAAAACGGCGATTGCCACAAATAATTCAGCGCGCGCGCCTTGCCGAGACTGGTCAGCTGGCTGAACACCTCGTTCACATCCGCGCAGACTTTTTCGTCGCAGGTGAACAGGCCAAAGTCGGTGTAAAACTTCGCCGTGCGCGGATGATAGTTGCCGGTGCCGAGGTGCACATAGCGGCGCAACTTGCCATCTTCGCGGCGCACCACCATCAACATCTTGGCGTGGGTCTTGTGCCCGACCACGCCATACACCACGTGCGCGCCGACTTCCTCCAGACGGGTCGCCCAATTGATGTTGGCCTCTTCGTCGAAACGCGCCAGCAGTTCCACCACCACCGTCACCTCTTTGCCGCCCTGCGCCGCAGCGATCAACGCTTCCATCAAAGCGGAATCCACCCCGGTGCGATACACGGTCTGCTTGATGGCGACCACGTTCGGATCGCTGGCTGCCTGCTGGATGAAATCGATCACCGGTTTGAAGGATTGAAAAGGATGGTGCAGCAGCACATCGCTTTTGCGCATCACCTTGAACATATCCGAGCCTTTTTTTTGCAACACGCCGGGTACGCTGGGCACGAAAGAGGGAAACTTCAAATCGTCGCGCGCCACCAGATCGGGAATTTCCATCAGGCGCACCAGATTCACCGGGCCATGCACACGATACAAATCTTCAGATGCAAGATTGAATTCCTTAAGCAATAGCTCCGAGATTAGTGGAGAGCAATTGTCGGCGATCTCGAGACGCACCGCATCGCCAAAATGGCGTTGCGGCAACTCGCCTTGCAGGCTGAGGCGCAGGTTTTTTACTTCTTCCTCATCCACGAACAAGTTGCTGTTGCGCGTCACGCGGAACTGAAAGCAGCCGAGTACTTCCATGCCGGAGAAGAGTTCATCGACATGCGCATGCAAGATCGATGAAAGAAACACGAAACCATGTTCGCAGCCGCTGATTTCCGGCGGCATCAGGATGGTGCGCGGCACCACGCGCGGGGCCTGCACGATGGCGCGAGTAGAGTTGCGCCCGAAGGCATCCTTGCCCTGCAGTTCCACGGCAAAACACAGGCTCTTGTTGAGCACGCGCGGAAAGGGATGTGCCGGATCAAGACCGATGGGGGTCAATACCGGCATCACCTCACGGAAGAAAAAATCTTTGACCCAGGCGCGCTGCGCGTCATTCCAATCTGGACGGCGCAGAAACTGAATGCCTTGCCCGGCGAGTGCGGGAATGATGTCCGTGTTGAATAACTGATACTGCCGTTCGATCAATTTATGCGCCTGTTTGCGCACCAATTGGAGGGTTTGCTGGGCGGTCAAGCCATCCGCACTGGCAGCTATGCCGCCGAGCTTGATTTGTTCTTTCAACCCCGCCACGCGTATCTCGAAAAATTCGTCAAGATTGCTGCTGACGATGCACAGATATTTCAGCCGTTCCAATAACGGAATGGTCGCATCTTCAGCCTGAGCCAGCACACGATGATTGAACTCGAGTTGCCCGAGCTCGCGGTTCAGGAATTGTTGCGGGGCGAATTTTTTAGCCAAGCTGTAGCCTTTTAATTTTTGGGGGGCACATACCCGTCTGGCATTTGTACCCCCTCGCCAAAGAAATATTTTTCCATTAACGTGGCGAGAAATTTGCGCGCCGCCGCATCGGCAAGGTTGAGGCGGTTTTCGTTCACCTGCATGGTCTGAAATTTGAGCCAGCCTTGCCAGGCTTCTTTGGAAACGTTTTCAAAGATCCGCTGACCCAGCGCGCCGGGGTAAGGCGAACGATCCAATCCTTCGGCCTCGCGCCCCAGTTTCACGCATTTAACCATTCTTGCCATGCTTAATCTCCAACCGACTATTGTGATTTTGGATTATGACATTTAGATGAAAGTCATGCGCATCCATCTCGCGTTCACGCGGCGCACAACGAAAAGTGTGAGTAACGCTGAAGTGTCTGGCAGATGATGGCTAGGTGGCGGCCGACCCAACTCACCAGACCGCTGTAATACGTACCCAACACGATCATGCCGAAGGCGATGCGATACCAGGCGAACACGGTGAAGTCATGGCTGCTGATGTAGCGTAGCAACCAGCGCACACACAGGAAAGCCGAGATGAACGAGGCGATGAAACCCACCGACCACATTCCCAGATCATGGCTGGAAAGCAGCGCACGTTCCTTGTACAGCTCATAAAGTGTCGCGGCGATCAGCGTAGGCATGGCGAGAAAGAAGGTAAATTCCGTCGCGGCGCGACAGGCCGAAGAACAGTCCGCCGATGATAGTCGCACCGGAACGCGAGGTGCCCGGGATCAGTGCCAGTGCTTGCGCGCAGCCTACCTTCAACGCATCCTTCCAGCTCAGATCGTCGACGGATTCCACGCTCACGGTGTGCTGGCGTTTCTCCGCCCACAGGATGAACAGCGCCCCGACGATGGAAGTGACTGCGACAGTGATAGGATTGAACAGCGCCGCCTTGATCTGCTTGCCGAAGGCCAGGCCGATCAGTGCCAGCGGCAGAAAGGCAATCATGATGTTGAAGGCGAAACGCTGCGCTGCAGCTTCACGCCGCCGTAAACCGGCCAACACCGAGACGATTTTGGCGCGGTATTCCCACATCACGGCCAGGATCGCTGCCGATTGAATCACGATCTCGAACAGCTTGCCGCGCTCGTCGTTGAAATCGAGCAGGCTGCCCACCACGATTAGATGCCCGGTCGAAGAGATCGGCAAGAACTCGGTCACTCCTTCCACGATGCCCAGTATCAGGGCTTTCCAGTAAATCAAATCCACATCAAGCCTTTCGATACAGCTGACTGCCCTGCCTCACAAATTCTTCGGCCTTCTGCTCCATGCCTTTGTTCAGCGCGGCGGTTTCTTCCAGACCTTCCTTCGCCGCAAAGTCGCGCAC
>Ga0209880_1000540_pt1 | contig 10242 bp, 10 predicted proteins | sample PersoiDNA2013191_FD_185803 | JGI IMG/M metagenome (GOLD analysis project Ga0209880, IMG submission 185803) | Permafrost soil microbial communities from the Arctic, to analyse light accelerated degradation of dissolved organic matter (DOM) -... | ecosystem: Environmental > Terrestrial > Soil >... | reverse complement strand
GTGGCATCGTCGCTCATGGCCATATCCTAGCACCTCGTCGATACTCCCGGGGAGTATAGTGACGGACCATGCGCGCAGGAAGAACGCTAGGGCGCTGCAGCAATATCGGGCCTGCCGCCAGGTTCGCTGGGCACAGCCGCGACCGAGATCGCCTTCGGTTCGATGGTCCGGACCTGGGGCAGCAACTCGCGGCCGATCGTCTCGATGGTTCGAACGTCCGAGACGCCGGCCAGATTGAAGATGACGTGTTGGACGCCGACGTCGGCCAGCGTGCCGAAGCGTTCGACCACCTGAGCGACCGACTCCTTCGAAAGGTCGACTGTCTGCAGGTTCGTGCGCTCGATCTCCTCGAACGGACGGCCGACCTCGGCGCACCGCTCGCGCAGAACTGCGAACTTGTGGGTCAGTTGATCCGGCCCGCCGAAGATGTTGCAGCCGTCGGCGTACTTGGCCACCAGGCGCAGTGTCTTCTGTTCGCCGCCGCCGCCGATGAGAATCCGCGGGTGGGGCTTGCTGATCGCCTGCGGCGAGTTGAGAAGCCGGGTGGCCTGGTAGTGCGCCCCGTCGAAGGCCGCCTCTGAGCCGCGCTCACCTCGCCACATTTCCAGGCAAATCTGGAGTGTCTCTTCGAGCATCTCGAAACGGACTCCCAGGGGCGGCATCGGGAAGCCCAGACCGTGGCTCTCCTCCTCATTCCAGGCGGCACCGATGCCGAAGATCGCGCGCCCGCCGCTGAGCACGTCCAGGGTTGTCGCGGCCTTGGCCCACATCCCGGCCTGGCGGTAGTGGACCCCGCCGACCATCAAGCCAAGCGTGGCCTTCCTCGAATGCGCGGCCATGAACGCCAACGCCGACCAGCCTTCGAGCATAGGCTCCTCGGGCTGGCCAACACCGCGGATCTGGTAGAAATGGTCCATCACCCAGAGCGAGTCGAAGCCGACGGCGTCCGCGGTCTCGGTGATCCGGGCCAGAGTGGGCCCGATCGCGGCGGGGCCGCCCGGCCAGGTGAATGAGGGGATCTGCAGACCGATCTTCACGTTTCTTCTCCCTGGCGAAGGCTCCAGATACGACAATGGCGATTCAGGATGCACATTCTAGGCTCAGTTCCCGAGGTCCACCGGCGTTTGCGCATTTGGCGCATCGTCTGGTAGGGTATCCACCGTTCGGCACGGCCACTCCCCACCGTTCGCCGCGGAGCCGTCCTAGCCGGAGTACGTATTGACTGAACCCCAGACCGTCGCCAGCCGCCTCCGCGCTCGCCTCAAGTCGATCGGGGAAGCAGCCGACGCTCATTTGCAGGCCCATCCGGCCGCGGACCAGTTCGCGCCCGTTCGGAGGGCGTGGGCCCGGTTGTCTCGTAACGACGGTCTCGAACGCCTGATTCCTGTCGGGCTGTGCGTGCTGCTCGCCGCGGCCGCCCTGGGCACGCTGTTCGGCCAGCTTGCCGCTCGCACCGAGCGCACGCTCACGCGCCCCGCGGCCGCGGTTGCCTGAAAAGCGCCAGTTGGCGCCGGCTCAGGCCGGCTTGGCCTGGGCTAATTTAGTCCGGTCGAGCATGGTCATGGCCGAAGTGATCAGTGTGGCCATGTCTCCCATGTTGGCGGGAACGATGAGGGTGTTGTTGGTCTTGGCCAGGTAGGCGAAGGCGTTGACGTACTGCTCGGCGACTTTGAGGTTGGCCGCTTGCTGCCCGCCCTCCTTGGCGAGCGACGCCGCCACCGCAGTCACCGCGGCGGCGGTCGCCTCGGCGATCAGCCGGATCGAGGTGGCGTCGCCCTGCGCCTTGTTGATCACCGCGGCCTTGGCGCCCTCGGATTTGAGGATGGCGGCCTGCTTTTCGCCCTCGGCGATGTTGATCTCCTGCTGTTTCTGGCCTTCGGACTTCGCGATCAGCGCGCGCTTCTCGCGCTCGGCCGTGATCTGCGCCTGCATCGCGCGCAGGATGGTCTCCGGCGGGGTGATGTTCTTGATCTCGTAGCGCAGCACCTTCACCCCCCAGGAGCGCCCGGCCTCGTCCAGCACCGACACCACCTGGCGGTTCATCTCGTCGCGGCTCTCGAAGGTCTTGTCCAACTCCATCTTGCCGATCTCGCTGCGCAGCGCCGTCTGCGCCAACTGGGTGATGGCCGCGATGTAATTGGACGAGCCGTAGGAGGCCAGGCGCGGGTCGGTCACCTGGAAATAGATGACGCCGTCCACCGACAGCTGGGTGTTGTCCCGGCTGATACATACCTGCTCGGGCACGTCCAGCGGCACCTCCTTCAACGAGTGGGTGTAGGCGATGCGGTCGACGAAAGGCACGATCACGTTCAGCCCGGGCGGCAGGATGGCGTGGAACTTGCCCAGACGCTCCACGATCCAGGCGCTCTGCTGCGGCACCACGCGCACGCCTTCGATGACGAATACGATCGCCACGGCGAGAATGAAAAACGGAATGGTGAAACCGCGCGTCTGCTCGAACTGCGAAATGGCGATGGTGGCGATGAGGACAGCGATGAACTTCGGGAACATGGGTATTCTCCCTTGCAATTCGTTTACGGATCGTGGAATTCTGGGCGGTCGCGCGGGGACTTGCATCGCTGCACCTTAAGGTTTCTTATTTGCTACCTTGAGCGTATTGCCGTCCACGGCATGGATGAACAGCACCTGGCCGTGATCGAACTCGCGCTCGCCTTCGACCTCGGCATCCCACAGCGTGTTGCGATACTTCACCCGCGCCACGCCTTGTTCCCGGTTCACCCAGGCATCGAGCGTGACCGCTTGACCGACGTCGAGCGACGCCATGTCGGGCTGCAGGGTCTTGCGGCGTTGCCGCACCCAAAGCACGCCGGCGACCGCCACCGCCGAAGAGCACAATGCCTCCAGCCAGAACCCCAGGCCGAACCAGGCCGTGGCCGAGCCGGCGAACGCCGCGATGCCGAGGACCAGCAGGAAAAACGTGCCGGTGACCAGTTCGGCGATGACCAGCACGAATCCGGCGGCGAGCCAGACCAGATAAGTTTCCATGAGTTTCCCGAACAACCACCTGGCTGGCATCATAGCTCAATATTCCGCATGCCGGAATCGCGCCGCCGCCATCGGGCAGCTACGCTATCATGCGCGCAAGGGCGATGACCTACTGAAGCGAAACAGTTGAACGACAGGAGACACGGATGAAACCCGATAACAGCGTCCGCCGCGAAGCCGGCGCTCTGGCAGGCATCGTTCCCAGCGTCAACCTCTCGGCCGAAGCCGGCCGGATGGATTTTTACGAGCGCGCCCGCAGCCGCCACCTCGCTCCGCTATGGCGCGTGCTGCACGGGCTGGTCACGGACCAGCCGGCGCCGCGTTGCGTGCCCGCCATGTGGCGCTACGCCGAGATACGGCCGTACCTGATGGAGGCGTGCAAGCTGATCTCGACCGAGGAAGCCGAGCGCCGCGTCATGGTGCTGGAGAACCCGGGGCTGCCGGGCGAGTCGCGCATCACCCAAAGCCTGTTCGCCGGACTGCAGATCATCCTGCCGGGCGAGATCGCGCCCGCGCACAAGCATGTGGCCTCGGCGCTCCGGTTCATCATCGAAGGGCACAAGGCCTACACCGCGGTCGCGGGCGAGCGCACCATGATGGAACCGGGCGATTTCGTGATCACCCCGTCCATGACCTGGCACGACCACGGCAACGAGAGCAACGCGCCCATGGTCTGGCTCGACGGCCTGGACATGCACATCGTCAATCTGATGTGCGCGAGCTTTCGCGAAGGCTATCCGGGCAAGGTCCACCCGCTGGACCGCCCGGAAGGCGCGGCCATGGCCGAAGCGGGCCACAACCTGCTACCGGTCGACCAGGTCTACGGTTCGCAGACTTCGCCGATATTCAACTACCCCTTCCGCCGCACGCGCGAGGCGCTGGACCAGCTTGCGCGTTTTCGCGCCGCCGACGCCTGGCACGCCTACAAGATGAAGTACATCAACCCGGTCAATGGCGGCTGGGCCATGCCGACGATATCGACCTGGATGCAGCTCATCCCCAGGGGATTCAAGACCGCGTCCTATCGCTCCACCGACAGCGCGGTATTCACCGTGGTCGAGGGCACAGGCTCGAGCAAGATCGGCGGGGAGACCTTCGACTGGGGTCCGCACGACATCTTCGTCGCGCCGAGCTGGGTCGCGCACGAACACACGGCCTCGAGCGACGCGCTGGTTTTCATCTACTCGGACCGGGTGGTGCAGGAGAAACTCGACTTCTGGCGGGAGGAGAAAGCGGGGGGGCGTGAGCCGCATGTCCCGGCCCGGAACCGATAGCCGGTCACGGTATAATGATCATGTCAGCGCAATAATCGCAGACGCGGTCTGCTCGCGAGAAAAGGAAGTGTGTGTACTCAAAGCCCGCTGAAATACTGAGCATCGAGCAGGAGGAGCTGCGGGGAATTTCACGCACCGTCGCCGAAATCGAGTGGTTGCTTCTGATCCTGGTGCTGCTGTACCAGGTGTTCGATGGGCCCGCGGCCGAGGACCAGGCGGCGATTTCCGCCGGGCTGTTCTTCTACGCCGCGTTCGTCTTGGGCTTTCGCTACGCCAATTTCTACAAGGCCGAATCGCGCTGGAAACTTGCCATCGAAACCTTTGTGATGCTGCTGTTTATCACCTGGGTGCTATGGTACACGGGAAAACTCGCAAGCCCTCTGGTCAACGCCTACCTGCTCGTCATCATCACCAGCGCACTCGCGCTGGGCAAGCTCACCACGATGCTGGAAATGGCGCTGATCGCAGCCTGCTTCGTGCTGCTCGGGGAAAACTCCCCCTCCGGCGAACTGTTTTCGCTCGCCTATGCCGGCGGCCTGGTGGCGCAGCTTGCGCCGATGCTCCTCGTCGCCTATATCACCACCATGTTTTCCGCCGACATCCGTTACGGCCTGAACCGCGCCCGGCTGCTGTCGGAAACCGATGATCTCACCGGCCTGTATAACATGCGCGGCTTCACCATCGTCGTCGGCCGGTTGTTCGGCCAGGCGGTGCGCTACAACCGTCCCGCCAGTCTGCTGATGATCGACTCGGACAATCTCAAGGCGGTCAACGACCTTCACGGCCACGAAGCCGGGAACCATCTGCTGAAACTGGTGGCGAAGTGCATCGAGACCGAGTTGCGCCACACCGACGTGCTGGCGCGCTATGGCGGGGACGAATTCGTCGCGCTGTTGCCGGATACCGCGGCTGCCCGGGCGCTCGAGGTCGCGGAGCGGATTCTCAAAGCGGTGGCCGCCACCCCGCTGGAGTTCGAGGGCACGCGGATCGAGACCAGCGTCAGCATCGGCCTCGCGAGCTACCCCGAGGACGGACGCAGCATCGACGCCATCCAGGGTCGCGCCGATCGTGCCATGTACCTGGCCAAGGAGCAGGGCCGCAATCGGGTCGTGAAATTCACGGTTTGACTGCGGTCGCTCACGATTTCGCCGCAGCCGGGATCGCAACCTTGTTTTCGGTTTCTCGGGGTGCGAAAAGCCTGTAAAATTGCGGCTTTCCCAGCGTCCGAGACCCGTGCCCACCTTCCAGGAACTTATCCTCAGGCTGCAGTCCTATTGGGACCGGCAGGGCTGCGCGCTATTGCAGCCCTACGACATGGAAGTCGGCGCCGGCACTTCGCACACCGCCACGTTCCTGCGCGCGCTTGGCCCCGAGCCCTGGCGCGCCGCCTACGTCCAGCCCTCGCGCCGCCCCAAGGACGGCCGCTACGGCGACAATCCCAACCGCCTGCAGCACTACTATCAGTACCAGGTGGTGCTCAAGCCCTCGCCGCCGGACATTCTCGAACTCTACATCGGCTCTCTCGAGGCATTGGGCATCGATCCCAAGGCGCACGACATCCGCTTCGTCGAGGATGACTGGGAGAATCCGACGCTGGGGGCCTGGGGTCTGGGCTGGGAAGTGTGGCTGAACGGCATGGAAGTGACGCAGTTCACCTACTTCCAGCAGGTCGGAGGGATCAACTGCAAGCCGATCACGGGGGAAATCACCTACGGCATCGAACGCCTCGCCATGTACCTGCAGGACGTGAAGAACGTGTTCGACCTGGTATGGACGCCGGGAGTGACTTACCGCGACGTCTACCACCAGAACGAGGTCGAGCAATCGACCTACAACTTCGAGCAGTCCAATGCCGAGATGCTGTTCCGGCATTTCGCCGATTACGAGGCCGAGGCAAAGCGACTGATACAGGCACAGCTTGCGCTGCCCGGTTACGAAATGGTGCTCAAGGCGGCGCATACCTTCAACCTGCTCGATGCGCGCGGCGCGATCTCGGTCACCGAGCGCGCCGCCTACATCGGCCGCATCCGCAACCTGGCGCGCAGCGTGTCGCAGTCGTATTTCGATTCCCGCCTGCGCCAGGATTTCCCGATGTGCCCGCCGGAGCAGCTCGAGCGCCTGGGGATCGATCTTCCGGCGCTGAAGGCGGCACTAAATGAGCGCGAGACAGCATGAACGCGAATCTGCTGGTGGAACTGTTCACCGAGGAGCTGCCACCGAAAGCGCTGAAGCATTTAGGCGAGGCGTTCGGTTTTCGGCTGCGGGACATGCTGATGCGAGCGCAGCTGATGGACCGCGATCCGCGTGACACCAGGATTTTCGCCACTCCACGCAGGCTAGCCGTATTGATCCCGCGCGTGCGTCCAAAGGCTGCGGACCGGACCGAGTCGAAGAAACTGATGCCGTCCAAAGTCGCGTTCGGCGCCGACGGCAAGCCGAGCGCAGCGCTGGCAAAACGCCTGGAAAAAGAAGGCGCCGCGGCGGATCAGCTCGAGCGCAGGATCGAAGGCGATGCCGAATATGCCTTCCTCAGGCAGACGATTCCGGGCGTCACACTCGCCGCCGGCCTGCAGCTCGCGTTGCAGGAAGCGATAGCCAAGCTGCCCATCCCCAAAGTGATGAGCTACCAGCTCGCCGACGGCGCGACCACGGTGCAATTCGTGCGCCCGGCGCATGGCCTGGTCGCGCTGCACGGCGGCGAGATCGTCGACGTTTCCGTTCTCGGCCTGAAATCGGGCCGCGTCACCCACGGGCATCGCTTCCAGGGCGTCAAGGATATTACCGTCGCGACCGCCGATGCCTACGAGGAGGCGCTCGAAGCGCACGGGCAGGTCATCGCCTCGTTCGACGCGCGCCGCGCCGAAACCGAACGCCAACTGTGCGCGAAGGCCGACGAACTCGGCGCCTCGCTCGGCCCGGAGCAGGATGTGGCCCCGCTGCTGGACGAAGTAACCGCCTTGGTCGAGCACCCCAGCGTCTACGTCGGCGAGTTCGAGCGCGAGTTCCTTGCGGTGCCGCAGGAATGCCTGATCCTCACCATGCGGCAGAACCAGAAATACTTCCCGCTGTTCGATGCCGCCGGAAAATTGACCAACAAATTCCTCATCGTCAGCAACATGCGCCTCGCCGACCCGAAGAACATCGTCGAAGGCAACCAGCGCGTGGTCGGGCCGCGCCTGGAAGATGCGCGCTTTTTCTACAACCAGGACCGAAAGCAGCGACTGGAGGAGCGCGTGCCGCAGCTCGCGCGCGTGGTCTACCATAACAAGCTCGGCAGCCAGCTGGAGCGCGTCGAGAGAATCCAGCTGCTGGCGGGCAAGATCGCTCGTGCATTGGGTGCAGATGCAGCGACCGCCGAGCGCGCCGCCTGGTTATCTAAAGCCGACCTGGTTACCAACATGGTCGGCGAATTCCCCGAATTGCAGGGCGTGATGGGCCACTATTACGCACTCGCCGATGGCGAAGACCCGCGCGTCGCCGAGGCGGTCGAACAACACTACCGTCCGCGTTTTGCCGGCGATGCGCTACCTGCGAACGAGGTCGCGCTTGCCGTTGCTCTGGCCGATAAATTGGAGACTCTAGCGGGCATGTTTGGCATTGGTCAGCAACCGACCGGCGATAGGGATCCATTCGCGCTCAGACGCCACGCCCTCGGAGTGATCCGAATACTGGTTGAAGGTAAGCTGAAGGTACCGCTCTTTGATCTCGTCAATGCGGCATTTTCGGTGTTTCCACGCGGCATGGTCGCCGATGCCCATACCGATCTCGAAATCTTCGTCTTTGAACGTTTGCGTAGCTATCTACGCGAGGCTGGCTATACCGCAAACGAGATCGAATCGGTGCTCTGTATGCATCCGACGCGGCTTGATCAGGTACCCTGCCAGCTCGCTGCCGTGCGTACATTTGCGGCCCTGCCCGAAGCGGCGAGTCTTGCCGCCGCGAACAAGCGCGTCGCCAACATCCTGAAACAGGCCGAAGCGAAAGGCGAATCGTTCAACAACGCTCAAGCGCATGAGATGAAGGAGCCAGCGGAGCGCAATTTGTTCGACGCCCTTAAAAAGGCATCCCAGAAGGCGACGCCTCTATTTCAGGCAGGCGACTATACCGGCTACCTGAAAGCATTTGCAGTATTAAAATCTCCGGTCGACGCTTTTTTTGAATCGGTCATGGTGATGGTGGATGATCAAGAAGTGCGGAAGAACCGCCTTGCTCTTCTCAAAGATCTGCGCGACGAGATGAACCGCGTCGCCGACATCTCCAAGCTCGCCGCATGAAACTCGTAATCCTCGATCGCGACGGCGTGATCAACCTCGACAGCGAGCACTACATCAAGAGCCCGGAGGAATGGAAGCCGATCGCCGGCAGCCTGGAGGCGATCGCGCGCTTTACCCAGGCGGGCTTTCGCGTGGTGGTCGCCACCAATCAGTCCGGCGTCGGCAGAGGGCTATTCAACATGGCCACGCTCAATGCCACGCACGACAAGATGCACAAGGCGGTGAACCAGCTGGGCGGGCGCATCAATGCGGTGTTCTTCTGCCCGCACGCGCAGGACGCGGGCTGCGCCTGCCGCAAACCGCAGCCGGGCATGCTGCTGGAGATCGCCGGGCGCTTCAATGTCGCGCTCGCGGGGGTGCCGGCGATCGGCGACTCTCTGCGCGACCTGCAGGCGGCGAGCGCGGCCGGCGCCAGGCCGATCCTGGTGCTGACCGGCAAGGGCCAACAGACGCTCAAGTCGGGCGGCCTGCCCGAAGGCACCGAGATCCATCAGGACCTGGCCGCCGCCGCCCTGGCGCTCGCCGCATGATTTTCCTGCGCTCCCTCGTCTACCAGGTTCTGCTGGCCATCATCGTCGTGCCCTATTGGGTGCTGGTGATGTGCGTCGCGCCGCTGCCGCGCATTCCGCGCTGGAAGATCATCGCCGGCTGGCCGCGCCTTGCCGCCTGGCTGGCGATATATCTGCTCGGCATCCGCTACGAAGTGCGCGGCCGCGAAAATATTCCCGCGGAACCGGTGGTGATCCTGTCCAAGCATTCGTCTGCCTGGGAGACCCTCGCCTACTCCGAAATTTTTCCGCCGCACGTATATGTGATGAAGCGCGAGCTGATGTGGCTGCCCTTCCTCGGCTGGGGGCTGGCGCTGTTCAGCCCGATTTTCATCAACCGCGCCGACCACAGGAACGCGATGCGCCGCACGATCGAACTCGGCAAGGAGCGCCTCGCCCAGGGTTTTTCCATCATGATTTACCCGGAAGGCACCCGCATCGCCGTCGGCAAGCGCGGCAGGTACAAGCTCGGCGGCGCATACATTGCGGTGCAGACCGGTGCGCGCGTGCTGCCGGTCGCGCACAACGCGGGACTGCTGTGGCCGCGCCACTCGTTCCTCAAATACCCGGGCAAGGTGACGGTGGTGATCGGCGAGCCCATCGACAGCGCCGGTCACACGCCCGAGCAGCTGATGCGCAAGGTCGAGGACTGGATCGAAGGCCAGGTCGAGATTCTGGTGCGCGCGGAGCGCGAAAAGAATGCAGCTTGAACTGCCGCTCGCCGTCGCCCCCGTGACTGTGCCGGCGGGCACGCTGCGCTACATCCAGCTCGGCAGCGAAATCGTGGGCTACCGCTTCCGCCGCGCCCGCCGGCGCTCCATCGGTATCGTGATCGACGACGACGGGCTGCGCGTGGCCGCGCCGGGCCATACGCCCATCGCCGAAGTCGAGGCCTTTATCCGGGAAAAAGCGCGCTGGGTGCTGCAAAAACTGTCCGAGTGGCGCGCCGCACCCAAGCCGCCGGTGGTGAACTGGAGCGATGGGACGATGATCGCGCTGCTGGGGGAGCCGGTGAGAATCGAACTCCTGCCCGGCCGGCGCGACATCAGCCTGCAGGAGGGCCGACTCGGCATCGGGCTCGCGCCTCGCGGCGAGCCGGCGGCGTTGAGAAAACGCGGCATAGCCTGGCTGAAGGAGCGG
>Ga0209880_1000539_pt1 | contig 10245 bp, 5 predicted proteins | sample PersoiDNA2013191_FD_185803 | JGI IMG/M metagenome (GOLD analysis project Ga0209880, IMG submission 185803) | Permafrost soil microbial communities from the Arctic, to analyse light accelerated degradation of dissolved organic matter (DOM) -... | ecosystem: Environmental > Terrestrial > Soil >... | reverse complement strand
AATACTACACATCCAGCAGTTGTAAATGATACTATACGTGGGTTTTTTTATGGGCAGGCTGTTAACCCCTCAATCAGCGCAAGTTTTAACCCTCAGCTTTTTGGTTTATATGATTTTACTGAAAAAAGTCCAAATTCGCGTCTTCAGTCAATCCGTCATGTGATCAAACCTTCAATAAGTTTTAGTTTTATTCCTTCACTCAGTGGGTTGGCTTCACGGAAAATGTACAGGCAGGTGCAGGTAGACACTCTCGGAAAATTGTCTCCATTTTATTCTGTATATGAAAGTAATATTTTTGGAACACCTTCATTATCAAGTAAAAGTGGCAATATTTCCTTAAGTTTAGTTAATATTGTGGAAGCCAAAGTTTTTGCAAGAAATGATTCAACCGGAAAACCAAAGAAGGTAAAACTAATCGATAATTTTAGTATTAATACAGCATATAATATTTTTGCCGATTCTATGCATTGGGCGCCAGTCACAATGCAGATGAGGACAACTATCCTGAATAATGTCGGTATTTCGGCAAACAGTAGTTTCTCAATTTATGGGACTAACCCCAACACTGGTCAACCATGGGGTAAATTCTTGTTTGCAGAGAATAACAAACTTATGAGACTGACAAATTTTAGTACAAGTCTCGATTTCAGCCTCAGTGATTTATTCAAGAAAAACAAGGACAAGAATAAATCAAACCCGAATCCTGTTGATCAGGGTACTCCCGCATTTCAGGAAAACGCTGGTTTACCCGGCTCTGATCTACAGACACAAAAGACTGGCGTTGCAGGTGAAAAAGATGCTTATGGTTATCCTGTTTTTAATATTCCATGGACACTAAATATCAGTTACAGTTTAAGCTATTTTAATGCAGGTAAAAAATCGACAATAACCCAGGCGCTTTCTTTAAATAATGGAAGTATTGCTCTTACCAAGAAGATGTCAGCCACCTTCACCACCGGCTACGATTTTACCGGAAAGAAGATAACCATGACGCAGATAGGAATAACGCGTAATCTGCATTGCTGGACAATGAATCTTAACTGGGTGCCAAATGGTACAATGCAAAGCTGGAACTTTCTGATCAGAGTTAATGCTGCAGTGCTGGGCGATTTGAAGTACGAGCGCAGAAAAGATTACCACGATACGTATTAAAAAAAGAGACGCACCATAGTACGTCTCTTCATATACATTTTAAAGATATTTTATTCTCCCAGTATCTCAAATTCAACTTCAACCTTCACATCTCTGTGCAGTTTGACAATTGCTTTGTAGTTACCAACTTCCTTGATCTGATCTTCTGGAAGGGTAATATTCTTACGGTCAATATCAAATCCCTTTTCTTTCAGCGATTCTGCAATCTGGATCGTGTTTACAGAACCGAAGATTTTCCCTGAAGTACTGGTTTTTGCACCAACAATAATTTTTATACCAGCCATCCTGCCTGCTATCTCCTGCGCTGCAATCTTTATTTTCTCTTCTTTGTGAGACCTCTGCCTCAGGTTTTCAGTATGCATCTTCTTTGCAGATGATGTTGCTGCTACAGCGAAGCCTCTCGGGATAAGAAAATTTCTGCCATATCCTGCTTTAACATTCACTAAATCGTCCTTCTGGCCTAGCTTATTGACGTCTTGTATTAATATAATTTCCATATAGTGTCCTCCTTATTTTAAAAGGTCAGTAACATAAGGAAGAAGAGCGATGTGTCTGGCTCTTTTAACGGCTTTTGCCACTTTCCTCTGATATTTAAGTGAAGTACCTGTAATTCTGCGTGGCAGAATCTTACCCTGGTCATTCAGAAATTTCTTAAGAAATTCCGGATCCTTATAATCGATATAACGGATCTTGTTTTTCTTAAACCTGCAGTATTTCTTTTTCTTGATCTCAACAGTTGGTGGAGTCAAATATCTGATTTCCGATTCGTTCTGTGCCATATCTTATTCCTCCTTTGCTTTACCTGATTCTTTCTGTCTTCTCTTCTTCTCTGCATATTCGACGGCAAATTTTTCCATCCTGAAAGTCAAGAACCTGATGATCCTTTCATCTCTTCGATATTGGATTTCAAGTTTTTCGATTAGATCGCCTGCTCCTTTAAATTCAACCAGGTAATAAAAGCCGGTAGACTTTTTTTGGATTGGATAGGCCAGTTTTTTTAAGCCCCAGTTCTCTTCATGAACGATCTCACCGCTGTTGTCGGTGATGACCTTCTTGAATTTCTGTACCGCTTCCTTCATCTGGTTCTCAGATAAAACGGGAGTTGCAATGAAAACGGTTTCGTACTGATTCAACATAGTAATTATTTGTTTATTAGTTATATGATTTTGGCTCGCAAAAGTACAACTATTTTGCTTTATTCAAAAATTAAGTGATGAAAAAATCAGAAATTAGTGTTTTCAACTAAACCCTGCAATATTTTATGGGGGCAAAAAGATCTTTGTTACCTTTATGTTTAATGGATTTTGTTTCCCTTTACCTTTTTCCTTTTTCCTTTTTGTCTATATTTGTGTTTCACGAATTTTGAAAATCAAGAGTCAGTAATTTATGGAAAACTTCATTGTTTCAGCAAGGAAATACCGTCCTGCCAGTTTTGATATGGTAATTGGTCAGGATTCTATTACAAATACGCTGAAAAGTGCTATTAAGAACAACCATCTTGCACAAGCTTATCTTTTTTGCGGACCGAGGGGCGTTGGGAAGACGACCTGCGCCAGGATCTTTGCCAAAACAATTAATTGCAGCAACCTGGGGGAGAACCTCGAGGCTTGCGATGAATGTGAATCGTGTCTGTCGTTCAATTCATCGAGATCATTTAATATTCATGAACTTGATGCTGCCTCTAATAATAAGGTTGAAGATATAAGAAGCCTGAACGACCAGGTAAGGATCCCTCCACAGATCGGAAAATACAGTATCTATATAATAGATGAAGTTCACATGCTCTCTGCATCAGCCTTCAATGCTTTTCTTAAAACACTCGAAGAACCTCCTTCTCATGCTATTTTTATTCTTGCCACTACAGAAAAGCATAAAATAATTCCAACTATTCTCTCCCGGTGCCAGATATTCGATTTTAACAGGATAAGAATTGAAGACATTGTTGGCAGATTGATGTATGTAGCTAAAAATGAAGGGATATCTGCCGCAGAGGAAGCGCTTCATATTATAGGGCAGAAAGCTGATGGAGCTTTACGTGATGCGCTATCAATTTTTGATCAGATAGTCAGTCTTAGTGGAAAAACAATAACATATAAGGATGTAATTGATAATCTGAATGTGCTCGATTATGAGTATTATTTTAAATGCGTCGATGCTGCAATGACCGGTGATATCTCCTCGATATTATTAACATTTAATGAAGTACTTGAGAAAGGATTTGACGGTCATAATTTTATATCCGGACTCAACAGTCACCTTCGTGATCTCCTGGTTAGCAAAGATGACTCTACATTACGTCTGCTCGAAGCGACACCTGCAATTAAAAAAAAGTATGTTCAACAGACAGGGAACTGCCCTGCTGATTTCCTGTTCAAAGCATTAGAGATTGGAAATAATTGTGATCTTACATATAAAAGCAGCAAGAATCCACGATTACACATAGAGCTTTCACTCATCAGTTTGTGCAGGTTAATGAATGAAGCAACAGAGTCCTCAGAAAAAAAAAAGTCTGATACCGGGCAATTAAAAAAACAGGAAGAAGACCTGCATCTCCCTTCAAAATCAGAGATTTTGCGCCAGGAGGTTCAACCTCCTGAAAAAAGGGTTATTAATACGGAATTAACTTCCGGTAAGCATGATCCTGTTATCGAAAAACCATCCAAAACATTCTCAATAAAAGAAATCATTTCAGATGATATCCTGCCAGCCAATAAACAGGAAGAGAAATCTGTTTTGAATGATCCTGAAGTTCATTTAAAACCTAAGGATGTATTCACTCCACAGGCTTTCGAATCAGCCTGGCTGGAATTTACGGATAAGTTGAAAGGAGAGGGTACCAGAATCGTAAGCATGTTTAAATCGATCAGACCTGAACTGGAAAATGATCAGACAATAAAAATCCATCTCAGTAATGCTGCTCAAAAGGATATATTTATTTTAAATTACAGACCAAAACTCGTAAGTTTTCTTGAAAACAGGTTCATCATGTCAGATATAGAAATTGAAACAACAGTGGACCTTTCCGAATCAAGTGAAATTTTATATTCTGATGAACAAAAGCTTAATTATCTCACGAATAAATATCCCATTCTAAAGGACATGAAGAAAACGTTTAATCTTGATATTACTTAAATCTCCCTTAATTAATCTCACCAATAACATCAAAAATATTGAAAAAGAAACCTGAAATTTCTTACTCATGAACACAAAGCAGTCTGTTATACAGAAAAGATAAATGTTTTACCTTAAATTTTAAACAGTGCCGGTGACTAATCCATGAGACGACTTCTTTCTCTTTTTGCCTGTTTTCTGATTCTTAATCCGGTTCTTCCTCTCATTGCACAGGACCTGATTAAGAATTCATCTGTAACCGGAGTCTGTTACGCCAGCAATAAGGTGAATAAATTTTACATTCCGCCTCCTGCCGAATTCTTCAGAAAGGCCGGTTCAAAGAACGGAGGATCTATAATTATCTATTATACTGGTTTTTCCACTCAGGCAAAAGCTGCGATGGAGTATGCCGCCTCAATATTGGAAAAACTGCTTCCGGCCGATACAAAGTTCACCGTTAACGCGAGCTGGGAGAAAATTTCAACTGCAGGAGTGCTGGCTCATTCAACAATCACAGGATATGCCGGAGGATGGACCATTGATGCCCTGGACCCATTGTCGCTTTACCCTGTCGCACTGGTTGAAAAGATAACAGGAGTAAGTCTTAACACCGATTTACAGGGCGATATATCACTGGCAGTTAACAGTTCAATAAACTGGTATCTTGGCACTGACGGACAAGTACCTGCCCAGAAATACGATCTTATTACAGTTGCACTCCATGAGATCTGCCATGGACTGGGTTTCTTTGACAGCTTTAACACCGATGGAACAACTGGATCGTGGGGAATAAATTCTGTTCCAATGATCTACGATACTTTTGTTGAAAACTCCAATGGGAACAGATTAACTGATACTTTGAAATTCCTCAATAATTCAACCAACCTCAGGAGTCAGCTTATTGGAAATCAACTTTATTTTAATGGTCCTCTGTTAAGAAATTATTCAGATTCGAAACACTATTCAATCTTAAAGGCAAAATTATATGATCCCTCCATCTGGGATGCCGGATCAAGCATTTCCCATCTCGAAAAAACAATTGCCCTTAGTCTGGAAAATTCGCTAATGGCTCCTTTTATTGACCTTGGAGAGGCACTCCATGATCCCGGCAAATACACATTTTCGATACTTGGTGATCTTGGCTGGATCAATACAAGAATAATTCACAAACCGATGGCTGATTCAGAAGCACATCTCACTCAGGTTTTACTCTCTGCAATCATTAAATCAGATACTACTTATAATCATAACAGGGTTGGGGTTGTATTCTCTTTTAATAACTTTCTGACAAGCGACACTCTTTACCTTACCTCACCAACTTCCAACGACAGTTATAATACAACGATTACTATCCCTTCATATAATTCGGAATTGCAATATTATTTCTTTGTTGAGGATTACTTTCTAAGGACTTACAGATCTCCCTCCGTATTTAAAGATTTTCCCGGTCTGAAAAATAACCGTTATCATATTTTTATTGGAATTGATACCGTTAAACCGGTAATAACTCATACTCCGGTTGCTTATTATTTACAGACAGTTGATTCCATAAAGTTCAATGCCAGAGTGACTGATAATCTTGGCGTAGATTCAGTCTATGTTGAATACAAAATAAATATGGGGTCTTCAAAATTTATCCGTTTGAAAGAGGGGAAACCTGATAATTACAGCGCTGTTTTTAATGCCAGATCCTTATCCTTAAAAGGACATGATTCAATAGAGTATAAAATATTTGCCGTTGACAAAGCTATGACCCCGAATATTGCGATGTTGCCGAAATCAGGTTTTCTATCAATACCTGTTGAGGGAGTCTCTTCAACACTCCCGAAGTATTCCACTGATTTTTCAACAACTGCACCCGACTTCTTTAATATTGGATTTACAATTACGAAGCCAACCGGTTTCAGTAAATATGGTCTTAATACAAAACACCCCTATGAGAGTCCGGAAGATAACAATAAAAGTATTGAGTACACTTCGATTCTAAGACATCCCCTTATATTTAATGAGTCCGGTATGCTATTCAGCTTCAATGAACTTGTTCTTGTTGAACCAGGAGAAGCCGGATCTGTCTTCGGATCATCTGGTTTTTATGATTATGTCATTGTGGAAGGTTCAAAAAACTTTGGCAAGACATGGTTTAATCTTTTAGACGGATACGACAGCAGATTATTCTCATCATGGGAAACAGCATATAATAGTAGTATTGTCGGGAACAACTCAACATTTACAGGAACTGAAGCCATGCTTCAAAAGCACACTTTTCTTTATCATCCGTCTGACAAAATTTCTGCCGGAGATACATTATTGGTAAGATTCAGGTTATACTCCGATCCATTTGGCAATGGATGGGGATGGGTTATTGAGGATTTGAAAATCAGCCCTCTGGTTGATGCAATCACTGAAATAACCAATCATACGGTTAAATTATATCCAAATCCGGGTAAGGGACTTATAAAATTAAGTACCGATATTCAGGATCAGGATAATTATAAACCATTACATTACAGTGTGTTCAATTCATCCGGGATCCGTCTGATAGATGCAAGGATATCCGGATACACTGAAACCTCAGTTGATATATCAAGCTATCCGTCAGGGCTGTACATTATTATCTTATACTTTAATGACGGGATAAAGACTATTAAGTATACTCTTATAAAATAAAAGTAAAACCCCGCAAAAATGGCGGGGTTTTTGCATAAATTGATTTTTTGGAATTCTTTTTCCGGAAAATAAAGCTAATTTTGCTGGATATTTTTGAAAACTGTAAAACACCTTAAAATGAGCATTATAAACAATGTCTTGGGCCTTTTTCTGGGTAATAAATATGAAAAAGATTTGAAGGAAATTAATCCTTCTATCGATAAGATCCATCAGGAATTTGAAAAACTGAAAGGTCTGACAAATGACGGATTACGGGACCAGACAGAAGAGATCAGAAAGGAGATACTTGAAAGTTTAAAAGGTGATGAAAATGAGATCAGATCGCTAAGGGAAAAAGCCGAAATGGAGGAGGATGTTTACCTTAAAGAAGAGATATACAATGATATAGATAAAATTGAAAAACAGATTAATGAAAAACTTGAAGTAACACTGGATCGGCTTGTACCAAGAGCTTTTGCCATTGTTAAAGAGACTACAAAAAGATTTAAAGAGAATAGCTTTCTGGAAGTCACTGCACGACAATATGACAGAGATCTGGCAGCCACCAGAGAAAGTATAATTATTAAAGGCGACAAGGCAATATGGAGCAATAAGTGGATTGCCGGAGGAAATGAGATCACCTGGGACATGATTCATTATGATGTTCAGCTTATCGGAGGTGTTGCTCTTCATAAAGGGAAAATCTCAGAGATGGGAACAGGTGAAGGAAAAACAGTTGTGGCCACTCTGCCTGTTTTCCTGAATGCACTTGCCGGCAGGGGTGTGCATATTGTAACTGTTAATGATTATCTATCTAAACGCGACTCGGAATGGATGGGGCCAATCTATGAATTCCATGGTCTGACTGTAGATTGTATCGATAAATACCAGCCCAACTCACAGGAAAGACGTAAAGCTTATAATGCTGATATTACCTTTGGAACAAATAACGAATTTGGTTTCGACTACCTCAGGGACAATATGGCAATCAATCCGGAAGACCTTGTTCAACGCAAACACCACTACGCGATCGTTGATGAGGTTGACTCAGTACTTATTGATGATGCCCGTACGCCGCTAATTATTTCAGGACCAACTGCCAAAAGCGATACCCAACAATTCGATGATCTGAAACCTAAGGTCGATAAACTGGTATCAGCACAAAAGAAACTTGTAACTCAGATACTTGCTGATGCAAAAAAGCTTATTACCGAGAATAAAAATGATGAGGGAGGACTCTTGCTTCTCAGAGCATATAAAGGTCTTCCAAAGAATAAAGCTCTGATAAAATATCTGAGTGAGGAGGGCAATAAATCACTTCTGCTTAAGACTGAGAACTTCTACATGCAGAACAACAGCAAGGATATGCCTAAGGCAACTGATGCCCTGTTCTTTATTATAGACGAAAAAGCAAACTCCATTGAACTTACTGAAAACGGTCTTGACCTTATTGCAGATTCTGTTGAAGATGTAAGCTTTTTTATTCTTCCTGATGTTGGTTCCAAGATTGCCGATATTGAGAAATCAGATATTTCCGATAATGAGAAACTGAAGATTAAAGATGAGCTTCTGCAAGACTATTCAGTTAAATCAGAACGGGTTCATACTATGACACAATTGCTTAAAGCCTGGACGCTCTTTGACCGGGATACTGAGTATATTGTAGTGGATAGTAAAATAAAAATTGTCGATGAACAGACTGGTCGTGTTCTTGAAGGACGCCGGTATTCAGACGGTCTTCATCAGGCAATCGAAGCAAAAGAAAATGTGAAAATCGAGGATGCTACCCAAACTTATGCCACAATAACTCTGCAGAATTATTTCAGAATGTACCATAAACTTGCAGGGATGACGGGTACTGCAGAAACAGAAGCCGGAGAGCTTTGGAATATATATAAACTCGATGTTGTTGTTATTCCGACTAACAGACCTGTAATAAGACTTGATAGAGAAGATCTGGTATATAAAACCAAAAGGGAAAAATATAACGCTGTAATTGATGAGATTGCTGAGCTGAATCGTCTCGGGCGACCGGTTCTTGTGGGTACAACCTCCGTTGAGATATCTGAATTACTAAGCAGAATGCTCAAGATGAAAGGTCTGAAGCATAATGTACTGAATGCAAAACTGCATCAACGTGAAGCAGAGATTATTGCAGAAGCGGGGAAAACAGGTACCATCACAATTGCAACGAATATGGCAGGACGTGGTACTGACATAAAGCTTACAGAAGAAGTACGGAAGGCCGGTGGACTTGCAATTATAGGTACAGAGAGACATGAATCAAGGAGAGTGGACCGGCAGTTGAGAGGTCGTTCGGGAAGACAGGGAGACCCTGGTTCATCACAATTCTTTGTGTCTCTTGAAGATGAGCTTATGAGACTTTTTGGATCGGAAAGAATTGCCGGTATAATGGACAAACTCGGACTGAAAGATGGTGAGATGATTCAGCATTCAATGATCACTAAATCGATCGAACGGGCACAGAAAAAAGTAGAAGAAAATAACTTCGGAATAAGAAAAAGACTTCTTGAATATGACGATGTAATGAATTCTCAGAGAGAAGTCATTTACAAGAAAAGACGACATGCTCTCCTTGGGGAAAGATTAAGTGTCGACATTGCCAACATGATGTTCGATGTCACTGAAAACCTGGTTGATATCTATCATGGAGATGGAGATTTTGAGGGATTTGATTTTGATCTTATCCGCTCATTTTCAATGGATTCGCCAGTTCCTGATCAGGAATTCAAAAAAGCTAATTCAGCGCAGGTGACTGAGACGGTTTATTCTAAGGTACTGGATACATATAAAAGAAAAGTTGAATCAATATCAGCTCAGGCTTATCCTGTATTGAAAGATGTATATGACAGAATGTCCCATGTATATGAAAATGTTGTTGTACCTATTTCAGATGGAGTAAGGGTTTTTCAGGTTGTTACTAACCTTAAGGCAACAGCTGAATCTGAAGGGAGAGAACTGGCTAAGGCTTATGAAAAAACAGTTGTTCTGGCAACAATTGATGATGCCTGGAAAGAACATCTGAGAGAGATGGATGAACTTAAACAATCTGTTCAGAATGCTACTTACGAACAGAAAGACCCATTACTTATTTATAAGTTTGAATCCTTCGAGCTGTTCAAAACAATGCTCACAAAAGTGAATAAGGACGTAGTGAGTACACTCATGAAGGGACATATACCTTCGCAGGACCCTGAGCAGGTACAGGAAGCTCAGAGAAAACGACAGGTAGACATGAGCAATATGAGAACATCTAAAAGCGATTTTTCACAGTACAGCAGCACTGGCGGTGGCGGACAGGATAAAAATAAGAAG
>Ga0209880_1000538_pt1 | contig 10254 bp, 9 predicted proteins | sample PersoiDNA2013191_FD_185803 | JGI IMG/M metagenome (GOLD analysis project Ga0209880, IMG submission 185803) | Permafrost soil microbial communities from the Arctic, to analyse light accelerated degradation of dissolved organic matter (DOM) -... | ecosystem: Environmental > Terrestrial > Soil >... | reverse complement strand
AACCTTCAGTGAGGAAATGAATACTTCAACGATCAACGATCAGACATTTACCTTAATGCAAGGGACAACGGCAGTTCCTGGAGCAATAACCAACACAGGTACAACGTTCAGGTTTACACCGACAGCTCCCCTGGCAGCCGGCCTTCCTTATACTGCCACGATAACTACCGGGGCAACAGACGTAGCTGGCAATGCGCTTGCAGCTAGCACAGTATGGAGTTTCACAACCGCTACCGCCACGTCAGGTGGTCTGGGAGTGGATCTTAAAACAGCTGGAGATTTTGTTATTCTGGCAAAAACAGCAGTTTCAACCACTGGAACCACCGCAATTACCGGAGATATTGGAGTGAGCCCAATCGACGCGACTGCCATAACTGGATTTGGATTAGTAATGGATGCCACAAATACATTTTCGACATCAGTTCCATTAATTCTGGTGACCGGAAAAGTATATGCAGCCAACTATGCACCTCCTACTCCAGCTAAAATGACCACAGCTGTAAGTGACATGGAAGCAGCGTACACTGATGCTGCAGGACGGACAGCTACATCTGCTGCTACTACCGATGTGGGTGGCGGAACGCTTACCGGTTTAACCCTCGCCCCTGGCGTGTATGAATGGGGGACCGCTGTTACCATACCAACGGATCTCACTCTCAATGGTAACGCAACAGATGTCTGGATCTTCAAGGTGGCAGGAACTCTCGACATGGCCGCTGGTATGAAGGTTCTCCTAACCGGAGGCGCACTGCCCCAGAACATTTTCTGGCAGGTAACCGGTGTGGTGACCTTAGGGACAACCTCTCACTTTGAAGGAAATATATTGTCGCAGACAGGCATTACTTTTAAAACAGGCGCAACCATGAATGGCAGAGCCCTGGCACAGACTGCGGTCATTCTTGACGCTACTGCTGTTACAAAGCCATAATAAATTAAAGGAAATCAAAATACCAAAAGAAGCTGCCCCCAGGGGCAGCCTCTTTTCAATAAGTTTAAATGATAATTCTAAAATGTAATATTATGAAAACAAAAAGAAAAAGATTATGGAAGACCGCGATCGCAGCCTTATTCCTGGCAGCGTTAATAGGCGGGTGCAAAAAAGATGATTTCGTGGAAATCGTTGGAGTATGCCCGGTTGTAATATCAACAGACCCCGCAGATGGTGCTACCAGTGTACCCCTCGACAAGATAATTACGGCAACCTTCAATGAACCGATGAACCCTGTAACTATCACCCCGGCATCTTTTACTCTACAAGGAGGAGCAGCGGATCTTTCAGGCACATTGACGTACGATGGAACGAATGCTACGATGAGCTTTAAGCCAACCACCAGCCTCACAGTCAACACTACCTATACCGCTACGGTTAAGGCATCGGTTAAAGATTTTAAGGGCATTCCATTACAAGCCGATTATGTGTGGACCTTCAGTACCGGTGCAACGCTGTCGCCCGCGGTGATTTCTACCGACCCGGCAAACAATGCCACGGGCGTAGTCCTTAATAAAATAGTTACCGCAACCTTTAATCAGCCAATGGATCCGTTGAGCCTTACTGCAGCAACCTTTACCATAGCACAAGGGACAACGCCAGTCGCCGGAGCAGTTACATACACCGGTAGAACTGCATCCTTTAAACCTACCAGCGACCTTACAGCCAACACCATTTATACCGCCACCATTACCACCGGAGCTAAGAATGTACCGGGCACAACACTGGCGAATGACTATGTATGGACATTTACCACCGGAACCATTTCGGCTCCTTTTGTGAGTTCTACCGATCCGTTAGATCTGGCCACAGGCGTGGCGCTCAATAAAGTAATCGATGCGACTTTCAGCGGAGCGATGAATCCTTCAACGATTACACCATCGTCCTTTACCGTAATGTTAGGAACAACGCCAGTCGCTGGAACAGTTTCGTACACCGGTACAACTGCATCCTTTACACCAACTGGTGGTCTTTTATCAGGTAACACTTATACGGCTACGATTACAACCGCAGCTATGGATCCTGCCGGCGTTCCACTGGCTAATAATTATGTATGGAATTTTAATACCAATGCATCTTTAGGTCCAGTGGCCATTGATCTTGGATCGGTTGCCCGGTTCGGGATTATCGCAGGTGTGGGAGTCAGCAACGACGCAGGCGCCAGTGTGATTAATAATATGGATGTTGGGATATACCCGGGCCTTCGTTCTTCGATTACCGGATTCCCTCCTGGCACTATAGTGAATGGAGCGATGTATGCCGCCGATGATATTGCCCCTCCCGGTGTGGCTGCCATGCTATTACAGGCTAAAGCTGACTTGGTCGCCGCGTATGATCAGGCTGTAGCAGCAACTTCCCCGGCACCCGTCACAGTATCAGGCGATCAGGGTGGCAAAACACTTTACCCGGGTATTTATAAATCAGAAACCACACTGTTAATACAGAATGGCGATCTGACTCTTGATGCTCAGGGTGATGCTAATGCCGTTTGGATTTTCCAGATCGGATCTGCCCTTACCACCGTAGGCGGCGGTACGTATCCGTCTCCGTCAGGTGGCAATGTTATGCTTACCGGAGGCGCTCAGGCTAAAAACGTCTTTTGGCAGGTTGCCAGTTCAGCGACCATTGGAGACTATACCTCATTTAAAGGAAACATATTGGCCTACCAAACCATAACGATGGGTCCATATGCACAAGCAGAGGGCAGAATGCTTGCCAGAAATGGAGCAGTAACATTAACCAGTACAAACATAATCACTAAGCCGTCAAATAGTAAATAATATGAAAGCTAAAACTAATTTTAAAAAGGGATCACGCATGGCGTGGTCCCATTATAACCAGCCAATTAAAAGTCTTATTTTAAGCCTTTTAATTCTGATGGGCATCCTGTCAACCGTTCAGGCACAGGATCAGTACACGAAACCATCATGGTGGTTTGGCGGCGCTATTGGAGCAAACTTCAATTTCTATCGTGGTTCAACTCAGGAATTGAATTTAGATTTAACCGCTCCCTCTGCTTTTCATAATGGTAGTGGTGTGGGGCTTTATCTTGCACCACTGATGGAGTTTCATCGTCCTGATACACGACTTGGCTTTATGCTGCAGGCAGGATATGACGGCCGCAGCGGTAAGTTCGATCGGATTACTACTTCGTGTAACTGTCCGGCGGACCTGAAAACAAAGCTTAGCTATATAACTATTGAGCCGAGCTTACGACTGGCTCCGTTTAAATCTAATTTCTATTTGTATGGCGGCCCGCGCTTTGCTTTCAATATGGCAAAATCATTCACTTACAAGCAAGGGATCAATCCCGATTATCCTGATCAGGTAGCTGATCCTGAGGTGAAAGGGGATTTTAGCAAAATGTACAAATCAATATTTTCGATGCAAATCGGAGCGGGATATGATATAGAACTCTCATCTCAGAACAAAGAGAAGCAGGCAGTACTCTCTCCTTTTGTTTCTGTTCACCCCTATTTTAATCAGGACCCACGTTCAATAGAAACATGGAATCTGACTACAGTGAGAGTAGGCTTAGCGCTTAAATTCGGGCGTGGCCATAAAATTTCTGAACCGGCGCCTGTAGTAATAGCCCCGGTAGTAGTAGTGGCAGAGCCTGAAGTCAGGTTTTCTGTTAACGCTCCCACGAATATTACGGTCGGGCGCAGGGTAAGGGAAACATTCCCGCTTCGTAACTACGTGTTTTTCGACTTAGGATCAACTAAGATACCGGATCGTTATGTGTTGCTCACGAAAGATCAGGTGATAAACTTCAAAGAAGACCAACTGGAAGTGGTTGCACCTAAACAACTGTCAGGTCGTTCAGCACGACAAATGATTGTCTATTATAATGTTCTGAACATCCTCGGTGACCGTATGGGGAAAAATCCTTCGGCAACTGTTACATTGGTCGGATCGTCAGAAAAAGGCCCGGTAGTTGGAAAGGCAATGGCAGAGTCGGTTAAGCAATACCTGACAGGTGTATTCGGAATTAATGCTTCGAGGATCAGTACCGAAGGTAGGGAAAAACCTAAAATCCCATCTTTACAGCCGGGTGGCACACTCGAGCTTGACCTCCTTCACGAGGAAGGCGACAGAGTGTCTGTCGAGAGCAGTTCACCAGTCTTACTGATGGAGTTCCAGAGTGGTCCGGATGCCCCCCTGAAGCCGGTGGAAATCATGGCCGTGCAGGAAGCGCCGCTTGACAGCTATGTTTCTGTCAATGTTGAGGGAGCAAATGAAGCGTTCTCGTCATGGTCGTTGGAAGTCAGGGATGAAAAAGGAACAGTGCAGAATTTTGGACCTTATACACAGGAGCAGATGAGTATCCCGGGAAAATCCATTTTGGGTGACCGTCCCGCAGGCGACTTCAAGGTGACGATGATAGGTCAGACGAAGAGCGGCACGACGGTAAAAAAGGAAACTACCGTACACATGGTACTTTGGACCCCGCCCGAAAACGAACAAGGGATGAGATTCAGCATAATTTTTGAATTCAATGAATCGAAGGCCATCACTATTTACGAAAAGTACCTCACTGATATCGTGACACCAAAGATTCCTAAAAACGGAACAGTTATAATTCATGGCCATACCGATATTATCGGAGAAGAAGCCCATAACAAGGAATTGTCATTGGCCCGGGCTAACGAGACCAGGAGCATTATTGAAAATGCCCTGTCGAAGGCCGGCAGAAGCGATGTTAAATTTGAAGTACTCGGATTCGGTGAGGATCAAAGCTTAGCACCGTTTGAAAACAAATTTGCGGAGGAACGCTTTTATAACCGCACCGTTATAATTGATATTATTCCCCCTAAGTAGGTTTTCTGATCAATTATATTCACTTCTTTTAAAAAGAGGCTGTCTGAAAAGAAAATCAGGCAGCCTTTTTCTTTTCAGCTCAAATTGTGATAAAATTTTCCTTTGATGAATTAACGGGGCGCGCTCACATCCTTCAGGCAACGCACAGAAAAACCACTACCCTTAGAGTAGTCGCTCCTGCTTACATCGCCGATACTATAATACATGCTCCGGTACCAGGCACCGAGTGTATTGCTCATGGTTGAACTCCAAAAGCTGTTGCTATAGCCAATGTTGCTGAACGATCCATCGCCGTAACGGTAGCCAGCCGGAAGGGCTTTAAAGCCACTGCTGTTGTTACTTGCCTGGTCGTTACCTGCGCTTCCTGGTGTTGAGTATGTGTTCCAACCCGATGTTGAAGCCATTGATTTTGCTATATCGGTTCCGCTACCCTGGTAACCATAACCTTTGTTTGTAAGGTATTCGGTTAAAATTGTCCATTCGGCATCTGTGGCCACATGCCAGCCGGCGGGGGCTATCAATCGGTTGTCGTTCACTGCATACCAGTTGTATAACCTGCCATAAGTTGTTGAGTTAATTTCATCGTTATTATAATCGCAGTAAGATCCGGTTGTATGGTTGCCCCATAATGTATTATCCGTTACCTTGGGTATGGGGTCGCCATTGCGGTACTTTGTCGTATTCAGGTTCTCAACCATCCACACTTGTGTGCCAATGGTTACAGTGGCGTAAACAGCCGGTTTCTTTTCTGGCTGAGCGTTACTTGATACTCCTGAAAATATCAGTAACATAAAACCTGCAAGAATTAAGTTTTTCATAAGTTCCTTTTATTTATTTGGTTAACAATTGTCTAATCTCTTCTGCTGAAGATACGCATCCTTTTATAACTATTTTTCCGTCAATTACAAAAGCAGATGTAGTCATTATATGAAAATGAATTGCGTTCACTCCTTCAAAATCCAGTGTCTTTTTCATACAACAAAGGTAATTGTTTTGAGATACCTGATTGCGCCTATCATCACAACAGCACAAAAAGCGCATCACTTCACAATTGGCAAATGTATGAATAATGCAACTCTTTTCTGAAATTGTGAAAGGTCTTTGCGAATAATTAGATGCAACTTTAAACTGCATAAATTAACTCACACTAAACCAAAAACAGATGGAAAAGCTAACTAAAATAAAAGGAAGCTGGAAGGAGACAAAAGGGAAACTTAAACAAAAATTCGCAATGCTCAGAGACAGTGATTTATTGTTAGTAGAAGGCAAGCAGGATGAGATGTTAGGCCGGCTTCAGGTCAGACTTGGGAAAACAAAAGAAGAGATATACAAGCTTATTTCTGAATTATAAAATCAGGAAGATTCAAATATCCGGGTACCAGTTTTTTATATATCATCTGCAGTCTGGTTTATGCAAATTTCGAAAACATAAACTCCCGAACCAACCATCCCTTATTACATCTCGATCAGGTACGCAAAATAAGTTGTTATTATTCCTGGTTCTTTTGATTTCGCCAATATCTCATTTTTTACTACTTTTGTACCATCATGTAAAAACAGTTATTTAAATTATTGCGGTATAACTCCACCATGATGAACCAATCAGGTTGGCGTTTTGCAGTACGCCGTTAATAAATTGGTTTACTGCCGATCCCGAATAATTTCAGTTTAAGTTTTGGACAACTGAAAAGTGTCTGTCAACATATTATTTATGGATATAAAGAGCGAAATCAGAAGAAGAAGAACATTTGCAATTATCAGCCACCCTGATGCCGGCAAAACGACACTAACTGAAAAATTGCTTCTGTTTGGTGGCGCCATTCAGACTGCAGGGGCAGTAAGAAGCAATAAAATCAGAAAAACAACTACTTCCGATTTCATGGAAATTGAAAAACAAAGGGGAATATCTGTTTCAACTTCTGTAATGGCATTCGATTATAATAATATCAGGGTTAATATACTGGATACTCCCGGACACAAAGATTTTGCTGAGGATACATACCGGACCCTTTCGGCTGTCGATAGCGTAATACTTGTTGTTGATAGTGTAAAAGGAGTTGAAGAACAAACACGTAAACTGATGGATGTCTGCAGGATGCGAAACACCCCGGTAATGATCTTTGTAAACAAGATGGACAGGGAAGGTAATTATCCTTATGATTTGCTGGATGAGCTGGAGCAGGAGCTTAAAATTGCCGTATGTCCGTATACATGGCCTATTGGTAATGGCAAACAGTTTAAAGGCGTTTATAACCTGCATAAAAAAGAAGTTCAGATCTTTGCACCTGATAAAACAAGTATTTCAGAAAGTCTGATCACTACGAAGGATATAAAAGACCCGAAGCTGATAGAATTTGTAGGGAATGAAAGTATTAATAAGCTTTGGGAAGAAATTGACATTGTAGAAGATATGTTCGAATCCTTTAATATGACACTGTACCGCGAAGGTTATTTAGCCCCATTGTTTTTCGGGAGCGCTTTAAATAATTTCGGTGTGCTGGAATTACTGGAAACCTTTCTTGAAATTGCTCCCTGTCCGGGTACAATTCAGGCCTCAGAACGTTCAGTAGAGCCTGATGAAGAACAATTAACCGGTTTTATATTTAAAATCCATGCGAACCTCGACCCCAAGCACCATGACAGAATCGCTTTTATGCGGATAAGTTCCGGGAAATTTGAAAGGAATAAATTTTATTTTCACACAAGGTCAGAAAAAAAAATCAGGTTTTCATCGCCAACAAGTTTTATGGCAAATAATAAAAGCATTGTGGAAGAGGCTTACCCCGGAGATGTTGTAGGTCTGTATGATAGTGGTAATTTTAAAATAGGCGACACGCTTACCGAGGGTGAATTATTACATTTTAAGGGAGTTCCCAGTTTTTCTCCGGAAATACTCCGGGAAGTCAATAACCTCGATCCTATGAAAACCAAGCAACTAGACAAAGGTGTGAGACAGATGACCGATGAAGGAGTAGCCCAACTATTCGTGCAGCAACCAGGTAACAGGAAGATTATTGGTACAGTCGGAGAACTTCAATATGAGGTTATTAAATTCAGGCTGGAACATGAGTATGGAGCCAAATGCAACTTTTCTCATCTGCCATTTATCAAAGCCTGCTGGATTACAACCGATAATAAGAAAGAACTTGATGACTTTTTAAAGAGAAAGTCAGGAGCTATAGCCTACGATAAGGAGCATAACCCTGTCTTTTTTGCCGAGAGCGAATGGATGCTTAAACTTGCAAGAGAAAATTTCCCCACTATTACTTTCCATAACACATCAGATTTTAAAATCGGGAAGATTAAGAAAGGGGTCATTCATAGCAAATAAGAATAGAACATTTTATGCGCAAGGATTGTTAAATAATGAATATTTCTTTGTATAATCACATTACAGATATCATTAAATAAATCGTTATGAGCTCAGGAAAAGTATTATTAGGAGTATTGGCCGGCATGGCAGTCGGTGCGGCATTAGGAGTTTTATTTGCTCCGGATAAAGGATGGAATACCAGAAAAAGGATCTCAAAAAAAGGGGAGGATATTGCAGATGATTTAGGAGATAAATTTGAAGAATTTCTTGATAGCATTTCTGTAAAAATGGATGAAGTCAAGGAATAAGCAGTTGTTTGTGCCAGTCATAAAATTAAGATTTCATTTTTTTTAATATGATTTTCAGAGAGAATCTATTGCTTTCCTCAGAACCTTTGCAGAATGTGAAAGAGAGGCAAGCTCTTCCGAAGAGAGTGGACTCTCAATGATTCTGGTAACTCCTGTATCAGAGACAACGCATGGCACACTCAGACATACATCTTTAATTCCAAAATCCGATTCTACCAGGGTTGAGACAGACAATATGCTATTCTGACTGCGAAGTATTGCTCCTGTAATCCTTACAAGCGCCAGGCCTACTGCAAACTGAGTTGAACCTTTATAGTTTATTATATGATATGCTGAGTCCCGAACCTGCTGCTCAATAATCTGACGTTGATGTTTCCAGTCAGAGCACTTACCGCAGACAGGACCGTATTCATCGATACTGATACCTGCAATATTTGTCATTGACCATGCTGCAAACTCGCTATCCCCATGTTCCCCAAGTATATAGGCATGAACATTATGAACGTCAACGCCACAGTATTTACTCAGAAGATGTCTGAATCTGGAGCTATCAAGAACAGTCCCCGATCCTATTACTCTGCCTTTTTCCCATCCTGATCTTTTAAGAGCAATATATGTAAGAACATCAACCGGGTTACTGACAATGAGCATTATTCCTTTGCATCCCGATTTAGATATGTCTTCTGCAATACTGCCAGTTATTTCAGCATTTTTTTTGATGAGATGAAGTCTGGTCTCACCGGGTTTCTGACCGGCGCCTGCTGTAATAACTACCAACTGAGCATCAGCGCAATCATTAATTGTTCCTGAACGGATAACTACTGTTGGAAAAAAGGTCTGTCCGTGTACAAGATCCAATACTTGTCCTTGCATTAGATCCTCATTCTTGTCTGTTAATACAATTTCATCAGCCAGACCGCTTTGGGCAAGGGCATAGCAATAGGTTGCACCAACTGATCCTGCACCAACTACTACAACCTTACGTTGCTGCAGCGAGTATATTTTATTTTTCATGTCTTAACTTTTATATTGCAAAGTAACAATTTATTTAATTCTATGTAGCAAATAAAGCTTATGCCATAAATCGCCAAATCTATTATATCAACATTGTATGAGTTTGCTCTTGCAGAAGTTAAAATTATTTTTTAATTTTATTCAGGATTCTTCAAACCTTAAAATTATTATTATGAAAACCACTATTTTGACTGTATTTGTTAGCTTGTTCATCATTGTATTTAACGGATGTGCTCCTGTACAAATCTATTCAAACAAAGCGCTGACTGAAAAAACAGGATTGAAATATTATACGGTGAAACCATTTTTACATATTGAAAGAGATTCTGAATCAAACAGGATTCTAAAAGCAACAGTTATCTACCTGCCTGATCTTGCTAATCCTCAGTATATTGTTATTCGTGATGGTCTGGGTTCCAGAAGATTTAATTTGCAATTCACTAATGGATCAATAAACACTTTCGGTTATTCTTCCATTTCAAAAGTTGGTGAGTCTGTCGATGCCCTGGCAGCTTTAATCACAAAAGGTACTGCTGCATTAACAGATCTGAATGCACTAAAAGGGCTACAGGCTGTAAAGGCACCCTCAAATACCGTAGAATTATATGAAATCATATTCGGAGCTGACAAAACAACGCTTAGGGAAGTGATTTTTGCTAAAGACTGAAAGCGTATACTCATGTCTGGTTGTCTCTTTGTCTTATCGTCATTGACTCTACTAATGACAACAATTCATAAGTTACACATTATCAGAAATATATATTATAATTGTTAAGTCTGGCACGTGTATTTCCGGAGTACTAAAAATG
>Ga0209880_1000536_pt1 | contig 10289 bp, 10 predicted proteins | sample PersoiDNA2013191_FD_185803 | JGI IMG/M metagenome (GOLD analysis project Ga0209880, IMG submission 185803) | Permafrost soil microbial communities from the Arctic, to analyse light accelerated degradation of dissolved organic matter (DOM) -... | ecosystem: Environmental > Terrestrial > Soil >... | reverse complement strand
GCTCGCTGTCGATGTCGCGATAGCGGCCGCCGATGCGCTCCAGCCGGTAGACGGTGTCGAAGCCGGCGATGTTGGCCAGGCCGCGCCACTTGAGCACCCGCGCGTCGATCTGCCACTCATCGCCGCGCAGTTCGAAGCTCTGCGTCAGGTTAGAAGGATAGGTCAGGGTGGCGCGATAGTATCGGTCACCCAGGCGCGACAGCATGATCTCAGCCGCCGGCTGCTCATGGGTCAGGCGTTCGTAGGTCAGCAGGCTGAAACCGAGCAGCCATGCTGCCGTCGCCGCGAGCAGGAAGCACAGTCCCAGAAGGGTGTGAACACCGCCGGCGATGAGCCGCCACTGCCTGAGCCGGCGTACAGCGCGTATCAGGAACAGCAGGCCCACAAGCCCGCAGACGCCTATGATGCCATCGAGCAGCATGCTGGAACCCAATCTCCGCGGCCCGCCGCGCGTTCCGTTGACGCAAACGACTCGGCGACTTTCGTGGAAAATTCTGCGTGGAAAGAGTAAAAAGCATCATAAACGGTATCGGCGGTGCGTGCCGGCCTTCACGCTCGTAGTCCCAGAACCAGAACTCTTGGGTTTTGGGCTGCCCACTCAGCCCATCCTGCAGCTACTCTCGTCAGCCAGAGGCGCACCAGCGCTCGGCTGATGTAGTACAATCCGACTACCTTACGGAGCCGCGTCATGGCCACTACCGCCACCAGCATAAAATTGCCACCCACCCTCAAGGCCGAGCTGGAAAAACTTGCCCGGCGCTCCGGCGAGACTACCCACGCGGTCATGGTGCGCGCATTGGCCGAACACGTTGCCGCGGCCAAGCGCTATCGCAGTTTTCTCGATGACGCCGCGCTCGCCGATGTCACCATGCAGGAGAGCGGCGTCGGCTATGCGATGCAGGACGTGCACGCATACGTCGCAGCCAAAGTGCGCGGCAAGCGGGCGAAGCATCCAAGCCCGGTGAAGTGGCGCAGGTAATCTACGCCGCCGAAGCGCTCGCGGATCTGGAGCGGCTGGCCGAGTTCCTGCTGGAGCGAGCCCCGGCGTCGGCCCCTACCGTTCTGGCGCGGGTGACCGATGCGATCGAGATCCTGGCCGACCATCCGCTCATCGGCCGCCGCGTGGAGGGCGAGTTGCGCGAGTTGGTGATTCTGCGCGGCGCCTCGGGCTACCTCGCCCTGTACCGCTTCGACCCTGTTCGGGATATGGTTCGGATGCTGCGCATTCGGCACCAGCGCGAAGTCGGTTATCGCGACTGAACGACGCTACTTCAGAAGCTTCCTCGCCCGAGGGCGGGCACGCCTGGTGCCTGCGGAATCCGTCGGGGCCGTTCCGATCGGCTGGCAGCAACCCGCGACCGATTCGAGCTGGCCCTTTTGCCAGGGCGATCTAGGGCTGCGGCCTGCTCCCCGCCTGCACACGCGCAGCCCATCCCGGCACGCGCTGTTCCAGCTTGCGAACGATCGCCTCCTGCACTTTCTGTTTATATTCAGGCGCCATAAGCGGCGCAGTGACCGCTTCCGCCATCCGGGCGACGAGTCCCGCTTCCGCCGTGCCGCCGACAGGCACGTTGACCGGCGTGAAAAAAACATCGGTGCGATTGCCGGGATCGAGGCTGTTGGTGCGAACGTAGAACGGGAAGAAATTGGCGCCGGCGCTGGCCAAGGACTGATAGTCGCCCAAGAAGTCGCCTGGAGCAAGCGGCGCGATGTTGAGATCGAACGGCGCCGCAATGCGCGACTCGTTCCAGGTGACGCCATCGCGGGAACGCGCCAGCCAGTAATCGACCGGCAAGGTCGCGCCGTCGGCGGTATTGCTGCGCATATCGTAATAGCTCACGCCAATCGTGCCATCGGCGCGCGCATTCACGCTGGGAACCAGAGCCTGCACCGCGGGATCGGCGTTGACGCGGACCGGAGGAGACGACCAGGTGAGCCCGCCGTCGTCCGAGCGCGCGAAGGCAATGCCGTCGCGCGCGCCGCTGCTGAAGCGGGCATCCTGCCAGACCACGAACAACTGTCCCCGCGGCTGCGGTCCCACCGAGATCTGGCCAAGAAAGCCGCTGTCGCGGATCGCGGCACCCGTATCCGGATCGAGTGTGCCGATGCCCAGAAAATCGGCGACCCGTACCGGGGCAGACCAGGAGGCACCTTTGTCGGTGGAGCGTATCACCGCAAAGAATGCATTGTTGCCCGCGTTGATCTGGGTGAAGAAATCGATCAGCGTCCCATCCGGCAACACCGCAATCACGTTGCCGAGGGTCTGGTTGTTGACACCGGGATCGTAGATCGCGCGCGCGGCTTCCCAGGTGGTCCCGCCGTTGCCGGTGCGCGCGAACATCGCCGGGCCGCGATTGTCGGTGGTGAGGCGGTCCCACACCGCATAGACGTACTGCGACTGCAAATCGGTCGGGTCGGCGGTGATACTGCCCTTGTCGTTGAAGGCGAGCTCCCTATCCTGGATCAGCGTGGTGGTCGCTCCCCAACTGCGGCCGCCGTCGGCGGAGCGGCTCACCAGCATGGCGGAACGCGAACCCGGCTGAAGTATTGTGAATATTGTGCCACTTAACGCGAGCGACAATTGATAGGCGGTGCCATCGGGCGAGATCGTCACCCAGGGATCGCTGGCACGCTCGTAATCTCCGCCATTAGTCGCGTTGCCGCCGCCGCAGCGCGAAACCGGCAGCGCACGCGTCGTCCAGGTCGCACCGGCATTCGTGGAAAACCCGACCGCGATGCCTTGCGATCCCCCATTCGACCAGCGATCCTGCTGCCAGGTGCCGATCAGGTTATTGGGGTTGGCCGGATTGATCGCCACATACGGCTCGACCTCGGCATTGGTATACAAGGTTCCGGAATCGGGGACGCCGCCGCAGCCTGCGGTGAACGTGGATGCCGTCGATACCAGCCTCGCGGGCGGCGTAACCGGGGATGGGGGCGTGGTCGAGCCGACGCCTCCCCCGCCGCCGCAACTATTGAGCAGCAGCGCACCAATAACGGCCACTCCCCCTATCCGTCCCGGGTGAAGCAAAACGTGCCGCGACAATCCGATGCTGGAAATCCTCATATTAAGGATAGGAAATTCAACGACACCGCAGAGAGTATCTCTGAGTTTGGCAGCCGCAGTCAATCGCAGATAGCCGCGGCGGAACTTGGTTTCGATCTCGGCGTCGAGGTCGTCCTTCTCGTCCTTCGCCTCCCAGTAGCCGAAGGGCATGCGCAGTTCGTAGCTCAGGCGAGTGTTAACGATCTGGCGCGGGCAGTCATCGAGCATGCAGTGCGCTGACTCCGGCTTCGTTTCCTCGCCGTTGCACCGACCACCAGGCGATTGAGCAATAAGGTGCAAAGCCAATAGGGACGGGCGTTTCCAGGCAGTTTCGGATGCGCAGGGCCAGTGCACTCCCGGCTATCACGGTCGGATCAGGCTGCCACTTTCTTCAGCCGCGCCTCCACCAGCCGCGCAAAGAAACTCGCCCCCAGCGGCAGCGCCGCGTCGTTGAAGTCGTAGGCCGGGTTGTGCACTTCGCATCCGCCCTCGCCCACGCCGTTGCCGATGTTGATGTAACACCCCGGGACTTTTTCCAGCATCAAGGAGAAATCCTCGGAGCCCATGATCAGCGGCGGGTTGCGCTCCACGTTTTGCGCACCGACCAGCCCGGCGCAGATGCCGGCGGCGAAATCGGCTTCGCGCGCGTCGTTGACCGTGGGCGGGAACAGGAATCTGAAGTCCACCTCCGCCGTCGCGCCGAAGGCCCCGGCCACCCCCTTGGCGATGCGCCTCATCGACGCTTCGATCAGCGCCATCACGTCGCGCGAAAACGCGCGCACGGTGCCCGCGAGCTCAGCGGTCTGCGGAATCACGTTGTAGGCGTCGCCGGCGTGGATCTTGGTCACCGACAGCACGGCCGTTTCCACCGGCGGCGCGTTGCGCGAGACGATGGTCTGCAACGCGATCGCGATATGCGCGGCGACTATCACCGGATCGATGCCGGTCTCCGGCCGCGCGCCGTGCGCACCCTTGCCGGTGATGCGGATGTCGAAGAAGGCGCCGGCCGCCATCATCGGGCCGGCGCGCACCGCGAAATGCCCTATCGGCAGGCCGGGCCGGTTGTGCATGCCGAAAATGGCGTCGCACGGGAACTTCTCGAACAGGCCGTCCTCGACCATCGCCGTGGCTCCGCCCATGCCCTCTTCCGCCGGCTGGAAGATGAAATGCACGCTGCCGTCGAAGTTGCGCGTCTCGGCCAGATAGCGCGCCGCGCCGAGCAGCATGGTCGTGTGCCCGTCATGACCGCAGGCATGCATCTTCCCCTGGTGGCGGGAGCGGTGTTCGCACGCGCCCACCTCCTCGATCGGCAGCGCGTCCATGTCCGCGCGCAGCCCGACCGAGCGCGGGCTGGCGCCAGCGCGCAGCGTGCCGACGACGCCCGTCTTGCCCAGGCCGCGATGCACTTCGCAGCCGAAAGCCGCGAGTTTCGCCGCAACCAGATCCGAAGTGCGGGTTTCCTCGAATCCGAGTTCCGGATGCGCGTGCAGGTCGCGCCTCCACTCGGTCAGTTCTGCGTGCATCCGGGCGATACGATCAACGATAGGCATGGCCGTGCTTGCTCCTCAAGGTGTTGGGTAGGTGTACTTCATTTGCCCGCAGCTGCGCGAAAACCGGTTGCCCCTCATTCCACCTTGATGCCCGACTCCTTGATCACCTTGCCATACTTGGCCATCTCGGAGCGGATGTGCGCATCGAACTCGCCCGGCGTGGTGCCGACCGGGTACATGCCCTGGGCAATCAGTTTCTCGCGCACATCCGGCAATTTCAACGCCTTGTTCGCCTCGGCATTGAGGCGCGCAACCGCGGCCGGCGGGCTGCCGCCGGTGACCACGAGCCCGAACCAGGCGGTCGCCTCGAAGCCGGGGAACCCGGACTCGGACACCGTCGGCACGTCCTTCAGGGTGTCGGTGCGCTCCAGCGAGGTGACCGCGATCGCCCGCGCCTTCCCGGAAAGGACGTGCTGCGCGACTTCCGAATAATTCGCCAGCACTGCGTCCACATGGCCGCCCGCGAGCGCGGCTGCGGCCGGTGCGCCGCCGGGATAAGGCACGTAGATCATCTGCAGTTTCATCACGCTTTTCAGGAGTTCACTCGCGATGTGCTGGGTAGTGGCGGGACCGACCGTCGCGAGGCTGTATTTCCCCGGTTGGCTCTTCACCAGCGCGCCGAATTCGGCGAGCGACTTGACGGGAAGCGAGGGATTGACGACCAGCACCTGCGGCGATTTCACCAGCATCGTGACCGGGGCGAAATCCTTGAGCGGGTCATAGGGCAGCTTGGCGTGCACCGCGGGATTGATGGTGAAACTGTTGGCCATCAGCAGCATCGTGTGGCCGTCGGCCGGGGCGCGGGCGACGACCTCGGTGCCGATCACCGTGCCTCCTCCCGGGCGGTTCTCGATCAGCACCTGCTGCCCGAGCGCGTCGGACATCTTCTGTCCGACCAGCCGCGCCAGCACGTCGGCGGTCCCGCCCGGCGGAAACGGCACCACGATGCGCACCGGCTTGGATGGAAATCCCTGCGCCGTCGCGGCAGCAACGCAAAACAAAGACGATACAAATAACAGCGCCAATCGCAGCCACATTTTCATTGCTACTCTCCCTGTCAAGAATGATCAGCTAATCGGCTGAAAGGATACCCTTAGTCGCCTTCGAATTCGCACAAGGTGAACACCTTGTGTTTGAGCTTGGTCAAGCGCTTGCGCCCGCCCAGGTCAGGCAGATCGATCACGGCGCAAAACTCGACGACGACGCCGCCCATTTTCTCGATCAGCTTGATCGCCGCTTCGGCCGTGCCTCCGGTGGCGATCAGGTCGTCCACCAGCAGCACCCGTTCGCCTTTCGCAATCGCATCGACGTGCAGCTCGATGCGGTCGAACCCGTACTCCAGTTCGTAGTCGTGCCCGACGGTTGCGGCCGGCAGCTTGCCTTTCTTGCGTATCGGCACGAAGCCCACGCCCAGCTGAAACGCGAGCGCGGCGCCAATGATGAAGCCGCGCGACTCGATGGCGGCGATCTTGTCGATTTTCGCGCCGGTATAGCGCTGCACGAATTCGTTGATGGTGACGCGAAATCCGACCGGGTCCTTGAGCAAGGTGGTGATGTCGCGGAACATGACGCCCTGCTTGGGATAATGGGGAACGGTGCGGATGAGCGATTTGATCGGCATGACTTGTTCCTATTCTATCATTTTGGATTCAGCAGGCGCCCGGCAACCGCGTCCAGGCGCCTTACCAGTTCCGGGTCGCGCGCCTCCGGCGCGGTGATCAGCGCATGTCGAAGTGCCGTGCGGCAACTGCAATGGACCGCGTTCGCGTCACGCTTGAGCCTTGGCGCCACTTTTTTCACCAGGGACCGCGCCTTTTCCGCGTTGGCGAGCAGCACTTTGATGATCGCATCCACCGTCACGTCGTCGTGGTGCGGGTGCCAGCAGTCGTAATCGGTGACCATGGCCACCGTCGCATAGCACATCTCGGCCTCGCGCGCGAGCTTGGCTTCGGGCATGTTGGTCATGCCGATCACATCGCAGTTCCAGGTGCGGTAGAGCTCGGATTCCGCCAGGCTCGAGAACTGCGGCCCCTCCATCACGAGATAGGTGCCTCCGCGCGCCATGTCGATGCCGGCTTCGCGCGTCGCCGCCTCGAGGTGGTCGCCGAGGCGGCTGCACACGGGGTGCGCCATGGAAACGTGCGCCACCACGCCGGTTCCGAAAAAGCTTTTCGTGCGGCCAAATGTCCGGTCGATGAACTGGTCCACGATGACGAACATCCCCGGATGCAGGTGCTCGCGCAGCGAGCCCACGGCGCTGACGGAAATGAGGTCGGTCACGCCCAGGCGTTTCAACGCGTCGATGTTGGCGCGGAAATTGATTTCGGACGGCGGAATCCTGTGCCCGCGCCCGTGCCGCGGCAGAAACACCATCGCTTGGCCGTCGAGCTCGCCGCACAGCAGCTCGTCCGAAGGCTCGCCGAAGGGCGATGAAACTTTCTGCCAGCGCTTGCCGGCGAGGCCGTCGATTTCGTAGACACCGCTGCCGCCGATAATGCCCAGCACTTGCCTCGCGTCGTTCGAACTCATTCTTCTCTCCCTTTCAAGGGCGCCGCGATTGGGGTCACCATCCTGGCGCCGGCGTCGCCGCAACAGGCGAATTGTTGCACAGCCCGGGCGTGTTGCGGTGCCGCTCTTTGCCAATGGCGGCAATCGACTCCGGCGCACTGCGGAAGACCCCGCGCTCCAGCCGCTCGGTGCTCGGATCGCGAAACAAGCGTTCAAGCATGTTCAGCCGCGACGCCGAAGCGGGAGCGAAGTGCGCGTGAAAGCGCGGGTGCACAGTGGTATGATCAATGCTTGAGCGGGAGCGAGGAAAAGAGAGGGAGCGCCCCCCTTTGAATCCGCCGGTTTCGTTGCAGGCTCAAAGTTCATCTCAAGTCGGAGTGCTCTATGCGCGTACTCATTGCATTCAGTCTCCTCGCGGTCGCCCTCACGGCGCAGGCCCAGCTCTACCGCTGGACCGATGACAGCGGCAAGGTGCATTACACCGACATGCCGCCTCCCGCCGGCGCCAAGAACGTAGAAAAAAAGGGTTCGGCCCGTCCTGGCGGCGCTGAGGCCGCTTCTGCCGCGCAGCAATCTTATGCGCTGCAGCAGGCGATAAAAAACTTCCCGGTGACTATCTATACATCCAAAGACTGCGGTGATCCGTGCAAGAAAGGGCTCGATTACCTGAAGAAGCGCGGCGTGCCGTACACTGAAAAAGTGGTCGCCAAGCAGGACGAAATTGACGAATTGATCAAACTGGCGGGCGCACCCCGCGTGCCGGTGATGGTCGTCGGCGTCGCCATCCAAAAAGATTACGAAGAGCAAAGCTGGAGCGAGACACTGGACACTGCCGGATATCCCAAGGCCGGCATACCGTGACGATAGCCGATATGACCTGGGCTTGATCCCGGGGCTGCCGTTCCCACACTGTCCCGCTTTTTCAAACTCCGCTAAGCGCCGCCGTTCGGTCCGAGGCCTGGGTCGAGCCGTTCCGCTGCGGACGCAACGGCGTGCACGACTTAGTATCAAGCCGCATCTGCCCGCGCGACCGCTGCATCCTCCGAACTGCTGAGGCTCATCCGCTGCGCCGCGCCTTGAATTGGGCTTCCCTGCGCGCAAGTCTCCACCCCTGCCGGGTGCATAAACAAAATATTCGCCGCGAATTGTTTTATCTAATTGAAAATAAGCGTCAATATCTTTTCGATCCGCTGACATGTACAAAGAAAATGTACTCCAAGATGGTCGCTTGAACTTCGGGACTCCTCTCCATAGCGCCAAATTCAAAGCGTAACCAACTGACAATAAATAATAAATAGCTGCCTTACTGATCTCTGGCACGGACGTTGCATTGCTAAGGGTGAAAGGACACATGCGGGGTGATGAACATGGACGAGAAAACCAAAATCTTGGTCGTGGATGATGAAGAGATCGTGCGCCTTAGCCACATCCGAACGCTGGCAAGCGTTCACTGCAACGTGGAGGTGGTGCCAGACGGGAATGAAGCGCTGCGGCTAATGGAGCAGCGTCCCGCCGATGTGGTGTTGCTCGATCTTCGCATGCCCGGGATGGACGGCATGGCGGTTCTCAAGACCATCAAGCAAAGATGGCCCGAGACCGAGGTGGTGATCATCACCGGGTACCCGACCATAGAGACCGCCAAGGAGGCGGTCCGGCTGGGGGCGTACGACTACCTCGCCAAACCGGTCGGCCCGGATGACGTGATCAACGTCGCCAACGGTGCGATGACGCAAAAGAAGTGGGCCCTGCACCGGGACCGGACGCAATCGGATGCTGGAATCGGTTCGAGTGCCGGTTCCAGTTGGAAAACCAGCAGTTTCACATATTGAATGAAGCAAGGAGAATGTCATGAGTGCCTTACGCAAAGTTCTGGTAGTTGACGACGACCCGGTGGTCGGCAAGAGTTTCGACCGGGTGCTTTCCGGAAAGGGCTACGCGGTAATTACCGCCAGCAATGCGCAGGAAGCGCTGAACAAGCTCGACGCCGAAGATTACGACGTCGTGTTCACCGACATCAAAATGCCGGGGATGAGCGGACTCGAGATGGCCGAGCGCGTCAAGGAAAGACGCCCCTGGCTACCGGTGGTCATAGTCACCGGCTATGGCTCGCCTGACAATGAGGCCAGGGCCGAAGCCGCAGGCGTGTCCGGTTTCCTGCGCAAACCGCTGTCGCCGGAAATGATAGAAGGCAGCGCGCAGAAAGCCTTGTCCGAAAAAGACGCAACGGCCGTGGCCGAAGCGGCCGCGATCGCGCAGCCTGCGGCATCGCCGGCGCAGAGCGGAGCAAAGAACGTTGCGCGCTTCGTCAAGAACGTCGCCCTCTTTTTCGCGGCGCCCTTTGTCGGGCTCGCCTACATTCTCGCTTTCCCCATCGTTGGACTAGGCATGCTTGCCTGGATGGCGATCCAGGCGCAGAAGAAGAAATCCGACGAGGCGGCGAAGCTGCAGCAGCCCGCACCGACGCAATCGAACGCCTTGAAGAGCACTGCTGTGTTTCTCGCAGCGCCGTTTATCGGACTGGTGTATATCATCCTAGGCCCGATTGTAGGACTTGGGATGCTGCTCTGGTTCGGTTTCCAGGCTTGGGGCAAGCTGGGTAAGGGTTTGGCCGACCGGTCCGAAACAAAGTAAAGAACATAATCGATTGCGCAAGGCAGGTGCCGGGGAGCGTTTCGCCCCCCGGCATTTTTTTGATGAGACGAAACAGAAAAAAACAAAGAGGAATACAGGGAAAACCCCCGCAGATTGAGCGCGGGGAGATTCGCGCCCTTTCTCAAACCGGCGAATACCCGTTATTTCTTGTAGTAATCGGGCTCGCCCTTCGCGGTCACCTCGCTCGTAGCGCGGGGGTTCTTTACTTGCCGCCGCCGTGCTCTTCCTCGATTTCCTCGTAGCCGGTGAACATGGATGTAATGTGAGCCATGCGGGTGTGGCCGAGGGTCGCAAGGTAGACGTGGATGAAAATGAATCCCGTGAAGAAGATGAAAATCAGCACGTGGGCGGTGTCCACCACCCGCACTCCCCCGAGCACGTCGATCATGCCGGAGAAGCGCTTGACGTCCCACAGCAGCACCCCCGTATAGAATTGCAGAGGCACCAGCAGCATCATGATTACCTGGTAACTCATGCTCTGCATTGAGTTGAACTTTTGGTAGACGCTGACGTGGTGCGGATTGGGTTCGCCT
>Ga0209880_1000535_pt1 | contig 10294 bp, 10 predicted proteins | sample PersoiDNA2013191_FD_185803 | JGI IMG/M metagenome (GOLD analysis project Ga0209880, IMG submission 185803) | Permafrost soil microbial communities from the Arctic, to analyse light accelerated degradation of dissolved organic matter (DOM) -... | ecosystem: Environmental > Terrestrial > Soil >... | reverse complement strand
CGATGCCGCGGCCACGAGGCCGTCGGAGGTGCGCTGCCAGCGCAAGGGCCGCAATCCGTTGCGATCGAGAGCAGCGCCTACCACGACTCCGTCGCTGAACGCGAGCGCCGCGGGGCCGTCCCATGGCTCGAACCGGATCGACTGGTAGCGGTAGAAATCGCGCACCGCGGCCGCGAGGTCTCCGCGTCCTTCCCACGCGTCCGGAACAAGGCTCATGAGCGCCTCGGACACCTCCCAGCCCCGGTTCACGAGCAGCTCGAGCGCGTTGTCGAGCGACGCCGAGTCGGATCCTTCGGGCCAGATCGCACCCTGGAGGTCTGGCTCGAGCTCGGCTTCGCGCGCGCGCATCCAGACGCGGTTGCCCGTGATGGTGTTGATCTCGCCGTTGTGGGCGAGCATCCGGAACGGCTGAGCGAGCCGCCAGTCGGGCATCGTGTTGGTCGAGTACCGCTGGTGAAAGACCGCCAGCCGGCTCTCGCAAGCGGGATCCTGCAGGTCGAGGTAGAAGTCGGACAGCCGCGTTCCCGCCATCAGGCCCTTGTAGACCAGGGTGCGGCTGGAGCAGGACGCGAGGTACATGCGAACTCCGTCCGCCTCGGCTCGGCGCTCGGCGCGGCGGCGGGCGAGGTAGAGGTGGTGCTCCCACGTATCGGGATCGAGGTTCGGTTTTGCGATGAGTCCGTGCCAGATCGCGGGCTGCGAGGCGAGAGCGCGTTCGCCGAGGCTTGCCGAGTCGACCGGGACCTTGCGCCACTCGACCAGCTCGAGGCCGCTTGCCGCGATCGATTCGGCGACGACGTCCCGTGCCCTTTCGTCCCACTCGAACAGGGCGGCGACGGCGAAATCGCCTCCGAGGAGGCGGCGCGGGACCTGGATCAGCAGCCCGGCGCCGTCACCGCTCTTGCCGTCGGCGTCCAGCCCGCCCCGGTGCGCCAGCCGGGCGAGAGCCTGTACGCCCAGCGCCACCGCCCGATGGCCGAGCTCTGGCGCGGCGACAAAGCCCATGCCGCAGGCCGCCCGGCTGGTGGGCACCTCCCCCGGCCAGGCAAGGCGTGAAGGACGTAGCGCTGGGGGCACTGGATCGAAGGTAGTTCAGGTGGCCCCGACCGAGCTAGTGGATCGACACCAAAAGAACAACCGAAACGTTATGCCGTTCTCACAGGCGCTAGAAGCCCAACAAGGCCTGGACCCGCAGCGCGACTGCCAGGTTCAGCCGCGTTTCCGGGTCCTCGAGATCGACGCCGCTGATCTCGCGGATCCGGTCGAGCCGGTAGCGGAGGGTGTTCGGGTGGACGCGCAGCTTCTGCGCCGCCTGCTGCTGCTCACCGGTCTCGAGGTAGGCGCGCAGCGTGGCGACCAGGTTTCCCTTACGCAAGCGGTCGTGCTCGATAAGGGGCCCGAGGTGCCGGCGGCTGTAGTCCACCAGGCGCTCGTCGGTGACCGCGGCCAGAAGCCCGGTCAGACCCAGCTCGGGCACTGCGATCACCTGGCTCCAACGCTTGAAGCGGGCGAGCGACTCCATCACGGAAGTGACCTCGCGCAGCGCGCCGGCCACGCCAGTGGGAGCCTCCGTCGGGCCGCTGAAACCGACCGAGATGGTGAACCCAGGCTTCCACTCTGCGATCGCCTGCTGGATCTGGAGCCCGAGGGCGTGGGCCCGGACCTGGTAGTCGGCGACCTCGGATCCGAGGGGAAGCAGCGCGACGACCTGGTCGGAGCGCCCCTGCACCAGCGCACGCGGGTAGGTGATCCGCACCACCCCGGTCACCCGGCGCAGGAACTCGCGCTTCAGGGCCTGGATCGCGTCCTCGGAGATCTGGCGCGCACGATTGAAGCCGCGGAAGTCGTCGATATCGACGAGCATCACGACGTGGCTGCCGTGCAGCGGGTACCCGAGGTGGCGGGCGCGCCTCTGGGCGGCGGCTTCGTCGCCATACGTCCCGTGAAGGAGGTCTTCCAGATACTCGCCTCGGACCCGGCCCTCTACCTCGGACAGCTCGCGTTCCTTGGCCACGGAAAGCGCGAGGACCAGGGCCGCCTGCTCGATCGCCATGAAGGCGAGCTCCTCGTTGTGAGGAGGGTGGTCGAGGATCGAGATGTAGCCGAGCACCTGGCCCGCTGCAAGGATCGGGGCGATCAACCGCTCGCGCGACATGCCGAGGTGGGGGTACGCGGGGACCTTGACCGGGCCGCGGTTGGCCTCGACCTCGCGGAGCATGCGCTGGATCTGGGGGTCGAACAGGACTCGCTGGGGGGTGCCCTGCCGGAGGATGGTCTCTTTGCGGTGCGGGTCGGCGCTTCCGCCGGCGTGGGCGAGAAGGTGGAAGCTCGCGTCCTCGACCGTCACGGCGCTCTCCAGGAGGTCGGCCAGCGTGCGGCAGATCTCGTTCACGCCCTTGCCGTCGAGGACGAGCTCGGTGAAGCGACGGTGGATCTCGATCGAACGCTTGAGGCGCCAGTGCTCGGCGTTGATGATCCTCTCCAGAAGGGGCGCCATCAGGTCGATCAGCTGCACCCCGGCAGCGACGGTGAAGAGGGGGACTTTGAGACGGTCCGCCTCGCTCAGCATCTCGGCCGGGAGCTTGCGGAGGTAGGGCAAAGGCCTGACCACCAGGCCGACGCCGCCTGAATCGGCGATCCTGCCCACGAGGCGGATCTGGGCTTCGGCGTCGTCTTTGATCGGAAAGCCCGTCGTGAACATGAGGTCGCCGGCGCGGGGCACGATCTCGGGCGTCTCCATCAGCCGGACCCACTCGATCGCCTGATCGAGGCCGTCGGCACCGGCGACGAGCTTGGCGCCGGCCAGGATCGAGCGCATGGCGTCGCGTACCGTAGGCCGCGGCTGGAGCTCGGTCTCGGCCGCCTTTTTGGTCGCCATATCCAGAGGATAGTGTGTGGGCGGAGGACAAGCAATCGCGCTCAAGGGTTGTGCCGCGATCACTAGGAGGATCACGACGCACCGCGTAATCTCGTGTCATGACCTACGACGAGGCGCCGGCTTGCGAGCGGCACGACACGAAGGTGCCGATGGAGCTGCGCACGATGCATTCGGACGAATCCCGGCCTGAGGTGGTGGTCGGGTTGTACGAGTGCCCGGAGTGTGGCCACGAGCGACGGCTGCCGATCCGGACGAGCGACGCGGCCTAGCTAACGCGCAGCTCCGGAGCCCGGCACGGCCACGACGTGATCGCGGCGGGGATCAGCCCCGGTGCCTGCTACGGCCTCGGCATGGGCTCGGATCTCACGCGCGTCCAGATGCGACGACTCAAATCCACCAGCTGATCGGCGTAGGACAAGCTCAACGCGGACGGGGGGAATACGCCGCGTCTGTCACAACAAACTGCGCCTGGTCTTCTCGAACTCGTCCTGGCTGATCTCGCCCGCCGCCAGCCGGCGACGCAGTGTCTCAATGGCCGGGTCCGGGCCCTGGGAACCGGTGAATGCGCGCACCACCCAGAACAGCAAAGCGATGGTGCCGATTGTGACGAACAGCATCATCGGCAGCATCCAGAACCAGCTCAATCCGTCGTAATAACCCCACATCATTTCAATCACCTCTCTCCTTTCGACAGTAATGTGCCAAGCCCTCACCATCGAGAGCCGAAGGTCCGGGCGAAAGGGGGTCGATCGACCTGCTGAGAATCACGCCGTGTGTCCCGAGGTCGCCGCCAGGTCGCTACGCGGGCAGGGCTATGAAATGGAACGCCAGGTTGGACCCCGCAGCGGTGACGTTGGCGCAGCCGGCACCGCTGAGACCGACCGCCCAGGTCGCTACGCCCTCAAAGTCGCCAATCTCGAAGGCCTGCAGAAGCCGTGGTCCGCTCGAGACGATCGAGACAGGTCCGGCATAGTTGCGCATGTCACCCCGGAATCCGCGGAGCACGATGGTGGCGCCCGCCGAACCGGCAAGGTCAACCGGCTTGCCGCTGGGGTCTTGCGAGAAGTGCGTGCCCGCCTGGGTTTTGACCTCGAACGCCGGTGTGCCCTGGTCGAACGAGAGGGTGAAGGTGTCGCCGGCCGCAACCGCCGACACTATCGGCGGGGTAGTGCTGGTCCTCGAATCAGGCCCGGGCCAGGATGCCGAGGCAGCACCAATGGAAGTGCACGCCAGGGGCGAAGGACTGGATGTCGGCGTTGGCGTCGCCTGTGAATTGCCTCCACCTGACGAACCACATGCCGCTAGCAGCATCGTCATTGCAACGATTGCGCCGACTCTCATGGGAACAAGCGTCGTGGCAGATCGCGCGTATTCAAAGAGCCGGAAGGCTCGCGTTTCGTGTGACAACCGGCCCGCCCTCGCCGGTGCGCGAAAAACAGTCGACAGGGGCGGTTTGCGATCCGCCCGTGTTGCATTGAAGGGTTTCACGTGGTTGGTGCGAGAGGCCGTGGTTGCTGCGCCGGCATAGGAACGTTGGCCTGGCGGTACAGCGTGCCGTCGGGAGCCGCGATGACGAATGTGATCGTCGCTACAAACCCAATCGGCGCGAAGGCGAAGCTCAGCAGCCCGCCCAGCAGTAGCACCATTGGTCGGCAGACTGGTTCAGTTCGCTGCGTGGATCGGTGGTCTGGTCAACAGCTACGGTCTACCCGGCCTCAGTCGACAAGGGTCGAGGGTCCTCAAGGTTAGGGGTCCAAGAGCCCGATCCGTGGAGGCCGAGATCGTCAATGCTCATCACATCGAGTAGGCCGGGTGCGACAGGAGTCCAAAATGGCGACAAAGCGCTCTGGCGTCAGTCGGATCGTCGTCGGCGTGGACGGCTCCGAGCACGCCGATGCGGCTCTCGTGTGGGCGATACGGATGGCCAAAGGCATGGGGTCCGAAGTGGTCGCGGTATTCGCGGTCACCCCGCCTTTCTACCTCGACACCGGGTTCATGACTACCGTCGCCCCACCGCAGTTCGACCCGGAGTGGCGAGCCGAGATGAAAAAAGAGTTCGAAGGGACGTGGTGCAAACCCTTGAGAGACGCGGGAGTCCAATACCGCGCGGTCATGGAAGACGGCCGGCCGGCATCGGTGATCGCGAAGGTCGCGGACGCCATCGATGCTGACGTGATCGTGGTCGGTCGCCGGGGAAGGGGTGGGGTCGCGGAGCTGGTGCTGGGCAGCGTGAGCCACGAACTGGTCCTGCACTCCAGGAGACCCATCCTGTTGATCTCAACCACAGCGCAGCCGCGATAAGACCACCATACGAAATGGCCCGAGTTGGAATCAGCTCACCAACTCTCGCCGATCGGCAGGTCCAGTGGCCTGGGCGTCAAAGCGAGCAGGTCGCGGGCTGAAAGGAAGCCGATCAGCCGGCCTCCGTCGGTCACCGGAATGTGCCGCACGCGATGCTTGACCATTATGGCCGCCGCCTCGGCAGCCAGCTTGCCTGCCTCGATGGTCAGGGGATCGTGAGTCATGTACTGCGAGACATGAGTGGCCGCGGGGTCGCGGCCGTCCGCGATCGCGCGCATGAAATCGCGCTCGGTGACGATGCCTACGATTGTGTCTCCGTCGAGCACCGCCAGGGCGCTGGTCCGGTGGGCGCGCATCTGGGCGGCGGCGTCTACAAGAGACTGCCGCGGGTCGGCACACACCGTCGACTTCCCCATCAGCTCACGAACAGTGGTGCTGGTGGCCGGGTGGTCGACCCGGCGAACAACTCTCATCGCAACCCCACCCTAGAGCGCATCCTGCGAATCGACGTCCGGGGGCGGCTCCTGCGGCCATGAACTGCCAGACAGACCTGGCCCCGCCACGGCGGGCGCACCCACGACGCTCAATTCGTATTCGACGGTCGGTGGCTCCGCCAGCATCTTCCGCGCCGGGCAGGACTGCATCGCGTCCAGCACTTCATTTCTGGCGCCCGTACTGATCACATCTGGAACTCTGACCTCGAGTCGAATTGAGCTGACGCGGCAGCCTTGGGGATCCCACTCGAAGTCGGCTCCGACCTCAGTGGGCTCGAACCTCTCGCCGATGGCCGCAAGACGCTTCACGGCTTCGTTGGCAGCGCATGCGGCAAGGCCGGCAACCACGAGCTCGGTAGGCGTCGGGCCCTCATCATCACCCCCTACCGTGACCGGTTCGTCGGAGATCAACGCGTAGCCGCGTACCCGGATGTCGAAACTCTCGCCGTGGCGGTGCTTGACGGTGATTCTTGCCAATGCAATTCCCTCCGCCGTCCAGGCTCGGCTTGTTGGGGCCGCCTTGCCAGTGCCCAAGGGCCCGTGGCGACCGGGTACTTGGGCCCTGTGGTGCCGGCCCGGGAACTGCCAGCCTGACCTCAGAGAAGCAGATGCTGGACCTCATCACCATCGGCGATCCCACGATCGACACCTTCCTCAAGATTCACGACGCACATCTCGCCCTTACTCTGCAGGCCGGTCAAACGCAGCTTTGCATCGACTACGCGGACAAGATCCCGGTGGACGAGCTTCACCGCTCGATTGGCGGCAGCTGCGTCAACGCGGGCGTCACTGCAGCCCGGCTGGGTTTGCATGTGGGGGTCTACGGGGTTACCGGCGCCGACGCCGAAGGCGATTCGATTCAGAGCGACCTGGACGCCGAAGGCATCGACACGTCACTCATGGCGCGCGACCACAGGCACACGACCAACGCCAGCACAGCCCTGGTGTTCCGCGGCGAGCGCACGCTCTTCGTCTGGCACCAACCGCGGAGTTACCACCTGCCTGAGCTCCCACGAGCGGCCTGGATCTACGCCACATCAGTCGGGCCTCGGGGACCAGCCGTCAACAGGCTGCACAAAGCCCTCCTCTGCCATGTGGAGCGCAATCCCTGCCGGCTCGCTTTCAGCCCTGGTACGCATCAGCTCCGGATGGGCGCGCGCGCACTGTCCCCGATGCTGAAGGCGAGCGCTCTGCTGCTCCTCAACCGCCACGAGGCGCGCGAGCTCACGCACGTCGAGGACCAGCCCAAAGCACTGCTCGAGGCCCTCCACCGCCTGGGACCCAAGACAGTGGTCATGACCGATGGGACTCGCGGCTCCTTTGCCTTCGATGGCGATCTGTACCTGCGGACCGGGGTGCTACCCGTCCCGGTGGTCGACCGGACAGGCGCGGGCGACGGCTACGGAGCCACTGTCATGGTCGCCCTGGAGCTGGGCCTTCCGCTGGCGGTGGCGATGGCATGGGGGACCGTGCAGGCAGCACACGTCGCCGGCGTTTTCGGAGCCACGCCGGGGCTCTTGCGGCGTCGACGCCTGCAGGCGGCCGTCAACATGCACCCGGAACTTGTCGCCGAGGAGTTCTGAGCGCAGGCCGGCAACGAGCGAGGAGGCGGGGCCGACGAGTCCCGCCCCCTCGACCGAACTCGTCAGCTCAGGCGGCAACCGCCTTCTGCGGATTCTCGATGAGAAGCTCGATCCCGCTCACGCCCACCACAAGGGCGCCGGAGATCCAGCTAACCCAGGCCACCTGCCGCGCGCAGCCATCGGTTGGTGACGGGCGAGTCTGAGACCGCTAAGGCCGCTTCGATCGTTTGGCCGCCGCCCTGGTGGAACCAACCGCCTGCCAGTAACCGACGTTTGGTCCCTGCACGCCGGCAGCCCTGTCGTGGGTTCCCTCTGCCGGCTCTGCACGCCGGTGCCGATTTCCCTGCTCAGATTTCGCTGAGGTCCGAGACCGCGCGCGCTTCTCGGTCACTGCTCCGCTCCATCGGATGAAGCGGCATCCGTTGAGAGCGAATCGAGGCTCGAGATGTACTCTGCGATTTCGACCTCGGACGCCCCCGCGGCACGTAAGTCGCGGACACGCTCGCGAGCGTCCTGACGGAGGCTCGCCACGAATGCGTCGATTTGCGCCTCCGTGGCCCCTTCGGGTGGAATCAGGTCAATCACGGGAATGCTCCTTTGATTGGAGTGTCGCTGGGCAAGCAATGCCCCGAGGAACCTTCCTGTTGACCCTGAAGTGTCCTGTTCGTGTTCCGGTTTCGAGTCTTTCGACCTTTGACCTGATAACGTTCGGTAACTTCCGGTTTACCCTACTCAGTCCCTCGGGACCTATTCAGCGTATTCGCTGAGGGCGATTTTGGTTAGAGTCCTTTGGCCCTCCGTCCAGAGGACCTTGCTTTCAGCCCAAGAGGATTGGCTTGTGCGCAGACGAACCAGGATGCCCGCTGCGGCTGCCGAGGTATCAGAATCCGCGCCGCGCCGTCCGGCGTTGCCATAGGGGCTACGGCGCGTTGATCGCGACTGCTTTTCGGCCCGGCCTCGGAGGGTCCTTTGCCACTTTGCTCGAGCGCTTCTTTGCACGAAGGTGAAGTCACCAACAAGGAGGTTTGCGATGACACAGGGTTATGTCCTCAACATCAAGAAGGCAGCGAAAGACAACGACTACTTCCGAAGGGTTCTTTTCACCGGGACCAAGAGCCAGCTTGTGCTCATGTCACTCCGGCCCGGCGAAGAGATCGGCGCTGAGGTCCACAAGGTCGACCAGATCCTTTACGTGGTCGACGGCGAAGGCAAAGTCGTGCTCGACGGTGTCGACAAGGAATTCGACAAAGGCGAGATCGTGTTCGTGCCCGCCGGCGTGCACCACAACGTGATCAACACCGACGACGAGCCGATGAAGCTGTTCACTGTCTACGCTCCGCCCCAGCACGCAGCAGGTACCGTGCATCGCACCAAGGCGGTGGCAGATGAGGCAGAGCGAGAAGAGCTGGCTTCCGCCAAGGCCTAGAGCTCGGAGACGTGTCTGGCCAGGGAGAAAGAAGCTCTCTGGCCACTTCAGCTGTCGAGGCGGCGCCGCAATCGACGGCCTGGGCCACCTCGAAGATCCCGAGAGTTACTTCGAGCAGGTGGTCATATGGCGAGGGCCTCACCGTGCGGCGGCTCTAAACCGCAGGCTTTGGCGACCAGACCGGCTTTACAACCTCGAGTAGAAGAAGCAAAACTGCGCCGGCGCCAATCGTCACGGCGAGATCGTCCACGTGCAGCGGTCCGAAACGGAAGAGTGCCTGCGCAAACGGCCAGAGGAGGGACAAGCTCAAAATCGCGGCAACGGTAAGGAGCACCGCAGCAAGCGCCGGATTCGGGCGCCGGAGAGCCGTGATCAGCGATGCGCTGAAAGACCGGTTTACGAAGATCAAGCTGACAATCGCGACCACGAGTGTGAAGAACGTCAGAGCTCGGACCTCCGCCTCCGGCATACCGCGCCTGAGCGCCACCAGGAAGATGATCGCGGCCAGCACAAACGCGAAAAAGCCCTGCAGCAAGCTCCAACCGATCCACCGCCCCGAGAACAGCGGTTCAGCGGGGTTTCGGGGCGGGCGGCTCATCACATCGCCCTCCTCGGTCTCTGCTTCGAAGACCAGCGAGCACACAGGATCGATCACCATCTCCAGGAACGCGATGTGTATGGGTCCGAACAGGATCGGCAGGCCGAACAGCAGTGGCAGCAGCGCGAGCCCCGCGATCGGGACGTGCACCGCGAAGATGAAACCCATCGCCTTACGGAGGTTGTCGTAGATGCGGCGCCCGAGCCGGATGGACTTGACGATCGATCCGAAATCGTCGTCGAGAACTACGATCGACGACGCCTCGCGCGCGACATCCGTTCCGCGCCCGCCCATGGCAATGCCGATATGCGCCGCCTTGAGCGGGGGCGCATCGTTGACGCCGTCGCCGGTCATGGCCACGATTTCGCCGTTCGCCTTCAACGCCTGGACGATGCGGAGCTTCTGCTCCGGCATGATCCGCGCGAAGACCGTCGTGGTGCGCACACGCAGAGCGAGCTCAGCTTCGCTGAGCTGCTGGAGCTCCGCCCCGGTGAGGAGGTGTGTCGCATCTATGCCCGCCTGGCGGGCGATGGCTCTTGCAGTTGCGGGATAGTCGCCCGTGATCATGACCACCCTGATGCCTGCAGACCGGCACTCGCTCACGGCCTCCGGCACGCTCTGGCGGAGCGGATCGGCAAGGCCCACGAGGCCACTGAGCTCGAGGACGAAGTCGTGCTGAGACTCCGGCAAGGTGTTCCCGCCGAATGAGCCACGGGCAACACCCAGCACCCGCAGGCCGTCGGCGGCCATCGCCTCGACTGACTGTGTCAGTGCGGCGCGATCGGCCGTGCTGAGGTGGCACAGATCGGCGATGGCTTCAGGTGCGCCCTTGGCGGCAATAACAAAGCCCGGCCCCTCACCGCCTGGCCGCCAAGCCTGCGACATCGCGAGCAGGTCGGGGCGGAGCCCGTAGGCGTGAGCGAGCTTCCAGTCCGGACCGTGTATGTGCACGCGATCAGCCGGCTGGTGGCGGTCGAGATCATGAAATGCCTTCTCCATGGGATCAAAGGGATC
>Ga0209880_1000532_pt1 | contig 10308 bp, 9 predicted proteins | sample PersoiDNA2013191_FD_185803 | JGI IMG/M metagenome (GOLD analysis project Ga0209880, IMG submission 185803) | Permafrost soil microbial communities from the Arctic, to analyse light accelerated degradation of dissolved organic matter (DOM) -... | ecosystem: Environmental > Terrestrial > Soil >... | reverse complement strand
CCAAGCAACGGGCCAATCACCCGCGGCAGCGGAGGACCCAGAGGGTACCCCGGAGGGAAGGGCGCGAACCAAGGAGAACGTCCAGAAGGCACGCGCGGTTCCGGCACAGTACGGAGCCTTATGCCACCCCAGGAGGGGTTTTGATCATGGTGAGCAGCAGGACTACGTCGTTGCGGGCCTTGATGCCATGCTCGAGGTAGGGCGGCATGTAGACGAAGGTGCCAACGGTTGCCTCCTGTTCGGCGGCGCCCAGTTTCAGCAAGGCGTCGCCCTTGAGAAACATGAGGGTGGCCGGGTAGGGAGCCGTGTGAGCGGAAAGCTCCTGACCGGCGGCGAAACCAAATAGAATCACCTTGCTGCGCTCATCGCTGTGCAAGGTCTGGCTGAGGATGCCATTCTCGGGGACTTTGGCCTGTTGGCGGAGGTCGCGCACGTAGACGTACGAATCGGCCACTGGATGCTTTGCTTCTTCCGACGGTTTCATAATTTCACCAGCCTTTCACCAGCGCGGCTTGGGGGCCTTCACGTTAGGCCACTTCCAATCGCGGATCTCCGGCATGTCTTCGCCGTGGTGGTTGACATAATGCCGGTGTTCAATCAGCTTGTCGCGCAGGAACTGCTTGAAATGCGCGCCGGTATTGCGCAGGCGTTCGACCCGGTCCACCACATCCCCGGCCAGATGGAAGCGGTCCAGAGAGTTGAGCACCGCCATATCGAAGGGCGTAGTGGTGGTGCCCTCTTCCTTGTAACCCCGGACATGCAGACTCTTGTGATTGTTTCGGCGGTAGGTGAGGCGGTGCACCAGCCAGGGATACCCATGGAAGGCAAAGATGATGGGGCTTTCGGTGGTGAAGATGGAATCGAACTCGCGGTCGGAAAGCCCATGAGGGTGTTCGGTCTCGGGTTGCAGCACCATGAGGTCTACCACGTTGACGAAGCGAATCTTGAGGTCGGGAAGGTGGGTGCGGAGCAGATCGACGGCGGCGAGGGCCTCCAGGGTGGGAACATCGCCCGCGCAGGCCATCACGACATCCGGCTCGCCGCCTTCATCGTTGCTGGCCCATTTCCAGATGCCGATGCCGGCGGTGCAGTGCTTGATGGCGGCGTCCATGTCCAGCCACTGGGGCTCCGGCTGCTTGCCGGCGACAATCACGTTGACGTATTGGCGGCTGCGCAGGCAGTGATCGGCGACCGAAAGCAGGGTGTTGGCATCGGGTGGAAGATACACGCGAACGACGTCGGCCTTCTTGTTGACCACGATGTCCAGGAAGCCCGGGTCCTGATGGCTGTTGCCGTTGTGGTCCTGCCGCCAAACGTGCGAGGTGAGCAGATAGTTGAGCGAAGCGATGGGCTGGCGCCAGGGAATCTCGTCGGTGGTTTTGAGCCATTTCGCGTGCTGATTGAACATGGAATCGACGATGTGGATGAAGGCTTCGTAGCAGGAGAAGACGCCGTGACGGCCGGTGAGCAAGTAGCCTTCGAGCCAACCCTGGCACATGTGCTCGCTCAACATTTCCATGACGCGCCCGGCGGCGGATACATGATCGTCGTCGGCCAATACTTGCGCGGTGGACTCGCGATCGGTCACCTCGAAAAGCGCCCCCAGCCGGTTGGAATTGGTTTCATCCGGACCGAAGACGCGAAAGTTTTTAGCATCGGCATTGAGCTTCATGACGTCGCGCAGGAACTCGCCCATTACGCGGGTGGCCTCGGCCTGGACGGAGCCGGGGTGAGGCACGGCGACGGCGTAGTCGCAGAAGTCGGGCAGGCGAAGGTCCTTGAGCAACAGACCGCCGTTGGCATGGGGATTGGCCCCCATGCGGCGGGTCCCCTGAGGAGCGAGATCGGCGAGCAGCGGAACGAGTTGCCCGTTTTCGTCGAACAGTTCCTCGGGCCGATAGCTCTTCATCCAGTTCTCGAGCAGGCCGATGTGTTCCGGTTTGGTGGCCAACTCGGCGAGCGGCACCTGATGGGCGCGGAAGGTGCCCTCGATCTTCAGCCCGTCCACCACTTTGGGGCCGGTCCAGCCTTTGGGAGTGCGGAGCACGATCATGGGCCACATGGGGCGTTTGGAGAACCCGTGAGTGCGGGCCTCCGCCTGTATGGCCTGGATGTCCGCAATCACGCGGTCCATGGCGCCGGCGAGCAGTTGATGCACCAGAGCGGGGTCGTCGCCCTCGACAAAATAGGGCTGGTAGCCGTAGCCCGTCATGAGGCTGGCGAGTTCTTCGGGGGGAATGCGCGCGAGCACGGTGGGCCCGGCGATCTTGTATCCATTCAAGTGCAGAATCGGCAGCACGGCGCCGTCGCGGGCTGGATTGAGGAACTTGTTGGAATGCCAACTGGTGGCGAGCGCTCCGGTTTCGGCTTCGCCGTCGCCGATCACGCAGCAGGCGAGCAGGTCCGGATTGTCGAACACCGCGCCATAGGCGTGGGCCAGCGAATAGCCGAGTTCTCCGCCTTCGTGAATCGACCCGGGAGTTTGGGGCGCGACGTGACTCGGGATGCCGCCGGGGAAGGAGAACTGGGTGAAGAGGCGTTTCATGCCTTCCAGATCGCGCGAGACGTTGGGATAGAACTCGCTGTAAGTGCCCTCCAGCCAGGTATTGGCGACCAGGCCGGGGCCGCCATGCCCGGGACCGGCAAGGTAAATCACATTGAGATCGTACTTCCGGATGAGGCGATTGAGATGCACGTAGATCAAGTTGAGACCGGGAGTGGTGCCCCAATGGCCGAGCAGTCTGGGTTTGATGTGCTCGATTTTCAGCGGCTCTCTCAGCAGAGGATTGTCGAGCAGGTAAATCTGGCCGACGGAGAGATAATTGGCGGCACGCCACCAGGCGTCCATGACCTGCAATTCGGCGTTGGATAAAGGATTCTGTTCCATGCGCGCGCCGGCAGGGGAGGGTAACGTTGGGATCATGCTGGGAAGTCCTCGAAACGATCTTCCCGCTTTGCCATGCCGAAGGCAATCACTGGCGGGCTGCCCGCCCGCGCGAGAATACCAGTCCGTATTTCCTGACCTTGTAGCGCAAGCCATCGCGGGTGATGCCCAGCAAGCCGGCGGCGAGCGTCTGGTTGCCGCGCGCTCTTTCCAGGGCGCGCATGGTGAGCCGTTGCTCGCTTCTGCTGAGCGAAAGATCCTCGTCCGGCCCGTTGCGACTGGGCGGCGGGTAGAGGTCGCCGATCTCGTGGGGGAGGCTGGCGAGAGAGATCTGCGGGGAGTCCTCCATCACCATGGCGCGCTCCACGGCGTTGCGCAACTGGCGAACATTGCCGGGCCAGGGGTGGCGCAGCAGGGCGGCGGAGGCCTGCTTGGAGAGCCCCTGGATGTCGCGTTTGAAGCTGCGGTTGTAGAGGCCGATAAAATGTTGGGCCAGCGGCAGAATGTCCTGGCGGCGCTCGCGCAGGGGTGGAATGGCGATTTGGAAGACGTTGAGGCGGTAGAACAGGTCCGGGCGAAACGCGCCGCGCTCCACGGCCGCCGCCAGATCCAGGTTGGTAGCCGCGACAAAATGCAGATTCATGTGAAGATCCGACAGGCCGCCTACGCGGCGAAAGCTGCCGCCCTCCAGAACGCGCAGCAACTTGCCTTGCAGCCAGTGGGGGATCTGGCCGATCTCGTCCAGAAACACTGTGCCGCGGTCAGCCACTTCGAGCAATCCGGACTTGGAAGTCCGGGCATCGGTGAAAGCGCCGCGCTCGTAGCCGAACAACTCGCTCTCGCAGAGCGTTTCCGGAATCGCCGCGCAGTTCACGGCAACAAAGCGCATACCGCGTCGAGGGCTGCTCTGGTGCAGAACGTTGGCGATGACATCCTTGCCTACACCGGTTTCGCCTTGCAGCAGGACCGTGCGGACTTCGCTGGCAGCGAGGCGCCGTACGAGTTCGAGCACGTGACACATCGACCTGGACACGGCGATGCAGTCGCCATCCGCCGGCACCCGGGCCATGGCGGGGGCACTCACAAACGCCCCCCGGCCGGCCGAACTTTGCTTGCCGTTTCAAGCATCATGCGGGAGGATCCTCTTGGCCCGGACACCGGCGAGATACACTGCAAATGACATGGGACCGGCGCGGTCCTTTGGCCGCATTAGTCCTCAATAGTACACAGTCGGGCGCTCGAAATCTGTACAGAATTGCACACAAAGCGCAGCGCGTCACTCGGCCAGGCTGCCGCCATGCGGGCGGAGGGCGCGCGCAATCAGACCCAGGCCCCCGGCCAGCAGGATCAGCATGACCATGGTATTGAAGAGGCTGGTGGGCTGAAAAAAGATGTGCAGGTTGGCGATCACGCCGGCCAGAATGAAGAGCGCCCCGCCAGCAGTGAGCAGCCACCCGATGGCGCTGCGTCCGCCAAAGAACAGGATGCCGATGCCGATCAACATAGGCAAGAGGGTGATGCCGAAAGTATTGGTGCCGTAGAAGTTCCAATAGGAACTGCCGACCATCACCTGATTGGACAGGAGGTAGCCTCCCACGCAGGTCATGGCGAAACCGCACAGAAAGCTGCCCAAGCCTCCCGGCGTGCCGCCGACGTCGCTCATCCGACGATCTGCCATCAGTCCGAGGATATCACCTGGATACCACCCGCGCGCGGGCTTCGGGGTTGACAGACGAAAGCGTCTGTCCCACCCTGGTGGGTCTGTCAGAATAAGGGCTACCGATTCTATCGCCATGGACGAAATCCTCAGCTTCTCCGCCACACACCAGGCGCGCCTGGTTCGCCAACGCAGCATCTCTTCGGTGGAACTGGTACAGGCGCACGTGGAACGCATCGCCACGGTGAATCCGCGGATTCACGCCGTGATTGAGGTGCTGGCCGCGCAGGCGTTGGCCGCCGCACGGGCCGCCGATGAGGCGGTGGCTCGGTCCGCGGCCACGGGACCACTGTGCGGCGTTCCGTTCAGCATCAAAGATTCCATCGAACTGGGCGGAGCGGTGTGCACGGCGGGCACGCTGGGGCGCCGCGACGCGCCGCCCTCCAGTGAAGATGCCACGCTGGTGGCCCGCCTGCGCGAGGCGGGGGCGATCCCGATCGCGCGCACCAATCTGCCCGACCTGCTGTTTGCATTCGAGAGCGACAACCTGCTGTTCGGCGCCACCTCGAATCCCTACGACGCGGGGCGCACGCCGGGCGGGAGCAGCGGCGGCGAGGCGGCGCTGATCGCCAGTTGCGGTTCGCCCATGGGCCTGGGCAGCGACGCGGCGGGCAGCGTGCGGCTGCCGGCCGCCTTCTGTGGAATCGCCGGGCTCAAGCCGACCTCGGGGCGCCTGCCGCGCACCGGTCACTTTCCACCGGCCGGCGGCTGGATCGAAGCGCTCTGGCAAATCGGTCCGATGGCGCGCCACGTGGAGGACCTGTGCACGGTGATGCCGCTGCTGGTGGGCGGCGATGGGCGGGACAGGTCCGTGGTGGACATGCCATTTCACGAGCCCGCACGCGTCGAGCTTGGCGGGTTGCGCGTGGCCTTCCATACGGATAACGGCTTGGCCCGCGCGGATGCCGAGGTCGCCGGTGTGGTGGGCGCCGCGGCACGCGCACTCGCGGGGGAGGTGGCCGCACTCGAGGAAGACCGGCCAGGGTGCCTCGAACAGGCCTACGGTCTGGAAATGAAATTATTGGGCGCCGATGGCGGAGACGGGCTGCGGGAGTACCTGCAAGCCTTGGGTTCGACGCAGGTTCACCCCTTGCTCACCGGCTGGCTGGACAAGCTGGAAGCATACCGCACCAGCGTCGCGGGCTTTGCCGCCTACTGGGCGGAATGGGACGCCTACCGCGCGGCAATGGGCGCATTTCTTCGCCGATACGACGTCATGCTGTGCCCGGTCTACACCCACGCCGCGTTGCTTCACGGCACATCCACGCAGGAGGAGAACTTCCACGGCTTCAGCCACACCATGGCATACAACGTGGCCGGATGGCCGGCCGCGGTGGTGCGGTGCGGGGTTTCGGCTAGCGGCCTGCCCATCGGGGTGCAGATTGTCGCGGCACCGTGGAGAGAAGATATCGCGCTGGCGGTCGCGGCGCGTCTGGAGCGCGAGTTCGGCGGCTGGAAAGCGCCGGGGCGATGTGACGCGTAAAATGCGCAACGAGCACATCCGCGTGCAGACGGTGCAACTCTCGCCGTCCGCCAAGTGGTCCGCGGTTGTCATCACCTTCCGGTACCCCGACCGCTCTGCGGCGCAACGGGTGAGGCGCCAGTTGGTGACCCAGTTCATGACGGGCGCGGGGCAATCCGGCACAGCGATACTGGACCCCGCCAGCGACCCGCAGGCGCCAAGCTATCCTAGATCGGCTGCAGATTGCGGTATTGGGGACGATTGCCGGGATTTTGCTGGGGTTGGCGGCCTCGCGTTTCCGCCGGACGAAGCTGGCGACGGCATGAGGTGGGGGAAGTTGGTGGACGACGGGGGGATCGAACCCCCGACCTCTGCATTGCGAACGCAGCGCTCTCCCAGCTGAGCTAGTCGCCCACTTCGGTCAGTCAATTACAATATAGCAGATGGCAGGCTTCCAAATCACCCGGCAACTGATGCGCATGCGGCGCGACTGGAATCGCCGGGCGCGGGAAAATGCCCGCCATTATGTGGTGACGGGGCAACACGAGTGGACGGACGAGGAATTCTTTCAATCGGGGCAGATCACGCTGGAGGAAGAGATTCTCAACGACCTGCCCAACGTGTGCCAGGGACGGGATCCGAAGGACATGCGGGTGCTGGAAATCGGCTGCGGCGCGGGGCGGGTGACGCGGGCTTTGGCAGGTTTTTTCGGAGAAGTTTGGGCAGTGGATATCAGCCGGGAGATGGTGCGGCAGGCGCGCGAGGCGGTAGCGGGCTTTCCGAACGCGCACGTGATTCGAAACAACGGCAAGGACCTATCCGCGGTGGCGCCACATTGGTGGGGGCGCTGGGGAATCGGCGAGCGGTTGGAGTTCGATTTCGCGTTCTCGGTGATCGTGTTCCAGCACATTCCGAGCCGCGAGATCATCGAGAATTATGTACGCGAAGTCCACCGGGTGCTGCGTCCGGGAGGACTGTTCAAGTTTCAGGTACAGGGTTCCCCAGTGGAAGGCGACGATGAGCATAGCTGGGTGGGGGAGTCGTTCACGGAGCGGCAGGCTCGGGAAATGGCGGAACGCTGCGGGTTTGAATTGCGGTATGAATACGGCGCGGGCGACCAGTATTACTGGTTGTGGTATTTCAAGCGGTGAATTCCCGATATTCCGAGTAGACCACGAGTCCTACTCGGCTGCGCCGGAAGGCTCTTGCCGCTTGGGCTGCCGACGGCCGGCCCAATACTTGCGCATCCGCTCCGAAACCTCCTGGCGTTCGGAGGGGTTCATCGACTTGCGGCCCCGGCGCTTGGCAGGCTTGGGCAAGACGGGTCCGGGACCGGCCGTCCGTTGCAGTTCCTCCAACGAGGCAATTATGCGTTCGAGCTTTTCTTTTTCAGCGTACAAGTCCTGAATCGCTTTATATAAATCCATCGCATCACAACAGCAGGCCAATGGTAGGGCTCAGTGTTCACCTGATGTTACATCGGATGGGCGCGTCAATTCTACAAGAACACCCTTTTATCTGGTCAGGAAAGGCCAGTGTGGTACCAGTCTCATACCATATTTGGTAATGGAGAGGTATAGCACTAAAGCTAGTAGGAGCAGTACGGGGATGACGATGGTCATGGTCTTCTTCCAGGGGAACCTACGGTTCTCGCGGTTCAGTACCAACAGGTATCCCGCAAAAATTCCGACATAAAACAGGACACACATCGGCACGGCAAACAACATGAGGTTGAAGACGTCCGGGGTCGGCGTGACGATGGCGGCGATGATGAAAATGGCGAGAATCGCGTACCGGCTGTGGTTCATGAGAAACGAGGGGGTGACCAGTCTCAGCAAGATGCCCAGGAAGATCAGTACCGGTAACTCGAAGACGAGACCGACACCCATCGTTACGTTGACGAACAGGTTGAAATACTCCGTCATGGACACCATCGCCACCACGTGGTTGCCCTGACCGATACTTAGCAGGAAAGTAAGTCCAAAGCGGAAGACCACGAAGTAAGCAAAGAAGCCGCCGGCAATAAACAAGCCACCCGCGCCCAAGACAAACGGCGCGGCCCATCGGCGTTCCCGCTTGTAGAGGCCGGGCGCAATGAAGGCCCACACCTGATAGAGAATCCAGGGAGCCGCCAGGAAGATGGCGCACAAAACCGGCAGTTTAAACCAGATGATATTGAAGGCTTCCATCGGTTCGATCTGGACCAGGTTTTGTTCCTTATATCCCAGCGTCTTGAGCGCCGCAACGGCGGGCCGGCAGACAATGTCCCACAACTGGCTGCAGTAGGTGAGGCTCAAAACGAAAGCGACAGCCACTCCCATGAGGGCGCGTATGATGCGAGTGCGGAGCTCTTCCAGATGCTGGAGGAACGACATACGGAGCATGCCGTCATCGTCCTCGTCGCCACCATCGCCGCCGGATGGGGGCGGAGGTGGAGGCGGAGTTTTAGCGCCCCCGCCGGGCCGCCGCGGAAGGGTAGCTAGGGCCTGCACCGCGACAGGCGGTGGAGCGGGAGGCTCGGGAGCGGGCTCGTGGGGATATCCATCCTGGTAGCTATCCAGGGGATCGGCCGGCTGCACCGGCAGCTCCGGAGACGCCGCATGATCCGGCTGCGACGCATCCGGCGCTCCTGCCGGCACACTCCCGGTAGAAGGCGCTTCCCCGGCCGGGGGAACGGAGGTCCCCTTCTGCTCTTCGGATGGATTCATTCGCTAAGTGTGATGTTCGGCCGGGGATGTCGTCGCAGGTGGCAGTTGCTCGAGGTGAGCGGCCGACGAATCATGCGCCGATACTTCCGGAACATGTCCGCCGGATTCGCCGGTGGCGGCGATTTCCGAGCCATGAGCAACCGTGCCTTCCGGCAAACCGGCTGGTGATTCAGCGTCCTGAGGTGCGGATACGCTTAGAGTGGGTGAGCTGGTGACAGTAGAATCGTGGTTTTCGTTACCATACGAACCCTCATATGTGGATTCATAGGACGAGTAATCGTAGTTGTACGTATCAGACTGAAACTGATTCGAAATTTCCTTAAACGACTCCGTCTCCTGTTCCAGGCTTTTCATTTCGCGATCGAACGTAGACTTCAGTTCGCTCGATGCGCGACGGAACTCGGTCAATGCTTTTCCCACGGTACGACCCAACTCCGGCAATTTCTTCGGACCGAAGAGGATCAGAGCGAGGAAAAAGATGAAAACCGTTTCCGGCCAACCCAGCGGACCCATGGTTTCATTTCCTCCAAAGAATAGCTTCTCTGCCACATCATAGCACGCGCTGGCGCCAGCGCCGGGATGCAGCTTCGAGCCGGGAGGGGGCGGTTCACCGCAGACGCGGAAGAAGAATGCCCCCAGGAATGGGGGCATGGCAGCCTGAAAGGCTACGCTACAGTGCTGCGACGAAGAGAGAACGCATTTTGACGCGGGGCGTTTCTAATCCCGGGCCAGCGCCTCGATGGGGTCGAGTTGTGCGGCTTTTCTGGCCGGGAGATAGCCAAATACGATGCCCGTCAGAAAAGCACACGCGAAGGCAATGACGATCGGTCCAAGCGTAAAAATCACGCGCCAGCCGGCAATCGCGGAGGTGGATAAACCGCCGCCAATGCCGACGACGACACCCGCCAGGCCGCCGATAAAGCAGACCATCACGGCCTCGGTCAGAAACTGAAACAACACGTCGAAGCCGCGCGCTCCAATGGCCATGCGGATGCCGATTTCGCGTGTCCGTTCGGTGACCGAGACGAGCATGATGTTCATCACGCCAATGCCGCCAACCACCAGCGAGATCACGGCAATCGCCGCCAGCAGATAGGTGAGTGTGTTCTGCGTTTCATTGGCCGTGGCGATGGTATCGGCCATGTTACGAATGTTAAAGTCTTCCTTGCGATGGCGCTTCATCAGCAGCGTGTGGAGTGTAGCCTGCACCACGCTCATGTCCGCGCCCGGTTTCACTCTGACGATGATGTGCTGGAAAAAGCGTTGTCCAAAGATGCGCGCTCCGGCGGTTGTGTAGGGCAGCCAGGCGGAGTTATCCATATCGTCTCCCCGCGCGGTCGAGCCTTTGCTGCTCAGCACGCCAATGACCATGAAAGGGGCGTTGCCAATGAGCACATACTGACCCAGCGGATTGGCGCCATTCGGGAACAGGTTGTTGGCCACGGTCTGGCCGATGGTGACGACTTGGGCATAGCGCGTGACATGTTCTGCCGAGAAGAAGACGCCGGACTGCGGCGGCCAATCGTGCACCCCCGGA
>Ga0209880_1000530_pt1 | contig 10316 bp, 7 predicted proteins | sample PersoiDNA2013191_FD_185803 | JGI IMG/M metagenome (GOLD analysis project Ga0209880, IMG submission 185803) | Permafrost soil microbial communities from the Arctic, to analyse light accelerated degradation of dissolved organic matter (DOM) -... | ecosystem: Environmental > Terrestrial > Soil >... | reverse complement strand
AGAGCAGTTGAAGAAAGTCGTCCGTGTCGCCGCCGGCCAGGGATTCTGGGGCGATGATCTCGACGCACCGCGGCGCCAGGTAGAGGGAGGTCCGGTTGATTACCTGATGCTCGACTACCTCGCTGAGGTCACGATGTCGATTCTCCAGAAGCAGAAGGAGCGCGACCCTTCTCTCGGCTACGCTCGAGATTTCGTCGGTGCAATCGAAAGCGTTCTTCCAGCCGTGGTCGAGCGAGGTGTCAAGATCATTGCAAACGCTGGCGGAGTGAATCCGCCCGCATGCGCCGCCGCGGTAAAAGCGGTGGCCGAGAAAAATGGAGCGAAGGGCGCGCTACGAATCGGAGTCGTCTCGGGCGACGATCTGCTCGGTCGTATCGACCAGCTCATCGCAGCGGGACATCCTCTGGCGAACATGGAAACCGGCGAGCCGCTCTCGCTCGTGAGGGACCGCGTGCTTTCTGCCAACGCATACATCGGCTCCGAGCCGATCGTGGAAGCGCTCGGCAAAGGAGCGAACGTCGTGATCACCGGACGCTCGACCGATACCGCCCTCACGATGGCGCCGCTTCGTCATGAGTTCGCCTGGGGCGCAGAAAGCTGGGATCAGCTGGCAGCGGGAATCGTGGCGGGACATATCATCGAGTGCGGGGCGCAATGCTCGGGCGGCAACTGCCTCTACGATTGGCGTTCGATTCCCGACCTTGCGAACGTCGGATATCCTCTGGTAGAGGCAAAACCTGACGGCTCCTTTATCGTGACGAAGCATCCGAACACGGGTGGAAGGGTCTCTGTTCAAACGGTGAGCGAGCAACTTGTCTACGAGATGGGTGATCCACACTCCTACATCACGCCCGACGTCATCGCCGACTTCACGACGATCAGCGTGGCGCGAGATGGCGACGATCGTGTGCTCGTAACGGGAATCAAGGGGAAGCCGCCGACGGACAAGCTCAAGGTCTCAGTGGCGTACCGCGCCGGCTTCAAGGCGGTTGGCACTCTCGTCTATGCGTGGCCCGATGCGCTCGAAAAAGCGCAGTTGGCTGACCGTATCCTGCGCCAGCGGCTGGACAGGCTTGGTCTCCGCTTCGAGCGCATCCTCTCCGAATTCGTCGGCGCGAACGCTACGCACGGACGCCTCGCCGGAGACCAGCGCAAGGCGCCGGAGGTACAGTTGCGCTTCGGAGTCCGCGGCCCCGATCGCGCCGCGGTGGAACGATTCACGCGGGAGATTGCACCGCTCGTTCTGAACGGGCCCCCGAGCGTCACTGGATTTGCCGGCGGGCGGCCCAAGGTCGAAGAAATCGTGGCATACTGGCCCGCGCTGATCGACAAGTCCGTTGTGAAGACCAAAGTGGACATCATCCAATGAAGGTGCGCCTCGTCGACATCGCGCACGCCCGCTCGGGCGACAAGGGCGACACCGCCAACGTCGGTGTGATCGCGCTGGAGCCGCGCTGGTACCAGGTGCTCGAAGAATTCGTGACGTGCGACCGAGTGGCCGAGCACTTTCGTGGCATGATCGAGGGCGCGGTCGACCGATACGAGCTTCCCAATCTCAACGCGCTCAACTTTCTGCTGCACGGCGCGCTCGACGGTGGCGGTACGTTGTCGCTCAAGACCGATGCCCAGGGCAAGGTCTACTCGACGGCACTGCTGCGCATGGTGATCGACGTTCCGGACGCCGAGGCAAGGCGTCTCGATCTACCGGCGGCAGAGTGAACAACATCCGCATGAGTGCCGACGGGCCGATCGGCAGGATCACCCTCGCCCGTCCGGAAAAAAAGAACGCGCTCGATCGCGTCACCGCCGACGAGCTCGCGGAAGCGCTGTTCGCCCTGAGTGAGTCGCCGGTGAACGTAGTCGCCATAGACGCCGAGGGTCCCGATTTCTGCACCGGAGCTGATCTCTCCGCGCTCGAGGACATGCTCGACGCCCCACGCCAGGAGCAAATCGAAGACGCCAAAGCCCTCGGACACGTCTTTCATACCATTCGGCGCATGGAAAAGCCGGTCGTCGCTCTGGTCAAGGGCCGCGCGTACGCCGGCGGCGCGGGCCTGGCATCGGCCTGCGACATCGTCCTCGCGCACGAGGAAGCCCGCTTCGCGTATCCGGAGGTCACGATCGGGTTCGTTCCGGCGATGGTCATGACGATGCTCCGGCGTTCAGTTGGAGAAAAGCACGCGTTCGATCTCGTCAGCACCGGCCGCGTTCTGAAGGCGGAAGAGGCAAGGTCAATCGGCCTGGTGTCCCGAGTGTTCGCCGCAAAAGACTTCGACCAGCTGTCTCAATCCGTTCTCAGGCAGCTCGCGGAGGCACCGCCCAGCGCGATGGCGGCGACGAAGGCTCTCTTCTACAAGCTCGACATGCTGGCCTTCATAGATGGCATCTCGGCCGGCATCGTCGCCAACGCCGATGCCCGAGCGACACCTGCCTTCCGTGCCGGCGTGAAACGATTCGCCAGCCGCAACAAGGACGCCCAGTGAGCCCATTCACAATTGCCAAGCTCGCGCTGATGCTGATCGCCGCGATCCTGCTCGCATGGGGGATAAGAGCCGACGACGCCGCGCTCCGTTGGGCGGGAATCGCGTTTCTGTTCATCGCGCTGATCCTTCGATTCATCAAGAAGCCGCGCGGGCTCGGATGAAGACCCCGCGTCCGACCACCATCGTCGATGCGCCACGTCTCTCCAGGAAGCTCGGCGTCGACCTGGTGCTGGCCAGCGAGATCCACCAGTACACGGGCAGCTTCAAGTTTCGCGCTGCTCACAACGTCGCGGCCCACGTAAAGCAGGGGCACATTATCACTGCGTCCTCAGGCAATTTCGGGCAGGCCATCGCCTACGCTTGCTCGCTGTTCAACAAGAGATGCACCGTCGTGATGCCGGCGACGGCGCCGAAGATAAAAGTCGACGCTGTTCGAGAGTACGGAGCTGAAGTCGATCTCGTCGACGTGACTAAGAAGGGAAGGCTTGAGCGGCTGGGCGAGCTGGCCAAGGAATTTCCCGACGCGTACGTCGCCAGCCCGTACGATGATCCTCTCGTGATCGAGGGCAACGCCAGCCTCGCCCGGGAGCTTGTCGCTCTCGACCTCGATCTCGATTTCATCATCGCGCCCATAGGCGGGGGCGGGCTCACCTCCGGATTGGTTAAGGGCGTCGAGCAGAGTGGAAGAAAGACGCAGGTGCTCGCCGCCGAGCCGCTGCTTTCAAACGACGCCGCTGAATCGTTTCGCGCCGGACACATCGTGTCTCTGCCCGATGAATCCAGCACCATCGCTGACGGCGCCCGCGTGCTCCGGCTCGGCGAGCGCAATTGGGAGATCCTGAGCCACGGCCTCGCCGGTGTGATCGAAGTCACGGAGGAGCAGATCAAAGAGGGAGTCCGTCTCCTCTTCGCGCTCGCGAATCTGAAGGCCGAGCCGACCGGCGCGCTCGCGCTCGGCGCCGTGCTCGCGGAGCCGCATCGATTCGAGGGCAAGAGAGTGTGTTGCGTGATCAGCGGGGGCAACGCCGATCCCGCCCTCTACGCCAAACTCGTCGAAGGCATCTGACCGAACGCTTCCGCACGCGCCGCGGAGTGCGACGCAACAGTTACGGACGCGTTGAGCCGGCACCCCGCCTGAGCCTGGGTCGCTAGCTTTCATCAAGATGGCGAAGCCGACAATCCAGGACGCGCGCGCGGTTCTCAAGAGCGCGTTTGGTTACGACAAATTCCGGCCTGGCCAGGAAGCCGCGGTGTCCGCCGTGCTCGCGGGCCGGGACACCGTCGTCGTTCTGCCCACGGGCGGCGGCAAATCGCTCTGCTTCCAGGTGCCGGCGCTCCTCATGCCCGGCCTGACTGTCGTCGTCTCGCCACTCATCTCCCTGATGAAGGATCAGGTGGATGCGCTCACGGCCAGGGGACTGCCCGCCGCTTTCATCAACAGCACGCTGACTTCGGGGCAAGTGTCGGATCGCCTTGCGCGCGCCGACCGCGGTGAGATCAAGCTGCTCTACGTCGCGCCGGAGCGCTTCGACTACGGCCGCACCGCCGAGCGTCTGCGCAACGCCGGCGTTTCGCTTCTCGCCATCGACGAAGCCCATTGCATCAGCCAGTGGGGGCACGATTTCCGGCCAAGCTACCTCCGGGTGAAGAAGGTCCACGAGGCGCTCGGCTCCCCGACGACGATCGCGCTGACGGCGACAGCGACTCCCGAGGTCCGCCGTGACATTGCGCGCGAGCTCGCGCTGACAAATCACGAGACGATCATCACCGGTTTCGACCGGCCCAACCTGACGTACTTCGTCGTTCCGACTAAGAATGACGCCGAAAAGGAAAAGCGGCTCGTCGAGATCCTGCGAAAGCACGATGGACTCGCGGTGATCTATGCGTCGACGCGGAAGGCTGTGGACCATCTGACGACCGTTCTCGAGCGCGCCAAGATTCGCGCCGCCGGCTATCACGCCGGGTTGGATGACAGCAGAAGGCGCGAGGTGCAGGAAGCCTTCATGGGCGAAAGGATCCGAGCGATTGTCGCCACTAACGCATTCGGAATGGGGATCGACAAGCCCAACGTCCGCCTCGTCATTCACTACGCGATGCCCGGCACTCTCGAGGCTTACTATCAGGAAGCGGGTCGCGCCGGGCGAGATGGGCTCCACTCGGACGTGTTTCTCTTGCACGCCTTTCCCGATCGCTTCACGCACGAGTTCTTCATCAAGGGCTCGTACCCGGAGCGCGTCGTCGTCGAGAAAACCTACGAGGCGCTCAAGAAACTCTCGGACGACCAGGGCTTCGTGAGCGCCGAGGCGGAAGACCTCGCTCGCGCGATCAAGCCCAAGCCCAACAGTCGAGAGATCGAGGGCGCGGTCAGAATCCTGACGCGCTCGGGCGCCGTGACGCTCAGCAACGGCGAACAGGCACGCGTTCATGTGCGACTGCTCGCCACGCCGGAGCGCATCAAGCGCGAGCTGACCGGCGAGAGCAACAGTGAGCTCGGATTGCTTCGCGCGCTCTGGCGCGGCGTCGGAGCTGCTCTGCACACCGGCGCTGTAGTCGATCTCGACGGATTGCCGCCGGGACTCGGCGGGTCTGCCGCTTCCACGCCGCTGCTCGATGCACTCCAGGACCGGCAGTTCCTGGTATGGGAGCGGTTGGGGAATGGCCTCTATCTCGCGGACATGAAGGCGCCGCTCTCGGGGTTCAAGATCGACTGGACCGTCCTCGATCGCCGCCGCGCCGCGGAGCTGTCCAAGCTGCAAGCCGTTCAGAAATACGCGTACACCAAGGAGTGCCGGCGCGGTTTCGTGCTGCGCTACTTCGGTGATCCTGCGGCCAAGGCCAAATGCGCAGGCTGCGACAACTGCCTCGGCATCGCCGCGACGACCACTGTGAAAGACGACGCACCCCGCCGAATGCGCCGCGACAAAAAGGCGAGACGGGCGCCTTCTCAGGCCGCTGACGTCGCCGATGATGTGTCGCTTGGCGTTGCTGAAGAGCGGCTACTCGGCGTGCTCAGGACTGTTCGAAGCACGATCGCCCGCGAGGAACATGTGCCCGCGTATATTGTATTCTCGGATCGGACGCTGGCCGAACTCGCGGTAAGGCGCCCCCGATCGTTGACTGCTTTTCAGGACGTCCGCGGTGTCGGCCCGATGAAACTCGAGCGGTACGGTGCGCGCTTTCTCGACGCGATCTCGAAAGCTGACGACATTGAAGCGGCCTGAAGCATCAGGCCACCAACCATTGACGACGAAGTAAATGAGATCAGGAATCAGACTGCCCTTCGCGCTTCTGTTCGGCGCCGCCTCGCTCGCGAGTGTCTTCGCCGGCGCATCTTCCGGGGCATCCGCGCAGCAGCCATCAGGCGCAGCCGCCGCGCCTTTGCCCTTCGACCCGGCGGTCACGGTCGGGACGCTCTCCAACGGGATGCATTACTTCATCCGCGAAAATCACAAGCCGGAGAAGCGGGCCGAGCTGCGACTGGTCGTCAACGCCGGCTCGGTGCTCGAGGACGAAGACCAGCGAGGTCTCGCGCACATGGTGGAGCACATGGCGTTCAGAGGCACGAAACGGTTCGCCGGGAACCAGATCTCGAGCTACCTCGAATCCCTCGGAATGCGGTACGGTCCGGACATCAACGCGTTCACGACCTTCGATGAGACAGTGTACATGATCACGATTCCCACGGACACGGCCGCAATCGTGGACAAGGGATTCCAGATATTGTCGGAGTGGGCCCACAACGTCGCGTTCGATCCGGCGCAGGTCGAAAAGGAACGACCTGTCGTGATCGAGGAGTGGCGGTTGGGGCAGGGCGCGGAGAACCGGATGCAGAACAAGTGGTTCCCGGTCCTCTTCTCGGGATCAAAGTACGGTGAGCGCATCCCGATCGGACTCAAGTCGGTTCTGGAGACGTACAAGCCGGCCACTCTTCGCCGGTTCTACGACTCGTGGTATCGGCCGGATCTCATGGCGGTCGTCGCAGTTGGTGATTTCGACAAGCGGCAGATCGAGGGTCTCGTCACACGCTACCTGGGCGCGATTCCGCGGGCGACCACCCCCAAACCGCGACCGCTGTTTCCGGTTCCGCCTCACGACGGCACGCTGGTCTCGATCAACAGCGACAAGGAAGCGACACGGTCGACCATCAGGCTTCTCTACAAGCAGCCGAAGCGCTTCAACACAACCGCGGCGACGTATAGACAGCATCTGGTCGAGGGGCTCTTCGGCTCCATGTTCAACGACCGCTTCGGGGAGATCACGCAGAAGCCGAATCCACCTTTCATCAACGCGTATGCGGGGCAGGGCGATCTCGTTCGATCCGCGGAGTCGTTCTCGCTCACGGCGATCGTCGCTGACAACGGAATTCAGCGCGGCCTCAACGCTCTCCTCACGGAGGGCGAGCGCGTGAAGAGATTCGGATTCCTTCAGTCCGAGCTGGATCGCGCCCGGAAGGATATGCAGCGCGGAATCGAGCAGGCATACGCTGAGCGCGACAAGACGAACTCGGATGTGTATGCCGAGGCGTACGTCTCGGCGTTTCTACAGTCCGAGCCATCCACGAGCATTCAGTACGACCTCGATGCGGTCACTCGCTTTCTCCCGGGAATCACGCTCGCGGAAGTGAATAAGCTGGCGGGCGAGTGGATGACCGACAGGAATCGGGTTCTCGCAACCACCTCACCCGACAAAGCGGGAATCGTCAATCCGGCCGGAAAAGATCTTCTTCTCGCGTTCGACGCGGTCAAGGGTGCGGACATCACGGCCTACGCCGAGACCGCAACGTCTCAGCAACTCGTCGACAAGGATCCGACAGGCGGCAAGGTCGTATCGGAGCGGCAGATCAAGGAAGTCGGAGTCACCGAGTGGAAGCTTTCCAACGGCGTTCGCGTGCTGCTCAAGCCCACCGATTTCAACGCCGACCAGATCAGCTTCACATCGTACAGTCCGGGGGGCGCGTCGCTTCTTCCGGACGCGTCGTACATTGCCGCGAGCGCCGCCGATCTGATTCCTGCCACGAGCGGCGTCGGCAAGTTCACTGTCATCGACCTTCAGAAATTCCTCGCCGGAAAGCAGGTCAGTGTATTCCCATCGATCGACGACCTGAGCGAAGGAGTGTCGGGGAGTGCGTCACAGCGCGATGTCGACACGATGCTCCAACTCGTCTACCTCTACTTCACCCAGCCGAGACTCGACACTTCGTTGGTCAATACTTTCATCGGTCGGTACAAGGGAGTTCTCGCCAACCGCAGCGCCAGCCCCGAGGCGGCGTTCAGCGACACGCTGCAGGTGACCCTGGCGCAGCACTCGGTGCGCGAGCAGCCGGTATCGGCGGCGATCCTCGACAGAATCGATCCCGCGAAGTCGTTCGCCTTCTACAAGGAGAGATTCTCCGACGCGAGCGGCTTCACATTCGTCTTCGTCGGGAACTTCACAACCGATTCGATGAAGCCCCTGATCGCGAAATGGCTCGGTGCGCTCCCATCGACCGGGCGCAAGGAAACGTGGCGCGATACCGGCATTCGCCCTCCCACGGGTGTCGTGCAACGCGTCGTCAAGAAAGGCGCGGAGCCAAAGGCGCGGACAGCTCTCATCTTCACCGGCGCATTCGAGTACACCAGACAAAACCGGTACTACCTGAGCGCGCTCGCTGAGCTGCTCAACATCAAGCTGCGCGAAGCGCTGCGCGAGAATTTGGGTGGGACGTACGGCGTGAGTGTGAGCCCGGGCGCGTCCAGAGATCCGCTGCCGTCGTACCGGTTTACCATTGGCTTCGGGTCCGCGCCCGAGCGGCTCGAGGCGCTCACCATGGCCGCGCTCACCCAGATAGACAGCGTGAAGCGGTTCGGAACGACTCCGGAGTATCTGAACAAGGTGAAGGAAGCGGCGTTGCGCTCCCGGGAGACGGCGATCAAGCAGAACGCGTACTGGCTCTCGCAGATTGCGTCGTTCGACCAAAGTGGCTGGCCGCTGGCCGAGATTCCCGATGGTGACAAGCTCATCTCGGCTCTTACCGTCGACGACCTGCGGCGGGCCGCCGTGAAGTATCTGCGCACAGACAATTACGTTCGCGTCTCGCTCTACCCGGAGAACTTTTCCGCGGCGGAGAACCGGTAAGGCCCGACCCATGGAAGATTCGCTCTATTTCTCGGAGCAGCACCTCGCGGTCCGCAACATGGTCCGCGAGTTCGCGCGCGGCGAAGTAGCGCCGGTCGCGGCGGAGCTCGACGCGAAGGCCGAGTTCCCCTGGGCGAACGTCAAGAAGATGGGCGAGCTCGGACTGCTTGGCATTCCGTGGCCGGAGGAGCTGGGCGGGGCAGGGCTCGATCTCCTCAGCTACATGATCGTGATCAACGAGATGGCAAAGATCGATGCGTCCCACGCCATCACGATCTCCGCTCACACGACGCTGGGCACGTCACCGATCGTCAACTTCGGAACGGCGGCCCAGAAGAAGCGTTACGTGCCGCTGCTGGCCACCGGAAAAGTTCTCGGCGGCTTCGGCCTGACCGAGCCCAGCGCCGGAAGCGACGCCGCCAGCACGCGATCGACCGCCGTGCGCAAAGGATCGCACTACGTTCTCAATGGCAGCAAGATCTTCATCACGCACGGCGGCGTCGGCGAGATCTTTATCGTGACCGCGGTGACCGAGCCCGGCAAAGGCACGAAGGGCATCAGCTCTTTCATCGTAACGAAGGAAACGAGCGATCTCGACAAGACGAAGGGCCTCGGCATCGGCCACGATGATTCTCTTCCTTCGATGCCCGGCTTCCGCTCCGGAAAGAAGGAGGACAAGCTGGGGTGGCGTGCATCGGACACGCGGTCGCTAATCTTCGAAGATGTCGAAGTGCCGGCTGAAAACCTTCTCGGCGAGGAGGGAGAAGGTTTCAATAACTTCATGCGGACGCTCGATTCCGGCCGCGTTGGGATCGCGGCGCTGTCGCTCGGCATCGCAGAAGGCGCGTTCGAGCAATCGCTCCGCTATTCGACGCTGCGCAAACAGTTCGGCCAGCCGATCTCCAGCTTTCAGGGAATTCAGTTTCAGCTCGCGGACATCGCGACGGAGATCGAGGCGGGGAAGCACCTGATGTTCCACGCGGCGTGGATGGCGCAGAACAAGCAGCCGTTCAGCAAGCAGGCCGCGATTGCCAAGCTTTACTGCTCTGAGCTGGCCATGCGGACGACGATCAAGGCGATCCAGATCCACGGTGGTTACGGGTACACGAAGGAGTATCCGGTCGAGCGCATGTTCCGCGATGCAAAAATCTGCGAGATCGGCGAGGGCACCTCCGAGATTCAGCGACTCGTCATCGCGCGAAACCTCCTCAAGGAGCTGGCGGATTGACTTATTCCGAGGTTGCCAAGCGTCTCAGACTTCCACTCGGCTTCATACTCGGCATCAGCTATCTCATTTTCGCGCGCCCTACGCCGCTGACTCTGGCGGTCGGCGGCGTCATCGCGCTCATCGGCGTCATCGTTCGCGCCTGGGCCTCGGGCCACATCTCGAAAAACGAGCGGCTCGCGACCACCGGCCCGTATGCGCACACCCGGAATCCCCTTTATTTCGGAAGCTTTCTGATCGCGGCCGGCTTCGCCATCGCGTGGCACTGGTCTCTTCTTCTGCTGGTGGTCGCCTTCTTCGTGCTCATCTATGCGCCGACGATGCAGCGCGAGCGGGCCAACATCGCCGGGAGATTTCCGGAAGAGTACGAGGCTTATGCCCTCAATGTTCCCGCCTTCGTCCCCAGGCCGACGCCCTGGAAGGCGACGCATCCAGACGAGGACGAGGGCTTCAGCTTCGCCCTCTACATGAAGCACGGAGAATGGAAGGCGGGG
>Ga0209880_1000529_pt1 | contig 10325 bp, 11 predicted proteins | sample PersoiDNA2013191_FD_185803 | JGI IMG/M metagenome (GOLD analysis project Ga0209880, IMG submission 185803) | Permafrost soil microbial communities from the Arctic, to analyse light accelerated degradation of dissolved organic matter (DOM) -... | ecosystem: Environmental > Terrestrial > Soil >... | reverse complement strand
GTGACCTGGGTATAGAAGATGGCGGCGCCGCTGCTTGCGACGCCCGCCAGGCCGAACGCGACGCCGGTGACCGCCGCCACCCCGGTGCTCAACATCTCCAGCAGGCGCAGCACGACGAGCTGCTGCGTCGCGGAGTTGCAGACGTTGACCAGGCCCTGCGCCCCGATCAGCACGGTCAAGGCGCGGACCGCCCCCGGGCGCTGCCTGATGAGGTTCATCGTCCCGAGTTGCGGACCCTCGCGGTGGCGGCGAGGGCTCTCGCGGACGATCATCAGCACCGGAATCGTTGAAAGCAGCAGCAGGATGCCGCCTCCCAGAAAGACCAGGCGCAAGCCGAACGCCGCCCCGGCCAGACCTCCCACGACGGGACCGATCGCGCCTCCCAGCGCGACCGCCGAGGTCACTACCCCGAGCGCCCAACCCACCCGGTTGCGCGGCGTCTCGACCGCCACCAGGGCCGTCGCCGCGGCCACCGTGCCGCTGGTCGCGCCCTGGAGAAGTCGCAGGATCAGAAGCTCGGTCGGCGACCGGGCAAAGAAGATGAGGCCGACGGTGATGGCACCGCCGACCATCGAGCGCAGCAGCATCGGCTTGCGCCCGAACTTGTCTCCCATCACGCCCCAGATCGGGCTCGCGATCGCCATCGAAAGGCCCGACACGCTGGCGATCGCCGCGGTCCAGAGGTCCAGCTCCCGACCCTGCGGAACGCCCAGGTCCTTGGAGATGAAGATCGAGAGGAAGGGAAAAGCGAAGCTGAAACCAAAGATCGCCATGAACTCGGCGAACCACAGCGCGACCAGGTTGCGCCGCCAATCGATTCCGCCAGGGCCAAGGGGAGGAGGGCTGGTCGCGCTCGGGTCGGTGCTCAGTTCTGAGTGCCCCGAGACCGATCCCGCGGCGCCGTCTCATCGGCTCGGGACGCCGATGCGTGCGCTACGGGGCCCGGCCCGTCGTCGTCGCGCATCCACAAATGCGCTCCTCCTAGGTCCACCCCTGCCTTCGCCTCGGTGCCCCGACCGGCGCCTTTAAGGTGCCTGCCGCGATACGTCACCGCGGGCCGGTCATGAGGCACTCGTGCCCAGTAGCTCGACGATCCAGTCGGACGTGACCGGCAGCCGGTTGACGACGGCGTCCGGATTGCGCTTTCGGAGCGCATCTTCGATTGCGTTGGAGATGGCCGCTGGGACCGGAATCGTCCCGCTCTCGCCGGCGCCTTTGAAGCCTTCGGGATTCGCATCCGTGGGCGTTTCGAAGCTCACGATGTCCAGCGCTACACCGACCTCGCCCGTGGTGACGATGGTGTAATCGAGAAAGCTCGCGGTGCGATACGAGCCGTCCGTGTCGTAGATGGCCGCCTCGTAGAGCGCATAGCCGAGGCCGTGGGCAAAGCCACCGTGCAGCTGGCCTTCGAGAGTCACGGGATTGATCGCCTTGCCGGTGTCATGCACGATGACATATTTCAACACCTCGACCTCGCCGGTTTCGGAATCGACCGCGACCACCGCCGCGTGGCACCCGCTCGAGAAGGCAAGCGAGCGCTTGGGATCGAAGCTCTCCAGCACCTCCAGTCCTTCGTCCGGGACCACGTCGGTCGCCGGCACGCGCCGCGCCGGGGCGCCGCGCACGCCGATCACTCCCTCTTCCAGGACGAGGTCCGCCACGTCCGCTTCGAGCACGTCTCCCGCGCGCTCGAGAATGAGCTTTCGCATCGCCGTTGCCGCCTGCGCCGCCGCGCCCCCGACCTGGACCGCGCTGCGACTGCCCGCGGTCAGTAGGGCGAAAGGCACGTGCTGCGTGTCGGCGGTCGTGACGCGAATCTTGTCGAAGGGCCAGCCCAGCCTTTCGGCGGTGACGAGCGCGACCATCGTCTCGTGGCCCTGTCCCTGCGGAGTGGAGCCGACGTACACATGGGCGCTGCCGTCCTTGGCGACATGAATCTTCGCCGGCTCGCCGCGCCCGAAACCGGTCGACTCGACGCAGCACGCAAGTCCGACTCCAACCAGCCGGCCATCGGCGCGTACGCGAGCGGGGTCTGGCCCCAGCTTCTCGAGCGCGAGCTCCAGCAGCCGCGGGTAGTTGCCGCTGTCATACACATAGCCTCTGCGGCCTGCGGGGAAGCCGGTCGTGTACGGGATCTGCTCCGGCTGGATCAGGTTGCGACGTCGCAGCTCGACCGGCTCCAGGTCTAGAGCTCGAGCCAGCCGGTCGATGACGCGCTCCATGGCGTAGTTGCCAAGAGGCCGGCCGCCGCCGCGGATGAATCCGCTTGGCACTGCGTTCGTGTAGACAAGCTGGTAGTCGACCTCCATCGCCGGCAGCACGTACGCCGAAATCATGTGGGCGATGATGATCTCGGGCTGACCGGTGCCGGAGCCGGCATACGCACCGACGTCGTGGATCAGCCGGCCGCGCAAGCCTCGCAGCTTGCCGTCGCGGTCCGACGCCAGCTCGAGCTCGATCACGGCGCCGTGTCCCTGGGCTGTGGTAGCGCCGTCCTCACTTCGCGTGGCGACCCAGCGCACCGGCTTTTTCAAACGCCAGGCGGCCAGAGCGACCAGGACCTCCTCCGGGAAAACGCTCCCTTTCGCGCCGAAACCTCCGCCGACGTCTTCCGCGAGCACGCGGACCTTCGCCTCGTCGATGCCGAGCGTCGATGCCACAGCGCGCTTGACCCCGAACACGTTTTGCGTCGAGGTCCAGATCTTGATCCCGTCGGTGTCCGAGTCCGGAGTGGCCGTCACGGAGCGTGGTTCCATGGCGGCGCCGGCGACGCGCGCCGTGGTGAGACGGATCTTCGCGGTGATGCTGTCCGGCATGAATGCGGCATTGACGTCGCCATAAGTGATCGAGGCCGATTGAGCAATATTCGATTTCATGTCGGCATGGACCGCCGGCGCGCCGTCCGCCCCGGCTGTGACCACGTCTCCGACCGCGGGCAGAGGATCGAGCTCCGGCGAGACTTGCTCGGCCGCGTCCTGCGCCTGGTACGAGGTCTCAGCGACCACCATCGCATAGGCCTCGCCGGCGTAGTTCACCTCGTCGCGGTTGAGGATCGGCCGCCCTCGGTGCTCGACACCGACAGGGCTCGACTCGCCGAGGCCTGCGACGACCTCGGGTAAGTCGTCGGCCGTCCAGACCGCGATCACTCCCGGCATGGCGACGGCCGCGGACCGGTCGACGGCCCTGATGCGGGCGTGGGGAAGGGTCGACCGGCAGAAGACGGCGTGAAGCAGCCCTTCGAGCTTGATGTCCCCCGCGAAACGACCGCCCCCGACAATCAGACGCTCATCCTCGATGCGGCGCGTGCGGCGGCCGATGTAGGGAGGCACGGCAACTACAATAGGTCGTCACTCGGTAGCCATTCCGCAGGCCCCACGAACCCGGAGGCCCCGAGCGTCGATGCGGGCGGCTAGCTCAGTTGGGAGAGCGCCAGCTTGACATGCTGGAGGTCGGGGGTTCGAAACCCTCGCCGCCCACCATGGCCGAGCCTCGTCGGTAGGTTGGGTTGCGTTTCGGGCACAATCCTTGAGCCTCGGCCCGGTCGTCTAGTGGACTAGGACGCCACCCTTTCAAGGTGGATATCAGGAGTTCGAATCTCCTCCGGGCTACCAGGCTAATGGTCGCGATGCGGGCGTAGCACAATGGTAGTGCGGCAGCCTTCCAAGCTGTTTACGTGGGTTCGATTCCCATCGCCCGCTCCATTGTCCTGTCTCAGGACACCATCGCCCGCTCCATCTATCAACGGGCCGGCTGCTTGTGGCGATGGCGGCTGACGCTGAACGGCAGGTCCAGGATCGCGAACAGGACGAGGGCGAGGGCGGCCGCGGCGACGATGTACAAGGGCCACGGGCCGATGACGTCGAGCAGGCTGTGGGCGCCGGGCGCGTGACGCAGATACATGTAGTTTCCGCCCGTCACCAGGTTCATGCCCGCATCTAGCACCAGAAGCCCGAGGGTCAGGCCGAACACGCGCGCGACCGCCCCTGGTCGGGGAGCGATCCTGAGCCCGATCACCAGCAGCAGGGCCGCGGCCACGATCGCTCCGTGCGCGATGAAGTACTGCATGAAACCAAAGCTGGGGAAGTGATCTGAGACGTCTGGCGTGATGAGGCCGTTCGCCGTGCCGGCCAGGCCCCAGAAATAGGTGAGCTCGACCAGCAAGGGATGCCGGGACCAGAGCGCCGCCGCCGACACGATCCCGGCCACGTCACACAGTTGAAACGGCAGCGCGTAGCTCGCCGACCACGTTTTGTGGTCGCCCAGCCAGATCCACCATGCGGCCTCGTTGGCGAGGATGACGATCGCCAGGACACGGCACGCGACGACGGTCCACGGTCCAGGCCGGAGTCGCGCCGCGACGATGAGGCTCGCGATGGTCGCTGCGATCACCGCAAGCGTCACGAGGTGCTCAGTGGCATTCAATTGGTCACATCCTCATCGCCGCTTTGCGCGCAGAGCAGTTTCGCCATCGCCTGCAGTTTCCGCCGGAACTGCTTCTAGGTCAGTCCCAAACGGGTCTCAAAAACGGTCTCAGCTCGTGGACAGGAAGACGTTCTTGAGCTCGGTGTAGTGCTCCAGGGCGTGCGGGCCCAGCTCGCGGCCGATGCCCGACTGCTTGAACCCTCCGAACGGAGTCGTCACGCGCACGGAGTTGTTCGAGTTGATGGAGATGGTTCCAGTCTCCAGCGCTCGCGCGACGCGCATCGCTCGTCCGGCGTTGTTCGTCCAGATCGAACCGGACAGGCCGTAGACCGTATCGTTGGCGATCCGGATCGCATCCGCCTCGTCGTCGAACGGGATCACCGCCACGATTGGGCCGAAGATCTCCTCGCGCGCGGCCCGGTCGGTGTTGGCGACGGGCGACAGCACGGTTGGTGGAAACCAGTAGCCGGGGCCGCTGGGTGCATGCCCGCGGATCGCAACCCTCGCTCCGTCACCCAGGAATGAGGCGACCTTGTCACGGTGGTCGGCCGAGATCAGCGGACCCATCTCCGTTTTGTCGTCGAGCGGATCGCCAACTCGCAGAGCCTGGATCGCTTTCTCGAGAGCTTGCATGAAGCGATCGACCGCCGACCGCTCGACCAGGATTCGCGACCGCGCGCAGCAGTCCTGCCCCGCATTGCCGAACACAGCGAGCGGTGCGGACGCTGCAGCCTGCTCGATGTCCGCGTCGGCAAAGACGATGTTCGCGGACTTCCCGCCGAGCTCGAGCGTCACGCGCTTGATCGAGGACGCGGCGAGCTGCCCGATTCGCTTGCCGACCTCGGTCGAGCCCGTGAACGCGACTTTCGCGACGTCCGGGTGCTGGACCAGGCGCTCGCCGACGGTCCGGCCGGCGCCCACCACGACGTTCAGCACGCCTTCGGGAATGCCGGCCTCGAGCGCGATGCGCTCCAGCTCGATCGCGGTCAGGGGCGTCAGCGCCGCCGGCTTGAGGACGATCGTGTTGCCGGCTGCCAGAGCGGGACCGACCTTCCATGACGCGATGGCGAGCGGGAAGTTCCACGGGACGATGAGCGCCACAACGCCGAGCGGCTCGCGGAACGTCATGTCGACGCCTCCGGCGACCGGGATCGTCTTTCCGAAAAGGCGCTCGGGGGCGCCGGCGAAGTAGTTGAAGACGTCCACTACCATGCCGACCTCGCCTCGGGCGTCGCTGATCGGTTTGCCGACGTTGCGCGCCTCGAGCGTGGCCAGCTTGCCGGCCTCTCGCTCGACCGCGGTCGCCAGCCGCCGCAGGGCGTTCGCCCGCTCCCGTGGCGCCAGAGCCCGCCAGGCGGGATAAGCCGCCTTGGCGCGGGCGACCGCCTGGTCGGCTTCCTCGACCCCGGCCTCGGGAACCTCGGCCAGCACTTTCTCGGTCGCCGGCTCGATCACCTTCAACGTACTTGTCGTGGCCAAGGGCTTAAACAATAGCGGCCGAAAACTCACACCTGATTCCAAGTCGGTTTTGAGCTTGCGACCAGAGCATGGGGGCATGAACAGGACCCGCAGCCTCATATTCGGATCGGTGGTGGTCGCCTCGATGATCTTCGGCGGGGTCGTCAGCGCCACCGTCTTCGCCAAAACGTCACTGCCGTTCAACGTCAACGCCGCCTCAGCCGCCGCATCGCCGTCGCCGAGCCCGTTCAAGTCCAATGAAGCCACGGCCCACGAGAGCGGTGAGAGCGCTGCCCAGGAGACTGCCGAGAACAACGGCACCTTCCACTCGGGCGGTCCCGGAGCCCCGGGCGGCGGCCCGTCAAATGAGACCGCGGCCCACGAAGCCGCCGAGCCGGCTGCCCGCGAGTCCGCCGAGACGACCTAACCGCAGAAAATATGCCTCGTGGTCAACGAGGCAACACGCGTCTACCTGGAGGTCGGCGGCAAGCGCACGTTCGCGAGTGCCGCCGGCTGGCCAGGTTGGTGCCGCTCGGGTAAGGATGAGGACGCGGCTGTTGCAGCCCTGGCGGCGTGCGCACCTCGCTACGCGGCGGTGGCAAAGCTGGCCAAGGTTCGATTCCCGGCGGGCGCGCCCGTTTTCAAGGTCGTCGAGCGAATGGCCGGCAACGCCACCACCGACTACGGCGCGCCCGGCATCCCGGCCAAGGATGAATCGAAGCCGCTGACGCCCCAGCAGGCCGCACGCATGAACGATCTCGTCGCGGCATGCTGGAATTACCTCGAGAGGGTTATCGCGAAGGCCCCGTCGGAACTGCGCAAAGGGCCGCGCGGCGGCGGCAGAGATCGCGATGCGATGTTCGACCACGTCCTCGGCGCGGAGGTGGAGTACGCGAAGCGGATCGGTGTCCGCCTCAAGCAACCTGACGGCACTGACAAACCGGCGGTCCGCGCCTTCCGCAAAGCCATCATCGAGGGCTTCGACAATCCGAACCGAAGCGAGAAATGGCCGGTTCCCTTCGCGGCGCGCCGTACCGCCTGGCACGCGCTGGACCACGCGTGGGAGATCGAGGACAGAAGCAGCCGGTAGCCCTCGGGCACTATCTTGGCGGTGATGCAGAATACGCCGGGGATCCTCGTCGTGATGGCCCATCCCGACGACGAGTCGATGGGATGCGGGGGCCTGATCCTGCGACACACCCGCGCCGGTATCCCGGTAAAGCTGATCTGCGCCACCCGCGGCGAGGCGGGCTGGAGCGGCAAGCCGCTCGGCGCGAAGAACGAGGATCTCGCCCAGATCCGAACAGGGGAGCTCGAGGAGGCCGCGGCCACCCTGGCCCTCGGCGGCGTCGAGCTGTGGGACTATCCCGACGGCGGCGTGGACAGGTGCGACCGGCAGGAAATCACGCAGAGGATCTGGGAGCAGATCACCAGGCTGCGCCCGAAGGCGGTCGTCGGCTGGGGCCCCGACGGCGGGTATGGGCACCCGGACCACATCGCGTTGGGAGCATGCACTGACGCCGCGGTGAATTCCATGGCGGAGGGGGATCGCCCGGCGCTCTATCACGTCGCGATAGACCAGCAGCTCGCCGATTTCTACAAGGAAGCCTTTCGACTATCCGGGGACGGTCAGGCGCTGCCGCTGGTCGTGCAGGACAGGTTCGACGTCGTTTTCGCCCTGGAATCCGACGAGGTGATGATGAAGCTGCGGGCGATCGACTGTCATCGAAGCCAGCTGGAAGACTGGCGCATCACCATTCGCGATCATCCCCGGCTCATGCAGGAGGGGTACGGACACGAACCGTATCTCGCAATCGCCTCGCGCACGCCGGCCCTCGGAGCCAACGGATTGCTCGGCGAATTCGCGTAGACACTTCTATTTAGTAGCCTGGCAAGCTCAACATTCGCGTCGGTGAATTGCAGGCATCGTGGGCTAACCTTTAGCGCCTGACTCGGGCCTGCATTGGGCCTATTCAAGTCGGGGGTGATTAGATCTGATGGACGTTCAAGAAGCAGTGGCAGAAAGCACCCCAGTGGCTTCTGCCGAAGACAATGGCGACGCCAAACGCGGCGGGCAGCGCAAGTTCACGATGGGGCCGAACGACAGCCTCGAGGGCAAGCTGGTCTACGAAGGCGATGTGCACGTAGACGGCCGTGCCGAGGGCGAGTTCAAGGTCACCGGCAACCTGGACGTGGCGCAGGGGGCGACCGCCCGGATCTCGATCGAGGCGGCGAACGTCACCGTGAAGGGCCAGGTCGAAGGCTCGGTGAATGTTCACGACAAGCTCACGTTGGGCAAGAACGCCAGGCTCAGCGGGGACATAGTCGTCCGCAGGCTCCAGATCGAAGACGGGGCAAGCCTCAACGGCCACGTTCGAATGGGAGACATTGAGCAGCACGGCTCCGGCGGCTAAGAACCGCGCCCCCGCAGCGGCGGGAAATGGGTCCGACGGAGCCCAGAGCTCGATCGTCCTTGGTCCGCGTGACCGGCTGGTGGGACAGCTCTATGTAGAGGGCGACCTCCGAGTGGTCGGCACCGTGGAAGGCGGACTCGAGGTCACCGGCAGCGTCGAGATCGACGACGGCGGCCGCGTCACGGGACCGGTCACCGCGCACGACCGGCTGGTGGTGGGTAGGGCGGGCTCGTTGGTGGGAGACGTGCGCGTGGCGCGCCTGGTCGTCCAGGACGGCGCAACGTTCAGCGGCAAGGTCTCGATGGGCAAGCAGGTCGAGGCGCCGCCGAAACCTGTCGAGCTACCCGCACCGGTCGCCGAACCGGTCAAGGCCGAGGAACCTGTCCAAGCGAAAGCGCCCGTCACAGTGGTCGAGCCAGTCAAAGCACCGCAGCCTGGCAAAGGGCAGCCGGCCAAACCACAGCAGTTTCACGCGCCGAAGCCTCCCGACCGAAAGGGCAAGCGCCGGTAGCGCTTCTTCGTCGCCGCCTTATTGGCTCTTTTGGCAGGCATCGCCCGCGCGTGGGCGAGCGCCTTCTTGATCAATGCGACCGCAGGCGCAGGCTTGGTGCGCCAGTCTCCCGGCACGATGACGTAGCCGCCCATCTTGTGGCCGGCCATGGGCTCGAAGTCCCGGCCGCCCTGCTTCTTCACGCCCGCGATCTCGGCCTCGGGCAGGCGCACCATCAGCTCTTCTGCCGGCCTCGCGAGCCGCGACCCGGCCGAGCTGTCGGCCGCGATCGGGATCTGGGAGCGAGCGGGCGCCGTGCCAAACCTCGGCCGTGCGCGGGCGGAGCGCGGTCTGCTCACCGGCGACCAGGCCGAGACTGACGCCGGTCTCGCCATCCTCAAGAAGCTTGGCGATGTGAACTACGTGGACAGGTTCGCGGCGCGCGTCTGACCCGCGCCGCTCGTCAATTGTTGGTTTCGGGGCCGAAACCAAGGCGACCGATGTGGGAGCGACCCGCGTTGGTAGTTCGTAATGACTTGGTGAAGGGCGTCTTCGGCCGCCTTGGCATGGTCGGGGCGATCCTGGTCGCGAGCGCTCTGATCTTTGGGGCCATCGCCGGTGGCGTGGTCATCCACAGGCTTGAATCGGCACGGGTGGCCGCGACCACGCAGGAGCAGGGCAACAACGCGGATGAGCAGGGTGACAAAGGACATGCGCAGGGACTCGGCCAGTCAAAAAACAAGGCGAAGCATGCTGCCCATCCCTCCCCTCAGCCAGACGACCCTCAAGACAAGGACGCTTGACATACTGCTAAGCGTGCTTTACTATCCGACGCGATGACTGAGGAGACACCGAGCCCCAACCCAGCCGAGGCCCCGATCGATCCACTATCGACCCACCCGGCGTCGCCGTTCTTGAGGACGGAAGCGCCAGCCCCAGTCGCTTTCGCCTCGCCGCCCAACCTGGTCCAGCAGGTCCCGATCTACTCGACGTGGGTCACCTACCGCACCCAGATCGAGTTCGGGCTCGCGATGCTGGCCTACCTCATGGTGCTGGTGGGCTCCGTCGTCGTCGTGCAGGCCAATCCCGCCGCGGGCTGGCGGTACTTCGTCGTGGTGCTGCCGGTGGCGCCGGCGGCCTTCGTGGTCTGGCTTTTCCTGCGTGCGCTGGCCCGGCTGGACGAGATGCAGAAGCGGATCCAGATGCAGGCGTTTGGGTTCGCGCTGGGTTCGACCGCGCTCATCACCTTCGGTTATGGATTCCTCGAGGGTGCCGGGTTGCCGCACCTGAACTGGACTTACGTTCTGCCGCTGATCGCGGTGTTGTATGGGCTGGGTGCGGCCATTTTCACGTGGCGGTATCGGTGAAGAACCGGCTGAGAGTCCTGCGGGCTGAGCTGGCCTGGTCCCAGGCTGAGCTGGCGGCCAAGCTCGGGGTGTCGCGGCAAACCGTCAACGCGATCGAGACGGGCAAGTACGATCCGAGCCTTCCCCTCGCGTTCTCACTGGCGCGGACGTTCAAGCGCCGGATCGAAGAGATCT
>Ga0209880_1000528_pt1 | contig 10333 bp, 11 predicted proteins | sample PersoiDNA2013191_FD_185803 | JGI IMG/M metagenome (GOLD analysis project Ga0209880, IMG submission 185803) | Permafrost soil microbial communities from the Arctic, to analyse light accelerated degradation of dissolved organic matter (DOM) -... | ecosystem: Environmental > Terrestrial > Soil >... | reverse complement strand
ATACCTGGAGCAGGTGGGCGATCCGGCGACCGGCCTGCCGATCGGCTCCAGCCGCCAGAATCTGACAGCCGCCGTTGCCGGCGAGACGCACGAATACACGGACATGTATCCAGGCATGGCCAAGAGCGCGCGCGACGAAGGTTTCGAAGAAATTGCCGACTGGTTCCAAACGCTGGCAAAAGCCGAGCGCTCGCATGCCAATCGGTTCCAGAAGGCCCTGGATGTGCTGACGGATTAATCCCGGACTGAGTAATGGGGAATGGGTGATGGGCGCACTTGCCCAATCGCGTACATTCCCCGTCCATTGCCTATCACCGACAAAATGACAGTGCGCGAGGGAAACCTCGAGGCCCCCACCCGGCATCCTATCGACTGGAAGTCACCGGATTTCTACGACGAAGCGAAGCTCAAAGCCGAGCTTCACCGCGTATACGACATCTGCCACGGTTGCCGCCGCTGCGTCAGCCTGTGCACCGCCTTTCCTACATTGTTCGACCTCGTCGACGAAAGCAAGACCGGCGAGCTGGACGGCGTCGACGCGAAGGATTTCGGCAAAGTGGTCGACCAGTGCTATCTGTGCGACCTGTGTTATATGACCAAGTGCCCATATGTGCCGCCGCACCAGTGGAACGTCGATTTTCCCCACTTGATGCTGCGCGCCAAGGCGGTCAAGTATAAAAAGGGCGAAGTCCGGTTGCGCGACAGGCTTCTGTCCTCCACCGACGCGATCGGCAAGCTCGCCGCAATACCCGTGGTGGCGCAGACGGTGAATGCGCTCAACGGCAACGGCGCGGCGCGCGCGCTGATGCAAAAAGTCATCGGCGTGCACCGGGAGCGCAAGCTCCCCCCGTACAGCCCCTGGCGGTTTCGGCGCGGGGCGTCGGCGAGCCAGCCGCACGCGGTGAAAGACAGCGCGCGCACGCCGGGCAAGGTCGCGATTTTTGCAACCTGTTACGTGAATTACAACGAGCCCGGGATAGGCTACGACCTGATCAAGCTGCTCGACCACAACGAAATCCCCTATGTAATCGTGGAGAAGGAGGCTTGCTGCGGCATGCCCAAGCTGGAACTGGGCGATCTGGAAAGCGTCGCGCGCCTCAAGCTCGTCAACATCCCGCCGCTGGCCCGGCTTGCGCGCGAGGGCTACGCCATCCTCGCCGCGGTGCCCTCCTGCACACTCATGTTCAAGTCGGAGTTGCCGCTGCTGTTCCCGGGGGATGCCGAGGTGGAGGCGGTGGCCGCGGCGATGTTCGATCCTTTCGAGTATCTCGTCCTGCGGCACAAGGACGGTCTGCTCAAAACCGATTTCAAGCAGCCGCTGGGTAAGGTCTCCTACCATATCCCCTGCCATTCGCGGGTGCAGAACATGGGGCAGAAGACACGCGAGGCGTTGCAGCTGGTGCCGCAGACCACGGTTAGCACGGTGGAGCGCTGCTCGGGACACGACGGCACCTGGGGCGTGAAATCGGAGTACTACGCCAACTCGATGAAAATCGGCCGTCCGGTGTTCAAGGCCATGGCCGCGAGCGACCCGGATTACATCAGTTCCGACTGCGCTATCGCGGCGCGCCACATCCAGCAGGGGATGGGGGAAACCAGAGCGCAGAGAGAGCATCCGCTGACCTTGCTGCGCATCGCCTACGGATTATGAAAAGGGATATGAGCGCAATCCACAAGACCATGCACAAGATCGCGAGAGACAGCCTGCTCAGCCTGGAAACTTATGCCAGGCAACGCAAGGAATTCCGGGCCAGGGTCATGGCGCACAAGAGAGATCGCACGGTTCATCTGGGCGCGCATGTGACGCTGATATTCGAGGACGAGCTCACGCTCCGTTATCAAGTCCAGGAAATGCTGCGCATCGAACGCACTTTCGAGGAGCAGGGCATACAGGATGAGCTCGACGTGTACAACCCCCTGATCCCGGACGGGCGCAATCTCAAGGCGACCATGATGATCGAATATGCGGATGCAGAGGAACGCAAGCACGCATTGTCGAAGTTGAAGGGGATCGAAGACCGGGTCTGGGTACAGGCGGAAGGCTGCGCCCGGATCTATGCCATTGCCGACGAAGACCTGGAGCGCGAGAACGAGGAGAAGACCTCCGCCGTGCACTTCCTGCGCTTCGAACTCGAAGATGAGATGGCACGGGCGCTGAAGTACGGCGTGGGTCTTGCGCTCGGCGTAGACCACCCGAGCTATCAAGCCGAGGTCAGCACCGTCGCCGCCGGCGTGCGCGCGTCCCTGGCGCGAGACCTGGACTGAAATTGACCAGCGTCGCAACTTGGTTCCGCTAAAGCAGGACCAGGTTGTCCCTGTGTATCAGTTCGGGCTCGTCCACATAGCCAAGAACGGACAGGATCTCGCTGCTCGGCTTACCCAGAATGCGGCGGGCTTCGTTGGCGCCGTAATTCACCAGCCCGCGCGCAAGTTCCTTGCCTTCGGGCGAGAGGCAGGCGACCACCGCGCCGCGCTCGAACGCGCCTTCAATGCTCTTTACGCCTATGGGCAGCAGGCTCTTGCCGTCCTTGACCAGCGCGCGCATCGCGCCGGCATCCAGCAGCAGCCTGCCATTGACCTGCAAATGGTCGGCCAGCCACTGCTTGCGCGCGGCGATCGGCATGGTTTCGGCAACCAGTTGCGTGCCGATCGCTTCGCCCTCGGCAAGCCGCAGCAGCACGTCCGGCTCGCGCCCGGAGGCGATCACGGTATGCGCGCCCGAGCGCGCAGCGCGTTTGGCGGCAAGGACCTTGGTCAGCATGCCGCCTTTGGCGATGTGGCTGCCGGCTCTGCCGCACATGTCCTCCAGCCCGGGCGCCCCGGCCTTGGCTTCGCGCACCAACTCGGCCGTGGAATCTTCGCGCGGATCGCGCGTATACAGGCCAGCCTGGTCGGTAAGAATGATCAGACAATCCGCCTCGATCAGGTTGGTGACCAGAGCCGCCAGGGTGTCGTTGTCGCCGAACTTGATCTCGTCGGTGACCACGGTGTCGTTCTCGTTGATGATCGGGACCACGCCCAGCGCGAGCAGCGTGCGCAGCGTCGAGCGGGCGTTGAGATAGCGCTGGCGGTCGGCCAAGTCGGCGTGCGTCAACAGCACTTGGGCGGTATGCAGGCCGTGCTCGCGAAAGCAGGTTTCGTACACCTGCACCAATCCCATCTGGCCCACCGCGGCTGCCGCCTGAAGCTCGTGCATTGCCTGCGGGCGCCGGGTCCACCCAAGGCGCTGCATGCCCTCGGCGATCGCGCCGCTCGACACCAGCACGATTTCCTTGGTGCGGGTCCGCAGTTGCGCGATCTGTGCCGCCCAGCGCGCAATCGCCGCCTGGTCCAGGCCCTGGCCCTGGTTGGTGACGAGCGAGCTGCCGACCTTGACTACGAGGCGCCGCGCCGATTTGAGCAGCAGGGCCATGTCAGGCCGCCTGTTTTTCCGTCAGATGATCCATGATGGCGAAGCACAGCTCGCGGCAGCCCTCGCCGGTGAGCGCCGAGATGGCGAACCACCTGCCTTTCCAGCGATACGCCTTGACGAAGCGCTGCACCGCCTGGTCACGCCCGTCCGCCTGCAGCATGTCGGTCTTGTTGAGCACCAGCCAGCGCGGCTTGTCGTACAGCGCCTGGTCGTATTTCTTGAGTTCGTTGACGATCGCGCGCGCTTCCTTGACCGGATCCACGCTGTCGTCGAAGGGCGCGATGTCGACCAGGTGCAGCAGCAGCCGCGTGCGCGCGAGGTGGCGCAGGAACTGGTGACCCAGCCCGGCGCCTTCGGCAGCACCCTCGATCAGGCCGGGAATGTCGGCGACGACGAAGCTCCTGTCCTCGGCCACGCGCACCACGCCCAGGTTGGGGTGCAGGGTGGTGAAGGGGTAGTCGGCGACCTTCGGGCGGGCGGCCGACACGGCGCGGATGAGGGTCGATTTGCCCGCGTTAGGCATACCCAGGAGGCCGACGTCGGCGAGCAGTTTCAACTCCAGGCGCAGCTCGCGCGATTCGCCCGCCTCGCCCAGGGTGCACTGGCGCGGCGCGCGGTTGGTGCTGGTCTTGAAATGCAGATTGCCCAGGCCGCCTTTTCCGCCGCGCGCGACCAGCGCCTTTTGCTCGTGCGCAGCCAGGTCGGCGATCAGTTCGCCGGTCTGGGCGTCGGTGATGACCGTGCCCACCGGGACGCGCAGCACGATGTCCTCCGCGCCCTTTCCGTATTGGTCCGAGCCGCGCCCGTTCTCACCGCCCCTGGCGCGGTGGATCCGCGCATAGCGGTAATCGATGAGCGTGTTGATGTTGCGGTTGGCCACCGCGTAGATGCTGCCGCCGTGGCCGCCATCGCCGCCGTCCGGTCCGCCCCTAGGCACGAATTTCTCGCGCCTGAAATGGGCGACGCCATCCCCGCCCTTGCCGGCGTGGACCTCGATCCTGGCTTCGTCGATGAATTTCATGGTTGGACTGGCGCAACAAATAAAAAAGCCCTACCGCGTGGATAGGGCTTTTCTAGGAGCCTGCCGGTGTTCAGGCCGGCACCACGCTTACCGTTTTCTTGCTCATTGGGCCTTTGACCCCGAACAATACTTTGCCAGAAACCTTGGCGTACAGGGTGTGGTCCTTGCCCATGCCGACGTTCTCGCCCGCATGCACCTGGGTGCCGCGCTGGCGCACGATGATGCTGCCGGCGGAGATCAACTGGTCGCCGTAGCGCTTCACGCCCAGGCGCTTGGACTGCGAATCGCGGCCGTTTCTGGAGCTGCCGCCTGCTTTCTTATGTGCCATATCTTGCCTTTCTCATTAACCCGCTGACGTTATCCTGTGATTCCGGTTATTTCGATTTCGGTGAAATTCTGGCGATGCCCTTGGTGCTTCTGGTAATGCTTGCGCCGGCGCAGTTTGAAAATGCGCACCTTGTCATGGCGCCCCTGGGCAAGGACTTTCGCCTGCACTGAAGCCCCGGTGACGAGCGGCCTGCCCATCTTGAGGTTGTCGCCGTCGGCGACCAGCAACACCTGATCGAGCACGATTTCAGCCCCGATGTCTGCCGGCAACTGTTCTATTTTCAATTTTTCGCCGGCAGCGACACGGTACTGCTTGCCGCCGGTTTTTATGACCGCGTACATGTTGAGACTCCAAAAAGACGAAACAGCAGTAAAACAGCAGTAAAACTAAGGAACCCGAGATGATACAGCAATTTAGCTTTGGCCGTCAAAAGCTTTATGCTATGATTTCGAGCCCGCCAAATCCGTTTTCCAGCCCTGGTTTCCTGCCCTTGTTCCCGTGCCCATAGAACCCATCCATTCCCTCATCGACGCCGACATGCGCGCGGTGGATGCCATGATCCGGCGGCGGCTCGAGTCCGACGTGGTGCTGATCCGCCAGGTGGCCGAGTACATCATCGCCAGCGGCGGCAAGCGCCTGCGCCCGGCGATGCTGCTCTTAGCCGCCGGCGCGACCCGCTATGCCGGCAGCCACCACCATGAGCTTGCGGCCGTGATCGAGTTCATCCACACCGCGACGCTGCTGCACGACGACGTGGTCGACGAATCCGGGCTGCGCCGCGGGCGCAAGACGGCCAACGCCGCATTCGGTAACGCCGCCAGCGTGCTGGTGGGCGATTTCCTGTATTCGCGCGCGTTCCAGATGATGCTCGCGGTGGACGACATGCGCGTCATGGCGGTGCTGGCCGACGCCACCAACACCATCGCCGAGGGGGAAGTGCTGCAACTGCTGAATGTGCACAACGCCGATACCGATGAGGCGCGCTATCTCGATGTGGTGCGGCGCAAGACGGCCAAACTGTTCGAGGCCGCCACCCGCCTTGGCGCAATACTCGGCCAAGCCGCGGCGGAGACCGAAGAGGGTCTGGCGCAGTATGGCATGCACGTGGGCACCGCCTTCCAGTTGATCGACGACGTGCTCGACTATTCCGGCGACCTGCACGAGACCGGCAAGAACCTGGGCGACGATCTCAATGAAGGCAAGCCGACGCTGCCTCTGATCTACGCCATGCGCAAGGGTTCGCCCGTGCAGGCGCAAACGGTGCGGCATGCGATCGAGCAGGGCGGGCGGGACGACTTCGGAGCGGTGCTCGAAGCTATCACCAATACCGGGGCGCTGGAGTATGCGCGCGAGCAGGCCAGGCGCGAGGCCGCGGCGGCCTGCGCCGCCATCGAGCGCCTGTCGAATTCAAAATACCGCGACAGTTTGCTACAATTGGCAGACTTCGCGATCAATCGCAACCACTGACCGCGTTCGTTTTTGGGGGTTCGCCCCCGTCTGTAACACCTCGGGGTGTAGCTCAGCCTGGTAGAGTACTGCGTTCGGGACGCAGGAGTCGGAGGTTCAAATCCTCTCACCCCGACCACTTTCTTGCTGCGGATGACAGCGGATCGAGCCGCCGCGCGGCGCATACGCCCGAGCCAGCTTCAGCGCGAGGACGTGCTCGAATATGGGCGGCTGTCCGTGGTCTATGTGCACGGCTACCGGCTCGAGAGCGTTGAGGCCGCGGCGGCGCAGTAGGGCACGTCGAGAACAGGCTACGCCGGTGCGCCGGGTTAACTGGGACCAAACTTGAGCAAATTTCTGTTGCTTATTCTCGCCATCGTGGCCGTGTGGTGGCTGGCCAAGGGATTCCGCCGCAAGGACGCGGCCAAGGATGCGCCTGAGGCGGCGCCCGAACAGATGGTCAACTGCAGCCATTGCGGCCTGTATCTTCCGCAAAGCGAGGCCATCGCCGAAGGGGACAAGTTCTTCTGCTGCGCCGAGCACCGCCGCCGGGCGGGTTAGCGTCGATCGAGAATGGCTACCTGGCAGTTCGCCCCCGACACGCAGCCGGACTCGTTCTGGGTTTCGCTGCGTTATTTCAACATCTATCGCCTGCTGCTGGCGGGGGTGTTCCTCGCCGCGGTGCTGATCTTCGGCGACAGCCTCAATTTCGGCAGTCACAACCTCGTACTGTTCGAGTACGTCGCCGGCGCCTACCTGTTGCTGGCGGTCGCGTACCAGGTGCTGCTGGAAAAAATGCGCAGCTATTTCAATTTCCAGCTGAGCCTGCACGTCATCACCGACATCGTCGCATCGGTGCTGCTGATGAACGCCAGCGACGGCTTCAGGAGCGGCCTGGGCGTGATGCTGCTGATCTCGCTCGCGGCGGCGGCTCTGGTGAGTCGCGGTGCGCTGATGCTGTTCTATGCCGCGCTCGCTTCCATCGCCATCTTGCTGGAGCAGACCTACTGGATCCTGGTCTTCGATCACAGCACGGCCAATTACGTGCAGCCGGGACTGCTCTCCATCGGTTATTTCGCCACGGCGCTGATCACCAACCAGCTGGCGCAACGCGTCATCCGCCAGGAACGGGTAATGCGGCAGCGCTCGGTCGACCTGAGCAATCAGCTGCGCATCAACCAACTGGTGATCCAGGACATGCAGGATGCCGTACTGGTGGTCGACGGCAACGGCCTCGTGCGCCAGCACAATCCGCAGGTGTCCGTGTTGCTCGGATGGCAGGCGCCGGAGCTCGACCAGATCGAGAAGTATTCGCCCGAGATCGCCCGCATGCTGGCGCGCTGGCGCAGCCAGCGGGACAATCCGACGCAGACCCTGCTGCTGCCGGGCAGCGGCAAGCTGGTGCGCGCGCGCTTCGTCGAGGCCGGCACCGACGGCGGCAGCATTTCCCTGGTGTTCCTCGAGGACCTGTCGCGGTTGCAGGAGCAGGCGCAACAGCTGAAACTGGCTGCGCTGGGGCGGCTCACCGCCAATATCGCACACGAGATCCGCAATCCGCTCTCGGCGATCAGCCATGCGAGCGAACTGTTGCTGGAGGAGCAGCGCGGGCCGTCGCAGGAGCGCTTGCTGCACATCATTCAGGACAACTCCAAACGCATTGATCGCATGGTGCGCGACGTGCTCGAGCTGACGCGGCGCGACCGGGTGCATCCCGAGACCATCCGGCTCGCGGTTTTTCTGCCGCCCTTTATCGATGAGTTCGCGCAAAACGAGAAAATTCCGGTGTCAAGCTTCGCGCTGGAATTGCACGACGCGAGCGAGATCGTGTTCGACCGGGTGCACCTGCAGCAGGTGCTGTGGAACCTCCTGCGCAACGCCTGGCGCCACTCGCGCCAGCGCGAAGCGAGCGTGCGCGTGGCGGTTCGGCGCCAGGCGAATCGGGTAGAATTGCACGTAATCGACGACGGCGGGGGGGTGCCCACGCACCTGCGGCAGCAATTGTTCGAACCCTTCTTCACGACCTATAGCGGCGGCACCGGCCTCGGCCTGTATATTGCGCGCGAAATGTGCGCCGCCAACGGCGCCATCCTGGAGCACGTCGAGCCGCCGGCTGAAGGCAGCGGGGCGGACTTTCGCATGCTGTGTGGCGGCAGGCCGGCATGAAGCGCGCCGAACGCAGAGGCGAGCCGGCTACCGCCACGGTTCTGGTGGTCGATGACGAGGCCGATATCCGCGAGTTGCTCGAACTGACCTTGTTGCGCATGGGGCTGGCGGTGGAGTCTGCAGCGAGCGTGGGCGAGGCGCACGCGCTGCTTCGGGCAAAGCAGTTCGACCTGTGCCTCACCGACATGCGTCTGCCCGACGGCGAGGGGCTGGATCTGGTGCGCTACATCGGCGAGCATTGCAGCGAGCTTCCGGTGGCGGTGATTACCGCCTACGGCAGTGCCGAGAACGCAGTGGCGGCGCTCAAGGCCGGCGCGTTCGACTATCTGTCCAAGCCGGTGTCGCTGGAGGATTTGCGCACCCTGGTCAAGTCGGCGCTCAAGCTGCCGCGGCGCGTCTCCGCGGCAAAGCCCGCACATCATCAGTTGCTGGGCGAATCACCCGCGATGCAGCAGGCGCGCGCGATGATATACAAGCTCGCTCGCAGCCAGGCGCCGGTCTACATCAGCGGCGAATCCGGCAGCGGCAAGGAATTGGCGGCACGCCTGATCCATGAGCAGGGGGCGCGTAATGACCAGCAGTTTGTGCCGGTGAACTGCGGCGCGATTCCGGAAAATCTGATGGAGAGCGAGTTCTTCGGCTACAAGAAAGGGGCATTCACCGGGGCGGAAGCCGACCGCGACGGTTTTTTCAAGGTGGCGCACGGCGGCACGCTGTTTCTGGATGAGGTTGCCGACCTGCCGCTCCCCATGCAAGTGAAGCTGTTGCGCGCGATCCAGGAGAAGCGGGTGCGCAAGGTGGGCGCAACCGGCGAAGACCCGGTGGACGTGCGCATGATCTGCGCCACTCACCAGAACCTCAGCGCCCTGGTCGAGGCGGGGAAGTTCCGCCAGGACCTGTATTTTCGCCTCAACGTGATCGAATTGAAAATGCCGTCCTTGAAAGAGTGCCGCGAAGATATTGCCGCGCTGGCCGAGTCGATGCTCGCGCGCATGGGCGGACCGGACGGCGATGCGCCGCGCCTGTCGAAGGCGGCGCAGGCGGAACTTGAACGGTACGATTTTCCCGGCAATGTGCGCGAGCTCGAGAATATTCTGGAGCGCGCCGTGGCCCTGTGCGGCGGCGAGGAAATTCAGCCGGACGATTTGCGGCTCACGCCGGCGCGCCAGGCAGACGAGGCGCCTGCCGGCGGCAAATGGCCGTTGCCGGACTATCTGGACCGGCTCGAACGCGAGGCCATACTCGAAGCGCTGGGCAAGACACGCTTCAACCGCACTGCGGCGGCCAGGCTCCTCGGCATAACTTTTCGCGCCCTGCGCTACCGCATGGCGCGGCTGGGGATCAACGAACCGCACTCATGATGGTCGATGCCGCCGGGCGCGTGGACGCCGCGCGCTATCTTGCCTCCCCCAACTGCGACGAACGGCCGCCGGGTGAGGCGGTCACGCTGCTCGTGATCCACAATATCAGCCTGCCCCCGGGCGAATTTGGCGGCGACGGCGTCGTGCGCCTGTTCACCAACGAACTCGATCACGCAGCGCATCCTTACTACCGGACCCTCGCCGGCGTGCGGGTGTCGGCGCATTTCCTTATCCGCCGTTCGGGCGAGCTGCTGCAGTTCGTGCCCTGCGCGAAGCGCGCCTGGCACGCCGGAGAGTCCGCCTGGTGCGGGCGCAGCCGCTGCAACGACTTTTCCATCGGCATAGAGCTGGAGGGCGTGGACGACGTGCCCTACGCCGAGCCGCAGTACCGCATGCTGGCACAACTCACGCGCGCGCTGCAGTCGGCCTACCCGATCGCCGATATCGCCGGCCACTGCGACATCGCCCCCGCGCGCAAGACCGATCCCGGGCCTAGTTTCGATTGGCCGCGCTTTCGCAGCTTGATCGCTTAGGCAAATCACGCAAAGGCGCAAAGAGATTTTCTTGCGCCCCGATCGAGCGGCGCCAGACCCGGCTTCGCG
>Ga0209880_1000527_pt1 | contig 10340 bp, 6 predicted proteins | sample PersoiDNA2013191_FD_185803 | JGI IMG/M metagenome (GOLD analysis project Ga0209880, IMG submission 185803) | Permafrost soil microbial communities from the Arctic, to analyse light accelerated degradation of dissolved organic matter (DOM) -... | ecosystem: Environmental > Terrestrial > Soil >... | reverse complement strand
CTCACGCCGTGGCACCCGTCTCCGCTATGCCGTGGATCGTCCTGTGCGAGACGGAGCGATCCCGCTGGGGCGGCGACCTGCGCCGTCGCCACGTGTTCGCCGTCCTGGCCGAGCGGACCGCTGCGACGAGCGTCCAGGGCTGGACCCGGAATGCGCTCGCCGGAGGCCTGCGGCGGACGGTGGGCTTCCCGTATCCGCTGCGGCCGCCATGGCGGCCGCGACCCCTCGTCGCCTCGTCGGAGTTCCTGACCCCGGGCGGGGTGGGGCTCCTCCGGCGGCACGCGACCGGCGCAGCGCTTGACGTCCACGATCACCCGGTCATCCAGGCCGAGGCGCTTGGCCATCCGCACGCCCCGCAGGCCGCCGCGGCCCTGGCCGACCGTGTCGCCCGCAACCTCGAGGCCTTCCGGGTGCTCGTCGTCCCGTCCGCATCGTTCGCCGACCTCGCCCGCATCGATCCGGCCCGTCGGCTGGTCGCGCCGAACGGGACCGACACGAAGCGCGTGACGCCGCGCCCCTTCCCGGAACGGCCGGCGGTCGGCTTCGTCTCCGGTGCGGCGCCGGGGCGCGGCATCGAGCTGCTCGTGGAGGCGGCCCGCGGTCTGCGCGCGGAGCTCCCCGACCTTCGGCTGTTCCTGTGGCTCGCCGCGGGCAGCCCGGAGGGCGAGGCGTACGTGGCCGAGCTTCGGGCCGCCTGCGGCGACGCGGCCTGGATCGAGATCGGCGCCGCGCCGTACGAGCGCCTCGCGGACGAGCTGGGCCGCGCCACGGTCCTGGTCGTCCCGCACCCCGCGAACCCATACTTCGACGTCGCGGTACCGGTGAAGCTCCTGGATTCCATGGCGTCGGGCCGTCCGGTCGTGATCACGCCACGCACGGAGACCCGCCGGATCGTGGAGGCGTGCGACGCGGGCCTGGTCGCAGGGGGCGACTCGGCCGACGAGCTCGCGGAGGCAATCCGGATGCTGCTCCTCGACGGCGCCCTGGCGGCGAGGCTGGGTGCGAACGGACGGGTGGCCGCGGAGCGCACGTACGACTGGCGGGTCATCGCGAGCTCCGTGGCCGAGGGCGTCCTCGAGCGGGTCCCGGGCGGTGTGGGCGGGGCCGCATGAGCCGCGTCGTCATGTTCGTCCTCAACGACTGCCGCACCGACGCGCGTGTGCTCCGCGAGGCGGCGACGCTCGCCGCGGCCGGGCACGCGGTGACGGTCGTCGCGCGCACCACGGACCCGTACGCCACGCGTGGCGACGAGGAGTCCCGCGACGGGTTCAGGATCGTCCGGGTCCCCGTTGCCGCTGGCATCCTCCGCTGGCTCCTCCTGGGCCGCCGGCCGCGAACGGCCCTCCACGAGGCTGTCGCCGCGTTCGGTGCCGCCCTCCGGCAGCCGCCGCGCGGGTGGGTTGCCGCGGCGGGCGCCGTCCTCGTCGCCATCCCGCTGGCAGTCCCGGCGGCGCTGGCGGCCACCGCGTTCCTGGTCCTGCAGCGCCTCACGCGGACCCTCCGGCCCCTCCGCACGGCCTGGAGCGGGCTCGAGTGGCGGCTCCAGTGGCGGTTCGGCGTGATGCCGTGGACGGCCGAAGCGCTGGCGGCCGCGCCGCCCGGCGATGTCTTCCACGCGCACGACCTGCGCGCCCTCCCCGCAGCGGTCGCCGCACGGGCGCGCGACCGCGGTGTCGTTGTCTACGACAGCCACGAGATCTTCGTGGAGGCCGGCGCCAATGCCGAGCGGCCGGCGTGGGCGAAACGCGGCCTGCGCCGGCGCGAGCGCTCGCTCGCCCAGGGGGCCGCCGCGCTCGTCACGGTCAACGACCAGCTCGCCGCGAACCTCGGCCGCGTGCTGGGCATCGGCCGCGTCGTTGTGGTCCGCAACTGCCCGCCCCGCTGGACGCCCCCCGCGACCCGCCCGCAACTGCTCCGGGCGGCCACCGGGGTTGGGGCGGAAGAGCCGGTGGTCCTGTACCACGGTGCGCTCGCCCCGCACCGTGGAATCGAGCAGCTGGCGGCCGCCCTGCGCGAGCCCGATCTCGTCGGCGTGCATCTTGTCGTCCTGGGAATGGGGCCGATGCGTGGCACGGTCGCCGCGATGGCCTCCGATCCCACCTTCGGCGGGCGTCTCCATCTCGTGGACGCCGTCCCGCCGTTCGAGCTCCCGGCCTGGATCGCCGGGGCGGATGTCGGGGCGATGCCGATCCAACCCTCGACGCTCAACCATCGGCTCTCGACGCCGAACAAGCTGTTCGAGTGCCTCGGCGCGGGCGTGCCCGTCGTCGCAAGCGACTTCGCTGCGATGCGTGGGATCGTCATGGGCGACCCGGATGGTCCCCTCGGCGCGGTCTGCGACCCGGCCGATCCACGGGCGATCGCCGCCGCGATCCGCGGCGTGCTCGCGCTGGCCCCCGCCGCCCGGGCGGACCTGCGAGCCCGCTGCCTCCGCGCGGCGCACGCCCGATATGCGTGGGAGCAGGACACCGCCGTCCTCCTTGCGCTGTACGCGTCGCTCGAACACCCCGGCGCGCAGGTCGCCGCCGGATGAGCGGCCCGCGCCGCGCGCAGCGCCTCGCGATCGTTGTCCCCACGACGGGCGAGCACGACTCGCGGACGCGTCGGATCGCCGCGACTGTGGCCGCGCGAGGACACGCGGTGACGGTGCTGTCCCGGGCCGGCGCGGGCCTGCCGGCCGTCGAGGAGCTCGACGGGTACCGAATCCTTCGCGTCGGCCGCGCCGCCGAGCGGAGGCTCCCGGGACCCGTCCGGATCCTCGACCGGGCTCTGGCGACGCGCGGTCACGCCCGGGCCGCGCGGGCCGTCGACCCCGGCGCCGACCTGTACCACGCCATGGCGTACATGGGCCTTCCCGTGGCCCTCGACCTGGCGGGGCGGGCCGGAGCGCCGGCGATCTACGACGCGCGGGACCTGTACGCGGACGCGCGGTCGATGGCCCGGTTGCCCGGCCTGGCGCGGCGGGTCGCGCTGGCCCGCGAGCGCGCCTGGGTGCGACGGGCGGCCGCGCTCGTCACCGTCAACTCGGCGCTCGCCGACGTCCTCGCGAGTCGCCTCGGCGTCGCGCGGCCGGCCGTCGTGATGAACTGCCCGCCGCGCTGGACGCCGCCCGAACCGCCGGAGCGGCGCTTCCACGCCCGGCTCTCGCTGCCCCCGGGTGCTCGCATCGTCCTCTATCACGGCGGCCTCGTGGCCGATCGTGGGATCGAGGTCCTGCTTGCCGCGGCCCCGGCCTTGCCGCATGACGCGGTGGTCGTGTTGATGGGGTTCGGACCGCTGCGCGATTCGTTCGCCAGGCGGGCGGCGGAGCCTGGCCTGGCGGGCCGCGTCCACGTCCTGCCTGCCGTCGCGCCGCGCGACGTGCTCGCCTGGGTGGCCTCCGCGGACGTCGCGGTAATGGTGAACCAGCCGGCCACGCTGAACGAGCGGCTCTCGACGCCCAACAAGCTCTTCGAGGCCCTCGCAGCCGGCGTCCCCGTGGTCTCGAGCGACTTCGCGGAACGGCGGCGGATCGTGGTCGATGACCCGGACGGCCCGCTGGGTCGCGTGTGCGACCCGACCGATCCCGCCGCGGTCGCGGCCGCGGTCCGCGACCTGCTTGCCCTCGACGAACCGGGACGGGCGGGCCTGCGTGCCCGGATCCTCTGTGCCGCCCATGAGCGGTACGCGTGGGAGGCGCAGCTCGAGGTGCTGCTGGCACTGTACGGGCGTGTCACCGGCGCGGCCTGGTGAGTCCGGACGCCCGGGCCCGATGCTAGAGTCCCACCGTGTGTGACCGCGGACCCGGATGACGGCTCGGCTCGAAGTGCTCGTCGTCTCCAGCTGGTATCCGGCCGTAGATGCCCCGTCGGCCGGGCGATTCGTCGCCGACCAGGTGGGCGCCCTCGAGGAGTCGGGCTGCGTGTCGCCCTGGGTCGCCTCGTTCGATCCAGCGCAGCGCCTGGGGAGCGTGCGCCTGCGGCGGCGCGAGGCGGATGCACTCAGGCGGATCGCCGACGCCGGCGCGGCCGCCTTCGACCCGTTCACGTCGGGGACCGCCGGGATCCCCGCCGTGCCGACCGCCCGGCTCGCGGTGGCCGGCGCGATGCGCGGGAGCCCGCCCGCCGAACCCGTCGCGGAGCGCACCGCCGCGCTGCGACGCTCGCTCGGCGATCGACCCGCCCCCCCATGGCGCATCGTCCATGCCCACACCGGCGTGCCCGACGGGGCGGCCGCCGCGGTGCTGGCGGGCCGCCTGGGACTCCCCCTCGTCATCACGGAGCACGCCAGCTACGTGGAGCGCCTCCTCGCGGAGCCCATCACGCGGCGGGCCTATCTGGAAGCCGTCGCGGCCGCACGGCGGGTGATCGCCGTGAGTCTTGCCCTCGCGGAGGAGCTGCGGGCAGCCGTTCCCGGGGTCGGCGAGCGGCTCGTGGTGATCCCGAACGTGGTCGCCGTCGACGCGCTCGCAGGTCCGCCTCCCTCGGGCCGCCGGAGCGAGGAGCTCGTGTTCGTCGGCAGCCTGCGTCCGAGCAAGGGGATCGGCGTCCTGCTCGCGGCAGTCGCCCGCGCCCGCGCGGAACGCCCGGGGATCACGCTGCGGCTCGTGGGCGGCGCGCCCGACCCGGCCACCGCCGGACGCTGGCGGTCGGAGGCGGCCCGCATGGGGATCGCCGACGCCGTCGCATTCGAGGGCGAGGCGGACCGGGCTGGCGTCGCCGCGGCGCTGGCCCGCGCCAGCGTCTTCGTCCACCCGAGCCCGCGCGAGACGTTCGGCGTCGCGGCCGCGGAAGCGCTCGCGGCCGGGCTTCCGGTCGTGGCCTGCGACTCCGGGGGCGTGACCGAGATCCTGGGGCCCGAGCCGGATCGGCTCGGCGCGCTCGTGCCGGCCGGTGACGCGGCCGCACTCGCCTGGGCCATCGTTCGCACCCTCGACCGCCGCGATACCTACGACCCGGCGACGCTCCGGTCCAGCGTGGTCGAGCGGTTCGGCGCGTCCGTGGTCGCGGCCCGGATCGCCGCCCTGTACGACGAGGTCCTGGCGGAAGCCGGCGCGGGTTCCCCTCCCCGTTCTCCGGACGCGCCGAGCGGGGAGGCGGCGCGCGAGCAGCGCGGCGTGGGCAGGCCGCCGTTGTTCGTCGTGGGCCTCGACCCCGATCGAGCGGCGGCTGTCCTCGGCGGGCTGCCCCCCGACGGCCGGGCGCGGATCCACCTCGTGACCGCCGAGGGTGCCGCGGCCATGCCGGGCGGGCTCGCTTCGGTCCGCAGGATCGCGCTGGGCGACCGGTTCGACGCCCGGCGTCGCCTCGGCGACTCCCTCGGGGTCGGGCATGTCGTGCCGGCCCGCCTTGCGCGCGCCGGCCTCCCGCTCGCCCGCGAGCTGGCCTGGCGGCTGCCCTGGCGCGAGCGGCAGCTCGTCGCGCGTGCCACGGCGGGCGTGGAGTCCGCGCGGACCGACCTCCCGGCGGGCGCCGCGCTTGTCTGCCTCGACGGCCTGGACTATCTCGGGGCGCTGCCCGCGGTCGTCGCCGGCGGCCTCAACCCCGCGCCCGGCGGCGCGCGCTGGCTCGCCGATCACCTCGGCGGACCATGCGGCACGCCGGCGGAGGGGAACGCATGACGCGCCGCGCCGCGCCTCCCGCCCGTGCCGGCGCCCGGCCCGTCTGCATGATCACCCACTCCTACTACGAGGAGGACCCGCGCGTCCGCCGGGAGGCGGAGGCCGTCGCCGCGAGCGGCCGCCCCGTCGACGTCCTGGCGCTCCGGCGGCCGGGTGACCGACCCCGAGAGACGATCGACGGTGTCGAGGTGCGGCGTCTCGACGTCCAGCGCCACCAGGGCGCCTCGCTCGGCGCCTACCTGGCCGAGTACCTGGGCTTCTTCGCCCGGGCGACGCTCGCCGCCACTGCCGACCACCGCCGCCGACGCTACGCCCTGGTCCAGGTTCACACGCTCCCGGACTTTCTCGCCTACGCGGCGCTGCCCCTTCGTCTGGTCGGCGTGCCCATCCTCCTCGACCTCCACGAGGCTATGCCCGAGTTCTTCCGGGTGCGCTTCCCGCGGGCCGCGGGCCTGCTCGCGTCCCGGGCGCTCGAGCTCCAGGAGTCGGCGTCGCTCGCGATCGCCGATGCTGTCATCACCGTCAACGACGCCCTCGGCGAGCGCCTGGTCCGGCGCGGCGTGCCGCCGGCGAAGCTCACGATCGTGCGCAACAGTCCGGCGCTCGCCCGGTTCGACCCGGGGGCGCACCCGGCCCGGCCCTTCATGGCCGATGGGACGCTTCGGCTCGTCTACGCGGGTGCCCTGAGCCCCACGTATGAGCTCGACGTCGCGCTTCGCGCGCTCGTGGCCCTTCGCGTTCGCCGCCCCGGGCTCGCCGTGACGCTCGACCTCTACGGCCGCGATTTCGACGAGGTTCCGCTCCTCGAGCTCGCCCGCGACCTCGGCCTCGCGGACGCCGTTCGCTTCCGCGGGCGGATACCGGTCGAGGCGGTCCCCGCCGCGCTCGCTGCTGCCGACGTCGGGCTGGCGCCCACGCGTCGCAACCCGTTCACCGACTATTCGCTCTCGACGAAGATCCACGAGTACCTCGCGATGGCCAAGCCCGTGGTCGCGACGCGCCTGCCGATGGTCGAGCGGACCTTCGCGGGTGGAGAGGTCGCCACGTACACGGCCGGCGACCCGGACGACCTGGCGGGTGCCGTGCTTTCCCTCGTGGACGAGCCGGCGGCCCGGGAAGCACGGGTGGCTCGTGGCCTCGTCCGCGTTCGCGAGCTCGCCTGGGAGCGGGAGTCGGTCGCCTACCTGGCGCTCGTCGAGCGCCTCGCCGGACGCCGCGATTGGGCGCAACCGGCCGAGTGACGGGCTCCGAGCGCGCCCGGCGCGGCGGGCAGTTGCGTCCGGTGCGGTACGATGCCGCCGACCCCAAGCCGCGCGCGGCCGCGCGTCGCGCGCCAAACCTGTGAGCACCAACCACCCATGACATTCCGCGCCCGCCCCACCACGAAGCCGACCACGCGCCGCCGCAGCAGCCACGAGTCCGACGCCCGTCGGAACCTCTACTTCAACCTCGGCTTCGGCCTGATCGTGGCCGTCGCCGTCCTGCTCCTCGTTGGAGCCGGGGCGGCCACCTGGATCGGCGAGCACCTGGCACCGGTCGCGAAGGTGAACGGCGCCTCGATCACCAAGGACCAGCTCCAGGAGCGGGTCAAGATCGAGACGTTCCGGCTCGACGACGCCGAGTCGCGCACCCGCGAGAGCGTGAAGGCGGGCCACATGTCGGCCGCGCAGGGCCAGCAGGTGATCGACTACATCTCCCAGCAGAAGCAGCAGGTCGCCAGCATCGCGCTGGAGGGCGAGATCGACACGGAGCTCCTCCTGCAGCAGGCCGTCAAGCGCAACGCAACGGCCGGCGATGCCGCGGTCCAGGCCCAGATCACGAAGGACGCCACCACCACCGAGAGCCGCCACGTCTTCCAGATCGCGATCGTCCCCGAGGTGAGCGCGGGTGCGTCGGCGGCAACGGACGCGCAGGTGACGGTGGCCCAGACGAAGGCCGACGGCCTGTTGGCCGACCTTAAAGGCGGCAAGGCGTGGGAGGACGTCGTCAAGGCGTCGGGTGACGCCTCCGCCACTGCCAGCAACGGCGACCTGCTCTTCATCAACAAGGGGAGCACCTCGCCCGACACGGCCTTCGTGAACGCGATCTTCGCGCTGGCCGCGCCCGGCTACACGGACGTCATCAAGGGCAGCGACGGGACGTTCCGGATCGGCCGCCTCACCGAGATCGCCCCCGAGCAGGTCGACCCGGGCTACACGAAGCGGATCACCGATGCCGGCATCAACATGGACGCCTACAAGCGGGTGGACAGCGCCCTCGTGGTCCGCGACCTGATCCAGGCCCAGGTGCTGACCGAGGTCGTGGACTCCGCCTCGCAGCAGCGCGAAGTGTCGGTCATGGTGCTGGAGAACAACACCGGCCAGGCCGTCACTCCCGGCTCCGTCCTCGTCAAGCACATCCTCTATTCGCCGAACCACGATCCGTCCAAGGCGAGCAGCGTCAAGGCCGACGACCCGGCCTGGGCGACGGCGAAGCAGGAGGCGGTCGACGCCGTCGCGAAGCTGAAGGCGGGCACCGCCACCTTCGCGGCCCTCGCCGCGTCGGGCGACGACACCGGGTCGGCCGCCCAGAATGGGTTCCTGCCGTACTTCTCCAAGGCCGACACGTCCACGTCGCTCGACCCGGCGTTCGCGGCCGCCATCTACGCCCCCGGCCTCACGCCCGGCCAGCTGCTGGAGCCGGTCCAGTCTGCCTTCGGGTGGCACGTGATCGAGTTCGTCTCCGCGGACGTTCCCGTGGTGCGGGCCGGCCAGCTCGCCACGGCGGCGGCGAAGCCGGGCGCCGACTTCGCGAAGCTCGTGGAGGAGAACTCCATCGACCCGTCCGCCACGAAGGGCGGTTCGCTGGGCTGGATCGCGAAGTACCAGCTGGCCGCCGAACAGGAAGCCACGATCAGCAGCCTCCAGGCCGGCGAGATCAGCCTGCCGGTGGTCGCGAGCGACGGCATCCGCCTCTTCAAGGTCACGAACGTGCAGGACCGCAAGCCGGACGCGGCCCAGGCCGAGAAGCTGAAGACTGACGCCTTCAACAACTGGTACCAGGGCGTGAAGGCGGACCCGAAGCAGACCACGATCGAGCGGCTGGTCACCACCTCCGCATCCCCCGGAGCCTGACGGCTCGGCGATGCTGGACGCGCTCCTCGCCGAGGCGCGCCTCCGCTGGGGGCTGGACCCGGCGGACGGGATGGCGGTGATCCCGGCGGAGCGGCTGGTCGGTCTCCCGCTGGAGCCGACGCGTCCGGTCGTGATCGTGCCGCTGGCCGCCCTCCGTGTCCCGCACCTGCCCGCACCGCCCGCACCGCTCCCCGGCCGGCACGGCCATGGCGGGGATGACCCGATCGCGGTCCTCCGGCGGCTCTACCCGGCGGACCATCTCGTCGGGCGCTTCGGGACGCCGGACGAAACGACGGTCGGGGAGCTGTCCGCGACGGACCTGGCCGGCCCGCTCTACCTGGGGCCGGTGGCGCCGGAGGCAGCATTCGCCTCGCCCTGGGGGATGCCCTGGATCTCCAACCGGCTCCGCGCCCCGGACGGCTGTCCGTGGGACCGCGAGCAGACCCACGAATCGCTCCGCAACCACCTCCTGGAGGAGGCGTACGAGGTTTACGACGCGCTGGCGGACGGGGCCACGCCGGCGCTCGCCGGAGAGCTGGGCGACCTCTGGCTCCAGGTCGTGCTCCACGCCCAGCTCGCCGCGGAAGCGGGCATCTTCGACATCACCGACGTCCAGGCCGCGATCGCCAGCAAGATCGTCCGGCGCCATCCCCACGTCTTCGGGGACGCGGAGGCCCGGACCGCGACGGACGTGAACCGGCAGTGGGAGCGGATCAAGCAGGCGGAGCGGGCCGCCGAGGCGTCGGTCGGGGAAGGGGTGACGGCGCCGAAGAGCGCGCTCGAGGGGATCAGCCGGTCCCTCCCCGCGCTCGCCGCCAGCCAGGAGATGCAGGAGCGAGCCGCCCACCTGGGCTACGACTGGCCCAGCGTCGACGGGGTCCTGGCCAAGGTGGACGAGGAGCTCGCGGAGCTCGCCGAGGCGGCCTCGGCGGCGGCGCGCACGGAAGAGGTGGGGGACCTCCTGATGGTGCTCGTGAACCTGGCACGGCATCATGGCGTCGACGCGGAGGCGGCGCTCCGAGGCGCGAACGGCAAGTTCCGGCGGCGCTTCGGGATCGTGGAACGCCTGGCGGCGGCGCGAAGCGTGGCGCTCAGGGACCTCTCGTTCGCGCAGCTCGACGAGCTGTGGGACCAGGCGAAGGCGGAGCTGGCCGCCGGCGACGGGCCAGGCGCGCAGGCCGGCGGCGGGGCCGATGCGCTGACAACAGGGCCGGCGACCGCCGGCGAGGAGGCTGGATCATGACGATCGGGAACCGCGCGCCAGGCGTGCGCCCTTCCGGGCGGCGGCCCGACGAGATGCGCGCGGTCAGCTTCACGCTCGGGCTCCAGAAGTGGGCGGAGGGATCCTGCCGGATCCGCGTCGGGGACACGGAGGTGCTCTGCGCGGCCACGATCGAGGATCGCGTCCCGCCCCATCTCCGCGGCAAGGGCACCGGCTGGGTCACGGCGGAGTACGCGATGCTGCCCCGCGCGACCGCCGAGCGGACCCAGCGCGAGTCGACGGCCGGGCGCGTGGGCGGACGCACGCACGAGATCCAGCGCCTGATCGGGCGGTCGTTGCGCGGGGTCGTGGACCTGTCGCGGCTCGGCGAGCGGACGATCACGGTGGACTGCGACGTTCTCCAGGC
>Ga0209880_1000526_pt1 | contig 10348 bp, 6 predicted proteins | sample PersoiDNA2013191_FD_185803 | JGI IMG/M metagenome (GOLD analysis project Ga0209880, IMG submission 185803) | Permafrost soil microbial communities from the Arctic, to analyse light accelerated degradation of dissolved organic matter (DOM) -... | ecosystem: Environmental > Terrestrial > Soil >... | reverse complement strand
CGGGCACAAACCACGGCAGGAGAAATTACTATGGTGTTCCGGGACAGGGAACTCTCCGACGGCATAGGTTTTTTGTATGCCTCGATGGCGGAAGGGCTTGCCGTCGAGCAGTTCCTGGACCGTGTCCGTTCGATCCGCGACGCTCTCGACAGACCTAGTGTCCTGTCGATTATCCTGGATGGAGAGAATGCATGGGAATTCTACCCAGAGGGAGGGGCGCCGTTTCTCAGAGCACTGTATGCTGCACTTGCTGATGAGCGGGGGGTGTGTCTGAGCACGGTAGGAGAAGCTGTCGAACACTGCCCCGCGACGCCCATGCCAGACTTTCGTCCCGGATCGTGGATTGACGGTGATTTCCGTGTCTGGATAGGCGAGGATGAAGATAACAGGGCGTGGCAGTACCTTCAGGCGACCCGGGAGGACTGGGCGCGGTTTGACCCGGCTGAACAGGAACGCTCGCGCATGTCCTTGCTTGCAACCGAAGGATCAGACTGGAACTGGTGGTATGGGCGCGATCGCACCTCCCAGACGGCTGTGCAGTTCGACGACCTGTATCGGCGCCACCTCGCCAACGTTTACACGCAGGCAGGGAAGCAGATCCCGGATCGCCTCCTCGTTCCAATACTTGATGGCGGTCCAACGATGGTCCCCATCCTGCCCGTCGGCCTCGTGAGCCCTCGCATCGATGGCGGCCCCCCTGGAGACTTCGACTGGGCGTCTGCGCACCGTATCAGGCCTGACAGCGGCGGGGGAGCAATGAGCTCGGGGACCCCGGTCGTCACGTCGATGCGAGTCGGCTACAGCCTCTCAGACATGTATCTTCTGATGCAGTTTGCGGCTCAGGCGGACAGAGCAAGGGACCTGCGAGTGGAGGTACGGTTCACGTCGCCTGGAGGTAATACCCGTCTGATCATCCGTCGTGACTACGGCAAGGCCAAAGCATCGATAGACCCTTCGGGACCAATGACGTGGGCCCTGGGGGAGACTCTTCAGATCCGCCTGCCCTTTGAGACTCTACGGGCGCAACGCGGGGACACCATCACATTTGCCATCGTGGTACTGGGAGAAGGGCGCCTGATGTCAGCCGTCCCCGCCCATGGTGTTATGTCCATCGAACTTCCTGCTGCCGACTACGAACTGCAACACCGGGAGGTGTGATATGAAAAGACTGTGTCTTTGCATCCACAACCATCAGCCGGTGGGGAATTTCGATTACGTCTTCCGCGAGGCCATCGATCGATCGTACGTACCGTTCCTTGAAACACTCTCCCGGTACCCCCACATCAAGGTCTCCCTCCACACATCAGGACCTCTTCTGGAGTTCATCGAACGAGATTCCACGTCGACGTACCTGGACCTCGTGCGTAGTCTGGTGGCTTCGGGCCAACTCGAGCTCGTCGGGGGTGGCTACTTCGAGCCAATTCTGCAGCTGCTTCCCGAGCGTGATCGCATCCAGCAGATCCAGTTGATGAGTGACGAGCTGCTCAGGCTATTTGGACGTCGCCCCACGGGTCTCTGGCTGGCGGAGCGGGTCTGGGAGCCCGACCTCGCAAGCAGCCTGGCACGAGCCGGCGTCCAGTGGACTCTCGTGGACGACAATGGATTCGAGAAGAGTGGTCTGCGGGGGCCGGACCTGACCCACGCCTATGTCACCGAGGACCAGGGCCAGACACTGACTGTCTTTCCCATCCTCAAAGAGTTGCGCTACAGGATCCCCTGGTCAGAACCAGAAGAGACGCTGGGCTACATCCGCGAGTTCGGGGAGGATGCGGAGGTGTTCGTCTACGGCGATGATGGCGAGAAATTCGGCCTGTGGCCTGGAACGTACGATCACGTCTACGCTCAGGGGTGGCTGCAACGCTTCTTCCAAGCACTGACAGATGCAGAAGATGTGACCACCGTGACCGTCGCCGAAGCTGTGTCTTCTCTCAAGCCACGGGAGCGTGTCTACCTGCCCACTTGCTCATACGTTGAGATGGAAGAGTGGTCTCTGGCAGCGTCACGGCAGAAGGCATTCGCCGATTTGTGCCAGAAGACCAGCCCGGAAGAACGTTCTTTCCTTAGCGGCGGTACATTTCGTAACTTTCTGGCCCGATACGCCGAGGCCAATCGCATGCACAAGCGCATGCTGTTCGTAGGGTCTGAATTGGGAAATGCGGACAGTGAAGCCCGTATGCACTACCTGCGGAGTCAGTGCAACTGTGCGTACTGGCACGGCATCTTCGGAGGGTTGTATCTTCCCCACCTCCGTGACGCCATTTACACCGAGCTGCTCACGGCCGAACGGCTGATACCGGAGCGACGGTTGGGCGCGTGGCTGCAGGACACAGACGCTGACGGGCGACCTGAGGTCGTCATGGCAACCGAACACCAGGTGTTCTTCCTGCACGTCTGCGGCGGTCGTCTGGTCCTGTGGGACGACCTGCGACAAGCATGGTCGTGGAGCAACGTCATGACACGATACCACGAAGCCTTCCATGACCGGATGCTCGAAGTTGCGTCGCAGAGTGAGACGCATAGAGTAACCAACATCCACGAGATTCTGCACCTCAAGGATCCTGATGCACCTGGCGCACTTCAATTTGACGATTATATGCGCGTCAACTTCATCGATCGCTTTGGTCTGTCACTTGATGCTGCCACAGGCGGTGAACCTGTGATGAAAGAGTACTCTGCAGAACTCGGCCAGACCTGGGCACGGCTCGAGGCATCCGGGCTGATAGTCAAGACATTCGCGCCGAGCGAGGGTGGGCTCCGTGTTGATTTCGAGATCGGGGCACCACAGGACTGGTACGTATGCGAACTCAACCTGGCTCTGTGGTGGGAAGACAGAGAACGCTCGTTCGTGGCGGACTCCTTTACCATCGGGACCGAAGCTCATCGTCTCTCGGTACGGACCAGCTCCCCTGTTCATGTGGAACTGTCTCCGATAAGGACAGTCTCGAATTCGGAGAGTGGCATCGAAACCGTCTACCAGGGAATGACAGTGTCCATTGCGCTTGACCTGAGAACGTCGCGGCACCTGACCCTTGAGATTGGAGGCTGACATGAATGGTCGCTTTGTCCTGGTTCTGCATTCGCACCTGCCCTATGTCCTTGGCAAGGGACGCTGGCCTTTCGGCGAAGAGTGGTTGCATGAGATTGCCCTCGACACGTACCTCCCTCTCCTCGAGGAACTGGAAGGCCTGGACCATGACAACGTACCGGCGACCATTGCTGTCGGCATAACCCCCATCCTTATGGAACAGCTCAAGTCCCCCGCATTTGTCGACAGCTTCCGAGCGTGGGGCGACATAAAACGCAAGGCCCTGGAACAGGACGTCTCACGTCTTCCGGATACTCCAGAGGCTCACGACCTGAACATGTTCTACCGTGAAGAACTGGATCAGCGTCTTCGACAGTTCGACCTGTTGGGCGGCGATCTGCTGGGTGCCTTCGCAAGTCTGCAGGAACGCGGTCGCCTCGAAATTCTGACATCATGCGCCACACACGGATACATGCCGCTGTTTGGCAACGACGAATCCCGGCGGCTGCAGGTCCGCACTGGAATTGCGGTTTATCAACACTGGATGGGACGCAGGCCAAGCGGATTCTGGCTGCCGGAGTGCGGCTATATCCCAGGCGTCGAGCGTCTTCTGGCCGAGGAGGGCCTGCGCTACTTCATTGCGGATGCAGCCGCATTCGATGCCGGCACTGGACAGGAGCACACTGGCGTGCACATTCCCATTGCAACGAGCACTGAGGCTCCATGGACCCCATGGAACATCGGCGCAGACATCGCAGTCTTCCTGCGCAACCCCGCAACGAGCAAACAGGTCTGGGACCGTGACCTCGGCTATCCTGGAAACGGCGCCTATCGCGAGTTCCACAAGCGGTGCGAAGGCTCGGGGTGGCAGTACTGGCGCATTACCAGCAAACAAACTGATCTGGGAGCAAAGGAGCTCTACAGACCGGGCGAAGCGCGCAAGCGCGCTGCAGAACACGCCACGCATTTCGCTTCACTGGTCAGGGACCTCGCGGCGCAACGAGAGAGACTCACTGGCGACCCGGGTGTGATGGTAGCGGCCTACGATACTGAACTCTTTGGGCACTGGTGGTATGAGGGGTCTGGATGGATTGCCGCCGTGCTCCGCGACTTGGCCGCGAAGGAATCCATTTCGGTAGTCGCCCCGACAACAGTACTGGCCGAGCGCGATCTGCCCCTCGGGCGGCTGCGCGAATCCAGCTGGGGCGTAGGAGGCGACCACAGCACGTGGATGAACCCCGAGACCTCGTGGATCTGGGACAACATCCGCGACGACCAGCGCCATTTCATCGATCTTCTGCCTCAGCTCCACGGCCAGACGGGGGACATGCTGCTGCGGGAGATCCTTCTGGAGGAGAGCTCGGACTGGCCCTTCATGATCACCACTGGACAAGCCCGCACCTATGGCACAGCGAGGTTCCTCGAGCACCACCGCAAGGTACGTGCGCTGTTTGCAGCCGTTGAGGGCACGGGTCAGCTCCCGACGAGTCAGGCGGGATCGGATGATCCTGTGTTCGAGCATATACGTCTGAACGAGGTCTGGAAGGCGTAATGCCGGAACTGCGCAAAGTTGTCGTCGAGGAAAGTGCCCAGTTCCTGCGTAAGGTAGAGCTGTGAAAGTCTTCTTTGTGGCATCGGAAGCAATGCCCTATGCCAAGACAGGCGGTCTCGGAGACGTTACAGGCAGTCTTCCTGCAGCTCTGCACATGCTCGGGGCGGACACGTTCCTGATTCTGCCATTCTATCGCACCATCATGGCAAAAAACCTGCCGCTGGAGCAGGTTATGACCTGCACGTTGGCGATGGGTGGCAGGGTCCTGCCATACACGGTCCTCCGCCACCAACAGACCTACTTCATCGCTCAGAACGAGTTCTTCGAGCGTGACAGCCTGTACAACACGCGCGGAGGTGACTATCCAGACAATTGGATGCGGTTCGCCTTCTTTGCGCGCGCCGCACTCGAGACCATCGTCGCACTTGGCGGCGCTGACGTCATCCACGTGCATGACTGGCAAGCCGCACTGCTCCCCGTCTATCTGAGCGTCCTCTATCCGAAGCGCCGGGAGAAGACGCTGCTGACGATCCACAACATCGCCTATCAGGGACTCTTTCCCCCCGAGATCCTGCCTGACATCGGCCTGCCGAGTTCAGTCTTCACCGTCCACGGCCTCGAGTTCTACGGCAATGTGAACTACCTTAAGGGGGGCATCGTCTGGGCCGACGAAGTCAATACTGTTTCTCCGACATACGCCCGCGAAATCCAGACCGAGGAGTACAGTTTCGGGCTCCACGGCATTCTGGCTACGCGGCGTGAGCACCTGAGTGGCATCCTCAATGGTATCGACTGCTCCTATTGGGATCCTGCCGCAGATGGAGCACTGCCTCATATGTACAGTCCCTCATCGCTGGCTGGAAAAGCACAGGACAAGGAAAGTCTATTGCAGGAAACCGGACTCGCGGCAGAACCTGACCGTCCTTTGTTCGTCATGGTGTCTCGACTGGTTGCCCAGAAAGGAGTCGACCTCGTGCTCGGCGCCTTCGACCAGATGATGTCGCTTCCCATAAACCTGATGGTCCTTGGCACGGGCGACACTGAAATCGAGACGGCTCTCGCGGCAAAAGCTGTCGCCTATCCCGGACATTTCGTGTTCAGTCAGAAATTCGACGAGGGTCTGGCACACCGCATGTATGCCGGATCGGACTTCTTTCTCATGCCCTCGCGGTTCGAGCCGTGCGGCCTGTCACAGATGATTGCGCTTCGCTATGGAATCGTCCCAGTGGTACGAAGAACGGGTGGGCTGAAGGACACGGTCCAGGACGTCCATCCCAAGACGGGGATGGGGAACGGCATCAGCTTCGATGACGCGACACCGTCCGAGTTCCTTGACGCCGTGAGACGTGCCGTTAAGCTATATACCGACGGCGACGCGTTCCGACGTATCCAGGCAATTGGCATGGCCTGCGACTTCTCATGGCAAGCTAGCGCGCGCGAATATCTCGCATTGTACCATTCCATGGAGGCGTCCTCATGAAAGCAGTCATTCTGGCAGGAGGTTTTGGTACCCGGTTACGCCCATTGACGGTCAATCTTCCAAAACCGATGGTTCCATTCGCCAACCGTCCCATGATGCTGCACATCATACGACTGCTCAAGAAGCACGGGTTCGATGACCTTGTTGTCATCCTGTATCACCAGCCCGATGCCATACGCAGCTATTTCGGTGACGGCAGCGATTTCGGCGTAAAGATCGAGTATGTCATCAGTCAAGAGGACCTTGGAACCGCCGGAGCTGTTGGCCTTGCGCGAGCCAGCCTGCAGGAGACGTTCCTGGTCATTGCGGCCGACATCGTCACTGATATCGACCTCGCCAAGGCAGTTCAGTATCATAGCGAACACAAGGCAGCTGCGACAATTACTTTGTCGCGAGTGGAGAACCCTCTGGAGTATGGCATTGTCATCACCGACTCCGAAGGACATATCGTACGCTTCCTTGAGAAGCCATCATGGGGAGAGGTTTTCTCGGACACTGTGAACACGGGGATCTATGTCCTGGAGCCGTCCGTCTGGGATGACATTCCTGACGATAAGGAAGTCGACTTCTCGAAGAACCTTTTCCCCTCGCTGCTGGCGCACAATCAGCCGCTGTTCGGGTATATTGCTCCAGGTTACTGGCGCGATGTCGGCAACATCCGCGAGTACAAACACGCGCATGGAGACGTGTTGAAAGGAAAGGTCGACCTTGAGGCCCAGGGCGAACGCATCGGCGGCATCGGCAACGATGTCTGGGTCGGCGAAGGAAGCCAGATCTCGAGCTTCAAAGGGTTTGATGGTTCAGTCCTTATCGGCAAGGACACGACTATTGGCGAAGCACGTGTGCGCAGCTCCTTCATCGGCGACCATGCAGTTGTCCAGAGTGGAGCAAACATCGACAACTCAGTCCTGTGGGACGGCGTCGTCGTGGAGTCGGGAGCCCGTATCTTCAACTCTATCGTCTGCAAGAACGTCCACGTCGGCAAGGACGTCCTTCTCGAGGGCGACAACACGGTAGCTGACGATTGCATCATCGGTCAAGGATCTGTCCTCAAGTCCCAGGTCGAGATCTGGCCGGGAAAGACTGTCGAACCAGGTTCCACCATCACGAGCAACGTCGTTTGGGGCAAGGCCTGGTCAAGAGCTCTGTTTGGCTCTTATGGCATCGTCGGTGTCAACAATGTCGAAGTCACTCCGGAGATGTGTGCCAAGCTGGGCTGTGCCTATGGTACGTTCCTTGGCAAGGGTTCGGTCGTTTTTACTGCGCGTGACGACCACCAGTCTTCACGCATGCTCAAACGTTCGCTCATCGGAGGCCTCATGAGCACCGGCGTACGCGTCATGGACCTCCAGGCAGCTCCAGTGCCCCTGGCGCGGTTCACCGTAAAGTCCTTCGCGGGCAGCGGTGGCGTTCACGTCATGCGTTCACCATTCGACCGTCGACTCACAACGATACGATTCTATGACCGATCAGGGTTCGATCTTTCCACTACGCAGGAAGGAGCCATCGAGCGCCTGTTCTTCCGTGAAGAATTTGCGCGCGCCGACGTCGAAGAGGTGGGGACGATCGATATTCCACCTCGTGTGGTTGAGTCGTACCGTGACTACCTCCTGAGCACTCTGGACGTAGCCGCCATCCGGTCCTCTGGCATCCGGTTTGTCATCGACTACTCGTATGGCACTCCCGTCCAGTTCTTCCCTGCCATTGCAGGAGAGTTTGGCCTCGAGATCATCTCGCTGCACGCTTACACTGACGGGCAAAGGGCAGTGAGGACGGCGTCTGAGTTCCGGGACGCCAAGCGAAAGCTGTCTTCCATGGTCAAGTCGCTGGGAACATCGTTCGGCGTGATCCTGGACGCCTCTGGCGAGAAGATCTTTCTCGTGGACCGGAGCGGTGAGATCCTTTCTGATACCCGTGCCACGGCACTCATAATTGGCTCCAGACATCGGTCCGGGGCCCTGAACTCGGTTACCCTTCCCATTACGGCATCCATCGAGCTGGAACGGTACGTCAAGGATCAGGGTGTCGATGTGCACTGGTGCTCGACGCTACCACGCAACATCATCCACGAAGCGACAAATACCGACGCTGGCGCGGACATCCTGGGAGGCTTCATCTTCTCCCGCGCTGTCCCTTTCTATGACGGTATGCTCTCCATCGGTTTTCTCCTTGAGACGCTTGCCAAGACAGGAGAAGACCTCGTCGCGCTAAAACAGGAGACACCGGCCCGGGATCCCAGCCACCTCGAACTGCCGTGCCCGTGGGAGTCCAAGGGAACCATCATGCGCCGCATGAGCGAGCTCTATCGTGACACTGCGGAGTTCGTCGAAGGGGTCAAAGAACGCGAGGAAGACGGGTACACCCTCGTGCTGCCTGACAGGGACCGCCCGGTACTGCACATCTATTCCAGCTATACGACCGACGAACGCGAACGCGATCGACTGGCCGACGCAGAGAAGAAAATCCGTTCCTGGATGGAATAACCGAAACCTCATTGCCGGAAGAGGTCACGAAACTACACCATTCGGTCTAGCCTTTTCAGACTGAGACAGGGGGAAATAGTGGGCGAGCACACCGAGCAGCTTTCGATGATCAACGGCAACGGCCTGATCAATTTCGGATGGGCCAGGCAACCGCTGTTCGACGTGAACATGGCAACTGCTGCGTCGGTGCATCGACACATCTTCAGTGCATGGCGCCTCAAACGGTGGGAATACTTCTACGTCGTGACGCCGACAGTCTTCTTCGCAGCGCAGATTGCTCACCTGGGATACCTGGCCAACCTCACCGCATACCTGTATGATATTGAACGCAACGTCCTGCTGGAGCGCACATCGAACATCCCCTTCGGAACCGGCGTCGTCCTGGCCGACCATCCCCGCCAGGGGACGACCAGCGCCCACGCAGGGACCTCCAAGTACCTCCAGTTTGAGATGACCCCGGAAGGCAAACATATCACCATCGACTGGCCCCGATTCAACGGGCCACAGGATCTCCACGCCGACCTGCTTCTCGGCTGGCCCGAGGAACTCGAGTCCTTGAGTGTCGTCGACCCCCTGAGGAACGGACGCTTCGCCTATACGACCAAGGTAACCTGCATGCCTGCTACGGGGGCTATCCGCATTGGACAGGAGAGATGGGAGTGCAATCGTTCAGAAGCACTGGGCGAACTGGACTGGAGTCGGGGCTTCCTCGAGAGTGTCACAGTATGGAAGTGGGCGACAGCTTCAGGACGGACACGGCAGGGTCAAACGGTTGGCTTCAACCTGTGCAGTGGTTTTCACGACGGGGGTGACAACGAGAACGCCGTGGTGGTCGACGGGCATCTCACCAAGCTGGGCCTCGTCTCCTTCACGTATGATCAGGCTCACATCATGCAACCCTGGCACGTCAACAGTTCCGATGGGCGCGTCGATCTGTCGTTCGTCCCGATGGTGGACCGTCAGTCGTACACGGACGCCGGTCCTCTCCAAAGTCATATCCATCAGCTCGTGGGCCGGTACAGTGGTATCGTGACGCCAGAAGGTTCAGATCCGATAACAATCACCGACTTCGTGGGGGCGGCTGAGGACCACTACGCTCGCTGGTAGTCGATCCATAGCTGGGCACAACGACTCAGAGCAAACGCCCCGGGCATATAGTGTCCGGGGCGTTTGCTGTCGACCAGACGTCAGACGCCTACAATCCCGCTTTCGATGCCCTGACCAGCGTAGAGAGACCGATGCGAATGCTCTGCTCCTCAGCTATCTTGAACAAGCCCTCGGCACTCTCCGGCTTGATCGCGTCCTTCGTGACGCTACCGTCAACAGCAAAAAGGGCAGACGTGCAGACGCCACGGAACTGACCGACGATGAAGAGACATCCGCTTTCCATTTCGATGGCCTTGACGCCCGACTGCATCATCAGGTTCATCTTGTCCTTGTCGTAGTTGCGGTAGAATGCGTCACTGCTGATAACGACTCCGTGTTTCGACGTCGGAACAACGTCCCGGGCTGCTTCCATGGTGATGCGAAGGAGGTCGGCATCCGGCACCGCTGGGAACGACAGCGGAAGGTATTGGGGTGACGTTCCATCGTCACGGACACTCCCCGTGGCAACGACAAGGTCGCCGGCGTCAACGTCCGACGCAATGCCACCAGCCGAGCCAACCCTGAGCAGCACGCGCGCGCCAAGGTTGCACAGCTCCTCCACGACGATTGCTGTTGATGGAGCCCCCATTCCTGTCGTGGCAACCGACAGCCGTTCGCCCTCATACATCCCCGTGAAGACAAGCAGATACCGGTACTCATTG
>Ga0209880_1000523_pt1 | contig 10358 bp, 6 predicted proteins | sample PersoiDNA2013191_FD_185803 | JGI IMG/M metagenome (GOLD analysis project Ga0209880, IMG submission 185803) | Permafrost soil microbial communities from the Arctic, to analyse light accelerated degradation of dissolved organic matter (DOM) -... | ecosystem: Environmental > Terrestrial > Soil >... | reverse complement strand
GTTTGTTTCGCGAGACACCCCCGCAGCACGCGCTGAACGAACGATTCAGAGTCATCGGCACGTTGCTGGAAATCCGCGATGAACATTTATTCGAACACTCACCAGAGGCGATTTTTGAACTGTTCCAACTCATGCAAAAACACCCCGAGCTAACCGACCTCAGCGCGAAAACACTACGCGCATTGTGGCGCGCGCAGCACCGGATCGATGCGGCATTTCGCCGTAATCCGCTGAACCGGTCGCGTTTCATGGACATTCTGCGCCAACCGCAGGGGGTCATCCACGCGCTGCGGCGCATGAATCAATATGGCATTCTTGGTCGTTATATCCCCGCGTTCGGACATATTGTCGGACAGATGCAGCACGACCTGTTTCATGTCTATACAGTGGATGAACACATCCTGATGGTGGTGCGCAACCTGCGCCGTTTCGCGGTGCCGGAATATGCCCATGAAATCCCGCTATGCAGCCAATTAATGAGCGAATTCGCCCGCCCCGAAGTGCTGTATGTCGCCGGACTTTTCCACGACATCGCCAAAGGGCGCGGCGGCGACCATTCGCAACTGGGCAAGAAAGATGCCCGTGCTTTCTGCACGCAACACCAACTCAGCCGTGACGATAGCGATTTGGTGGTATGGTTGGTCGAGCAACATCTGAGCCTTTCCGCCACCGCGCAGAAGCAGGATTTGTCCGACCCCGAGGTGATCGCAAGCTTCGCCGGAAAAATCAAGAACGACCGCTATCTGGTCGCGCTGTATTTATTGACGGTCGCCGACGTGCGCGGTACCAGCCCGAAAATATGGAATGCTTGGAAAGCCAAGCTGATAGAGGACCTGTTCCGCCTGACACGCCGTTACCTGCGCGATGGCAAAGTGGCCGATCAACTCGGAGAAATTCGCCGCGAAGCAACCACTACGCTCAATCTTTATGCGATGTCACCAGACACCTACCAACTGTTATGGGCGCAGCTCGACGATAGTTATTTTATGGATCACGAGGCGCAGGAAATCGCCTGGCATACCCGCTTGCTGGCGTTCAAGGTGAACACAGCCAGTCCTGTCGTGAAGGCGCGGCTAAGCCGTGTCGGCGAAGGCTTGCAGGTAATGGTGTATTGCACGGATCAGCGCGGACTGTTCGCGCGCATTTGTGATTTTTTTGCGCGTATGAATTACACCATCGTCGAGGCCAAGATCCACACCACCCAGCATGGCTACGCGTTGAACAGCTTCCAGATCATGGAAGCTACGCGCGGCAACACGGCATATCGCGACATTATGACCTACATCGAATTTGAACTGGGGCAGCAAATCGTGCAGGCCAAACCGATAGCACCTGCCGCGACGGGACGTGTCAGCCGTCAACTAAAACACTTTCCGATCACCACCGAGGTTGAGATCAAACCGGACCACAAGGGAATGCATGTGCTTTCACTGATTGCCGGAGATCGTCCGGGACTATTGGCGCGCATCGCGCTGATTCTGGACCAACACGACATCCGCCTGCACCGCGCCAAGATCAACACATTGGGCAGCCGTGCCGAGGATGTGTTCTGGGTCAGCAGTGCGGCGCTCGCCCAAGCAGACCAAACGGACGCACTGCGGAACGCGTTGCTGACAGCTGATAGGGTGCGGGCGGTGACGCCCGGAACTTAAGCGGTGTGAAACCGGAATGAGTTTCCGCCGGCTGCTTTGGCCTGATACATGGCGGCATCGGCATTTTTCAGCAAGCTGTCAGCATCGCTGCCATCGCTCGGGTAGAGGCTGATGCCGATACTGCCGCCGATGAAAACTTCTTCGTTCGGGTGCCCAGCCAAAAGCTCTCCGGCATTCAGCATGAAAGACTGCACCAGCGTGGCGAGAACTTTTTGTGCGATCAATGCGGCATCGCCCGGGTCGTTGAGCATCGGCAGCACCACCGTGAATTCATCGCCCCCGTTGCGCGCGACCGAGTCGCCCTCGCGCAGGCAACCGCGCAAACGTTCGGCAACCCCTTTCAGGACAATATCACCGGCAGCGTGACCAAGCGTATCGTTGATGATTTTGAAGCGGTCAAGGTCGATGAACAATATCGCTGCCAACTTCTTGGCTCGAGCGCACTGGGTGATCGCCTGCTGCAGGCGATCATAGAGCAATGCCCGGTTGGGCAAGCCGGTCAGGGTATCGTGAGTAGCCAGATATTCCAGCTCACTTTCGAAAATGTGGCGCTCGCTATTGTCTCGTGCCATCACCGTGAAAAACCGGGTATTACTGACATTGCCTGCGCTGATCGAGAGCAGCAGAAAAAATATTTCTCCGGATTTGCGCAGTCCGGTGAGTTCTTGACGCGAGAGGGGAATTGGCTGGCCGCCCGGGGAAATGAAGCGTTCGATATCGCTCGGTATGAGCAGGTGAGAGAACGAGGTACCGATCAACTCTTCTTTACGGTAACCGAATATATTCTCCGCGGCAGGATTCAGACTTTGGATGCGGCATTGTTCATCGAGAGTAATGATGCTCTCGTCTGCGGTATCGAGCACGGCACTCTGCCGTGCCGCATGCAATGCAATTTCCCGCTCGCGCGCGACCAGCTTGCCGCGCATGTGTTCCAGGGCTACCGCCATATCGTGTACTTCATTGATGCTGGTGGAAAGCACCAGGTGCTCATTGATGTTGCCGTTGGCGATACGACGCGCGGCATCGCGTAACTGGCGCACGGAGCGCGTCAATAGATGGCCGAAAAAAAACACGAACAACAGCGACACGACGATGAAACCAAGCCCCACCAGCATCCCCCAGCGGTAGGTCTGTTTGATGTGCTCCTCCACCGGGGTCTCGTCAAAGCCGACCTGCAGCTTGCCGACCAGCTGATCGTTCGAACCAAGCACCGGCGCAATGATGTGATAAATCTTGTCGCCACCCTGGCCGAAGAAAAAATCTTCGCTGAAATCGTCGTTGGCGGGAGCGTCAATACTTTTGAATTCTGCCAGCAACACTTGCCCGGCCAGCAATTGATCGTTAATGATGCCCTTTATTCTGGCGGGCTTCGGGTCCTCGCTAATCAGATTTGCCAGCAAGTAGGATTGCGACCGCGCATTATTGACGAATTGGGATTGATAATCGTTTTGCAGGATGAGCAATATGCCGACAAAAACCAGCGGCACCAGAATGGTGTGAATGGCCAGCATCCCAAGCAGCATGCGCCCGGTGTAGCTGGAAAAAAAACGCTTGGCCCGAGTCGATATGCTCATGGATTGCCGATGATCCGGATCCCGGGAGTGTTGATAGCTGTTTCATACAGCATGAAAGTGATGGTTGCATTGTCGTTGTGCAACGCGGCAAGCAGATCGGTGAGGTTTTCATAGGCCTTCGGGCGACTCCCGTCGCGGAACGCGCGCGCGAGGAGTTGCCGTTCATAAGCTTCGGCGGACATGAACAGGACTTTTTGCAAAAACACCTCTTCCGCAAATTTATCGGTTTGATTGAGCAGCGGCTTTATTTCAACGCCATCCAGCACGATGCTTGCCCCGAGATAGGCGCGGCGCACCCTTTTGGCCGATATGACTTTGATGCCGGACCCCGCGCTTGCAACGATCGCGATGCGCTGCTCCTCGGCATGCACCATCGGCGTCGCTGACAGCACACAGGCGGCGAGCAAAATGGCAATAATATTTTTCACAGAGGCAATACCATGCTCCATTGTGCGCTGATGGAGTTGAATTCAAGGCCGTCCTGGCGGCGTGATGAAGCCAAGTACCCGGACAGGAAGCGAGTTTGACTGAATTCAGTGGCGTAGAAAATGTCGACTGCGGGAACGAATTTTTTGGCAGCTAATTCAGCATCCGCTTTGGATTGATGTACCGATGTGATGCTGGGGAATAGCAACAAATCCGCAGCCGCAACGGGGAGTGCAAAAACAGCAAACAGTAAAGTCATCGCACAAAATGCGGCAGATAAAACGATAAGGTTTCTAATCAATATAATTCCTTTCGCGGATTCACAACGAAGTGCAACAGCCAATGGCGACTTAGCATAGCGCGCTTTTTTTACAAAGAATACCTCAAATTGGATTCTGAATCCCAGGATTTTGCGTGGTCGGTGGTCGGTGGTTGAGGTGATACTCGGCATTTTCTCTCCCGTGTTCAATCTCAGCTCTGGCTCTTTCCCCGCACGAACGCCTCGAACTTTTCTGCGGGTAGCGGTTTGCTGAAATAATAGCCCTGCACTTCGTTACAACCCTGTTCGCGCAAGAAAGCCAGCTGCCCTTCGGTTTCCACACCTTCGGCAATGGTTTGCAAGCCGAGGCTGCTCGCCAGACTGATGATGGCACTGACGATGGCCTTGTCTTCCGGGTCATCGGTAATGTCGCGCACGAAGGACTGGTCGATCTTGAGCTTATAGACCCTGAAGCGTTTGAGGTAACTCAGTGAGGAATAGCCGGTACCGAAGCCGTCTATCGACATGCGGATGCCGCGTTCATGCAGACTATCCATCACTGCGATGGCGCCGAGCGGGTCGTCCATCGCGACGCCCTCAGTCAGCTCCAGCTCCAGATACTGCGGTGGCAGCTTCACTGAATCGAGAATCTGCGTGACCAGCTCGGGCAGGTTGGGATTACGGAACTGCACCGCTGAAAGGTTCACCCCGATGATCATTGGCTCCAAGCCGCTGTCCATCCACGACTTCATCTGGTGAGCCGCAGTGCGCAGTACCCATTCCCCGATTTGCAGAATCTGGCCGCTGCTCTCCGCAATCGGGATGAATTCAGCCGGTGAAACCATGCCTAGCCGGGGATGCTGCCAGCGCAGCAAGGCTTCCGCACCGATGATGCGGCCGTCTTGCATCGAGATTTGCGGCTGGTAGTGCAGACTGAATTCGTCGCGTTCCAGCGCGTAGCGCAAAGCGTTTTCCAGTTGCAATGTGCGCACCGAATGCGTCTGCATTTCAGGGGTGAAAAAACGATAATTATTGCGGCCATCGTGCTTGGCACGGTACATCGCGACATCAGCGCACTTGGACAGCGTATCGAAATCCTCGCCGTCATCGGGGTACATGGCGATGCCAATGGATGGCGTGATGACCAATTCATGCTGTTCAATCCGGCAGAGCTGGGCGACCGTCTCCAACAATTTCTCAGCCACATGCACCGCACCATTCACATCGGTGCCCGGCAACACCAGGATGAACTCATCCCCGCCCAAGCGTGAAGCCGTGTCTCCCTCGCGCATCGCCGATTTCAGGCGTTTTGCCACCTCTATCAGCAATGCGTCACCGATGCGGTGACCGAGCGTATCGTTGACATTCTTGAAGTGATCGAGGTCGAGGAACAGCACTGCCAGCTGTCCTTGGCTGCGCTGTGCCATGCTGAGGGCGTGATTGATACGGTCGGTAAACAATACTCGATTCGGTAGTCCCGTGAGTACATCGAAATGCGCCAGCCGCTGGATGAGATCCTCGTCCTGCTTGCGCCCGGTGATGTCGAGGCAGTAGCCAATGTAGCCGATGAATTCACCCTCACTGGTATAGCGCGGACAGCCATCGTCCCGAATCCAGCGGTACTCGCCATCGTAGCGGCGCAACCGATAGTCCATGCTGAATTTTTCACGTCGATCGAAGGACGACATATACACATCCAGACAGCGCTGAGAGTCGTCCGGGTGGACGCCGTCGACCCAGCCGTTGCCCAGTTCCTGTTCAAGGACGCGCCCAGTGAAATCTAACCATGCTTTGTTAAAGTAGTTGAACAACTTGTCTGTGTCAGCCGCCCAAATCAAGGCTTGGCCGGAATCAGCCAAAGTTCGGTATTGCTGCTCGCTTTCGCGCCGCACTTCCATTTCCCGCCGCAGCTCGGCAGTGCGCGCATCGACCTTCTGCTCGAGCGAGACATTGAGCGACTGCAACTGCTCCTCCGCCCGGCGATGCGCAACGAGGGTACGGCGCAGCTCGAGTTGCGCGATGACAGTGCGGCTTAGGGCGCGCATGGCGGTTTGCTGCTCGGCGCTCAGCACGCGCGGCACACGGTCGATCACGCACAGCGTCCCCAGCGCAAGACCGTCAGGCGCAACCAACAGTGCGCCGGCGTAGAAGCGGATGTGAGGGTCGGCGGTGACGAGGGGGTTGTCGGCGAAGCGCGGGTCGAGCTGCGCGTCGCGCACTTCAAACACCTCATCCGTGTACAAAATGGCGTGTGCGCAAAAGGAGAAGTCGCGCGAAGTTTCAGTGGCACTCAGGCCAATCTTCGATTTGAACCACTGACGGCTTTCGTCAATAAGCGTAACCAGCGCGATAGGCACTTGGCAAATCTGCGCGGCAAGCAGCGTCAGGTCGTCGAAGGCCGACTCCGGCGGCGTGTCAAGCACGTCGTAGCCGCGCAGGGTCTCGAGGCGCTGGACTTCGTTGGGCGGGAGTGGGGCTTTCATGGCCAGCTTGGCCTGGGCCGAAGAACTTTTGGCCGGGCACCCGAGCGAAGCGGTAGAAATAATCCGATGTTGCGGGCAAGCCAACCTTGCGCGATGAGCAGCGCGACGCCGGCGGGGCCGAAGAACTTCCGAAGACCTTTTGGCCGGGCACCCGTTTGGCCGGGCACCCGAGTGAGTCGGCTAAGCAGCGGCGGTTTGTGTACGGATAGAGTCAAGAAGCGCTCCTCAGCTTGTTCACTTTATTGAAAATTTTTGTGGGATTTAAAATCATCTCAACACAAGGTGGAGGATACTCTCATCAAACCATGTTTACGGGAAAAGCCTGTTTAATTGCAGGCTCATTAACTTTTTTCGCTTGGGGCGCAGCTTTGCAGAAGCCGCTCAGAAAGTCCAAGGCAAACCATCATGACCAACTATTCGCGGATGGCGACCCCTCCCGCAGTGTCAATTCCACATGCGACTTGTCGCATAGTGGATTGCCTGACTTTGCCTCGCAGAGGTTAGCTTTGCATAGCCAACTGACTAAACTGGCAAACAACGCCAGCAAGTCATTGGTTATCGCACCCGTAGGGTGTTACCTGACGGCTTCGCCGCACCGCGTCGGGGGTCGCTACTCCCACTCTATCGTAGCGGGCGGCTTGCCGGAGATGTCGTACACCACGCGGTTGATGCCGCGCACTTCGTTGATGATGCGGTTGGAAACTTTGCCCAGCAGCGCGTGTGGAAGTTCCGCCCAGTGCGCGGTCATGAAGTCCTGCGTCTGCACCGCGCGCAGTGCCACCACCCATTCGTAGGTGCGGCCATCCCCCATCACGCCGACGCTCTTGACCGGCAGAAATACGGTGAAGGCTTGCGAGGTTTTTGCGTACCAGGACTTGCCATCTTCATCCTTGGTGGCGTGCAGTTCCTCGATGAAGATCGCATCGGCGCGACGCAACAGGTCGGCGTATTCGCGTTTCACTTCGCCCAGGATACGCACCCCCAAGCCGGGGCCGGGGAAAGGATGGCGGTATACCATGTCGTGCGGCAAACCCAATGCAACGCCAAGCTCGCGCACTTCATCCTTGAATAGTTCGCGCAACGGCTCGAGCAGTTTCAGGTGCAGACTTTCCGGTAAGCCGCCAACGTTGTGGTGCGACTTGATGGTGTGGGCTTTTTTGGTTTTCGCTCCGGCAGATTCGATCACGTCAGGATAAATCGTGCCTTGCGCCAGCCACTTGGCTTGTGGCAATTTTTTGGCTTCGCGCTGGAACACTTCGACGAACTCGCGGCCGATAACTTTGCGCTTTTGTTCGGGGTCGGAAACCCCGGTCAGATGATGCAAGAATTCGGTGCTGGCATCGACGTGTATCACCTTCACCCCGAGATTTTCGGCGAAGGTCTGCATCACCTGTTCGGCTTCGTTCAAACGCAGCAAACCGTTGTCCACGAACACACAAGTCAATTGATCACCGATGGCGCGATGTATCAGCGCCGCCGCCACCGAGGAATCCACCCCGCCGGACAGACCGAGGATCACTTCGTCCTTGCCCACTTGAACACGAATTTTTTTCACCGCTACACTGACGTAATCCGGCATGTTCCAGTCCTGCGCACAGCCGCAGATGTCATGCACGAAGCGGTTCAGCATCGCCTTGCCCTGATGTGTATGGGTCACTTCGGGATGGAATTGCAGCGCGTAAAAATGCCGCGCTTCGTCCGCCATGCCGGCGATGGGCGTGGTGGCGTTGCTGGCGATAACCGAGAAGCCTGTCGGCAGTGCGGTCACCTTGTCGCCGTGGCTCATCCACACGTCGATCAAGCCGTGACCTTGCGCGTTGGTTCTATCTTGAATATCGCGCAGCAAAGCGGAGTGCCCCTGCGCGCGAATCTCGGCATAACCGAATTCACGCACCAGACCGTTTTCAACCGCACCGCCCAACTGCGCGGCCATGGTCTGCATGCCGTAGCAAATGCCCAGCACCGGCACGCCCAGCTCGAACACGATCTGCGGCGCGCGCGGTGTATCGCCCTCGGTCACCGAATTCGGACCGCCGGAAAGAATGATCCCTGCCGGTTTGAAATCGCGAATGAAGTTCACATCGACATCGTAAGGATGCAGTTCGCAGTAGACGTGGGTTTCACGCACGCGACGCGCGATCAACTGAGTGTATTGCGAACCGAAATCGAGGATCAGGATTTTTTTATGGGACATGGCTAGGATCGAGGATCGAGGAGTGAGGATCGTGGATCGAGGAGAAAGGCGGGGTTGCACTCCTCAATCCTCGCCCCTCAATCCCGGGGTTATTCAATACGGTAATTCGGCGCTTCCTTGGTGATCTGCACATCATGCACATGCGATTCACGAATGCCGGAAGAAGTGATCTCGACGAACTCGGCCTTGGTGTGCATGGTGGCGATGTCCGCACATCCCAGATAGCCCATGCTCGATCGCAAGCCGCCCATCAGCTGATGGATCACCGCCAGCACGCTGCCCTTGTATGGCACGCGACCTTCCACGCCTTCCGGCACCAGCTTGTCCTGGTTGGCTTCGCTATCCTGGAAATAGCGGTCGCTGGAACCTTGCTGCATCGCGCCCAGACTGCCCATGCCGCGATAGGACTTGTAGGAACGCCCCTGGAATAATTCGATCTCGCCGGGAGCTTCTTCGGTGCCGGCGAACAACCCGCCGAGCATCACCGTATGCGCACCCGCCGCAATCGCTTTCGAAATGTCGCCGGAGTAGCGAATGCCGCCGTCGGCGATCAACGGCACACCGGTTCCTTGCAACGCTTTGGCCACACTCTGGATCGCGGCGATCTGCGGCACACCGACACCCGCGACGATACGCGTGGTGCAAATCGAACCGGGACCGATGCCGACTTTCACCCCGTCAGCGCCGTGATCCAGCAAAGCCAGTGCCGCGCCACCGGTGGCGATGTTGCCGCCGATCACCTCGATGTGCGGAAAATTAGTCTTGACCCACTTGACGCGATCCAGCACACCCTGCGAATGACCGTGCGCCGTATCCACCACGATCACGTCCACGCCTGCCTCGGCCAACAACGCGACACGCTCATCCGTGCCCACGCCCACGCCTACCGCTGCGCCGACACGAAGGTGACCGAAGCTGTCTTTGCAAGCCAACGGATGCTCGCTGGATTTCAAGATGTCCTTTACCGTCATCAAACCGCGCAACTCGAATGCGTCGTTCACCACCATCACGCGCTCGATACGATGTTTGTGCATCAGGTTGCGCGCCTCTTCCAGACTGGCGTTCTCCTTGACGGTGATCAGTCGCTCAAGCGGGGTCATGATGTTTTGTATCGGTTGATCCAGATTGCTCTCGAAACGCAAATCGCGGTTGGTGACAATCCCGACCAACTGCTTGCCCTGCACCACCGGCAAGCCGGAAATCTTGTGCTGGCGCGTCAAACTCAACACGTTGCGCACCGTCATATCCGGCGTGATGGTGATGGGATCCTTGACCACGCCGCTTTCAAAACGTTTGACCTTGGCGACCTTGGCCGCCTGTGCATAGGCCGACATATTCTTGTGGATGATGCCGATGCCGCCTTCCTGCGCCAGAGCGATCGCCAGGCGCGACTGGGTGACGGTATCCATCGCCGCGGACAACAGCGGGATGTTCAGATCGATGTTGCGGGTAAGTTGCGTGCGCAGACTGACATCGCGCGGTAACACATTGGAGTAGGCAGGAACGAGCAGAACGTCGTCAAAGGTTAATGCTTTTTGAATGATGCGCATATGAAACAGCCCTCGGCAAAGCGAGCATTATACGCATGTCGGTAAGTCATAACCAGCCACTTGGTCGGTGTTAACCAATGACTTATTCATTGTCTGCTGATGAATTAGTCAGATGGCTATGCAAAGCTGTTTGCCGACCTATAACCAACCACTTGGCAACCGTCTTCTGGTTGCTTAGTGGGATGGCTATAACCAATGACTTGCCCAGCGTATTTTGCTG
>Ga0209880_1000522_pt1 | contig 10379 bp, 5 predicted proteins | sample PersoiDNA2013191_FD_185803 | JGI IMG/M metagenome (GOLD analysis project Ga0209880, IMG submission 185803) | Permafrost soil microbial communities from the Arctic, to analyse light accelerated degradation of dissolved organic matter (DOM) -... | ecosystem: Environmental > Terrestrial > Soil >... | reverse complement strand
CTCTTCCTGAAGTTCAACACGGGCCCTTCCGGCCACGGCATGCCGCCCGCCGCGGGCGAGGCGCTGGCCCTCAAGCTCGCCGGCTGCGAGGACGTGCGGGTCTTCGCCGTCGAGGGCGAGGGCGGCCTGACGCCGGGCGCCAGCCACGAGACGCGCAACGCGGCGTGGGGCCTGGGGCTCTCCAATCTCGTGTTCCTGGTCGACTGGAACGATTTCGGGATCGACGAGTTCCGCGCCTCCTCGGTGGTGCCCGGGACGCCCGAGACCTGGTTCAGCGCGTACGACTGGCGGGTCACCGGCACGCCCGACGGCATGGAGTGGGCCCCCGTGACGCGCGCCGTGCTGGAGGCGGCACGCGGCGAGAACCCGGAGAAGCGCCCCTCGGTGGCCTGGTTCCGCACCCGCAAGGGCCGCGGCTACGGCAAGTACGACGCCAAGAGCCACGGCACGCCGCATCCCATGAACGCGCCGGAGTTCTGGGCCGTGCGCCACGCGTTCATGGCGAAGTACGGGGTTGCCTACGAGGGCGTCGACGAGCCGGCCCCGGCCGACGAAGGCGAGCGCGCCCGACAGGCCGAGGCCAACCTGCGCATCGCGAGCAGTGCCCTGCGCGAGCGGCGCGATATCGTCGAGGCGGTCTCGGACCGGCTCGTCGAGCTGGCCGGCCGGGTGCCCGAGCGCGTGCCCACGTTCAACCTTGGCGGCGCGGGGGCGCGCCTCGTCGAGGACCGGCGCATCTACGACTACCGTGCCTATCCGCCGCAGATCTGGAAGCAGCCCGGCGAGAAGGCCCCCAACCGGGCCGCGCTGGGCGCCTGGGGCGCCTGGGTCAACTCGTTCGCGAAGGCCGAGTACGGTCGTCCCCTCTTCATCGCTGCCTCCGCAGACCTTGCCGAGTCGACCAACCTCGCCGGGTTCGGCAAGGGCTTCGGCGACCTGGAGGGCTGGGGCTGGTACGAGCGCGACACCAACCCGCGGGGCGCGCTCCTGCCCACCGAGATCACCGAGTTCACCAACGCCGGCATGATGGTCGGCCTGGCCACGGTCAACCTGGCCGACGACCCGATGGCCGCCTTCAACGGCTTCTGGGGCGCCTGCTCGACCTACGGCTCGTTCAGCTACCTCAAGTACGGCCCGCTGCGGCTCTTCAGCCAGCTGGCCCAGGACACCCAGCTCAAGGTGGGCAAGGTGCTCTGGGTGGCGGGGCACTCGGGCCCGGAGACCGCAGAGGACTCGCGCACCCACTTCGGGGTCTTCGAGACCGGGGTGACGCAGCTCTTCCCCGAAGGCCACGTGATCGACCTGCACCCCTGGGAGTACAACGAGGTCCCGGTGGTGCTGGGCGCGGCGCTGGCCCAGGCGGCGCCCATCGTTGCCCTGCACCTGACGCGCCCGCCGATCGAGCTGCCCGACCGCGAGGCGTTGGGCATGCCCTCCCACTTCGAGGCCGCCCGCGGGGCGTATGTGCTGCGCGACTTCCGGCCCGGGAAACCCGCCATGGGCACCGTCTTCGTGCAGGGCACCACGAGCACCGCCAACCTGGTGAAGCTCCTCCCCGATCTCGACCGGGAGGGGCTCAACGTCAAGGTGGTGGCGGCCATCAGCCCGCAGCTGTTCCGGCTGCAGCCGGCCGACTACCGCGCCCGGACGGTGACCCCGGCCGACCGGATCGACGGAATGGCGATCACCAACCGGGCCGCCCGCCTGATGCGCGACTGGGTGGACGGCCCGCTGGCCCTCGAGTATTCGATGGGTTCGGACTGGGACGACCGCTGGCGGACCGGCGGCACGCTCGACGAGGTGATGGACGAGGCGCACCTGACGCCGCCGTTCCTGCTGGCGGGGATCGAGCGCTTCGTGCGTGAGCGCGAGTCGCGCCTGCAGCGGGTCCGCGAGGCGCTCGAGGCGGCGGAGTCACGCGGGGCGGGCAGGACGGCGGGCGACAGATGACCCGGTTTTCTCATCGGCTTTCAGCGTTCCTGGCAGCCAGCTCATGCAGAGGAGCACTCCATGCAGCCACTTGAACTTGAGCGCGACCTCGTCGACGCGACCGTCTACGACAATACGGTCGCGCGGTTTCGGGAGGCTGGCATCGGGCTCCCCACGTTTGCGCAACTCGCCGACCCCTCCCGGATCCCCGGGAAGGTTCGTGCCGCTCTCGAGGGCGTGGGGCCTGACGACGCGCACCCCCTGAACCTGTTCCGGGTCAACTGGTACAACGACGACGCTCGCCGCGGCCTCGCGCCGGTACCCGCACACGTCGTGCTCCCGAAGGCGCTCACCGGCGTCGACGCGCGCATCGTTGTGGCCTTCGGCGACCGGTTCCCGATGATCGGCGCGCACAAGGTGCTCGCCGCATATGGCTGCCTGGTTCCGCGGGTCATCACCGGGCAGTTCGACCCCACACGCCACCGCGCGATCTGGCCGTCCACCGGCAACTACTGCCGGGGCGGGGTTGCGATCTCCCGGATCATGGACTGCCGTGGCGTGGCCGTGCTGCCGGAGGGCATGAGCCGGGAGCGGTTCGCCTGGCTGGAGAACTGGGTCGTCGATCCCTCCGACATCATCCGGACACCGGGCACCGAGAGCAACGTCAAAGAGATCTACGACCGCTGCAAGGAGCTCGCCAGCGACCCGGAGAACGTGATCTTCAACCAGTTCTCGGAGTTCGGGAACTACATCGCCCATTACCTCGCCACCGGGACGGTGCTCCTGCACGTCTACGACGACATGCGCGAGAAGGAGCCAGCTCTTCGGCTGCGGGCATTCGTCTCGGCGACCGGTTCGGCCGGTACCATCGCCGCGGGCGACTTTCTGAAGGAGCGGGCCGGTTCGCTCACCGTCGCGGTCGAGGCGCTGGAGTGCGCGACGATGCTCCGCAACGGGTTCGGCGAGCACAACATCCAGGGGATCGGCGACAAGCACATCCCGTTCATCCACAACGTCATGGGGACCGACGTGGTGGTTGCGGTTTCGGACCGCGCGACCGACCGCCTGGGCGTCCTGTTCAACACCGAGGTCGGCCGCGCGTACCTCGGCGGGCGTCGGAGCGTGCCGCGCCAGGGCATGGAGGCCCTGCCGTCCCTCGGCCTGTCGAGCATCGCCAACGTGCTCGCCGCCATCAAGACCGCGAAGTACTACGAGATGGGCCCCGACGACGTGATCGTCACCGTGGCGACCGACGGTGCGGCCATGTACGGCAGCGAACGCGACCTGGCGCTGGACAAGTACTTCGCGGGCGATTTCGACGAGGTGGCCGCCGGGGAGGTCTTTGGCGAGCACCTGCTCGGCGCGACGACGGACCACCTGCTGGAGCTCACCCGGGAGGACCGGGAGCGGATCTTCAATCTCGGCTACTTCACCTGGGTCGAACAGCAGGGGATGTCGATCGAGGAGTTTCGGGTCCGCAAGAACCCCGGGTTCTGGACCGACCTGCCCACGATCGTGACCGATTGGGACCGGATGATCGACGAGTTCAACGTGCGGACAGGAGTGCTGGAGGCACTGTGACCACCCCACCGCGCGCCCCCGCCAGCGCACTGGTGTGCGCCGGGTGCGGCGCGTCGCCGGCGCCGGACGATCCGTATCCCTTCCGTTGCCCGAACGCGGGCGCGAACGACGACACCGACCACGTCCTGCGCCGGCTGCTGGACGTCTCCGCCGTGGAATTCCCGGCCGCCGGCGGCAACGGCGCGACGAATCCGTACCTCCGCTACCGGCGCCTGTTCCACGCCTACCACCTGGCCCGTGCGGGCGGGATCGACGACGACGAGTACTGCGCGCTGGTCGCTCGCCTGGACGGCGAGGTCGCCAAGGTCGACGGCCACGGCTTCCTCGCAACGCCGTTTTCCCGCGCGGATGCGCTCAGCGAGCAGCTCGGGTTCGCGCTGGACGGCGGGGTATGGGTCAAGGATGAGACCGGCAACGTTTCTGGTTCTCACAAGGCCCGCCACCTGTTCGGACTGCTGGTCCACCTGGAGGTCATGGAGCGACTGGGCCGTGCCGACTCGGCGCACCGACCCCACCTCGCGATCGCGAGCTGCGGGAACGCCGCCCTCGCGGCGGCTGTCATCGCCGCGGCCGGCCGTCGCGTGCTGGACGTGTTCGTGCCCGTCGACGCCGATCCCCTCGTGGTGGCCCGGTTGGAGCAGCTCGACGCGCGGGTGACCGTGTGCCCGCGCGAGCCGGGCGTCCCGGGCGACCCCACCTATCACCGGCTCCGCGGGGCGCTCGAGGAGGGCGCCCTGCCGTTCACCTGCCAGGGCAACGAGAACGGACTCGCGGTGGAGGGCGGGTTCACGCTCGGTTACGAGATGGCAGCGGCCCTGTCGGACGGGCCGGCGCTGGATCGGCTCGTGGTCCAGGTGGGCGGCGGTGCCCTTGCGAGCGCCTGCATCGAGTCGATCGATGACAGCGTCGCCATGGGAGCGCTCCCGCGGGCGCCCCGCTTCCATGCGGTGCAGACGATGGGTGCCTGGCCTCTGCGTCGGGCGTTCGACCGGGTTGCCGCGCGCCTGCCGGCTGACGCGACCCCTGAGGACCTGCGGGGGGCGCTCTCGTTCGCTGCGACACACCGGTCGGAGTTCATGTGGCCGTGGGAGGAGGAACCCCACAGCGTCGCGCACGGGATCCTCGACGATGAGACCTATGACTGGCTCGCGGTGGTCGAGGGGATGCTGCACTCAGGCGGAAGCCCCGTCGTGGTGAGCGAGGACCTGCTGGTCCACGCCAACGAGCTCGCCGCCAGCGCTACCGGCATCGACGTCGACCCGACGGGCTCCGCCGGGCTTGCCGGGCTGCTCGCCCTGCGGGACCGCGGAGAGATCGGCGACCACGAACGGGTTGCCGTCCTGTTCACGGGCGTCCGTCGCTGATCAAGGCACGAGCCGGCTGAGGAGGCCCTGCGCGGGTCAGGGACCGCTCCCCTGCCCTACGTTTGCCGGTCCAGGCGTTCAGGACCCGGTCGGCACCAGATCGGCCGGATCGAGCGGGAGCCCCTCGCGGGCGTTGAGGATCTCGCCGAGCCGCTCGACGTCGGCCTCGAGGCCAGGGCTCGACGTCACCGTGACACCCCCGTCGCCGCGGGTCAGCAGGAACCCGGGGCGGTCCCCCATCGAGAAGCGGTCGGGATCGAGGAAGAGCGCCGGCTTCACCGCTGCCGGGTCTCCCGTCTCCGGGCAGAACACCCCGCAGTTGCCGCACTGGTTGCAGGCCTCCGCGAACAGGAAGTACTGCTGGCGGCCAGGCACGTCCATGGTGTCGGGGGTGGGCAGCCGGAAGAAGGCATCGTTCGGGCACACGGTCACGCATTGGTTGCATGCGACACATCCCCACGTCTCCAGGACGTGATCGACGCGTCGGGGCAGCTGGGCCGTGCCGGCCCGCGTGTAGGCACCGTTCTCCGTGGGGTCATGGAGGGCGGCGACGTACGCGGCGACGGGGCCGGAGAAGCCGCCGGCCAGCGCTGCCTCCCGCTCATGAACCTTCCAGGCCTCGAGATCGGCGCATCCCGCCGAGACCATGGCATTGGTGAGGGCGGTGAGCATCGGCTTGAGTCGCCCGTATCCGCCTGGCTTGAGGAGATCCGAGCAGACGCTGATCGGCCGGAGCCCCAGCCCGGCCACCGTCGCGAAGTTCTTCTTCGTGACCCCCGCGGAGAAGCTCACCGCGATCGTGCCAGCCTGCCCCTCGACCCCGAGCCTCCCGGGCATCGCCCGGTTGAGCTCGTCGAGGAGAGACGTGGCCACCACGTGGAGGGGAGGTCCGGACAGGTACATCGGGGTGCCGGGAAGGAACCCGCGGTGGTTCTCGACGACGAGCGTGTTCGTGAGCTTGATCCCGAATCGTCGCCCACGGTCCCTGGCAAAGGCGTCGAGATCGCCGATGAGCTCGAGCGCCACGGGGAACGAGAGATCCGCGTCGAAGTCGGCACGGCGGAGCTGAACCTCGTCGTACCCGAGCTCGGCCCCCACGATCTGACGGACGCGCTCGGACCCGAGGAGGGTCGGGTTGAGCTTCACGACGACGTCGAGCCCGTGCCGGGTCATCAGGTGCCTGGAAACGGAGCTGATCTCGCCGGGCGGACAGCCGTGGAACGTCGAGAGGGTGACGGAACCGGCGACCTGGGTCGGGAACGGGTGGTCCCGCCACGCGGCAAACGGCGCGGGGATCTCCGATCGGAGCCGTTCGATCGTCTCGGCGGCGTCGGTGAGCCCGTCGATGAAGGCGGCCACGGGGACCGACGAGATGCCGGCGAGGTCGTAGCCGACCGAGAGGTCGAAGATGTGGGGACCGGGATCAGGCCCGAGGAAGGGGGTGAGCTCGCCCCACCCGCGGAGGATCTCGATGATCATCCACGCCTTCACATACTCCTCGAGGGACTGGCCGATCCGCAGCTCCTGGCTCCACTCGACGTTGTAGCCCACCGTCTCCATGTCGATGCATGGCCGGGAGACGTCGATCTCGTCGAGGACCTGGACCGTCTTGAGCTCCACGATACGGGCACCGCCCAGCCAGGCGAGGACGATATTCTGGGCGAGCTGGCTGTGCGGGCCGGCAGCCGGGCCGAGCGGCGTGGCGGCGCGACGGCCAAGGAACTCGACGGACAGATCGGGGGCGGCCGATGCGTCGAAGAAGCGGGCCGCCGGGAGGTCGAAGATCCGGCGCCGGGTCTCCCACTCGTGGGTGATCCGACCGAGGAGCACCCGGAGCGGGAACGGGACGAGCGGCTCTGTGGCGCGTGTCATGGTTTCTCCCCGTACAGGTCGGTTCTCGTGGGAAGGAGTTACAGGCGGGCGTGCAGGCGGGCGGCCTGCTCCCGGGCCTTCGCCCGGATCTCGCTGGCGTCGACCCGCGTGGGATGACCGTCCTTCCACACGACGGCGCCACCAACCTCCACCCGGAGGGGCCGGATCCCGGGGGTGAATGCGACGTGCCATGGGTCGATTGGCTCGTACGACCAGGTGACCCGGTCGTCCCTCGCCTCGGGAACCAGGTCCCAACCGGTCTGCAGCCATCCCCAGGCCGTCTCGGGTGAAGCAGTGACATCCACGGACCGCTGGAGCGCGAAGGCGAGCCGGAATGTCTCGATCATCTGCGCACCGATCCCGTCTGTGCCGAGCGCCACCGGGTTCGTGAACCGCGCCGGGTTCGCGTAGCCCACCGCGTTGTTGAGGTTGGAGAACGGGTTGTGGAGGATCGTCCCGGCCAGGCCATGGTCCGTGGGAAGGTGGACGCAATGGGCAAGGAGCCACTGTCCCGTGGTGTAGCGGACGAGCCGGGCCGGAGCCTCGGCATCCTCCGGGCCCTCGCAGACGTGGACGTGGACCCCTACCCCGAGTTCTTGAGCGAGCCCTGCTGCCGCTTCGAGGGTGCCGTCGCGGCACGTGAACGCGGCGTGGATCCCGACGAGCCCCTTGCCACCGCCGGAGAGGAATCGCCGGTTCTCTTCGAGGCCCCGCCTCGCCCCGTCCGGGCCGTGGCGATCAGTGACCCCGTAGGCACACACGACCCGCACCCCGACCTCGGCACAGGCATCGGCGATCACCGAGAGCGACCCCTCGATGGCATTCGGCGACTCGTGGTGGTCGATGATCGTCGTGGTGCCGGACTCGAGGGCTTCGAGGGCGGCGAGCTTCGCCGACCACTCGATCATCTGGAGATCGAGGGCGGTGTCGAGCCGCCACCAGACCTGTTCGAGGATTTCCCGAAAGGTCGTCGGGGCGCTCGGCGGGGCGGGCATGCCGCGGGCGAGTGCCGAGTAGATGTGATGGTGGGCGCACACGAGGCCCGGAGTGACGCCGGCGTTGAGCCCGGTCACGGCATCACGCTCCTGCTGTCGGGCTCGCCGTCGGGTACCGGAGCTTCGGGGCGGACCCCTGCCATCATCATGCCGATCTCCTCCCGGGTAGCCGTCCGCGGGTCCGCCGAGCCGATGATCGTTCCCTCGTACATCACGAGGACGCGATCGGAGAAGGTCATCACCTCGTCGAGGTCCTCGGAGATGATGACGGTCGCCGTGCCGCTCTCGCGTTGAGCGACGAGGCGCTGGTGGATGTACATCGACGCGGACACGTCGATTCCCCTGGTCGGCTGGGCGACCAGCAAGACCTCCGGCCGGCCCGACAGCTCTCGAGCCATGATCAGCTTCTGGATATTGCCGCCGGAGAGACTCCTCACCGGAGTCTCCAGGCTGGGGGTCTTCACGTTGAACGCGACGACCAGCTCCTGGCAGTGCCGGCGTATGGCCCGAGTTCGCAGGAATCCGAACCGACAGAACGCGCGGCTGCCGTAGTCCACCAGCAGGAGGTTCTCGGCAACACTGAAGTCGGCGACCACGCCGTCTCGCATGCGTTCCTCCGGCACGTACCCCAGTCCCGCCGACCGAATCGCGGCGGGCCCACGTCCCGCCAGTTCCGTGTCGTTCAGCCGGATCGAGCCGCTGACGGGGGGGCGGAGCCCGGCGATCGCTTCGGCGAGCTCACGCTGTCCGTTGCCAGCGACACCTGCGATCCCGACGAGCTCGCCGGAATGGACCTCGAAGCTGATGCCGCGAACCGCTTCGGCTCCCCGATCGCTCTCGACGCGGAGATCCTTCACGACGAGCCGACTCGCGCCGTCCACGCCCTTGGCCGGAGGCTCCTCGGCGGCGACCTGGTGTCCCACCATCATCTCCACGAGCCGCCCCCGGGACGCCTCACCTGCCGGCACTGTGCCGACGACGCGGCCGTTGCGAAGAACGGTGATCCGGTCCGACAGGTCGAGCACCTCGTGGACCTTGTGCGAGATGAAGACGAGTCCGCGGCCGCTCTTGGTCATCTGGCGCAGGACGGCGAAGAGATCCCCCACCTCCTTCGGTGTCAGAACGGCCGTCGGCTCGTCGAGGACGAGCAGCTCGACGTCGCGATACAGCGCCTTGATGATCTCCACACGCTGCCGCTCGCCGACGGAGAGTTGCCAGACCAGGGCCTGCGGGTCGACCCTGAGCCCGTACGTCTCTGAAAGCTCACGGATTCGCGCCGAGACCGTATCGAGGCCGGTCAGCGGCCCGCGCGTTGACTTGGTGCCGAGCGCAACGTTCTCGGCAACAGTGAGAGTGTCCACCAGCATGAAGTGCTGGTGGATCATCCCGATCCCATGGCGAATCGCGCTCGAAGGCGAGCTGATCGCGACCCGCTGGCCGTTGATCCGGATCTCACCTTCGTCAGGCCGGTAGAGCCCGTAGAGCACGCGCATGAGCGTGCTCTTGCCGGCACCGTTCTCACCGAAGAGGGTGTGGACCTCCCCGGCCTGTACGTCGAAGTCGACCTTGTCGTTGGCGACCACCCCGGGAAAGCGCTTGGTGATGTTGCGCATCTCCAGGATCGGGACTCCGGCAACGCCGGTCGCCTCCCCCGGGATGGTCACCGCCACGGTCATCGTTCCCGACTTACCCGTGGATCACTGGGGGACCTTGACGGACCCGTCGGTGATCCCCTTGATCAACGAGTCGGCCTTTGCCTTCACCTCGGCGGGCAGGTTGAACCCGGGATTGAAGTCGATCTTCGCTCCACCGTTGGCGAGGGTCGCCGTGAAGGTCGTGCCGCCGAGCTTGCCGCCCTGGATGTCGGTGAGGATCTCCTCGACGATCGGGGCCCAGTCGTAGACCTGGCTGGAGACGACGTTGGACTGGGCGAGGGACACCTGCGTCCACTGCGTTCCGAACCACGGAAGATTGTTCGTCTTGGCGATGCCGATCGCGCCCACGACGGCCTGCGCCGTGCCGGTGAGCACGTCGGCCTTGTTCGCCACGAATGTCGTTGCGGCCGCGGCCATCAGGCTGACGTCGCTGAAGGAACCGGTGTAGACAGGGATGCAGCTGATCGAGGACGCCACCGACTTGGCGCCCGCACAGAACCCATCGACGTAGAGCTTGGCATCACCGACGGCGATCGGGCCGATGACCCCCAGCACCTTCGACTTGCTGAGCATCGCCGCCATCGCGCCCTGGACGTAGCCGCCCTCGTTCGAGTTCACCTGGTAGGCAAAGACGTTCGGGAGATCGTAGGTGGATCCCGCGGTACCCCAGGCGAAGGAGACGTTGGGGAACTTGGGCGCCAGCTGCTGGATCGTCGATCCGTACTGGGACCCGTGGGCGATGATCAGGTTGAAGCCCTGCGTGGCGTAGGTCTGGATCACGTTCGCGGCCGTCGCGACCACGAACTGGTTGTCGGAGACCGCGATCTCCAGGTTGTACTTCCCCTTGAGCGAGTTGAGCGCCTCGACCATCGACTGGGTGAAGGCAAGGTCATTGACCGCGCTCGGCGCGACCAGGGCCACCTTGAGCGTGGTCGCGGCGGCGCTCGGGCTGGGCGCGGTCGAAGGGGCTGCGGCGGCGCTCG
>Ga0209880_1000521_pt1 | contig 10392 bp, 9 predicted proteins | sample PersoiDNA2013191_FD_185803 | JGI IMG/M metagenome (GOLD analysis project Ga0209880, IMG submission 185803) | Permafrost soil microbial communities from the Arctic, to analyse light accelerated degradation of dissolved organic matter (DOM) -... | ecosystem: Environmental > Terrestrial > Soil >... | reverse complement strand
GCCCATGGCCCTGTACTTGTACTGGAACGGCGGTGCGGTATACGTGTAGCCCGCGATCAAACCCAGCAGTCCCAAGCCCACGATTGCCGGGCCGCGCAGCCATACGAGGTACGTTCCGATGGCGATGGCAGCGGCGAACAGGCCCAGCGCGAAGACGTAGGCGCCGCGCTCGCTTACGCGGCCCTTGAGCACGGCATGGCTGGCGCGAGGAGAAGTGATCGTGTCGATGCCCTTCCGGACGTCGTAGATCTCATTGATTACGTTGGTGCCGGAGTGGAGGAGCATTCCGCCGGCCAGGGCGGCCAGGAACGGCAGCAGCGCAAAGTGCTGGTCCAGGAACGCGAGTGCTCCGCCGGCGAACACAGGAATGGCCGAGGCGGTGTAGGCGAACGGCCGAAGGATCTCGTAGGCAGCGGCGAGGCGGCGACGACCTCGCTCGAACAGCCCGAGCCGGCGGTCGTCGGCGAGCCCGACCGAGTCGATCGGATCGGCGGCGCCCTGCCCGGTCGAACCGGTGACGACCGAGGGGGCGACCGAGCCGGCGACAGCGACGGCCGATCCGGCGTCGGCCGCGGCGATTCTTTCGCGCTGTACGGCGCTCGCCGGCAACGAGGCGTACAGCCTGGCGGCCTCGATCAGCTCAAACGTTTGTGACTCGTCCTGGACGACCGGCTGCAGGAGTGGGAGATGGAGGCCGGTTTCGAGGTGGTAGGCGAGCGCCTTGGCCGCGACATCCTCGCGCGTGCCGCAGAGCATGAAAGCGTCGAGCAGATCGTCGGGGATCAGCTTGCCGGCCTCGTGATAGTCCTCGGCGCGCCACGCCGCCGCGATGCGGTCGCGCATCTCGCGCGGGAAGCCAGCTCGCTGGAGCGATACGTCGCCCAGGATCGACATCATGTAAATCACGAACGGCTCCCGCTTGGCGCGGTTCAGGGCCTCGCGGCGTGTCTTGTCCACGAGTGAGAGCAGGTACCCGGCCGTCTCGATGTCGTCGGGGTCGCGGCCGGCGGCCGTCGCCGCGGCGCGGAGCCGCTCCAGGATCCCCCGCAGCGACGGGATCGATTCGCACGGCCGGGCCAGATAGCCGTCGGCCTTTTGGCCGGCCAGCTCCACGAACTCCTTGCGGTAGGCGGCGATGAAGAGCGGAATGCGGTGGACCGGCGGGAACATCGGTACGATCGGCGGCAGGCCCGGCGTGGCCGACGGCAGCCTCTCCCCGGCCCACAGCTGGTGCATCTGATCGATTGCGGCGCTGACTTTGGCCACTGCCTCGGTCGCGGCGTAGGGGATCCCCATCTGCCCTAGGCGGAGCGGCAAACCCGTGCCCAGGCCCATCACGATCCGCTCCGGCAGCAACTCATCGAGGGCGGAACCGGTCATCGCCAGGACTACGGCATGGCGCGTGTACGGGTTCACGGCGCCGAGGGCGAGACGGAACGAGCTCTCCGGATCCGTGGCCAGCGCGCCGGCGATGGCGGAGCCGTAAGTGACGGCGTCACGCTCAAAGTAGGAATCGTGGATCCAGACAGAATCGAGGCCGGCGTCGCGGGCACGCCTTGTCCAGTCGATCAGGTCCGAAATGTCGCCCCGGGCGGCAACGCCCAGACCGACCCGACGTGCCAGCGCTCGCATCTCTCTCCTGCTCCGTGGCGCTGGTCAGCCCGACGTCGTGGAGGCGGCGACAACCGTGGCGCGCCGATATTCTAGCGAACCGGTGCCAGATATCTGGAGGCAGCTGCGTGGCGGTCCGCGGTGCGCGGCCTCGAACCTCGGCGCGCGAACTGTAGTGCGCGAACTGTGGTGCGCCAACCGCGGTGCGCCAACTGCGGTCGCGGCCGCGACGATCCGGCGGATCGCGACGATCCTGCGGATCGTTTAACGTTCCGGCCATGCCACTGCCCGATGGCCCCTCTCCGTGGTTCGGCCTGACCCCCGAGCAGCTCCGTTTCCTGGAGGTGCACCCGGTCAGGGCCGTCTCCATCGCCGGCCGCGGCTGGCGCGACTTCGGCGATTCGGTGATGTTGTTTTCGGCTGGGGAGAAGGAGCCGTTCTTCAATCGGCTCACCGCAGTCCGCTGGCCGGAGGATGCGCAGGCTTTCGATGCCCGGCTCGGGCGGGCCTTTGCGTTTTTCGAGGCTCTCGATCGAAAACCCTATATCTGGGCGATTCCCACCCTGAGCACGCCGACGGATCTCAGAGCGCGCCTGATCGCAAACGGGTTCGTGGACCAGGGTGGCGGTTACGACATGCTCCTTGTCCGCGACCCTGCCGAAGTCGCCGACGTGCCGTTGCCGCGGGGCGCCGTTCTTGAACGCTGGAACAACCCTGCCGGCCCGGATCGGGCCGCACTCGCTGAGGCACTGGCCGTGGTCATCGGCGAATCGTTCAGCATCCCCGAGACCCGCCGGGCGAACCTCGCGGTCGAGATCGAGCTGACGCTCCAGCGGCCCTACTTCCACGCCTACCTGCTGCGCATAGACGGTGAGCCGGTGGCGACGGGCGAGCGATACACGTTCGACGGCGCCAGCTACTTGTCATCGATCTCGACGCGACCGGCCTGGCGCGACCGCGGCTTTGCCCGGCTGATCACTCTGGCCCTGGCGCGCGAGTCCATCGCCGCAGGGGCGAACCTCGTATATCTGGGCGTCTACGCGGACAACGTGCCGGCCATTCGGTTGTACGATCGCCTCGGCTTCTCAACCCTGGGACCCCGTTCGGCCGACATGCTCCAGGAGCATCCGCGGTAACCGTTGAGGAGCCGCGGAAACCTCGACGTTCCCACATAGTCAAGGAGTGAGATGACGCAAAGCGGCGCGCCCGTCATCCGCGTCACGGACCTCAAGAAGTACTACGGCGACGTCAAGGCCGTTGACGGAGTCAGCTTCGAGGTGGCGCGGGGCGAGGTCTTCGGCATGCTCGGCCCAAACGGCGCGGGCAAGACGACCACCATCGAGGTCCTCGAGGGTTTGCGTCCGCCCGAGTCCGGCACGGTCGAAGTCCTAGGCCTGGATGTGTGCAACCACCCGCAGGCGATCAAGGAGCGCATCGGCGTCCAGCTCCAGAGCGTCTCGCTCTATCCCCGCCTCACCGTGACCGAGCTGCTGGACCTGTTCGGCAGCTTCTTCCGACATCACGTCCCGACGCAGCAACTCATCGACGCGGTGGATCTCGGCGAGCGGGCCGACGCTCGCTCGATGAACCTGTCGGGCGGCCAGCAGCAGCGACTATCGATTGCCCTGGCGCTGGTGAACGACCCGGAGCTCGTCTTTCTCGATGAGCCGACGACCGGGCTGGACCCCCAGGCCCGACGCTCGCTCTGGGACCTGGTCAAGGGGCTCCAGGCGAAGGGCAAGACAGTGATGCTGACGACGCACTACATGGAAGAGGCCGCCGAGCTGTGCGACCGCGTGGCCATCATGGATCACGGCCGCATCCTCGAGATGGGCACCGTTCCGGAGTTGATCGGGCGACGCTTCAAGGAGCGAGCGGTCTTCTTCGACTCGAGTCCCGCCCTGGCGACCGAGGCACTGAGCAAGCTCGTCGGCGTGACTCGCGCGGCGCAGGAACAAGGCCAGACGGTGCTCTACTCGAAAGACATCCCTGGCACGATTGGTGCCTTGCTGGCCATGGCCGACGAACTGAGCATCGAGCCCCGCAACTTGGGCATTCGCCAGGCCACGCTCGAAGACGTCTTCCTCGACCTGACCGGTCGAGCGCTGCGCGACTAGGAGCCCAACGATGAAGACACTCCTCATCCTGACGGTCGCCAACGTCAAGAGCCTCGTCCGTGACCGGGCCGCTCTGTTCTGGACGATCTTCTTCCCGGTCATGTTCGTCTTCCTGTTCGGCTGGATCTTCGGCGGCAGCGGCAGCAGCAAGATCTCCGTCGGTTTCGTGGACCAGGACGGCACGGCCGCTTCGGCGGGCGTTAAGCAGGCGTTCGGCGAGGTGACGCTGCTCAACCTGAAGGTGGGATCGCTCGACGACGAGAAGGCCGCCATGCAGCACGGCGATGTGTCGGCCGTGATAGTCATCCCGAAGGGTCTTCAGGCCGCGGTGGCAGCCAAGTCCGCGGTGGCGATTCAGCTGTACGCGGATCCGGCCAAGTCGCAGACGGCGCAGGTCGTCCAGGGCGTCGTCGCGCAGATCGCCAACGGCTTCAATCTTCAGTTGGCCGGCGGTACGGTGCTGGTAACCGTAAGTTCGCTCACCCTGCAATCGACGAACATCAGCGACGTCGCCTATCTGGTCCCCAGCATCCTGGCGATGGCTCTGATGCAGCTGGGCGTGTTCGCCGCGATACCGCTTGTCCAGCAGCGCGAGAAAGGCATCCTCAAGCGCATCGGTGCGACTCCGCTGCCACGCTGGAAGCTCGTCGGCAGCAACGTCCTGCTGCGCCTGATTGTGGCCTTGGTCGACGCAGTCGTGATCCTCGGCATCGGATTGATCTTCTTCAACGTCCAGATCGTCGGCAACCTGCTGGCGGTCGTGGGCCTGGTCCTGCTGGGCGCGGCGTCCTTCCTGGCTCTCGGCTTCATGCTGGCGTCATTCCTAAAGACCGAAGAGCAGGCCACCGGCGTCGTTCAGGTCGTCCAGATGCCGATGATGTTCTTGTCCGGCATCTTCTTCCAGTTCGACTTCCTACCCGGGTTCCTCAAGACGGTCGGTATGGCGATGCCGCTGACCTACCTTGGCGACGCCTTCCGCCAGGTGATGGTGAACGGAACGCAGGTCGCGCCTCTGGCCGTGGACGTGGCGGTCCTGACCGGTTGGCTTGTGGTGTGCATGGCGATCTCGGCACGTTCGTTCCGCTGGGAGTAGGGCGCTCATTCGCTGAGTGGCTCGGCCGCGTTGGCAATCAGACCGGGGAGCACGGCTGGAAACTGGTTCCTCCTCAATGACGCCACAGGCGGCACAAAGGGGCTGCTTAGGGGCGCGAGATGCGTCCCGCCGCGGAAACTCAGCTCCTCGAGCCTCGATTCCACGCTCACGCTGATGGTCCCTGGCGGGCGTAGATCGGCCGGGAGGTCGCTCTGAGCTTGTCGCGCCCAATTTAGTGCCGTCCACGGCGACGATGAGGAGAGGAATTGACCGAACCGGGTCGTAGTGCCGTCCGGGGCGACGATGAGTGATTCATGGCTCGCTGCGGGTTCGAGCCGAGCGGCCGACCTCGGTGGCCTGGGTGGTCCTGATGCGCTGCGGAGAAGTCGACGCCTACCAGCGCTCGGTGTGAACGATCGCGTCGAGCGGCTTGCGGCCGCCGGCGCGCTTGGCCCAGGTTAGGGCTTCGGGATCGAGCGGGTAGCCGAACGAGAGCATGAACTCGCACCAGTGGTCGGCCGGGTAGCCGAGCAGCTCGCGCGCCAGATCCTGGTTGTAGACGGTGGCCGGGACGCTACCGATGCCCAACTCCCAGGCCGCCAGCGTCATGTTCTGGGCGGCCCGGCCCAGGTCCCACATGATCGAGTAGGGGGCGTCGTTGGTCGCTGGGTCCGGCACGACGAGGGCGATGGCCGCTGCCGCTCCGGCGAGGTGCTGGGCGTACGGCCCGACCTCGGCTAGCTGCGTCAGGCGCGCCCGGTCCGTGCACGCGACGAAGTCCCAGCGCTGCGAATTCTTGGAACTGCCGGCACGTCGGCCCGCGTCGAGGATTCGCTGTAGGTGTGCCGACTCCAGCGGTCGGTCATCGAACTTGCGGATGGCCCGCGTTGTGTCGATTGCCTGCCATGTGTCCATTTTCGAGTCTCCGTAGTGGTGTCGGGGTGTGGCGGGGGTGGTCGGCGGCGCCGGGCAGCTCGGTCAGTCGAGCGTGGTCGTTCGATCGCTTGGCGGCGTCTTGCTTGCAGCCGCACCGAAACCGTAGATCGGATCCGCCGGACGCTCGACGACGCAAGCCGCGGCGCGTTCGCCGGCTGTGGCAGCTGCGACCGGCCCACCGAGCCATCTGGCAAAGAAGGTTGCGGTCTTGCGGCGGCAGCCGGCGTCTTCGTACAGCCAGCGGTGGCCGAAGTCGGGCAGGACCAGCGTCTCTACCGGCGGGTCGTCCTCGCGGCCCCGACCGTCCACTGCCGCGCGAGCGATGAGTTCCAGGTGGGCCACCGGAACGCCGTGGTCCTGCGCGCCGTGGATCAGGAGCAGGGGACCGCGATAGCGGCCGGCGGCGGCTATAGCGCTCGCGTCGTCCACCGAGTGGCGTCTGGGGATAAGCAGGACCGCCGCGGTAAGCCAGGCCAGCGGAGTGGCGATCAGTTCGGGGATCTGCAGCCCAGCCATCTGGAACGTCTTGCGAGTCATCCGCACCAGATCTGCCGGGGCGGAGGCGCTGACGACGGCCTTGATCAGGGGCTCGTGCGAGGCGGCGACGATTGCCCCGGCCCCGCCCATGGAGTGGCCCAGCACGCCCACGGTCGAGACCTCGGGTCGGGCCGCTGCCCAACGTGCGGCGGCGGCAGTGTCCTCCGCGAACTCGGGGACGTTGATCGGAAGAGTTTCCTCAGGGCTGTCGCCGTGGCCACGGACGTCGAAGACGAGGCAGTGGAAGCCGGCGGCGTGCAGGTACCGTACGTGGGCGAAGGTCCGGCCGCGATTGGATTCCCAGCCGTGGACGACCACGATCGCCGGCCGGCGATCCGGTGGTTCGGGTAAGGCGGGCGACGTTCCGGCGGCTGGCGCCGCGGTAAGGACGGCTGCGGCAGGCGTCGGCTCGACCGCTGCGGCGGAAGCCTTCGTTCGGGCGCCGGCTCGAGCCTTCTTCGGCTCTCCCTCTGGTTCGGCAGGGACGAACCAGCCGACCAGTTGACGGTCGCCGGCCGGGATCTCGACCTGCTCAAAGGCGAGCCCAAACTCGGCGGGCGATGTCTCCACGCTGCTGCGGTGAGGCAGCCCGACCTTGTCGCGGTATCGCAGAGCGAACTTGTAGGCGATCGCGGAACTGGTCAGGCCTGCGCCGATCACGCTGAGCCGAAGCCAGCGCGCCGTTCTTGAACTACGTTGCTTGGACATACGAATAGGGGACTTCACCCGCGCCCGCCTGTCAAGAGCAGGACTCGGACCTGTGCGTTATACGCGTTGGTGACCTTGACACGAATCTCTTGTCGCTGATCATCGAGGCATCTTGACCCACGGCCTCGCGGCGGCCACACTCGAATGGGTCCGGTAAGCCGCTCGCGGCAGCCGGAAGGAGGACGACGAGATGGACCACCGACAGAGCACGATCGGCCTGAACCTCGCCCGATCTACTGCGGGGGACACCGGCAATCCGGGGCATGGATTCATCGTCCTGCGATGGGCGAGACACTGGCCGTATGCCACCGCCTCCCTGATCGGCCTCGCGGTCTGGTTCGCGACGGCCGCCATCCTGGCCGAGATGGCCCCGGCGGCTTCGCCAATGATAGGATGGTATGGCCTCCTCGTGGGCGTGGCTATCGGCACCCCGCTGGCTGGCCTGAAGGGGAGCCGTGGTTGGGTCGTGGTCCCGGTGACCATCCTCGCCCTCGGGTGCATCGTCGGAGGGGTCCTCTTGATCTCCGGCGTGCGCCTACCCTGACCTCTGCGGGGATCCCGTGTCCACCTTACTCACCGAGCAGTCGTCGTCATCGTCGGCCAGAACACGATCTTCGTTTCAGCCGGATACAGCCAGGACCTGCCGATCCAAGATCCCTGCCTGTCCGTTATACCCGGTTGATAACCCCTCCCCGTCCGAGGGCTGGGCGGAGGTCCTTTCGGGATCTGGCCGTCTATGTGGCCGGGGACCGACGGAACCATCCCGCCCTCGTTTGATCGAGAAGGCCTTGCCACCAACGCGTATAACGCACAGGGACTCGGACCTGCCGTGGGCGGCACGTCTCAGGCGGGTTCGCGACGGACGCGGCGGAAGGGGAGTTTGGGGGTCCAACGATCGGGGCCGGTAGACTGATGGGATGCCGCGAAACCCGTTCACCGTCTTGGAACTGCCCCTCGACGCAACCGCCGACGTCATCAAGGCGGCGTGGCGGCGTCTAGCGCGTCAGCACCACCCCGACGTCACGAGCGGCGATTCGCTCTTAGAGAAGCGCGCCAACCACACGATGGCCGAGATAAACACGGCTTATCACGAGCTACGTGACCCAGACAAGCGGCGTCTCCATCGTGGTGCGGCCGCTCGGGCGGCTCGAGCCGGCGGTGGGAGCGGCGAGGCGGGCGGCGCCACGGCCGGCGGCGGCGCCAGGCCCGGCGGTGTGGGCCAGGCGCCTGACGGAGCAGCCGGACCGTACTCGGGTGGTTGGGGGCCCGGGCAGCCGAGGAGTGTTCGGAGGACGAATGTTCGGCCGGTCACGGCTCGCATTGACACGAGCGCGCTTCTGCGGCCGCGCAACTCCACCCTGCAGCAGCTCGATCGGAGCCCACTTCCGGGCCTGCCGCCTCGGCCTCGCTCGCCCGAAGACCACGAACCTCGGCGAGCGTCCACGCCCACCGGGCCGACTTTCCGGCGTCGCGGCCCAAATATGGAGGCCGACCTTCCGACGCTGGCCGAGGCGGTGAACTCGAGCTTGAAGTTCGGCAAGTTCGCGGGCCTGACCCTCGGCGAGGTGGTGGAAATCGAACCGACCTACATCGATTGGATCGTCCGAACGATCGACCGCGATCCAGAGATCAGCATGGCGGCACGGGTCGTGCTGCGTCACCTGACATCGGGCCACGACCGGCGCCCTCGGCTGGATGCGTTCGTTCCGAGGGGCTGAGGCGAACCTGTGGCGGGGTCGAGCCGCGCCCGGCCAGCCCGCGGCCCCTCGAGCCGCACCCGGAAGCCCCCGCCTCCCGGCCAGCCGCACAATAAAAACGGCTCGCCCGGAAAGCCCGGACGAGCCGTTCGGCCCCACGGTGGGGCACGTCACCCCGCCGCCGATCGAAGGGCCATGTTGGCCGACTGTCCTTGTCGCTCGGGTCGTGGTCGGATCCTGTGACTCCCTGCACGAACGCCCATTCGTCTCAAACAACGGGGGTCGCGACGGATCCGGCCCGTGTCCGATGCCCTGGCACCTTCGTGCACGGAAATCGGCGGCTGCCCCTACGCTAAGGGGTAGCTTCCGAACCGCAATGACCCGAGAAGCGGCCACCATACAGGCATGAAGTCAGGTGCATACCGGCACCGTGGCGCGCTACCATCGACGCATGTACGAAGACGGCCTCTCCTTCCTGGATGAAGAGCGCGATGCCTGGCGTCCCTTCGAGGCGCTGCTCGAACTGACCGACGAAGAGCTGGAACGGCCGCTTGACGGCGCCCATGGCTGGCGCGGTCGGGACCTAATGGCCCACATGGGGGTCTGGATCGAGTGGTGGCTCAACATCGCCCGTGAACTTGCCGTTGGGCCCAACAGCCAGACGTACGATCAGCTGCAGGCGATCGGCAACGACTGGGCCAACCAGGGCGATGTCCTGAATGACCGGTACCTGGCCGAATGGGCCGCCCTGCCGATGGCGGAGCTCCGCAGCCGCTTCTCCATGCTGCCGGGCGAGCTGCGGGGCTACCTGACGGTCGTCCCGGAATCACGCTGGCTCAAGGAGTCGGCGCACCTCAAGTCGTTGTTCGTCAACACAACCGAGCATTACGCCGATCACATGCCCGAACTTCTGGCAATAACGGCCGCTGCCGGACGCTGAGCCTGCGCGGCTCAGGCACGATGACCTCGCCCGATGACCCTGGTGGCTGGTCTGCACGTTAAAGCACGACCCCGGCCTGAGGGGGTTAGGCCGGGGTCGCAGACCGGAGCCGAGGGGAGGCTCCGTTGGGTATTCGATTTAGCCGAACTGACCTCAGCTCGGAGACTTAGCGTACTGCGAAAGACCGAATCTTGCTTCGAACTGTTCGGCTGGCATGGCGCCCACGACCGCCATCGGCTGCTGGCCTGGACGGAAGAAGGCGATCGTCGGTAGGGTCATGATCTGGAGGGCCTGCGAGACCCCTGGGTTGGCGTCGACGTCCATCTTGACGACGTCGATCGAGTCACCGTACTTTTGCGCGAGCTTCTCGAGCTCGGGTGCGACCATACGACACGGTCCGCACCAGGCGGCCCAGAAATCGACGATCACCGGCCGCTGGGCGTTGAGGACGACTTCCTCAAAGGTCTCGTCGGTTACTGCTTTAACTTCGGCCATCGGGCGGTGGTCCTTTCTACCCTAGGGTATTGACCGGAACGATCTGGACCGTCACGGTCTGGACCGGCGCCAGGGGGCCACCGGCGATTGATTGGAGCAGCCGACACGCTTCGAGGATTCGCGGATCGGCGATGCGGTAGTAAATCGCATTGCCGTCTCTCCGAGTCAGGACCAAGCCTGAGTTGCGTAGGACCGCTAAGTGTTGGCTCATGTTGGGAACGTGGCAGCCGACGTATTCGGACAGTTCGCGTACCGATA
>Ga0209880_1000519_pt1 | contig 10401 bp, 7 predicted proteins | sample PersoiDNA2013191_FD_185803 | JGI IMG/M metagenome (GOLD analysis project Ga0209880, IMG submission 185803) | Permafrost soil microbial communities from the Arctic, to analyse light accelerated degradation of dissolved organic matter (DOM) -... | ecosystem: Environmental > Terrestrial > Soil >... | reverse complement strand
CGCATGGACGAAGTCGCCCCGAAAAGCGGCGTAGGCGAGCACCGCGAACAGGCCGGCTGCCGCGACGGCTCCGGCCTGGCGCCAAGGCATGCCTATCGGGGAGTCCACGATCCTGTACCGCGGCCCGGCGATCAGCAGCGCGCAGCCGGCATAGCAGACGAGCGCGAGGAGCCCGGCAAAGTCGGCGGACAGGGAGGCGTAGAGGCCGGCGATCCCGAGGCCGGAAAGCGCCAGGGCAAGGCCGCGACCGGCGCGTCCCGGTAGGAATGCCACCAGGAGCCCGCCGCCGAGCGAGATCGCGGCGGACGCGTAAAAGCCAATCGCGTGGAGGGAGTCCATCGGCACTCCGTGGTTGATAAGTGGGGGTTTACCGGCTAGTCGACGATGCCGCCGGCTCCGAGGCGCCAAGCATACAGGAGCCCGGAACCTGCGATCCCGACCAGCGCGACCGCGGAGATGACCGCCCCCGGGGTGACATCCGACGACCCCAGACTGACCGCGTACGCCGCCACCAGGAGCAGGAGCGCCAGCCCCAGGGCAGCCGCAGCGACCCTTAACGGGTCCCAGCGGGCGAGAGCGCGCGACAATGCCGTCATGCCGGCAGTATCGCAGGCGCTCATCGACTTCGCCAACAACTTCCGCCCCGAGCCGGGGCCCGGGATCGAGATCATCGCCACGCCCCGGTACCGCGCGAGCATCCAGCCGGACTTCCCGATCGCGGGTCCGAACAACGTCTCCTGGGTCAGGTGTCAGGACGGCGAAGCGGGTGAGGTGATCCGCGAGGCTCGGGCGATCTTCGCGCCACACCATCTTCCTTTCATGTGGACGCTCGACCCAGGAGCGGAGCCGTCCGACTTCGCGGACCACCTGGCGAGGCAAGGCGTCGGCCCAGATCCGCACGGCGCCGAGTCGCAGGTCATGGTCATGCCCATCGACGCGTCGGTGGAAGCGCCACCGATCAAAGGACTGGAGATCCGCGACGCGCTGGCAGACCTCGAGACATTCCGAATGTCCGACAGCGCCGCGCGCGAGGCGTTCGAGGCCGACGACCCTGGCGAGGCACCCGAAGCCATCGCGATGCAGGACCGGCGCCGCCTCAACTACCTCGCGACCGGCAACCGGTACCTCCTCCTGGCGACTGTGGATGGGGAGCCCGCCGGCTCGGCCGGTATGAGCGTATTCCCACCCGCGGGGGCAATCCTCCAGGGCGGATCCGTGCGCCCAAACTTCCGAGGGCGCGGGATCTACCGCGCCCTGGTCGCGGCCCGGCAGGACATCGCGCGCCGCGCCGGCGTGGACGGCCTCGCGGTGTGGGGCGGTGACATGTCAGGTCCGATCCTCTCCGGGCTTGGGTTCCAGAAGGTCGGCTGGCGGCGGTTCTACCTGGACACCTCGACCGGGTAGTCAGTCGCCGGTCCGCTGCGATGTTGCCCAGAAGGGCGAGAGTTCGGGCCAACAGCGCCAGGCCGACCGGCAGCACAAACCACCAGCCGGCCTGAGACCCGCTCGCGTTGAGAAGGGCGACGACGATGAAGAGAGCAAGCTCAATCCACGAAAGGAACTGAGTCCAAGGGGGGTTGCGCCATGGCTCAGTACCCTAAGCGAGGGGGCGCCGGCCGGCGGGCCGGCGCCCCCTTCAGATCTCGATGTTCTAAGGCAGCGTCGCGCTGAAGACGTTGGTCGGGTCGGTGTTGGGTGTAGCCATCACGTTGCTGCTGGCCGGTCCGCACAGCGGGTTGCCGGTTGGAGGAGCGTTCGGGTCGGACGGGTTCAGGTTGCAGTTGGTCGTCACGAAGAGCGCGATGAACCCGCTCCCTGTGCTCTGCAGTCCCTCGTAGTCGCCGAGGAAGAAGCCGCGCGCGACCGGCGCGGACATCAGGTCGAACGGCCCGGCGACGCGCTGCGGAGAGCTGAAGCTCCCACCGCCGTTGCCGGAGTAGATCACCTGGTAGTCGATCGGCCAGGTGGTCGTGTTGGTCGATGAAAGATTGTGCGAGTCGTAATACGTGACTGCAATCATCCCGCTCGCGTTGACGGCGATCGTCGGCGTGAAGATCGGTAGGGCGCTCGGTCCGACAATCGCTTTCGGCGCGCTCCAGGTGGCGCCGCCGTCGGACGAGCTGGTGAGCAGCACCTCGTTGTCGAATGTGCCTATGCCCTGCTTGACGTTCTTTACGTACTTCGTGGAGCTCTCCCAGACGGCGTAGAGCTTGCCCGAAGCATCGATGGCCACCTCCTGAAGGCCGTCACCGACCCGCGCCGCCTGCCCCGTATTCGGATCGACAACGCCCGCCGCATTGAATGGAGCGATCACCTGCGGAGAGGTCCAGGTTGCCCCGCCGTCAGTCGACTTCACGAACGCGAGCTCGGCGTTGCTACGCGTCCCCTGAAAAGGCGTGTTGGGCGGAACGATCAGGTCGGTGAAGTCGTACAGCGTGTCCGTTTTCGGGTCGACCACGATGACGTTGCCGATGGTCTGCTGCCGGTTCCCGGAGCCGATGATCGTCTGCACCGGGCTCCAGGACGCGCCGAAGTCGGTCGTCTTGGAGAACTGTGCTGGGCCGGTGTACTGGGCCGCGTGGAGGCGAGCGTCGGGATTGTTGATCTGGCTGGTCAAGGTGTCCCAGACCGTGTAAGCCACGCCCGCATGGATCGGGTCCGCGGTTGTGGAGTTCTTGTCAGTGGAGAACTGCCCGGTGGCGTACGCAACAATCGTTTGCTGCGCCGTCCAGGTCTTGCCGCCGTCGTAGGAGGTGGCCGACGAGACCGCGTTCCGGTTCGTGCTGCCGTCAAACGAGAGAGCCGACGAGTACGCGGTTCCGTCCGGCCCGAATGAGACCCATGGGTCTGACCCACGCTCGTAGGGCAAGCCTCCCGGAGCGCAGTTCGTGTACGGAACCGTGACGGGCGACCAGTGGGCGCCGCCATCGTTTGAATAGCCGCCGGAGATCCCAAGCGCGCCGCCGTTGCTCCACCGGTCCTGGTGCCACTGCCCGACGACGTCACTGGTATTGGTCGGGTTCACGGCGACCTGCGGCTCCACCTCAGCATTGGGGTAGTTGGTCCCCGGTTGACTGGCCTGGACGCAGTTCGCGTACGGGCTGGTGGCCCCCGACGCCTGTACGACGGTTGCGGCCAATGCGGTGTTGGCGAATACCAACGCACACCCGCAGGCCAGCGCAAAAGCCGATCCGAGCTTACCTTTCATCTGCTTCTCCATTCCACGCGCGGCGTGGCGCTTTCTCATGGCTTCGGAGGGCCCCCGCCCAACCCCTCGACTCTATACCTGCCGGGGACGGCTCGCAACGAAATTGGGGATCGACCAACTGTGCCCGACTGGCGCTGAAAATCGTCGGGCTGGGACCAACTGTGCCCGACTGGCGGGGATCCCGCGTCAGGCCAGGGATTCCACCCATTGCCGGTGCAGCTGTCCATACGCCCCACCCCGTTCCCGCAGGTCTGACGGAGCCCCGTCCTCCACCACCCGCCCGCCGTCCACGACCAGCACACGGTCCGCGATCTCGACCGTCGATAGGCGGTGGGCGATGATCACCGCGGTCCGGCCGCGTAGGAGCGTTCGCAGCGCGCGCTGAACTAAGCGCTCCGAGGGCAGGTCAAGCGAGGAGGTCGCCTCGTCCAGGATCAACACCCGAGGGTCGGCGAGGAAAGCGCGGGCGAAGGCGACCAGCTGCCGCTGACCCGACGATAGCCGCACGCCGCGGCGCCTCACGTCGGTCTCGTAGCCGTTGGGCATGGCGCTGATGAACTCGTCGGCGCCGATCGCGCGCGCGGCCGCGATCATCTCGTCCCGCGACGCGTCGGGCCGGCCGAACATCAGGTTCTCCCCCACCGTCCCCGAGAACAAGAAAGTCTCCTGCGTCACCATCGCGATCGCGCGGCGCAGATCGGTAACCGCGATCGAGCGGAGGTCGACGCCGTCGAGCGTCAGGCGCCCCACCGTCGGGTCGTAGAACCGTGCCATCAACCGCGCCATCGTCGTCTTGCCCGCGCCGGTCTCGCCCACCACCGCGACGATCTGCCCGGCCGGGATCAGGAGGTCGATGTCGTGGAGCACCGGCTTGTCGCGATAGGCGAAAGTGACGCCCTCGAAGGCGATCGCGCCTTTCACCTCGCCCATGCTCACAGGCGATGCGGGCTCAGGCACCGTCGGCGTCTCCTCGATCACCCCGGCAAGCTTTTCCAGCGCCGCGCCCGCGGCCTGGAAGACGTTGTAGAACTGCGACAGGTCCTGCATCGGCTCGAAGAACTGCCGCAGGTACAGGACGAACGCGGTCAGCACGCCCAACGTCAGCTGGCCCTGCACGACGAGGTACCCGCCATACAGCAGGGCCGTGGTGGTCGTGAGCCGGCCGAGGAAGTTGATCGCCGGGCCGAACGTCGAGGCGAGGCGGTTCGACCAGATGTTGGCGTCGCGGTAGCGGGCGTTGACGTCCTCGAAGATCTCCTGGTTGCGGGCCTCGCGCCGGAAGGCGTGCACCGCCCTGATCCCGCCCAACGACTCGACGTAGTGCACGATCACCAGCACGATCGCGCGCCGCACCGCGCGATAGGAGCGCGCCGAGTTGCTCCGGAACCAGGCGGTCATCGCGAGCACGAGCGGCATCGCGACCAGCGTCACCAGGCCGAGGCGCGCGTCCAGCCGCAGCAGGATGACGGTGATCGCAACCACCGAGATCAGCGACGTGATCACCGACGTCAACCCCGTGGCCAGCAGCTCATTCAGCGCGTCGATATCCGAGGTCAGGCGCGAGATGATGCGGCCCGACGTGTAGCGCTCGTAGAACGAGAGCGATAGCGCCTGCACGTGAGCGAACAGAGTCTTGCGGAGATCAAACAGGACGTCCGCGCCGATCTTGCCGGACAGGCGTAGGAACGCATAGTTGGCGGCCGCGTTGACGACGAGAGCGAGCAGCAGCACCGCGACGATCACCTCGAGCGTCGTCAGGTTGCCGCTGCCACCTGGACGGATGCCCTTGTCGATGCCGAGGCCGACCAGGTACGGCAGCGCGAGATAGGCCGCGGACCTCACGACGATCAGCAATGCCGCGAGCGCGATCTGCCGGCGGTACGGCCGGGCAAGCTCTCCAAGCAGCCGCCGGCTTCGCCGGCGCAGCAGCCCGGCGACGCTCGGCGAGAATTCGTCGATCTCCTCCGAGGCGACTCCGCGCCAGCGGTCCGCGGGGGCGACGACGCTCATGCCGGCACCTCCTCGGCGCTACCCAGGGGTTGCTTCTCGTACTCCTGCGAGAGCAGCGCTCGGTAGAGCTCATTGGACTTCATGAGCTCGGTGTGGGTCCCGGTGGCCGCGATCCGCCCGCCGTCGAGAAGTGCCACTCGATCGGCGAGCGCAAGCGTCGAGGGCCGGTGCACCACGAGCAGCCCGGTCACGCCCTTCAGCACGCGCGCGAGCGACTCCTCGATCAGCGCCTCGGTGTGGACGTCCACCGACGACAGGGGGTCGTCGAGCACGAGCACCGGCGGCCCGCCGAGCACGGCGCGAGCGAGTGCGAGGCGCTGACGCTGCCCGCCCGAGAGCGTGTAGCCCTGCTCGCCCACACGAGTCTCGAGGCCCCACGGGAGGTCCCACACGAAGCCTGCCCGCGCGACGTCAATCGCCCTCTTCAGCTCTTCGTCGGAGGTGATCGCCCGGCCCATGACGAGGTTCTCGTGGACCGAGGCCGAGAAAAGGATCGGATCCTCGAACGCGACGCCGATGTGCGAGCGCAGCGAGCTGAGCTTCAGCTCGCGCACGTCGATGCCGTCGAGCAGGACGGCGCCCTCGTCGACGTCGTAGAGCCTCGGCAGGAGGTAGGCGAGCGTCGTCTTACCGCTGCCAGTGCGGCCGACGATGCCGACCGTCTCGCCCGGCTCGATGATGAGGTTCAGGTCGCGCAGGATCCACTCGTTGGATTTCGGGTACTTGAACCCGACCCCGCGAAGCTCGATATGCCCCCGGGAGCGCTCGAGCGCGCGCGCGCCGGGATGGTCGGCGATCTCCGGCCGCGAGTCGAGCACCTCGTTCAAGCGCTGCGACGCGGTCTGGCATTCCTCGCTCATCGACATGACCCACCCGATGGCGTCCATCGGCCACGTGAGCATGAACACGTAGTTCATGAAGGCGATCAGCCCGCCGATCGTCAGGGTTCCCTGCACGACGTTGTAGCCGCCGAGCAGCAGGACCGCGACCAGAGAGAGGTTCGGGAGAAAGTTGATCTGTGTCCACAGCAGCGCGCGCGCCTTGATCCCCTCGAGGCTCGTTGTTCGCAGCAGCCCGGCCTGGTCCTCGAAGCGCTTTTGCATCAGGGGCATGCGCCCGAACGCCTTGATGATGCGGACGCCGGTGGCCATCTCCTCGATGATCGTGGTCAGGTCGCCCTGCTGGTCCTGCAGGCGGCGCGCGATCGGCTTGTACTTGTCATGGAACTTGTTGCTGAAGTAAGCGATGGGAAGCATGAACAGCGTCACCACGATCGCCACCTTCCAGTCGAGCTCCATCATCAACACGAAAACGACCGCGAACGTGACGATCGTTTGCAGGAACCAGATCAGCCCGAAGCTCACGAAGCGGCGGACCGTGGCGATATCGGAGACCGCGCGCGACAGCAGCTGCCCCGACTGCCAGTTGTCGTGGAAGGAAACCTGCAGCGACTGCAGGTGCGCGTAGAAGTCGTCGCGCAGGTCGGTCTCCATGCGCAGCGAGACGGCGCCCGAGTAGTTGCGGCGCAGGTAGATGAAAAGGAACTCCGCCAGGGCGATGATGAGCAGCAAGCCCGCCGTCTGCACGAGCTGGTCCAGACGGCGATGCGTGACCGGCCCGTCGATGATGTATTGAATGATCTTCGGGATCGAGGCGGCCGTGGCGAGGCTGCCCAGCTGCGCCATCCCGAAGACGGCGACGAGCCCGGCGTAGGGCCGCAGGTACGGGAGATAGCGCCGCAGCGCCAGCAAACCCAAAGGGGTTGAACATCCTTCGCGCCTTTTCTTTTTAGGCGCACGAAACTAATGGCGGGCTGGAGCCGCTTAGTTTACCGCGGGATTACTGCTGTTCTGCTGCGAGATCGCGCATGGACACCATGCCGATCACCTCTCCCCTCTCCACCACCGGTAGGTGGCGGAACCCGTTGTCGAGCATTGTCTTCATCGCGTCATCGACGTCGATGTCAGGATTGATTGTCTTCGGGTCGCGCGTCATCCACGACGAGATCTCATGATCCGGCGCGTCATGCGACTGCGAGATGGCCCGCACAGTGTCCCGCTCGGTGAAGATCCCGATGAGCCGGCCGCCTTCCATGATCAGGGCCGAGCCGATCTTGTTCCGCGCCATCAGCGAGATCGCCTCACCAACGGTCGTCGAGGGATCCACTGAATAAAGCGTGGTCTTCATGACCTCGCGGACGGTGGCCACCCCCGAATCTTAATGCGGCGTCGGAAAAGCGGCGAGCACAGCAGTGGCCGCCACGACCAGCACGACCGCGGCCGCCTCTGCCCTGGCTAGCGGGATTCCCCGGCGCCACGCCACGGCGGAGAGCATGAGCATGATGCCAACCCCCACCGACTTGAGCGCGAGCACCTCCCCGTAAGGCGTCGTCCACAGCCCGCTGAAATCGTGAAGCTGGTCGCTGGCCCGCAGGACGCCGGACAGCGCCGTCACCGCGAACGCAATCAGGGCGACACCGCCAAAACGGTCGAGCAGCGCCCGCGCCTCGGGTCCGCGCCACCCGTCCGGCGGGTGCACGGTGGCGAGGGCGAGGATGCCGCCGGCCCACATGGCCGCCGAAAGGACGTGGACTGCATCCGCAAATTCGGCGCCCGCGCCCGGCTGCACGAACGCGGCGTGGCTCGCGAACGGGAGCAGTGACGCGGCCAACACCGCGACAGGCGCGACCAACGGAATGCCCCGAACGCACAGGACGAACGCCAAACCTTCGGCCGTGACGCGGGCCAGCCGTTCCCACCCCGGCAGCGCTCCGGCCTCCAGTCCCTCGACCGTGATCACCGCCAGGCCGCCGAGAAACGCAACCCCCAAGAAGATGTGCATCGGCGGGTCGGCCCAGCGAATCCGCGGCCGGTTGTGCGCCAGGCGCCTGATCACGATCGAGCCAATCCCGCCCAGGAGACCGACGTACTCGACCCAGTGAAGCGCCGCGAGAACGAGATCGGGACGGCCGCTCACGACGCGGAGGCGATGATCCCCCCGCCGAGGACGCGGCTGCCCGAGTACAGAACCGCGGCCTGTCCGGGCGCGGCGCCCAGGAACGGCTCGTCGAGCGACAGCCGTCCAGCCCGGTACTCGCCGGGGATAGCGGGCGCGTGGTAGCGAAGCCGGGCCTCACACAGGACCGGCTCGGGGGCCGGCCCGCCGACGAAGCTCACGTCGCGAAGCTCCACGTTGCTTACCCCGAGCTCCTCTTTGCGCCCCACGATCAGCCGGTTGGCGGGCGCATCGACCCGCAGCACGTACCAGGGCCCGGCCTCGGCCAGGTCGCCGAAACCGCTGCGCTGTCCGACCGTATAGAGGGCAGTGCCCCGGTGGGTGCCGAGCTCGCGGCCATCCGAGTCGACGACAGCGCCGGCACGGACGGGCAGCCGCTCCGCCAGGTAGCGCGCGGTCTCGCCGCGCGGCACGAAGCAGATCTCCTGGCTCTCCGCCTTGTCCGCGACCGGAAGCCCGAACTCGCGAGCGTGCTCGCGCACCTCGGGCTTGGTCATGCCGCCGAGCGGAAACAGGATTTGCGCGAGGCGCTCGCGGTCGAGGTGGTAGAGCATGTAGGACTGGTCCTTCGCCGCGTCCACCGCCGTGTGGAGCTCAGGTCCTTCAGCTCCATGGACGATCCGCGCGTAGTGGCCGGTCGCGAGGCGGTCGAAGCCGAGCTCGAGCACGCGGCCGAGCATGAGGTCGAAGCGCACGAACGCGTTGCAGCGAACGCAGGGATTCGGGGTGCGGCCCTCGAGGTAGTCGCGATGGAACGGCTCGATGACCCTCTCCCCGAACTCCTTCTCGAGGTTCCAGCAGTAATAAGGAATGCCCAGGAGAGAGGCGACGCGCCGGGCGTCCTCGACCGCATTGAGCGAGCAGCACCCACCGTGCTTTGCCGACTCCTCCGTGTCACCGCGCGGCCACTGCTGCAGCGTGACGCCGACCACCTCGTGGCCCTGAGCCTGGAGCAAGGCGGCCGCGACCGAGGAGTCGACGCCGCCTGACATCGCCACCGCGATCTTCATTCGGTAAGCCTACCTGCCGTTATGAATGCGACTCGACGATATGCTGGGCAACGACCCCGGCGTCCTCACCCACGCCGTAAAGGATCGACGACTTGCCCTTCCTCATCCAGTGCACGCCCATGAAGCAAAGGCCCGGCACGCTGGTCCGTCCATCCGTCTGGACCGGGAACCCCATCTCATCGACGACCGGGAACTTCACCCATCCGTAATCCGGACGATAGCCGCTGGTCCAGATGATGCTTCCGATTCCGTCGCGAGCGATGTCCAGCTCGGTACGAGTCTTGATGCGAAGCGGCGGCGGCATCTCGACCGTTGGCGGAGTGGTTCCATTGGCCGCGCAATACGTCTCGACGAACTTCAAGAGGTCGCCCAGCCTGGCGTCGCCAAAATCGACGCTGGCGGCGAGGTCGTCGGCAAAATGGAGCGTGGAACCATCGACTCCGACATACCTTCCAAGCAGCTCGACACCCATCGCGTGCAGCACGCGGTAATTCAGATCCCGCCCGCCGTCATGCCCGGTGGCCTGCGGGTTGCCGAGGAGCCTCGCCATCGGTGAGGGAAGCTTGTCCGGAGTACGGTCCATGAAGCCCGACTCGATCATCCACCACACCACGTCGCGGCCATGCAGCCGTCGCGGCACCCAGACGCACCGGCCACACGCGAGGAATACCTTGCGGCCCGATTGGTGAATCTCCTCCGCCAGCTGACACCCGGTCTGCCCGCTTCCGACCACCAGGACAGCGCCCGGAGGGAGGGCGGCTGGGTGCGTGTATTCCTCGGCGAAGAGCTGCACCACGTCGTTGGGGAGCGATTCCGCGCTGGCGGGACGATGGGGCCTCTGGAACGCACCGGTCGCCACCACCACCGAGCGAGCCTTGATCTTGCCCGAGGCCAGCGTCAGCAGAAAACCGCCGTCGTCCGCCTCCAGCTTCGTGACAGCGCAGTTTTCCTCGACCGGCGCATCGAAAGAGTTCGCGTACGACTGGAAGTGATCGACGAGCTCGGCCAACGACATGAACCCATCCGGCTCAGGCCCCTCGTATTTCGCGCCGGGCAGCTGTACGGTCCAGTTGGGCGTGACCAGGCAGAACGAGTCCCAGCGGCGCTTGCGCCAGGTGTCGGCAACGCCGCCGGCTTCGAGCACAACGTGGTCGACAC
>Ga0209880_1000517_pt1 | contig 10411 bp, 5 predicted proteins | sample PersoiDNA2013191_FD_185803 | JGI IMG/M metagenome (GOLD analysis project Ga0209880, IMG submission 185803) | Permafrost soil microbial communities from the Arctic, to analyse light accelerated degradation of dissolved organic matter (DOM) -... | ecosystem: Environmental > Terrestrial > Soil >... | reverse complement strand
GGCATGCTGATCCGCGCCGGCGCATCGAACCGCGAAATGGTCGGTGCGCTCGGCGTCAATATCAAGCTGCTCTATACGCTGGTGTTCGGGCTGGGCGCCGCGCTCGCCGGTCTCGCCGGGCTGATGCAGGCGCCGATTCTCACCGTGCAGATCGGCATGGGCGAGAACATCCTCATTCTCGCCTTCGTCATCACCGTGATCGGCGGCATCGGCTCGATCCGCGGTGCGTTGGTGGCGGCGATTTTCGTCGGCTTCATCGACACGCTCGGCCGCGCCTTCTTTCCCGATCTGTTGCGCATGGTGCTGAGCAAGGACGCGGCCTCGACCGCGGCGCCCGCGCTCTCATCAATGTTGATCTATCTGCTGATGGCGATCGTATTGGTGGTTAAGCCCGAAGGCTTGTTCTCGGCGGGCCAAAAATGACCGGCTGGCTCAGCGTCCGCAATATCGTGATCGTCGCGCTGTTGGCCGCGCTGCTGCTGCTGCCGGTTTATGTCGAGCTCGGCGGCAACCGCTTCCTGCTCACGCTGTTCACCCGCATCGTCATCCTCGCGCTGGCCGCCGGCAGCCTCAATCTGATCCTCGGTTATGGCGGCATGATGAGCTTCGGTCACGCCGCCTATATCGGCATCGGCGGCTATGCGGTCGGTATCCTGGCGCATGAGGGAATTTTCACCGGCTTCGTGCAGTGGCCGGTGGCGCTGGCCGCCTCCGCGCTGTTCGCAGCTGTGATCGGCGCGCTCAGCCTGCGCACCCGCGGCGTCTACTTTATCATGATCACATTGGCGTTTGCACAGATGGCCTATTACATCATAGCCGGACTGGCGCGCTATGGCGGTGACGACGGCCTCACCATCTACAAGCGCAGTCAGTTCGTGGCGCCAATTGATTTGTCGAACAAGGTCCAGTTCTATTACGTCTGCCTCGCGCTGCTGTATGGCTCGATCTACCTGATCTGGCGGCTGGTGAATTCGCGCTTCGGCCAGGTGATCCAGGGCGCGCGCTCGAACGACACGCGCATGCGGGCGATCGGTTTTCCAACCTACCGCTATCGCCTGGTCTGTTTCGTCATTGCCGGGACGCTGTGCGGGCTGGCGGGCGCGCTGCTGGCCAATCACACCGACTTCGTCAGCCCGGGGATCATGTATTGGACGCGCTCGGGCGATCTCATCATCATGGTCGTGCTCGGCGGCATGGCTTCGCCATTTGGTCCGCTGTTCGGCGCGGTGGCGCTGCTGCTATTTGAAGAAATGTTGCCGTTTGTGATCAAGCTGGTCGGCACTCCGTTCTTTGGCGAGGCGGCGGCCCGTGCCTCGGAATATTGGCAGATTATCATGGGCCCCTTGCTGCTCCTCGTCGTGTTGTTCGCGCGCCGCGGCATCGACGGCCTGCTCGCCAAAGTGGGCGCAAAGGTGCGCGCATGAGCGAGCCGCTGCTGCAGGTCAGTCACCTGGCCAAGCGCTTCGAGGGCATCGTCGCCACCGACGATATCGTGCTCGACGTCGCCGCCGGCGAGCTGCACGCGGTGATCGGGCCGAACGGCGCCGGCAAGACCACATTGATCGGCCAACTCAGCGGCCAGGTGACGCCCGACTCCGGCCGCATTCGTTTCGCCGGTAACGACATCACCGCGCTGCCGATGTATCGCCGTAGCGCGCTGGGGCTGGCGCGCTCGTTCCAGATCACGTCCTTGTTTCTCGATCTCAGCGTGCTCGACAATGTGGCGCTGGCGGTGCAGGCGCATACCAGCCATTCGTTTTATTTCTGGCGCAATGCCAGAGCGGAGCCGGAATTGCGCGAGCCCGGGCGTGCGCTGCTCGCCCGGGTGGGCTTGAGCGACCGTGCGGACTGGCCGGCGTCGGTCTTGAGCCACGGCGAACATCGCCAGCTCGAGCTGGCCATGGCGCTCGCCGGCTCGCCCCGCATGCTGCTGCTCGACGAGCCAATGGCCGGCTTAGGCCCGGAAGAATCCGCCCGCATGGTGGAGATGCTGCGCGCCTTGAAGAAGGAGCTTACCATCCTCCTGGTCGAGCACGACATGGAAGCGGTGTTCGCGCTCGCCGACCGCATCACGGTGCTGGTCTATGGCCGGGTGATCGCTTCCGGCGCGCCCGCCGACATCCGCGCCAACGCCGCCGTGCGCGATGCTTATCTGGGCGAGGCCGAGGCGGAGGGCGCCGGCCATGGCTGATCGGATAAAGTCTGACAACGTGCTCGACGTCACTGGAATCGAAACGTGTTACGGCCTGAGCCAGGTGCTGTTCGGCGTGTCGCTGTCGATCGCGCCCGGCGAAATGGTGACGCTGATGGGGCGCAACGGCATGGGCAAGACCACCACCGTGCGCTCGATCCTGGGGCTCACCCCCGCGCGCGCCGGCACGATCCGCTTCGCCGGCCGCGAAATCCGCGGCCTGCCGTCCTACAAGGTCGCCAAGCTCGGCATCGGCCTGGTGCCGGAAGGCCGGCAGATTTTCCCCAATCTCAGCGTGCGCGAGAATCTGGTGGCGACGGCGGTCGCCCGCACCGGCGACGGCTGGACGCTGGAGAAGGTGTATGGGCTGTTCCCGCGGCTGGCCGAGCGCGCCGCCAGCATGGGCAACCAGCTTTCCGGCGGCGAGCAGCAGATGCTGGCGATCGGCCGCGCGCTGATGACCAATCCGCGGCTGTTGATTTTGGATGAGGCGACCGAAGGCCTGGCGCCGCTGATACGCGCCGAGATCTGGCGCTGCCTCGCCCGCTTGAAGGAATTGGGCCTCGCCATCCTGGTGATCGACAAGAATGTCGGTACGCTGACGCGCGTCGCCGACCGCCATTTCCTGATCGAGCGCGGGCGCGTGGTGTGGAGCGGCGCCTCGCGCGAACTCGCCGCCGCGCCGGATGTGCAGCGCCGGTATTTGGGGGTTTAGCTACTCCGCCGGCTGGATGCCCGGCGCACGCTTGATGAAGGTGAAGCTTCTGCCACCGAGCCTGCGGTGCAATTTGTCGAGCAGCAGGTAGATCACCGGCGTGGTGTAGAGCGTGAGCGCCTGCGACACCAAAAGCCCGCCGATGATGGTGATGCCGAGCGGCCGGCGCAGCTCGGAGCCGGGACCAGTCGCGATCACCAGCGGCAAGGCGCCGAGCGCCGCCGCCATGGTGGTCATCAGGATCGGCCGGAAACGCGCCAGGCAGGCTTCGTGAATGGCAACCTGCGGCGACAGCCCGCGCCGGCGCTCGCCGTCGAGCGCGAAGTCCACCATCATGATGCCGTTCTTCTTCACGATGCCGATCAGCAGAATAATGCCGATGAAGGCGATCACGGTGAGCTCGGTGTTGAACAGCTGCAAGGCGAGCAGCGCGCCCAGCCCCGCCGACGGCAGCGTCGAGATGATGGTGAGCGGGTGCGCCAGGCTCTCGTACAGTATGCCGAGCACGATATAGACCGCGACCAGCGCCGCCAGCAGCAGCAGCGGTTGCGCGCCCACCGACTGCTTGAAGGCCTGCACGTCGCCGGCGAAGTCGGCATGGATCGTGTCGGGAATGTGCATCGCCGCCATCGCCCGTTCGATTCCCGCGGTGACGTCCTCGATCGGGAAATTGGGCAGGATGTTGTAAGTGATGGTGACCGCCGGGAACTGCCCCTGATGGTTCACCACCAGCGGTGCGATCGAACGCTCGACATGCGCCACCTCCGATAGCGGCACCTGCGCATTGTCTTTGCCCGTGACGTAGACATGGGTGAGATCGCCCGGGTCGCGCTGGTATTTGCGGTCGACTTCCAGGATGACCCGATACTGGTTGCGCGGCCGGTAGATGGTGGAAATTTGCCGCTGCGAGAACGCGTCGTTGAGCGCGTTGTCGATGTCCTGGATGCGCACGCCGAGGCGCGCGGCAGCCTGACGGTCGATGCTGATATTGGCTTGCAGGCCGCCTTGCTCGCGGTCGGTGGTGACGTCGGTCACGCCCGTGACCTGCTTCACCTGGTCCATGACCTTGGGCACCCAGCTTTGCAGTGCGTCGATATCGGCGCTCCACAGCGTGAACTGGTATTGCGAATCGCTCTGCCGTCCGCCGACCCGCAGATCCTGCGCCGGCACCATGAACACGCGGATGCCGGGAATCTGATTGAGTTTGGTGCGCAGCCGCGCGACGACGACCTGCGTGCTCACATTTTGGCGCTCGGCCAGCGGCTTCAGGCTGATGAACATGCGGCCGCGATTGACCGAGGCGTTGAAGCCGGAGGCGCCGACCGAGGAGCCAAGCCCCGCCACCGCCGAGTCGGTCAGCACGACGTCCATCGCCTTTTGCTGCAACTGCAGCATGGCCTCGTATGAAATATCGGTCGAGGCCTGCGTGCCGCCGAAGATGAGTCCGGTGTCGTCCTGCGGGAAATAGCCTTTCGGCGTCTTGATGTAGAGCCCGACGGTGAGCGCGATGGTGGCGACGAACACGATTAGCGCCAGCGCGTTGTGCTCGAGCACGAAGGCGAGCGTGCGATCATAGAAGCGTATCGTGCGCGCGAGCACGCCCTCGACCAGGCGGTCGAGCCAGGTGGCGTCGGGGCTCGGCGCCGAGCGCACGAAATAGGCGCAGATCATCGGCGTCACCGACAGCGACACCACGGTGGACACCACAATCGCGAAGGCCAGGGTCACGGAGAATTCGCGGAACAGCCGCCCGACAATGCCGCCCATGAACAACAGCGGAATGAACGCGGCGATCAGCGACACGCTGATCGATACCACGGTGAAGCCGATCTGCTTGGCGCCTTTCAGCGTGGCGCGCAGCGGCGAGGCGCCCTTTTCCAGATAGCGGAACATGTTCTCGATCATCACGATGGCGTCGTCCACCACGAAGCCGATGCACACCGCCAGCGCCATCAGCGACAGATTGTCGATCGAGAATCCGGCCACCCACATCGCCGCGCAGGTGCCGGCGAGCGACAGCGGCACGGTGACGCCGGCGGCCAGCGTCGCCGCCGTGCGGCGCAGGAACAGCGCCACCACCAGCATTACCAGGATGACGGTGGCACCGAGCGTGAGCTGCATGTCGTGCACGCTGGCGCGGATAGTCTGCGTGCGGTCGGCCAAAATCGAGATGTCGAGACCGGCCGGTACCCATTGCCGCAGTTCGGGCAGCAGGTCGTAGATGCGGTCCACCGTGTCGAGGACGTTGGCATTGGCCTGCTTGGTGACGATCAGCAGCACCGACGGCTCCTTGTTGAACCAGCCGGCGGAACGGCTGTTGCGCACGCTCGGCTCGATCGAGGCTATCGTGGACAGGCGGATCACAGTGCCGTCGACGGTTTTCACCACCAGCGGATTGTATTCGATGGGCGTGCGCAGCTGGCCGTTGATGCCGATGGTGACGCCGCGCTTGGCGCCGTCGAAGTTGCCGAGCGGCCCGACCGCGTTGGAATTGGCGATCGCGGTGCGCACGTCCTCCATGCTCACGCCCATGGCGGCGATGCGCGCCGGATCGACGCGCACCCGAATGGCCGGCTGCTCCGAGCCGGCCACGGTGACGTCGCCGACGCCGTCCACCTGCGACAGCCGCTGCGCGATTATGCTGTCGGCGGCGTCATAGACCTCGGCCGGCTGCATGGTCTTGGAGGTCAGCGCCAGGATCAGGATCGGCGCTGCCGCCGGGTTGGCTTTGCGGAAAGTCGGCAGTGTCGGCAGGTCGCCGGGCAGATCGCTGAGCGCGGCATTGAGCGCGGCCTGCACGTCACGGGCGGCGCCCTCGATGCTGCGGCGTAAGTCGAACTGCACGGTAATGCGCGACAGGCCGAGCGAACTCACCGAGGTCAATTCGGTGACGCCGGAAATCTCGCCCAGCCGCCGCTCGAGCGGGGCGGCGACGGTGGCGGCCATGATGTTGGGGTCGGCGCCGGGCCGGTTGGCGGTCACGAAAATGGTCGGGAAATCCACGCTCGGCAGGCTGGCGACCGGCAGGAAGCTATAGGCCACGGCACCGACCAGGAACAGACCGACCGCCAGCAGCGTGGTGCCGATCGGCCGGCGGATGAACGGGTAGGAGAAATTCATGCGCTACTCCGCCGGATGCGGCCGCACGTCGCCGGGCGTCGTCAGCCGCGCGCGCAGCCGCTCCATGTAGAGATAGATCACCGGCGTGGTGTAGAGCGTGAGCAACTGGCTGAGCAGCAAGCCGCCGACGATGGTGATGCCGAGCGGATTACGCAGCTCTGAGCCGGTGCCGCTTTCGAGCGCCAGCGGCAGCGCGCCGAACAGCGCGGCCAGCGTCGTCATCATGATCGGCCGGAAGCGCAGCAGCGCCGCCTGCACGATCGATTCCTCGGGCGAGAGGCCCTGGTGGCGCTCGGCCTCGATCGCGAAGTCGATCATCAAAATCGCGTTCTTCTTTACGATGCCCATCAGCAGCACGATGCCGATCAGCGCGATCACCGAGAGGTCGTAGCCGAATAGCATCAGCGCCAGCAGCGCGCCGACGCCGGCCGAGGGCAAAGTGGAGAGGATGGTGAGCGGATGGATGAAGCTCTCGTACAGCACGCCGAGCACGATGTAGATAGCGATGGCGGCGGCAAGGATCAGCCAGGGCTCGCCGGTGAGCGACTTGGCGAATTCCGCGGCGTCGCCGGAGTAACTGCCGGTCACCGACGACGGCATGCCGATCTGCCGCTCCGCCGCGCTGATGACGGAAACCGCGTCGCTCAGCGCGTAGCCGCTGCTCAGATCGAAGCTGATGGTGACCGAGGGGAACTGCTCCTGGTGCGCGATCGCCAACGGCGCCGAGCTGTTCACGAAGCGGGCGAAGGCGGCGAGCGGCACCTGGGTCGAGCCGGTCACCGTGTTGGGCGTGGCCGTGATGTTGGTATTGGTGCTGCCGGCCGCGGTATTGGCGACGGTAGCCGCCGTGCCGGTCGAGGTGCTGGCGCCGGTGACGTAAAGTTTGCCCAGCGAGCCGGGGTCCTGCTGGTAGCGCGGCTGCGCTTCCAGGATGACGCGATACTGGTTGGCCTGGCCGTAGATGGTCGAAATCTGCCGCTGGCCGAAGGCGTCGTTGAGGGTGTCGGTGATGCTCTGCATGGAGACGCCGAGCCGCCCGGCCTGCTCGCGGTCGACGTCGACGTTCACGCGCGGGCCGCCTTCCTGCGCTTCGGAGGCGACCTCGCGCAGCGCCGGATCGCCGCGCAGCTTGCGCGCCAGCTTGTCGGCCCATTCCAGCACCTCGGCGGCATCGCTGCCGACCAGCGTGTATTGGTACTGCGCGCGACTCGAGCGCGTGGAGATCTGGATGTCCTGGGTGGCCTGGAAATACACGTTCATGCCGGGAATGCCGGCGACCGCGTCTTTCAGCCGCGCGATGATCGCGTCCACGCGCGCGCTGCGCGCATTGCGCGGCTTCAAGGTGATGGCGAGCCGGCCGGCATTGGGCGTGGCGTTGAGCGGGCTCACGCCGATCACCGACACCACGCCGGTTACGTCCGCATCGGTGCGGATGATGGCTTCGACTTCGTTCTGGCGGCGCTGCATTTCGTTGAACGAGACGTCGGTGCCGGCTTCCGTCACCGCGGTGATCAGGCCGGTGTCCTGCAACGGCAGGAAGCCTTTGGGCATGACGATGTAGAGGAAAATGGTGGCGGCCAGCGTCGCCAGCGTGACCAGCAGCGTTTCGCGCTGGTGGCGCAGCACCCAAACCAGGCTGCGGTGATAGGCCTCGACCGTGCGCTCGATCAGGCCGGAAAAGCGCCGCGCGAGCGCGTTGTCGCCGCCGCCGCCAACGCTTCCGCCACCTTGCCGCAGCAGCCGGCTGCACATCATCGGCGTCAGCGTCAGCGAGACGATGGCGGAAGCGACCACCGCGATAGTGAGCGTGAGCGCGAATTCGCGGAACATGCGGCCGACCAGGCCGGTCATGAACAGCAGCGGGATGAACACCGCGATCAGCGACAGCGTCAGCGAGATCACCGTGAAGCCGATTTCGCTGGCGCCGCGCAACGCCGCGTCGAGCGGTTTTTCGCCGTTCTCTATGTGGCGGACGATGTTCTCGATCATCACGATGGCGTCGTCGACCACGAATCCGGTGCCGATGGTCAGCGCCATCAGCGACAGATTGTCGAGCGAGAAGCCGGCAAACCACATCACGCCGAAGGTCGCGATCAACGACAGCGGCAGCGCCACGCCGGCGATGATGGTGGCGCGGACGGTGCGCAGGAACACCAGCACCACCAGCACGACCAGCACCACGCTGAGCATCAGCGTGAACTGCACGTCGTGGATCGAGGCGCGGATGGTGGTGGTGCGGTCGTTGACGATGGTGAGTTGGGCCGCCGCCGGCATCGCGCGCCGCAGCCGCGGCAGTTCGGCGCGCACGCGGCTCACGGTCTCGATCACATTGGCGCCGGGCTGGCGCTGCACGTCCACCACGATCGCCGGCGTGCCTTTGTAGGAAGCGCCGACCTTGGTGTTCTCCAGCCCGTCGATCACGTCGGCGACGTCGCTAATAGCCACCGGCGCGCCGTTGCGGAACGCCACCACCACCGATTTGTAGGTGGCGGCGGCGGTGATCTGGTCGTTGGCGGCGATGGTGTAGGACTGGTGCGCGCCATCGAGCGAACCCTTGGCGCCGGCCACGTTGGCGCCGACAATGGCGGTGCGCAGGTCCTCGAGCGCGATGCCATAGGCGGCGAGCCGCGACAAGTCGGCCTGGATGCGGATCGCCGGACGGATGCCGCCCTGCACCGAGACGTGGCCGACGCCGGTCACCTCCGAAAGCCGCGGCGCCATGATGGTGTCGGCCATGTCGCTGAGCGTGCGCAGGTCGATGGTTTGCGAGGTGAGCGCCAGCGTGATGACCGGCGCGTCGGCCGGGTTCACTTTGGAATAGAGCGGCGGGTAGGGCAGGTTGCGCGGCAGCGTCGAGCCGGCGGCATTGATCGCCGACTGCACGTCCTGCGAAGCGGCGTCGATGTCGCGGTTGAGATCGAATTGCAGCGTGACCTGGCTGATGCCGAACGAGCTCGCCGAGGTCAACGTCTGCAAGGCGGGGATCTGGCCGAATGTCCGCTCCAGCGGCGCGGTCACCAATGAGGCGATGGTGTCGGGACTGGCGCCGGGCAGCTGGGTGGTGACCTGGATGGTGGGGAAATCCACCTGCGGCAGCGCGGAAACCGGCAGCCACCAATAGCCGAGCGCGCCACCCAGCATCACCGCGATGCCAAGCAGGGAGGTGGCGATCGGCCGGTGAATGAATGGGGAGGAAACGCTCATTGCTGCGGGTTCGGCCTCCCGCCGCCTGAGCGCTGGCCGCTGCGCGGCCGCGCGCCTTGCTGGCCTGCAGCCGGCGCGCCGTCGGCGCTGCCGATCGCAACCTTGCTGCCGTCGGTGAGCCGGACGAAGCCGGTGGTGACCACGCGTTCGGGCGGCGTAAGCCCGCTCTTGACCACGGTCTGCGTCTCATCCTGCTTCTGCACGGCGATCGGGCGTATCGCCACGGTGTTGTCGTCTTTGACCACGTAGACGAAGGTACCGTTGGGGCCGCGCTGCACCGCGCCGGTCGGGATCACCACCACGTCTTTCAGGGTGTCGATCAACAGCCGCACATTGACAAACTGCCCCGGCCAGAGCGCCAAGCCGGTATTGGGAAACTCGGCCTTGAGCTTCACGGTGCCGGTGGTCTGGTCGACCTGGTTGTCAACCACGCGCAAGGTGCCGCGGTCGATCACCGCGTCGCTGTCGGGCCGCTGCGCCTCGATGGTAAGCGGTGCCTTGGCGAAGGCGTCGTTGACCTGGCCGAGATCCTGCTGCGGCAGGCTGAACAGCACCGAGATCGGCTTGAGCTGGGTGATCACCACGATCGCGGAATTGGCGTCGGAGGCATGCACGATATTGCCTTCGTCGACCATGCGGATGCCGGTGCGCCCTGCGATCGGAGCGACGATGGTGGTGTAGCCGAGCGTCGCCTGCATATTCTCGATCGCCGCCTGGTCGGATTGCACCAGCGCGGCAAATTGCGCGACCAGCGCCTTTTGGGTGTCGGCCTGCTGATGGTTGATGGCGTTGCTGGCCGCCAGTTTTTCATAGCGGTCGAGGTCGATCTTGGCATTGGCGAGCTGGGCTGAGTCCTGCGCTTTCTTGGCGATCGCCTGGTCGAGCTGCGCTTGGTAGGTGGTGGGATCGATACGCGCCAGCACGTCGCCTTTCTTGACGTCGTCGCCTTCCTTGAAGCCGACGCTGAGTAGCTTGCCGTCCACCTGCGGACGCACCGTCACGGTGTTGAGCGCCTTGATGGTGCCGACGGCATCGAGATAGACCGGCACGTCGGCCTTGGCCGCGGCGGCGGCCAGCACCGGCACCGGTCCGCCTTCGGCGCCGAAGCGGCTGCGGTTTTGCTGCGGCGGCGATTTGGCGAAGACGTAGACCAGCGCCGCGGCGACTGCGACGACGATCAG
>Ga0209880_1000513_pt1 | contig 10449 bp, 12 predicted proteins | sample PersoiDNA2013191_FD_185803 | JGI IMG/M metagenome (GOLD analysis project Ga0209880, IMG submission 185803) | Permafrost soil microbial communities from the Arctic, to analyse light accelerated degradation of dissolved organic matter (DOM) -... | ecosystem: Environmental > Terrestrial > Soil >... | reverse complement strand
GAATAGCAAAGCAGTCACCAATGTTGCGTACACACCAGTACAACGGTGCCCCGACCCTTTGTGTTCCGATGCGCCGAGCGCAGCCCGCCAGGCCTTCAAGATCGAGACGGAGCGCGACGGCTGGATCCTGCTCCAGTCGGCCTCGCCGAAAGCCGCCCCCATCTGGTTTGCCGACAAGCTCGCCGCGATCGACGATCCGAGCCGCCAGTTCCGCGGATCGCCGTCCTTCACGAGTGGGCTCGCTCGCCCTTCCGCGCCATCCGTTCCAAGCGCCGGACGCCCTGGTCAATTAGAGCCTTCATCAGGGATTGGTATGGGACCCCCCGCCGCTCAGCTACGTGCTTGGTCCGGTTGAGCAGATCTTTAGGTACCCGCAGAGAGATCTTCGTCGACGCTTGGTCGAGCGACTCGAGCACCTCGCGCTCGAATTCCTCGTCGCTCAATTCATCGGATGGGTCGTTGAACGGCTTCCGGGTTGCCTTTGTCTTCATTTGCTGATCCTCCGAATGATTCGTTTGGACGCAGCCATCGGCCGGCCGTTGTCCGCCCGATCACCTGTTTCGCTTGGCGATCGGCAAGCTCGATCTCGATGCGACCGCCGTCCTGAAGTGCCTCTCCAATTTCCGCGAGTGAGATGCGGCGCTCGGGATGATCGGATCCGAGGTGTCTGCGATTGGCGGCATCCCAGACGATCGGACGATCGTCCACCCATTCAGTATATACGAATGGGATGGACAAAAAGGGTGGCTAGCGGGATTTGAACCCGCGACAGCCAGATCCACAATCTGGTGCTCTGCCATGCTGAGCTATAGCCACCACGGTGCGGGCCCAGGAGCCGCCGGCCCTTAGGGAATCACGATTCTACCCGCCCCGGTTGTCAGAGAATGGAGAGCGGAATGGGAACTCAGGCCGAGTTCGACGAGATGATCAAGTCCGGGGAGCTGATCGAGTCCCGGAACGAGATGACTCCCGACTACCTGAAAGAGCTCAAGCACACCCTCATCGTCTCCGGCGACACCGAGCTCATCTCCGCCCCCGCCTACTACCTCGCAGCCAAGCGCGCCCCATCGATCAACGCCTTCATGACCGGGATCGCGATCATCCAGGACGAGCTGGCGCACGCCCACATCGCGTACCACATCCTGGAGGAGCTCGGCGAGGACCAGGAGAAGCTCATCTTCAGCCGCGACCCCAAGAGCTTCCGCTATCCCTATGCCTTCGACGTCCCCCTGGACAGCTGGACCGAGCTCGTGGTCGCCAACGGCATGTACGACCAGGCGGGCTTCTGCCTCCTGGGCGACATCCACGACAAGTGCTCCTACGGGCCCTGGAAGCGGGGGCTCAACAAGGTCATGGCCGAGGAGAACTTCCACCTCCGCAACGGCCGCACCTGGATGAAGCGGATCAGCGCCGCGGGCGGCTCGGCGAAAGACGAGCTCCAGCGCGCGGTCGACTGGATGTTTCCGCTGAGCGTCGAGTGGTTCGGCCTCCCCGACTCCATGAAGATGCACTCCGCCCAGCTCGAGTACCGCCTCAAGGGCCTGACCAACGACCAGCTCCGCCAGTGGTGGCTCTCGACCGTCGTCCCCTACTGCGAGCAGATCGGCATCAAGGTGCCGGCGCATAAAGAGGTGCGCGATGGCAAGGACGTATGGGAGCTCGACTATCCCTTCCCATGTGAGTTCGACGCGGAAGAAAAGCGCTGGGACTTCAAGCGGCCGAGCACCTGGGACGAGGTGCTGGTCCGCTGGCGCGCTCGCGGACCTCGCAACGCCGAGATGGTCGCGATGTTCCAGGAGGAGTTCCACAAATTCCGCAAGACACACCAGGCCCAGAACGGGTCGTGACCGAGCGGCTCTGGGCTGCTCTCTCCGAGGTCCGGGATCCCGAGATGCCGGTGAACCTCGTCGACCTCGGCGTGATCTACGGCATCGCGGAGCACGACGGAGTCGTCGAGGTGGACCTCACCTTCACGGCGATGGGTTGCCCCGCCTCTGAATTCATCCTCGAGGACGTCCGGGAACGGCTGCTCCGCGAGGCCGGCGTGACCGAGGTGTGCATCAAGGTCGTCTGGGATCCGCCCTGGACGGTCGCGCGCATGACCGAAGCCGGCCGCGACGCGCTGGAGTCGTGGGGCCTCGCAGTTTGACGAGCTACAAGCGCGTCAGCGGCGACGCTATCGAGTACGAGGTCTTCGCGCGCAAGACGCGCGCGGAGTCGCTGCACCAGGTGGGCAGCGTGGTCGCGCCCGACGACGATCTCGCAATGGCCTACGCGCGCGCCACCTACGACGAGGAGCGCTGGTGCGAGATGGCCATCGTGCGCAAAGAGCACGTCATAGAGCTGTGGCAACCCGGGGAAGCACAATGAGCATCTCCGACATCGTTCTCTCGATCGCCGACAACAAGCAGATGCTCGGGCTGCGCTACGCCGAGTGGGCGACGCGCGCCCCCTCGCTGGAGGCGGACATCGCCGCGGCCGCCATGGGTCTCGACGACCTGGGGCACAGCCGCGTGCTCTACGGCTGCCTCGAGCCGCTGGGCGCCGACCCGCGCGGGCCCGAACGCGAGTCGGATCCCGCGAGCCTGCGCGCGCTCGCCTATTTCGACCAGCCCTGGACCGAGTGGGCGCAGTTCGTGGCCGCGAACGCGGTCCTGGACACTGCCTTCACCGTGGTGATCGAGGCGTGCGTCAACGGTTCCGTCGAGGTGCTCCAGCACCGCCTTCGCAAGATGCTGATGGAGGAGCGCTACCACTTTCTGCACGGACGCAGCTGGCTGAAATCCGGGATCGGCGCGGAGCCTTTGAACCGCGCCTGGACCGAGGCGGTCGAATGGTTCGGACCGCCCGACGGCGAGGTCGCGGCGCTGCATCGCGAAAGCAAGCTCAGCATGGGTCCCCGCGAGCTGCTGGCGAAGCTGGAAGAGCAGCTGGAAGTCAAATCGCCGGACGTTCGCGTCGACTGGGCGAAATGGGATCCCATCCGCCGGCGCAGCAAGCCGGGCGCGATCGACGAGCAGACCTTCGGCATGCTGCGCGGTCTCGAAGAGAAGAAATTTGCCCCCTCCAGTGCCGCGACCAAAGAAGCCTGAACCTCCGCGTTCGGAACCTCGATGTCCTCACTGCCATGCCCGCGACGCTGAGGTCATCTCGCTCTTCGGAATGCAGGCGATGACGCTCCAGTACCGCTGCCGCAAGTGCGGCACCCTGTTCGAGGCGATCAAGTACGACTAGACGTCGCCTTCCTCTTCAACCTCGCCATGCGACTGGCGCCGGCGCAGGATCGCGAGCGGAATTCCGGCCAGCACCACCAGCGCGATCAGGACCGCCACGATGATCGGCAGCGTCTGCCCCCCGCCGCCCACGGTCACAGCCCCCGGAGGCGGGGACGTCGAGGGATATCCGGCGGCGAAATAGCCGAACGATTTCGTCGATGTGACGATGGTGAATGGCTGCGCCTGCTGCTGCGCGCCGATCGACTTCCACGGACCACCCGGGTCGCTCGCGTAATACACATCCGTCGGAGCGGGTTCGAGGTTTGAGAAGCGCAGCACCAGGTTGGCCGACTTCGCGAGAGGAGCCGAGGCGGTGATCTGGTAGACGTTGGTCACGAACCGGATCCCCGGCGGTTGCGGGCACGTCGAAAGCGGCGTGATGTCGACCGATATCGTCGTCTTGCCCGTGGCGTCGAACGCGCCAGGCAGGAAGCCGATAACAAGCTGGCCGTCGTTCGTGAACGCCGAGTTGGCATCGCTCACGCCCCCGATCACCTTGATGTCCAGGTGCCCCAGGCTCGGCTTTGTGTTGGCGCCGGCCTGTGGCGGCGGACACGTCCAGTTGTATGGCTGAGTCGGGCCGAACCCGTCATAGAAACCCGGTGCGACCATCCACGCCGCGACCATGTATGTGGTCACAGCGGCCGCGAGCAGGACAGCGCGCTTCACAGGGCGAGGTCTGCGATCACGTGGCCGATGATCGGCGCCACCAGGTCGCGGCAAGCCCAGCGCCAGAGAGCGAGCAGGAGGCCGGCGGCGGCCACAGCGCCGAGGAAGACGGGCGGGTGCGACAGGACGTGGGCCGCGGTCCAGACCGCTGTGCTGCCTGCGATCGCCAGCGGCGCGCCGCCCAGCTCATCCAGGGCCGCGTAAAGGGCGCCGCGAAACGCAAGCTCCTCTCCGATGGAAACGGCGATGGCGGCGAACGCCAGGCCGGCGGGCAGGATCGGCACGGCGCTCGACCGCACCGCTCCCGGCAGCAGCAGCACGGCCCCGATCGCGAGGCCCCCGAGGATCCTCAGTCCAGGCCTCGACTTTCCGAGGCCGAGACGATCGGCCGGCGAGCCGAGCGCCACAAGGCCAAGCGCCGCACCTCCCATCACCAGGGCCGGGATCGCCATATACGGCTGCGACTGGATTGATACGCGCGCCCACTCGACGCACAGCACGTAGGCCCCGACGAGGAGCGCCCGAATCCCCGGGTGGGTACGCGTAAGGACCAGGCTCAATTCGCCAGGCGTTCGGGTGCGGCGTAGACATTGAAGCGATCGCCGCGCAGGAATCCGACCAGTGTCTGGTTGAACTCGCGTGCCAGCGCCACCGCGAGGCTCGACGGAGCGCCGACGGCCGCCAGCACCGGGATGCCCGCGCTGATGGACTTCTGCACGATCTCGTAACCGGCCCGTCCGCTCACGACCAGCACTGAGCTGTTTGCCGGAAGGGCGCCGTCGAGCAGGGCGCGCCCGACGACCTTATCGACCGCGTTGTGCCGCCCCACGTCCTCGCGGAGGTGGAGCAGCTCTCCGTGCACGTTGAAAAGTCCCGCCGCGTGCAGGCCACCGGTGCGGTCGAACACACCCTGACCCTGCCGGAGGATGTCGACGAGCCCGGGCAGGATGGACGGATCCACCTGCGGCCCGTCCGGCAGCGTAGCGAGGTCGCGCCTGAGGTCTTCGATCATGACCGTCCCGCAAACTCCGCACGCGGAGCTCGAGAGCATCGATCGCTCGGGCTTCCGGCGCGGCTCCCCCGCGAACCGCACGTCGACCTGGTTCGACTCGACCAGGTCGGCTAAGACCCGAATCCTGCTCTCGATCTCACCCGCCTCGGCGCTGATGTGGACCAGCTTCACCTCACCGGGCGCGCGGAGGATTCCTTCCGAGAACATCAGGCCCAGGGACAGCTCGAGGTCATGGCCCGGCGTGCGCATCACCACCGAGAGGGGCTTGCCTTCGAGCATGAGCTGCAGGGGCTCTTCGGTGACCACCGCGTCGGGCGAGTCAGTCCAACGGCCCGCCGACCATTTGCGAACCTGCAGCCCTGGAGCGGCGGGCTTTGCCATCAGTGGTCAGACCGGGAATTAGCTCGACAAGGCGCGGCCTCGGCGGCCGGTGCCAAGGAGCCGACGAGCACGCGAGGGAACGCATCGCTTAGATGCCTGACCGAGCGCGCGCAGGAGGCGATGCCGGCATCGGCGAAGCCCGGCCGCCTAGGCCGATGGATTGGCGAGCGGTTTCCCGGGCTGACCACTTAAGCCTGGGCGACGCGGAGGTTGCGTGCCGACCGCGGGATCGCGGTCGAGATTGCGAAACCGCGCCAGGACGTCACCCTCTCCGCGCGCAGCTCCATCGCGTCCGGAACCTCTTCGGTTTCGATGCCGTATCGGTCCGCGATGCCTGACCCGTCGGCCGCTCCGCCAAACGTCCCGCGCACACATGCACCCACCATGAGGGAAGGACGGAAACGATGATGCGACTCGACGACGAGCGCGCCCGGCGATCCGGCGCGTAGCCCGCGGCCGCTGATCGGTGCGACCGTGACCTGTCCCCGGTCCACCTCCCAGAACGCGGGGCGGATGACGGGCATGCCCGCCTCGATCCAGCACGCATAGCCGCGCGCCACGCCCGCGAGGCGGCGGCTCACGTCGGCCGGGACAGCCGGAACACGCGCCGCCTGGGCCGCCGGGAACTCGACGCCCTCGATCACGTCCGCGTGGCTCGGGCGCAACCGCATGACCACGCGGTTGTAAGGCAGCCACTCGCGCGGCAGTCTTGTGACGTCGAGCATGTACCCCGCCACGAAGGGCGCGTTCTTCAGCGCGTAGCCGGCCATGCCGAGGACGTAGCCGGGCCCATCGAGCATCGCGCGCACCTGGCTCGAGACAGACAGCGGATCGAAAACCTCGATCGCCCCGCGCACCAACACTGCGCGCGACCCGCTGTCGACGAGAAATGCGGCGCGCGGGTCGCGGCGCGCGAGCATGGTCTTGGCCGCAAAGCGTGACGTGGTCATCCACAGCGAGCCGGCCGCGAAGCTGAACACGGCCGGGTTGACCAGCGGGAGCCTGCCCGCTCGCAGCGCCAGCATCCCGATCGGAGACTGCCCCAGGATCGAGCGAGCGTCGCTGGTCAGCCGCATGCGCCCAACTCTAGCCTCCCCTGGCCTCCCCACCATGTGGGGAGGTCGGCCCGGCTCGCAAAGCGAGCCCGGCCGGGAGGGGGGAAGCCCTCACTCTTGAGCTTCGAGTCTGGCGCGAATACGCTCGAGGGCCTTTTCCAGCCGCCCCCGCACCATCCGATCCAGCGTCCGGGCGATCGCCGCGCCCAAGAAAGAGGCCGGAGGCTCGTAGGCGATGCGCAGCTCGATGCGAACACCATGTGGCACTTTCGTGAACCTGAACCCGCCGTCCTGCTTGATGAGCCCTGACTCGGACACCCAGCCGATCACCTCCGGACGCCTCCACTGATTCAGCCGCAGCACGCTCTTGAGCGGGAGGCCGAGGGTGACGATCTCGACGTTGTAGCGAGCGCCCACACCGCGCGTCTTCTCGCCCACCGGCTCCCATCTGCTCACGCCGTCGAGAACCTCGGCGACATGGCGGTGGTCGGCAAAGTAGTCGAACGCGCGCTCCGGCGAAGACTTCGCCGTCACCTCTCCCTTGAACTCGAGCCTGGCCATCCCAGCAAGATATGACTGTGGTGGGGGTGAAGGACGGCGAGGTTACGACGCAGGACTCGGTCGCCATCGGGCGAGCGCCTACCGGCCGCGAGCTTCGCGATGGCTACCTGCACGACATCCAGGACCTCACGCTCGGGCTCGTGCGCGGGCACTCAAACGCTCTGTACTTCGGTCCGCTGGAGCTGCTGCGCTTCGGCACCGCCACGGTGACTGACTCGGCGGTCGAGTGGCCGATCGAAGGCGGCATCACGGCCCGAGCTGCCGGCGGAACCTTTCGAATCGAAGCCTCCGGCGGCCGCCTGGTCGCGTCGGTGGACGGCTTTCGCCCGCGACTTCCCATGCCTCTCTACGCGGTGAGCCAGCTGCCCGTTCATCACCTGCTCACGCGCCTGTACCTGCTTCGAGTGCGCGGCCGCGAACCCGCTCCAGGTGCGGCGGCCGCGCCTCAGGACCGCATCAGGGCGGGCGCGATCGACGTGGCTTTCTGCCTCACGCTCGCCGGCCTCGCGGGCAAGCGACGCAGATTGCCCGTACTGCTGGGCATCGCCGCCGCATACCATGTCGCGTCCTGGAGCACCTCAGGACGCACGCTGGGCGGCCTTGTTGTGCGTCAGCGAGTGGTCGCGGTCGACGGTTCGCGGCCGACCGTGATGCAGTCCATGGTCCGTTTCCTCGCGCTTCCTTTGGCGTGGGTCGCGAGGCGTCCCATCCACGACGAGCTGGCGGGCACCGACGTGATCGTTTCCTAAGGGCTGCTGGCGGGAGCGACGGCGAGAGATTCGGTGACCAGGTGGTCCAGATGCTAGGCGCGGCCGAGCATCGCAGCGCACGCATCCGTTGATGCGTAAGCGAGAAGCGGAGGCCGCAACAACGCAGATGGATCGCATGGGCGCCGAAGATCGGTCGAGGTCTTCCGGCCGCGCCTCCTGTAGGCGGTTGCAAACGGGCGCACCGCAACCGCATTCTTGTCCGCAATGACCTCTACGTCGCAACGCGTTGTCGTCACCGGTGCCGCCGGCTTCATCGGCTCACACCTATGCGAGCGGCTGCTCGCCCTCGGGCACCAGGTCGTCGGCATCGACAGCTTCACCGACTATTACGAGCGCACGCGCAAGGAGCAGAACCTCGAAGACTCGAGGGCTCATCCGGACTTCGCGTTCGAGGAGCTCGACCTCGTGGACGGCGACCTGCCGTCTGTGCTTCGTGGTGCGCGCGTGGTTTACCACCTCGCCGGTCAACCCGGCGTCCGTCCGAGCTGGGGAGGGCAGTTCGACCGCTACATGCGCGACAACGTCCTCGCCACCCAACGTCTCCTGGAAGCCATGAAGGAGACGCCGGTCGAGCGTCTGGTCTTCGCCGGGAGCTCGTCGGTCTACGGCGACGCCGAGATGTTCCCGACCAAGGAGTCCGCGCTGCCGCAACCGGTTTCGCCGTACGGCGTGACCAAGCTCGCAGCCGAACACCTGGCCCTGCTGTACGCCAAGAACTTCGGTCTTCCTGTCGTGTCCGTTCGATACTTCACCGTGTACGGCCCGCGGCAGCGTCCCGACATGGCCTTCGCCCGATTCATGCAGGCACTCGTCGACGGCGATGCGATCGAGGTGTTCGGCGATGGCGAGCAGACACGCGAGTTCACCTACGTGTCGGACGCGGTCGAGGGGACGATCAAGGCGGCGACGGCGGATGTCGTGGGCCAGGTCTTCAACCTCGGCGGCGGAAGCCGCGTCACGATCAACCGGGTGCTCGCAACGCTCGAGGACATCAGCCGGATCAAGGTTCGGACGAAAACCCTGCCAGCGGCACCCGGCGATCCGAGACATACCGGCGCCTCGATCAATCTCGCCCGAGAGCGCCTCGGCTGGGAGCCGCGTGTTTCGCTGCGCGAAGGGCTTGCGAAGCAGTGGGCCTGGTTTCAGTCGGCGCGGAGCCGCGACGGTATTGCCGGAACCCGATAGCCCGCGCTAGCCGCTGAGGCTCAACTACCAGACCGGTCCGACACGTGTGAGCGGCGATTCGCATGAGCGCGACGCAGCCTCGACTTCGGAGGTGGAGCGGCACACGAGGATGGCAGCCTTGGTGCCTACCGCATGGGCATCGAAGATCCGTCGAGGGCTTTTCCCGGCCGAGCCCCTGACCCTAGTCAAGTTTGAGCACCGCCATGAATGCCTCCTGCGGAATCTCAATCGAACCGACCCGCTTCATCCGCTTCTTGCCTTCCTTCTGCTTTTCCAACAGCTTCCGCTTGCGGGTGATGTCGCCGCCATAGCACTTGGCAAGCACGTCCTTCCTCATCGCCGCAATCGTCTCGCGGGCGACCACCTTGCCGCCGATGGCCGCCTGCAGCGGCACTATGAACATCTGCCGCGGAATGATCGACTTGAGCTTCTCTACAAGTTTGCGGCCCTGCGTCTGCGCCTTGCTGCGGTGCGCAATGAGTGACAGAGCATCGACCGGCTCGCCTGCCACGAGAACGTCGAGCTTGACGAGGTCGCCCTCGCGGAAACCGATCATCTCGTAATCCATGGAGGCGTAGCCCTTCGAACGCGACTTCAGCTGGTCGTAGAAGTCGTGAATGATCTCACCTAGCGGAATCTCGTACTCGAGCACGACCCTGTCGCCTGGCCTGTGCTCGAGATGCTTGAACGAACCGCGACGCTCCTGGCAGAGCTCCATCATCGGGCCGACATATGCGGACGGCGCGATGATGGAAAGCTTCACATACGGCTCGGCGACGGATTCGATCATGGTTGGGTCCGGCAGCATCGCCGGGTTGTCAATCGTGATTACGCCGCCGCGTTTCAGCGTGACCTCGTACTCGACGGTCGGGGCGGTCGTGATCAGTTCGAGCTCGAACTCGCGCTCGAGGCGCTCCTGGACGATCTCCAGGTGGAGCAGCCCGAGGAATCCGCAGCGGAAGCCGAAGCCCAGAGCCGCCGAGTTCTCGGGTTCGTAGGACAGCGCGCCGTCGTTTAGCTGGAGCTTTTCCAGCGCCTCCTTCAGGTCCCCGAACTGGTCCGAGTCCGTCGGAAACAGGCCGGCGAACACCATCGGCTTGACCTGCCGGTAGCCGTGAAGCGCAGTCGCGGCGCCGTTCTCGGCCGTCGTGATCGTGTCGCCGACTCGCGCGTCAACAACATTTTTGATCGCCGCCGTGACGTAACCCACCTCACCAGCGGTCAACTTCTCGGCGGGTTGAGGGCGCGGCGCGAACCAGCCCACCTCGTCGACCTCGTGGACCTTACCGGTGTTCATCATCCGGATCTTGGTCCCCGGGATGATCTCGCCGTCCACGACGCGCACATATGTGATGACGCCGCGATAGGTGTCGTAATGCGAGTCGAAGATGAGCGCGCGAAGCGGTTTGGACGGATCGCCGCGTGGAGGCGGCACCCTTGCGACGACGGCTTCGAGGATCTGCTCGGTGCCGATGCCCTGCTTGGCCGAAGCGAAGATGACCTGGTCGCGCGGGATGCCGGTGACGTCGCATATCTCTTCC
>Ga0209880_1000512_pt1 | contig 10450 bp, 12 predicted proteins | sample PersoiDNA2013191_FD_185803 | JGI IMG/M metagenome (GOLD analysis project Ga0209880, IMG submission 185803) | Permafrost soil microbial communities from the Arctic, to analyse light accelerated degradation of dissolved organic matter (DOM) -... | ecosystem: Environmental > Terrestrial > Soil >... | reverse complement strand
CGCGCGGACAGGGGGCGAAAAAATCAGGCATAAATTAGAAAGGTTTTACGGTGACGAGAATGACTACAGCTATCAGAACGAGCACAGGGATTTCGTTGAACCAGCGATAAAAAACATGGCCGTGAGTGTTCTGGTCGGCGGCAAATTGTCTGACCAGCTTGCCGCAATAATAGTGATAGCCGATCAGCACCAGCACCAGAAAAAGTTTGGCGTACAGCCAGTTTCCGGTAATGCCGTAACCCAACCACAACCACATGCCGAAGCCCAATGCCAGCCAGGCAATCGGGGTGACGAAGCGATACAGCTTGCCTTCCATCAGCTTCAGCCGCGCGATTTCGGCAGGCTCGGTCGCCATCGCGTGATTCACAAAAATGCGCGGCAGATAGAACAATCCGGCGAACCAGCTTACGACGAAAATGATGTGAAACGCTTTAACCCACAACATACGAAATCCTCATTGGGAAAGTCTTCTTCTGAACAGCACCAGCGCCACATAAAATCCGGCCAGCGCATAGCCCAACAGCACTGCAATATGCAATAAAAAATGCGCCGGAATTGCGTCATTCAGCAGCGGTCGCGCGAGATTGATTGCATGTGTCAGCGGCAGGACAGATGACACATTTTGCAACAATGGAGGCAACTGCTCGACCGGAAAAAATACGCCGCATAATAGCACCATCGGTGTGATGACCAGGGTGAAGTAGTACATGAAAAAATCATAGCCCGGTGCGAGCGCGGTGACGATCAGCCCCAGCGATGCGAAGCACAGCCCCACCAGCAAAGCGAGCGGAATGATCCATAACGACAGCGGCGAGTGCGACATCCCCAGCAGCCAAATCACCAGCAGCACCGCCAGACCGGAGAGCAGGCTTTTGCTCCCCGCCCAGACAACTTCCGAGAATACGATGTCGTCCAGCGTGATCGGCGTATTGAGAATCGCATCCCAGGTGCGTTGCTCGTACATACGCGAGAAGGTGGAATACAACACCTCGAAGCTGGCACTGTTCATGGTGCTGTAGCACACTATTCCCGCCGCAAGAAAGGACATGTAAGACATTCCGCCAATTTTCGGCAGCATGCCTCCCAGCCCATAGCCCATGCCCAGCATGTAAATCACCGGGTCGGCGAGATTGCCGAGTATCGCGGAGCCTGCCATTTTTTCCCACACCATAAAGTTGCGCCGCCAGATCGGGATGAAACGGCGGCTGAATTCAGGCAGTGCAAAGATATTTGGTTTCATATTGACGTTACTCACGCATTTCACGACCCGTAAGTTTTAAGAACACATCCTCGAGATTCGCCGGGCGATGCAGATAGCGCAGTTCCGGATGTTGATGCAATTCCTGCAACAGCGGCTGCGCATCGGACACATAGCAAAACACCGACTCGCCGCTCACCTCGAAGCGTTGTGCATGACGCGCCGCATGGTTTTGCGCCCATGCTGCCGCCTGTTCGCCAAACACCTCGACCACTTGCGGTTCGATGTTCTGCGCGATCAGTTCGCGCGGCGAACCGGTGCTGATGATGCGCCCGTTGTCCATCACCGCGAGGCGATGGCATAGCCGCTCCGCTTCATCCATGAAGTGCGTGGTGAGCAACAAGGTCTTGCCGCGCGCGGTCAGCTCGCGCAAGCGTTGCCAGATCAGATGGCGCGCTTGCGGATCAAGTCCGGTGGTCGGCTCATCGAGAAAAATGACTTCGGGGTCGTTCACCAGCGCGCGCGCCAAGGTCAGGCGCCGCTTCATCCCGCCGGACAGGGTTGGCACTTTGACATCGCGCTTGTGGGTCAGATTGGCGAATTCCAGCAACTCCGGCATACGCGCTTCGATTGCCGCGTCGCTCATTCCGAAGTAGCGGCCATACACCAGCAGGTTTTCCGCCACGGTGAAATCCGGGTCGAGATTGTCTATCTGCGGCACGACGCCGACGCGCAACCGGGCGGCGCGCGCCTGTTGCGGCACGGCATATTCCAGCAACTGTAACTCGCCCGCGTCCGGCGTGATCAGGCCGAGCATCAAACGCAGCGTGGTGGTCTTGCCCGCGCCATTCGGCCCCAGCAAACCGAAACATTCGCCGCGCTGAATGGACAGATTCAGCCCGTCCACCACCACTTGATCGCCATAGCATTTGCGCAGGTTTCGCGCACTCAACACGGCGTTCATAGTCGCTGCCCGTTGAATGCATGCAGCACGATCTGCTTGATCTGGTTCAGCCGCCCGTGGAAAAAATGCCCCGCCTCCGGCAACACCACGATGGGCAGATGCAGTGGACGAGCCCATTGCAGCACATCGGCCAACGGCACGACCTCGTCCAGCTCGCCATGTACCAGCAGCGTGTCATGCCGCACCGGCGGCATCGCGAAACGCCCCACTGCAGGCGCGATCAGCACCAGCCGGTGCGGATGCGGGTGCAAATGTTGTGCGGCGCATGCCTGCACATAGCCACCGAAAGAAAAGCCGGAAAGGATCAGCGGCAGGTTGCCATACTCCTGCCGCGCGTGGCGCACCACCGTCAGCACATCCTCCACCTCGCCGTCGCCTTCATCGAATTCGCCGCCGCTGCCACCTACACCGCGAAAGTTGAAACGCAGTGCGGCGAAACCCAGTTCCACAAAAGTTTTCGCCAGGGTCGTGACGACCTTGTTGTCCATCGTGCCGCCCATGGTGGGCAAGGGATGCGCCACCACCGCGATGGCGCGCGGCGCAACGTCAGGCAGGTGCGCGATGCCCTCGAGGTTTCCGGCTGCGCCCGTTATGGAAAATTTTTTCAGGGTAGGCATTTAAGTTCGGGTATTCGAAATCCAGCAGGAAGATCCAAGAGTTGATGCGGCATGAGTGAATATTTTCGACCCAATTCGGTCAGCCAGCTTCCGGAGAAGTGGACACCAATTCAATCAGAAAGACACCCAAAGTAGAAACCGGTTTTTAATTTGCTATACAAATTCTCTTTTCAGAACTGCTAAAACATCTCCAAACGCTTCTCGTATGTTCCCATTTGAAAATCGCAGTTGTTGAATCCCCGCAAGATTGGAGAACTCCTCAGCTCCTTCTTCCAACATAACAATCGCACGATTGAAGCCAAGCTTGCCTTGGAACAAGCCGGTCTCATGTACTACGTTCTGTCTTGCCCTCATTGATTTATCCGATTGTTCATCTTCAGCAGTAAGTACTAATAGCGCAAGGCTACTTTTGGCCGCCATATCTTCCAGGATGTCCATAATGGTGTGCCCAGCACGTGCTCCTGTTTCGTAAGCTTCGATTTGGTATCCGTGCTGGTCTTAAAGGTGCATCTTCAGGTCTACCCACTGCTTGTTCCTGCCATGACCAATAAAAATCACCGGTTTTGGATCTGGCGGAGCTTGTACCTTTGATGATTCCCTGTTTCGTTCAAAAACATCAAAGACGCTTTCTATCGTTTGTAAGTCTGGAGCTTTAACAAAGACACTTGTTTTAGCTCCATTCACATCTACAAAGAGAGAATGTGTAATGCTATGCGCTTCGAACCTAGCACTTCGGTAATTTATTCTGTAACCAGCTGCAAACTGTTCATACGTGTCATAGTACCAGCTAGCTTCTGACAAATTCACAGTTAAGACATCGTAACTTAAGGTTTTACCGTTTTCCTCGCCCATAAGGCTAGCTAGAAGCTCCTTCGCCTCCTTCAGAACTTCAACAGGAAATCTAACTGGGAAGTAATCGACAATTTTTTTCATAATTTTGTAGGCTCAATGTCGTCAATATTACCAAAGCAAGTGTAGGGTGGGCAGCAAGCGTAAGGTGGGCAAGCTTTATTTGCCCACCGTTTAGCCGCGTGGGCAGATAAAGCCTGCCTATCCTACGCGACTTTTTCCAGGATCATATTTTCAGCCGCTCCACCACGCGCCCATTTTTCAAATGCTCCTCGATGATCTCGTCGAGATCACTTTCATCTATGTAGGTGTACCAGGTGCCCTCGGGATAGACCACGATGACCGGACCTTCCTCGCAGCGATCCATGCATCCGGCGGAGTTGATGCGGATTTTATTCTGGCGGTTGGAAAGACCGAGTTCCTTGACCTTGTCCTTCACATAGTCGCGCGCCTGTTGCGCACGGTGGTCGTTGCAGCAAGCGCTGCCGTCCTCACGTTGATTGGTACAGAAAAAAACATGCTTATCGTAAAAGCTCATGGGAGACTCCGGAAAAATCGAATTATACTTTCCTGATACGCCACAGATGAAATATCAGCAGCAAAGGGAAGACTAAAGTGATGGTCTGCGCCAGCCCGTTGTAGTTGAGCAAATGCCCGTAATGCCAGTGATAGATGGACATCGCGGCAGAAGGGGTGTTGTCGTCAAACACAAAATTCACGATGGCAAAGTAGCATAAAGCCGCTGCAGTGCCGAAACCCATCGCCGCACTGCGCGGCAGCCGCATCGCTACAAACAACAGCAATATCCCCAGCAACATTCCCAGCAACGCCTCGCTGTTGATCCATAACAACAGCGCCCAGGATTTCAGCAGCAGCGCGGCGGTAATGAATTTCGCCAGCGCCACCACGCTCAATATCACCAGTAACGCCGTGACGATATTGCGCGGTGCACGCACCAAGGTCAGCATCAACGTACCCAGCATCAACAAATTCAGTGTGACAGCACTGGTTTCCCATCCATTAAACGGGGCGGACCGCAGTGTCACAAAAGGCTGGCGCGCCACACCGCTGATAAACACATTGCCCAGCATCGGCAGGGACGGGTTGATCTGTCCGAAGATCCATAGCGCAAGCAAGGCCAGACCAAAATCCATCTCTTTGCCATGACGAAACAAATCGCGGCGCCAGCGCGTCAGTCGCGAGAAAAACCAGGTCCACGAAGTTATGCTCACCGCCAATAATGCGCCTATCAATGTACCCACACTATTGGTCAGCAAATCCAGATTGGAACTGACACGCATCGGCAAATACATTTGCAGATACTCCATGCTCGCTGACAACAATACGCCCAGACACAGACCCAGAATCACGCTGACAAGCGCACTAAAACGTGTGCGCAACATCAGTCCAACCAGCAAGCCGAACGGCATATAGGCCAGCAAATTGATAACCGTATCGAACGCGGTATAGGTGAGCAGAAAAGGTGCGCGGAGTACCTCGATAAAATCCAAACCTTGCCCGCGCCAACCGGAAAATGGCGACAGGCTCCCATACACGATGAACAGTGTGTAGCCGAAAGCCAGCCAAGCACGAAGTCTTAAGCGGGTTTCGGTGATGAAGGGTTCTTCCATGTTTTGTATCGGTCGCATTGCCAACAGACGCGCAAGTTTAACCTATTCCACCGTGCGGCTCGGGTGCAAAGACATAGGGACATATTTTGCTTTGTGTATAAACAAGCAATATTTATTCTTGATGGTTTTACTCGTCTACATTTGATGTATTACCAAAAAGGAGTAGATTGCGCGCATCAGATTTTTTCTAAAAGGAGACTGTTATGAAAACTTGTTATCTTATTGCAATGATAGCTGCCCTGTCTGTTTCCGCTACCGCGTTTGCGGCGGATGATGGCGAGGCTCTGTTCAAGAAAAGCGGCTGTACTGCATGTCATGCAGTAGCCAAAAAATTGGTCGGCCCAGCCATGAAGGATGTCGCCGCGAAGTACAAGGACGACAAGGAAGCCCAAGCCAGGCTGGAAAAGAAGGTACGCAATGGTGGTTCCGGTTCATGGGGCGCTGTGCCTATGATGCCCACAGCGAAATCAGTTAGCGATGAAAGCATCAAGACCATCGTGGAATGGGCGCTGAGCCAGAAATAAGGCCATCCCACCCGCGCAACAAGCCGACGCAAGTCGGCTTTTTTGTTGCCTGCGGCAAACCGCTCGTGCATAGCCGAACTGTTATAATTCGCGCCAAATTTTCTCGCAACACTCCATGAATATTCTTTACGAAGAAGACGGCAATTTCAAGGTCGGCAACGTCATGACCGACAACATCACTTCACTCCAGATTGAAAGTGTGTCCGGCAAGCGCAGCAAGGTCAAAGCGGCCAATGTGATGCTGCGTTTCACCCAGCCCGCCTTAGCCGAATTTATTGCCCAGGCAGAGTCCATCGCCTCGGGCATCGAGGTGGATTTTCTGTGGGAATGCTGTCCGGCGGATGAATTTGGCTTCGAGCAAATCGCCACCGAATATTTTGGTCATATCCCAAGTTCATTGGAGGCCGCCGCCGCCTTGATACGCCTGCATAGCGCGCCAATCTATTTTCACAAGAAGGGGAAAGGCCGCTATCGCGCCGCACCGCCTGATGTGCTCAAAGCCGCGCTGGCCGGAGCCGAGCGCAAGCGTCAGCAACTTGCGTTGCAGGCGCGCTACACCGAGCAACTCAGCCGCTTTGAATTGCCCGGCGAGTTCACCGAACACTTGCCGCAGTTGCTCTACAAACCGGATCGCAACACCATTGAGGTCAAGGCTCTGGAAGCGGCTTGCGCGGCAACGCATTTATCCGCCGCTCATCTGCTGCATCGCTGCGGCGCGTTGCCGTCCATACAGGATTACCATTTGCAGCGTTTCCTGTTCGAGCATTTCCCCAAAGGCACGGACTTTCCGCCTGTCGAATTAAGTGCGTGGGAGGAATTGCCGCAGGCCGGCGTGAATGCCTTCAGTATCGACGATGCGACCACCACGGAAATTGACGATGCGTTCTCGGTGGAAAAATTAGCCTGCGGCAACTGGCGCATCGGCGTGCATATCGCCGCTCCCGCACTGGGACTGCCGCGCGACTCGGACGGCGACAAGGTCGCCGCACAACGCCTCTCCACCGTGTATATGCCCGGCCAAAAAATCACCATGCTGCCGGACAGCGTGGTGCAGGCCTTCACGCTGTGCGCAGATCGCGTTTGCCCCGCGCTGTCGATGTACATCGAAGTAGACGGCGAAACGCTGGCAATTTTAAATTATGAAAGCCGCGTCGAGCGCATACACATCGCGGCGAATCTGCGCCATGACACACTGGAGCCGCTGTTCAACGAAGAGACGCTGGCGGCTGGCAAGCTTGATTATCCCTATGCGAGCGAACTGACCTTGCTGTGGAATTTGGTGCAAAAAATGGAAGCCGGGCGCGGCAAACCGTCCGACAACAGCACGCAGCAAATGGATTACAACTTTCATATCGAAAATGACCGTGTCAGCATCACGCAACGCCGGCGCGGTTCGCCCATCGACAAGGTGGTTTCCGAGCTGATGATCCTGGTGAACAGCGAATGGGGCAAGCATCTTGCCGAGCATGGCTTCGTCGGCATCTATCGCACCCAGCAAAACGGCAAGGTGAAAATGAGCACGGTCGCCGCACCGCATCAGGGCTTGGGCGTGGCGCAATACATGTGGTCCAGTTCACCGCTGCGCCGCTATGTGGATATGGTGAATCAACGCCAGATCATCGCAATGCTGCGCGATGAGGAAGCAGCCTACCCCAAAAACGACCCCGCGCTGTACGCCACGATGCGCGACTTCGATACCATGTATGGCATCTATAACGAATTCCAGCGCAGCATGGAGCGCTACTGGTGTTTGCGCTGGTTGCAACAGGAAAAAATCGGGCAAGTTAACCGGCATGGCGGCTCCCCTCTCCCGCAAATACCCTCTCCTCAATCCTCTGATGGAACGACTGGTGAAACGACTAGCCATCCCACTAAGCAACCAGAAGACAGTTGCCAAGTGGTTGGTTATAGCCATTCGACTAAGCCCGCAAGCGGGCAAGTCGCTGGTTATCTCCCGCAAGCGGGCGAGGGGGCAAACGAATCGTTGCGCGAGCTTATCGTTACTGCCACCGTGCTGCGCGAAAATCTGGTGAAGCTGAGCGACATCCCGCTGATCTTCCGTGTGCCATCGCTGCCGGAATTGCCTGCCAATACCCGGGTGCAACTGGCAATCGGTGAGATCGATCTGCTCGATCTTGAAGTACAGACACGCTTTGTAGCAAAACTGGAGGAAGTTGCTTGATAGCCAGGCTTAAAACATGGTCGTCGATGATCTCACCGCACTTGAAGACATCATTGTCTTTATCGATGGCTTTTTCCCTCGCGCTGCACGCTTTTATTTTGTTTGGCATCGCGCTGGTGCTGCCCGATCCGCGCAGCGCGGCCAACTTCACGCAGCCGCTGCAAGTGGTGTTGGTCAACAGCAAGTCAAAATCCAAGCCGTCAAAAGCCGACGCGCTGGCGCAGCACAATCTGGACGCCGGCGGCAATACCGCCGAGGACCGGCGCGCCAAAAGCCTGCTGCCCACGATACGCGATGACCGGCAGTTCACGCCGGAGCAACGCATCAAGCACGTCGCCGAACTGGAAGCGGAAACGAGGCGGATGCTGACCAAACTGAAGAGCAATTACACCGCAGTACAACAGGAACTCAAGAAGCAGAAAAACAACACTGCCAGCAACGGCGAGGACTTGGTACAAAAAAGCCTGGAAATCGTGCGCCTCGAAGCACAAATCGACAAAAATTGGGATGACTATCAAAAGATACCGCGCCGCAAATTCATCGGCGCGCGCACGCAGGAATACCGCTTCGCGCAATACATCGAAGACTGGCGTGTCAAAGTGGAGCGTATCGGCAACCTGAATTACCCGGAACAGGCGCGCCAACAAAAAGTTTTCGGCAGCCTGAAACTCAGCGTCTCGATACGCGCGGATGGCAGCGTGGAAAGCATAGAGGTGAGCAAATCTTCCGGCCAGCGCATATTGGATGCGGCAGCAATGCGCATCGTCAAACTCGCTGCACCCTATTCTCCGCTGCCCCCGAACATCACCAAGGATGTCGACATCCTGACCATCACGCGCACCTGGACGTTCACGTCGTCGGACAAACTGGAAAGTGAATAGAAAGTGAATAGAATCTTGCCCTATTCAGGTTTCTTGGTTAGAGTGTGACTTATGCATAGCTCCCTGTTCACCAGACTCCTGCTGATTTTCGCCCTGCTGTTCGCGCAGATGGGCAGTTTGGCGCATGGCATTTCACACATCCTGGCTGAACGATCGCATGGCTCGGAACAGTCGCTGCCGCATGACAAGTATTGCGACCAGTGTGCGGCTTATGGGCAAATCGGCAGCGCAATCGGTAGCAGCAGTATCAGCTTCGCCAGCAGCGAAAATTCCGAAACGTTGCATTTTAACGAACCAGCTTCCTACACCTCCACTACGTTCGTCGCATTTGCGGCGCGCGCCCCGCCTTACTCCGCTTAAGCCATTCAACTGCCTCGCCGTCAGTGTGCGAGGTTTTGTCATGCTTTTTAGGAGTAAACATGTCCCGAAATATTTATTGGTGCGCGGCTGTTGCCGCGCTGTTGGGCAATCCGCTCAATACGTTCGCCGCAGACGATGCCGACCTGCAATCTATCCGCGAGCAGATTCAACAATTGAAGCAAAGCAGTGAGCAAAGTAACCTGCAACTGGAACAACGTTTGCAGCAAGCAGAAAAAGATGCGGCACAAGCTCAAGCCGCCGCTCAACAGCCCGTTCGCAGCAGTGCCGGCCCAAGCAATGTGAACAGCTTCAATCCCGCCGTGGCTATGATTTTGTCCGGCACCTATGGACAACTCAGGCAAGACCCTGCCATTCCCGCAACCGGTTTTGCGATGAATGCCAACAACACGGGCTACGTGCGCGGATTCTCGCTCCAGGAATCGGAACTTAGCATCTCTGCCAACATCGATCCACAGTTCAGCGGTGTAGGCACGTTCTCTCTGGCTCCTGAGGGCAGCATCAGCGTGGAGAATGGCTTCGTGCAAACCAGCACGCTGGGCAACGGCCTCAATCTCAAATTCGGACGCTTCTTCTCCGGCCTCGGCTATCTCAACGAGCAACACTCTCACGTCTGGGATTTCGTCGATCAGCCGCTGGTGTATCGCGTGCTGTGGGACAACCAGTATGCTGACGATGGCCTGCAACTGAAATGGCTGGCGCCGACCGACATGTTCGTCGAGATCGGCGGAGAGTTAGGCCGCGGGCTTGGCTTCCCGGGAACTAATCAGAACAAGAATGGCGCAGGATCAGGGGTTCTGTTCGCGCACATCGGTGACGACATCGGCATCGAGCAAAGCTGGCGCGCCGGTGCTTCGTTGCATGAGACCATGCGCGTCGACGCGGTCAGCCTTGCTGTACCGGATTTAACAGGCACAGTGGGTGGCGTGAGCAACAGCTTCACCGGCGACAGCCAGACTGCCGGATTGGATTTTGTCTGGAAATACTCGCCCAACGGCAATATCCGCGAGCGCTACCTAAAGGTGCAGGGCGAATATTTCCAGCGCAAGGAAAGCGGCACGCTGACTTATGACTTTACGGCTCCAGGTGTTCTCCCTCGAGGCGCGAACAACCCCGGCAGCTATTCCGTCACACAAAGTGGCTGGTACCTGCAAAGCGTGTACCAGTTCATGCCGACCTGGCGCACCGGATTGCGCTATGACAGGCTCGATTCGGGTGTCGCAACG
>Ga0209880_1000511_pt1 | contig 10452 bp, 6 predicted proteins | sample PersoiDNA2013191_FD_185803 | JGI IMG/M metagenome (GOLD analysis project Ga0209880, IMG submission 185803) | Permafrost soil microbial communities from the Arctic, to analyse light accelerated degradation of dissolved organic matter (DOM) -... | ecosystem: Environmental > Terrestrial > Soil >... | reverse complement strand
GTCGCGCCTCTCGGAAGTCCCCGGATCCTCGATCAGGATGTCGCGCAGCGAGATATGGCCTTCGGCGGCGATGCGCTCGATGTTGGCGCGCTGGCCGAGAAGAATGGGAGAGCCAATGCCTTCATCGACGATCATCCTGGCGGCGCGAATGATCTTCGGCTCTTCGCCCTCGGGAAACACGATGCGCTTTGGATCGCGCACCGCGCGGTTGATGATACCGCGCATGATTCCGCGCGCGCGGCCGAGCCGCGCTTCGAGCTGCTCGCGGTAGTGCTCGAGGTCGATCATCTCCTTTGCGACACCGCTGGCGACGGCGGCCCACGCAACGGCGGGCGCAACCCAGAGCAGCACTCGCGGATCGAAGGCGAAGGGAATCAGGTAATCGGGCCCGAATGTCACCGACTGCAGGCCGTACAGACGCGACACGCTATCGGGCACGTCTTCCTTCGCGAGCGCGGCCAGCGCGCGTGTCGCCGCCATCTTCATCTCCTCGTTCACCTGCGTTGCGCGGACGTCGAGCGCACCGCGAAAGATGAAGGGAAACCCGAGTACGTTGTTGACCTGGTTGGGGAAGTCGCTGCGTCCGGTGGCGATGATGGCATCCGAACGGACGGCGCGGACCTGGTCGGGCAGTATCTCGGGTTCCGGATTGGCCAGCGCGAAGACGATGGGCTTCTTCGCCATCTTCGCGACCATCTCGCCCGTGATGGCGCCCGCCACGGAGAGTCCGACGAAGACATCGGCGCCCACGAGCGCGTCCGCGATCGTGCGAGCCTTCGTCTTGTTGGCGAACTTAGCCTTGTACGGGTCGAGCTCGCCGGGCCTCCCTTCGTAGACGACGCCCTTCCGGTCGCTGAGCAGAATGTTCTCGCGCAATACTCCGAGTCTCACATAGTGCTCGGCCGTCGATATCGCCGCGGCACCCGCGCCTGAGAACACTACGCGCACCTTCTCGATTTTCTTGCCGACGATCTCGAGCGCGTTGAGGAGCGCCGCGCCGGAGATGATCGCCGTCCCGTGCTGGTCGTCGTGGAAGACGGGAATCTTCATCGTCTTCCGCAAAGTCTCTTCGATGTAAAAGCAGTCGGGCGCGCGAATGTCCTCAAGATTGATTCCGCCGACGGTCGGCTCGAGCAGCTGGCAGAACTTGATGACGTCGTCGGGCTTCTCCGAGCCGACCTCGAGGTCGAACACATCGAGGTCAGCAAACTGCTTGAACAGATTTGCCTTGCCCTCCATCACGGGCTTGCTGGCCAGCGCTCCGATGTTGCCGAGTCCTAGCACGGCGGTGCCGTTGGTCACGACGGCGACGAGGTTGCCCTTGGCCGTGTACCTGTAGACGTCGTCCGGAGTCGCCTTGATCTCCAGGCAGGGCACCGCCACTCCGGGGGAGTAGGCGAGTGCGAGATCGCGCTGGTTGTTGAGGGGCTTGGTCGGTACTACCGCGATCTTTCCGGGACGGCCGGATGAGTGATAGTCGAGGGCATCTTCACGCTTCATTGAACGTGGAAAAATGCCATGTGCGCGACTCAAGTGCCACCCTCACCGAGAGATAGAACGATCAGGCCAGGTTATATAGCGCTACCTTTTTTGTCCCAAAGGGGTACTTTAAACCCTACATGAAGCTTCCTCGCTCGATATCTGGCGCCGCGGTTTGGCGCCTGCGTTTGCTCGCAACGGTCCTTGCCGTTGCCGGTCAGCTCGGAATATCGGGCGCGTCCCTCACGCTCGCGCGCGACGAATCCAGCGCCGTATCGCACACCGAGCGGAGCGGCATCGACTTGCATCGCGGGCACAACGAAGCGACCTGCGCGGCCTGCGCCGCCCTCTCGTTCCACGCCAACATAAATCTCGTTGCGCCGCCGCTCCCGCGCGCTGCGATCTCTCGCCTGGTCATCGCTCAGAGTTCCGTTGACCGCGTCGTCGGCGCACAAAACCACCCCAACTCCTGCCGAGCACCGCCCAGAGAATCCTGAACCTGTCGTTCAGTGGTTAGTCAAAATTCTCTGGGGAGCTCATGCATTTCACTCGGTCAACGATCGCGCTGGCGTTCTTCGCTGGTGCGCTCCAAGCCCAACAACCTGTTCAAAACGCTCGAGCCGATTCCATATCGAGGCTCGGCGCGTCGCAGCCGCTCGATTCGGCGAGACTGTCGCGTCGCGAAGCGATTGCGCTGGCGCTCGCACACAATCCGCAGCTCGAGATCGCCCGCGCCCGAATCGGGGAAGCCAAAGCCCGAAAAGTAGAGGCGGTTTCGATTCCGGATCCCGCCGTGACCGCGTCTCTCGATCAGCAGCGAGGGATTTTCCGGTCCGGCATCGGCGGCCAGAAGAATGTCGGTGTCGGCGTCCTCGTTCCGTTTCCGAACAAGCTCCGGCTTCAGGGAAAAATCGCGCAGTCTGACGTCCAGTCCGCGGAACTTTCGTATCAGCTGACGCGTCAGCTCGTCGCTGCCCAGACGGCGGAGGCATACGACTCGCTCCTCGTCGCCCTCAAACATCGCGCGGACCTGACCGAGGCCGAGACGCTGGCGCGCGATTTCCTCAAGAGAACCGAGGCGCGCTTCAACGCCGGGACCGCGGCAAAGCTGGATGTAATCAAAGCCACCGTCGAGGTCGCCCAGGCTTCGAATCAACTGCTGACAAATGCGCTCGATGTGCAGAACGCGGGTTCGGCTCTCGATCGCTTGCTGGGGCGGCCGATTGGCGTCGCCGTCCTGCCCACTGATTCGCTTGTGGTACCCGACAGCCTTCCCTCGCTCGACCGTCTCGTGGCAGTCGGTCTGGCGGCGCGCCCCGAGCTGGCGTCGATAACGGCACAGCGACAAGGAGCGCGCGCCGCTACGGCGCTGGCCAAGCAGTTCTGGCTGCCAGATCTCACGCTCAGCGTCAACCGCGACTACAAGCTGCCTGATCCCGCGCTTTTCTCGACCGGCCTGGCGTTCCCGCTCCCAGTTTTTTTCTGGCAGCATACCCGCGGCCAGATAGCTGAATCGAGCTTTCGCGAGCGGGAGCTCGCGGCGTCGGAGCGCGACCTCCGCGCGGCGGTGACGCAGGACCTTCGCGACTCCTACGCGACCGCGCGCATCGCGCTCCAGCAAGCGGTTTTCATCCGCGACCAGCTGCTTCCCTCAGCGCGCGCGGCTTATCGCGCCGCATCTGCGAGCTATACCCTCGGCGGATCGTCGGCGCTGGAGGTGCTCGATGCGCGCCGGACGCTGCTCGACGCCGAGAGTCAGTACGCCGACGCTCTCGCCGCGGCGAACATCTCGCGCTACGAGCTCGAGCGCGCGGTGAGCGTTCCGCTCGATACCATCAATTAAAGGTCTCCCAATGCGAAACGATGTTCTGACCAAATGCGGACGTTACGCGCTGCGGAGTCTCATTGTCGGCGCGACCGCGATCACAGCCTGCGCGCGGACCGACGCCAAGCCTCCGGAGGCCGACAGCGCCGCCTCGGGAAGCGACGCCGGTTTCACGATTCCAGCGGCCCAGCGTGCTCGACTCCATATGATACCGGTAGTGCTGTCCGTTTTCAGGCCGGTCGTATCGACGACTGGCACTGTTGCGTTCAACGGCGATCACTCGACGCAGGTGCTGGCTCCCGTCTCCGGCCCGGTGTCGCGGATTCTGGTTCCCCTCGGGGCACAGGTCGCTCGAGGTTCCGCGCTCGCCACGGTTTCGTCCCCCGATTTTGCCGCGGCTGTCGCCGCTTTTCGCAAGGCGGAATCATCGTACCGACAGCTATCCCGAATCGCCGCGCTCGACGAGGAATTGTTCAAGACCGATGCAATCGCGCACCGCGATGTTGAACAGGCTCAGACGGATGCAGCGGCGGCTGCCGCCGACCGCGATGCTTCGCTCCAGCAGCTGCATGCGCTCGGTGTCGATGCCGCAACCATCGCGGCAATTCAGGCTGGGAAATCCGTGGGGCCGGTCGAAGCAGTCATTCGCGCGCCGATAAGCGGCACCGTCGTCGAAAAACTGATCAATCCCGGACAACTCCTGCAAGCGGGAACGACTCTGGCCTTCACGATTGCGGATGTGTCGTCCATGTGGGTGACGGCGAATGTGTTCGAGTCGGATCTGGCGGCCGTGCGCAAAGGCGCGAACGCCGCGATATCCACCGACGCCGGCAAATTCCCAGTCCCCGGAGTCGTCGACAACGTTGCGGATCTCGTCGATCCGAACACCAAGGCAACGGCGGTGCGGATTGTAGCGCCGAATCCGCACGGCATTCTCAAACGGGACATGTTCGTGCGAGTGGCGATCCAGGCGGATGCACAACAGTCCGGATTCCTGGTGCCGACCTCCGCGGTGCTCAGGAACGAAGAGAATCTTCCGTTCGTTTTCGTGGCACTCCCAACGGGAGGATTCAACCGGCGGCAGATCACGCTCGGCCCGCGCGTCGGAGATGGCTACCAGGTCCTGACCGGTCTCACCGCTGGCGACAAAGTGGTAACGGAAGGCGCGCTGTTCCTGCAGTTCGCGGAGAGTCAGTGAGCGCGCCAATAGATCCGGAGGGGCGGCAGCCGGTCGCTGCAAAATCGAATAGCGTCCATCGAATCGTCACGGCGGCGCTGGCGCAACCGATCCTCGTCACCGTTCTCACGATTGCTCTCGTCGTTGTCGGCTTGTGGTCACTCTTCAGGCTGCCGGTCGACGCCTACCCAGACATTTCCCCGCCGCGCGTCGAGATCGTCACCCAGTGGCCGGGCCACGCAGCGGAGGAGGTCGAACGTCTTATCACGGTGCCGATCGAGACCGAAATGAACGGCTTGCCGGGCCTAAAGGTGATGAGGTCGGTCTCGCTGTACGGCCTCTCGAGCGTTCGTCTGACGTTTGGGGACGCCACCGACAACTACTTCGCCCGCCAACAGGTATTCGAGAGGCTCCCCGATCTTTCGCTCCCGCCGGGTGTGACCCCGGGAGTTTCACCGCTCTTCTCGCCGTCTGGATTGGTCTATCGCTATGTCGTCGAGAGTCCGGACCGCTCGCCGATGGAGCAGAAGATCATCCAGGACTGGGTCCTCGAGAAGCAATACAAGTCGGTCGCGGGTGTCGCGGACATGTCGTCGCTCGGCGGCCTAACGATGCAGTATCAGGTCGTGCTCGATCCGACGCGGCTAGCAGGGGCGGGACTCTCCGTTCCGGCAGTCGCGGCGGCGTTGGGGGCGAACAATGGAAACGCCGGCGGAGGATTCTACTCCGAGGGTGGGCAATTCTATTATGTGCGCGGACTGGGCCGCCTTGAAACTCCCGACGACATCGGCAAGGTCGTGCTGGCAGTCCACAACGGAGTTCCGGTGCTGGTCAAGGATGTCGGAGAAGTCGTAATCGGGAGCGCGCCACGCCTCGGGCAATTCGGATTCAACGACAATAACGACGCCGTAGAAGGCGTCATCCTGATGCGCACCGGGGAACAGGCGCAAACCGTCCTCAAGGCTGTGCAGGCGAAAACCGCCGAGCTGAACCGCTCGATCCTGCCAAAGGACGTGAAGGTCAAGCCCTTTTACGATCGGAGCGATCTGATCAGGCTCACGACGCGAACCGTGGAGGCCAATCTCCTGCGCGGCATTCTGCTCGTGATCGTGGTGCTGATCTTTTTTCTCTACGACGTCCGATCGGGACTGATCATCGCCGTGACGATTCCTCTTTCGCTCTTCTTCGCGTTCATTTGCCTCGACCTTCGTCACATCCCCGCCAACCTTCTCTCGATCGGCGCCATCGATTTCGGATTACTCGTGGATGGCGCGGTGGTCATGGTGGAGAACATCCACCGCCGGCTTGCTCACCGGACGTCCGGCGAATCCATTCGCGACGTCATCGCCAATGCTGCGGGCGAGGTTGACCGTCCGATTGTCTACGCGAGAGCCGTGATCGTCGCGGGTTTCCTGCCGATCTATGTGCTGTCGGGCCCGTCAGGGCGGTTGTTCCGGCCGATGGCGGACACCACGATCTTTGCGCTGATCGGCGCACTCCTCGTCACGCTCACCGTGATGCCGGTGCTGGCGGCGTGGGTGCTTCGCGGCGGCGTGAAGGAGAAGCGCAATCGCGCTTTCGAATGGATTCTCGCCCGGTATGAGCGGTCGCTCGATTGGGCATTGTCACACCGCAAGCAGACTGTCTTCGGCTCGATCGGCGTCTTCGTCGCATCGATGTTGATCACGGCGGGAATCGGCGCCGAGTTCATGCCACATCTGGACGAAGGCGCGTTGTGGGTGCGCGCGACGATGCCCTACACGATCTCCTTCGAGGAGTCGTCGCGCATTGTTCCGCAGATCCGGGCGATTATTCGCTCCTTTCCTGTGGTTACCGATGTAGCATCGGAGCACGGCCGGCCAGATGACGCCACCGATCCCACTGGTTTCTTCAACGCCGAGTTCTACGTCGGACTCAAGCCGTACAGCGAGTGGCACGGCGTGTTCCGATCCAAAGCCGAGCTCATTGAGGCGATAAACCGGAAGCTCACCGCATTTCCGGGCGTGACGTTCAACTACACGCAGCCCGCCGAGGATGCCGTCGATGAGGCTGAAACCGGTCTCAAAAGCGCTCTCGACGTCAAGATATTCGGGCCGGACCTCAACGTTCTTGAACAGAAGGGAAGTGAGATCAAGCGCGTGTTATCGGGCGTCGCGGGGATCCGGGAGCTCACGCTGGTACAGGAGCTGGGACAGCCCAGCCTCACCGTCGCTGTCGATCGCAACAAGATCGCGCACTACGGATTGAACGTCGCGGACGTCAACGGGCTGATCGAGGCCGCGGTCGGCGGAACTGCCGCGACACAGGTGGTGCAGGGCGAACGACTGTTCGATCTCGTAGTGCGCCTCGCGCCCCAGTTTCGTGAGACGCCAGAACAGATCGGGAATATTCTGATCTCGACGCCGGCCGGCGGCCAGGTTCCACTCCGCGAGGTCGCCGACATTCAGATCTCGAATGGCGCCTCGTTCATTTATCGTCAGGACAATTCCCGCTACATCGGAGTTCAATACTCCGTGGAAGGGCGCGATCTCGCGAGCGCAGTGCAGGAGGCGCAGAAAAAGGTTGCGTCCAAGGTGGTGTTGCCTGGCGGGTACCGCATCATCTGGGGCGGAGAGTACGAAGAATACACTGCGTCCAGGAAGCAGCTCGCCGTAGTCCTGCCGCTGACGCTCGTGCTGATTTTCGTCCTTCTTTTCGGGCTCTACGGAAACTTCGCGTTCCCGATTATCACGGTGGCTGGCGTGATCCTCTCGGCTCCGATCGGCGGACTGCTCGCGCTCGCGATCACTCGCACACCGTTCTCGGTGTCGTCGGGAATCGGCTTCCTCGCGCTATTCGGAGTATCGGTGCAAACCGCGGTCGTTTACATCTCGTACGCCAACGAGCTCCGCCTGGCGGGAGCCGGGATCGTTGATGCCACTCGACGCGCGGCGCTGCTGAGGCTCAAGCCGATCATGATGACGGCTCTCGTAGCGGCTCTCGGCCTGCTGCCGGCCGCGCTGTCGAGCGGCGTCGGTTCGGATTCACAGCGTCCGTTCGCACTGGTGATCGTGGGCGGCTTGTTCTCCCGACTTCTCATCAGCGTTCTTCTCATGCCCGTTCTGTACGTGATGGTCGCGAAGCAGGACGACCACCTGGAGGTCTAGAAGTCGAACCGGTCCGGTTCCATTAGATACGCCGATTCGTCAATCTACTGCTGAATACTTCGATCAAACTACTGCCGATCACTTCAAATGATTGAGATCCCCGCACACACGATAGCGCAGCTCCTCTATCTGGTTCACACCGATCCAGAGGAGCTGCGGGAAGCGCTCGGCGAGCTACGCGCTCCTGACATAGCCGAGGCTTTGCGCGAGCTGCCACCGGAAGCCGCCGCGAAGGTGATGGCGTCGCTTCCATTCGAGCTCGCCGTCCAGGTGTTCGACGAGCCGGAGCTGACTCGCCATCGGTGCGCGATCATCCAGCTGATCGAGCCGCGCAAGGTCGGGCCGCTCATCGAGGCAATGTCCGCCGACCAGCAGGCGGACCTGTTCCGGGAAGTTCCTTCCGAGCAGCGACCGCGCCTGCTGGCGACTGTGAGCGAGCCGACTCGCGCCTCCCTTCAGAAGCTCCTTCAGTATCCGCCCGAGACAGCCGGCGGAATCATGACCACCGAATTCGTCAGCGTTCCATCGGACTGGGGCGTTGATCAGGCGCTGCGGCTGATCAAAGAAGTAGGTGGCCGTAAGGAGACAGTGTACGCAATCTACATCGTTGACCCCACGACGCAGGAGCTGGTTCACGTCGTCTCGCTGCGCGAGCTGCTGACAGCCGAACGCGAGGATAACGTGCTCGACGTCGGCAACAGGAGACCGCCGCTGGCGGTGACGGCGGACATGGATCGCGAGGAAGCAGCCCGCCTCATCTCGAAGTACAACCTGCTGGCGATCCCTATCGTCGACGATCAGCGACGCATGCTCGGCATCGTCACGGTCGACGACGTGATCGACGCTCTGGTGGAGGAATCGACCGAAGACGTCCAGCGCTTCGGAGGTATGGAAGCCCTCGACGCGCCGTACATGGAAATCGGGTTTGTGGAGATGATCAAGAAGCGGGCGGGCTGGCTGTGCGCGCTATTCGTGAGCGAGATGCTGACAGCGACGGCGATGCAGCGCTTTCAGGGTGAGATCGAGCATGCCGCCGTGCTCGCGATGTTCATTCCTCTCGTCATGAGCTCCGGCGGCAATTCCGGTTCTCAGGCGACCTCACTCGTGATACGAGCGCTCGCACTTCAGGAGTTGAAGCTCCGCGACTGGTGGCGGATCGCGATCCGCGAGCTGCCGACCGGACTCGTGCTCGGCAGCATCCTTGGCGTAATCGGATTCATCCGAATCGTGGTCTGGCAGAACCTGCACATCTTCAGTTACGGGCCCCACTACTTCCTGCTGGCGATCGCCGTCGGGTTCTCGCTCGTCGGAATCGTCGCGTTCGGATCCCTGGCCGGATCGATGCTGCCCTTCCTGCTCAAACGGATCGGATTCGACCCCGCCAGCGCCTCAGCTCCGTTCGTCGCGACACTCGTCGACGTCACTGGACTGGTGATCTACTTCTCGGTCGCGTTCCTCGTGCTTCATGGGACGCTACTATAGGGTGCCCGGAGAAAGACTACAAACTGAAACTGAACGGGGCGGGAGGCGTCAGTAGCGTAGTTGCCAGTTGATAGTTCACTACGCCCGGACTTGCCTCTGTGGCGTTATAGCGACTGCTTGTGCCAGGAATGGCGCCACGTGAAGTCCCGGCGTCGTGAACTGAAAGACTGGCATCTGTGCTACTCGCGCCTCCCGCCCGTTCAGTTGCAGTTACCAGCCTCCGCCCGTTCAGTTGCAGTTGTCTTGTCAATCGACGTACCCTCGCAGCCGCTCGAGCATTTTGCGATCGGTCGTTTCGGCGTCATCGAGCTTCGGGGTCTCGATGATCTTGCCGACGCTCGCGAGCCGAGCGTCGTTCATGATGCTGCGGAACGCCCCCTCGCCAATCGCACCTTCGCCGATCAGCTCGTGACGATCCTTGCGGGATCCCATCGGCACCTTTGAATCATTGAGATGCATGAGACGAAGGCGCGATCTCCCGATCACGTCGTCGAAGCGGGCCCAGACGCCATCGTAGTCGTTCACGATGTCGTAGCCGGCCGCAAAAATGTGCGCGGTATCGACGCACACGCCGACGCGCTTTCGGTAGGGTAGCGGGATCATCTCGATCAGCTTCGCCATCTCCTCGAAGCTGGAGCCCAGCACTGTCCCGGCACCGGCGGTCATTTCCATAAGGAGCATTGTTTTTCCTGGCGCTCGCTCGAGGGCGATGCCGATTGCCTCCGCATTGCGTTCGAGCCCGCTCGACCTCTCATCCATGAAGTTCCCGGGATGCGACACGAGATACTGGAGCTTGAGAGCGGCGCATCGCTGGAGCTCGTTGATGAAGGAATCGATCGAGCGCTGGCGCAGCACCGGGTCGGGTGAGGCGAGGTTGATCAGATAGCTGTCATGCGCGTTGGCCTCGCGAACGCCGGTCTCGCCTAGCTCCGTCAGGAACGCCGTGCACTCCTCCTCCTCGCACACGCGCTCGGCCCAGCGGCTGGCCATCTTCGTGAAGATCTGCATCGCCGTCGCGCCTATCGACTTCGCGCGCGGAGGAGCCTTGCTCGTGCCTCCGGCTATCGAGACATGAGCGCCAAGCGGTGCAGCCTTGCGGTCGCTGTGCTTTGGCGCGCGGGAGTCATCGCGCGGCACGCAGCCATTCCGCCGGATCGACTGCGGGCCCGCCGCGCCTGATTTCGAAGTGGAGATGAGATCCCAGAGCGGGATCGCTGACGCCAACGGTTCCGAGCGGCTGGCCCTTGATCACGCGCGTTCCTTTCCGGACCGCGATCCGGTCGAGCGATCCATACACCGAGTAATCGCCGCCGCCGTGCTCGAGGATGACGGTGTTGCCGTAA
>Ga0209880_1000509_pt1 | contig 10494 bp, 9 predicted proteins | sample PersoiDNA2013191_FD_185803 | JGI IMG/M metagenome (GOLD analysis project Ga0209880, IMG submission 185803) | Permafrost soil microbial communities from the Arctic, to analyse light accelerated degradation of dissolved organic matter (DOM) -... | ecosystem: Environmental > Terrestrial > Soil >... | reverse complement strand
GCGTCTCGTGTTACAGGTCGCCGCTCTCATGCTGACAGACTGGGGCATCGACACGCTGAGCATGACGCGCGGTCTGAAGCAGGAATATTTCCTGCTCACCGATCCGCTCGCCATTATTGCCGCCGCCTTGCTGATCTCGAAGCTCACCGACCTGCAACACCACCGATGGACCTACCCTGTCGGCGTCGCGCTCATTGTCGCGCACGTCCTGGTGAGCCAGGCCGAACCGGTGAAGCATATCTTCAGGACCGACGGACCAGAGGTGCTTTGCGGGCTGTACCACCATGCCCAAAGGGTCGAGCATTTCCCCTACTGCAAGTCGCAATAGCGCTCGCTCGAAGTCGCGCTGCCAATTCGGCCTCACGGATGGGATCAACGTTGCCGGCGTTCCTCTCCCGGTGCCCGGTGCGCCAGATAGGCGAGCAGCTTCATCTCACGGCGCCCGCGCGTCACCGTGTCGAGCACCAGCCCGATGGCGGCGGATAAAAACGCCAGGATCATCAATCCGGTTGCGAGCACGGCGGTCGGCAGCCGCGGCACCAGACCGGTTTCCAGGTAGGTGACGACAACCGGGGTCGCGAATCCAAAGGACGTAATCGTCAGTGCCAGACCGATGCCGCTGAAGAATGGCAGCGGCCGTTCGGCGCGATAGAGCTTGACGATGGTGCGCAGGATGCGGAAGCCGTCGCTCCATGTGTTGAGCTTGGAGGCCGAGCCCTTCGGCCGCGCGTAATAGGGCGTGTCGATCTCCGCCACCGCCAGCCCCAGTTCGAGCGCGTGGATGGTGAGCTCGGTCTCGATCTCGAAGCCGCCGGACAGCACCGGAAAGGATTTCACGAACCGGCGCGAGAACACCCGATAGCCCGACAGCATGTCGTTGAAGGTGGGGCCGAACACCGAAGCGACGAACGACGTGAGAAGCCAGTTACCGGCGCGGTGGCCGGCGCGATAGGCGGCTTGCTCGCGATCGATCCTGTTGGCGACCACCATGTCGAGCCGGCCCTCGAGCAGCCGCTCGATCATGGCGGCGGCGATCGGCGCGTCGTAGGTGGCGTCGCCGTCCACCAGCACGTAGATGTCGGCCTCCACGTCGGTGAACATGCGCCGCACCACGTAGCCTTTGCCCTGGCGCTTTTCCTGGTAAACCTCAGCACCGGCGGCGCGCGCCGCCGCGGCGGTATTGTCCGTCGAATTGTTGTCGAATACGAAGATCGTGGCGGTGGGCAGCGCGGCGCGGAAGTCCTTTACAACTTTCGCGATTGCCACCTCCTCGTTATAGCAAGGCACCAGCACCGCGATCGTGTACTGGTCGAAGCGGCCCGACTTAGGCGCGGCCGAGGTTGCAGTTCGTTTCGCCAATCGGAGCCCCCTTGCCCATCCGCTGCGTCAATTTGCGGTAAACCGACAATCTAACGCACTTGCCCCGTTAACACAGCGTTTCTATGCTCGCTTAGTCCTTCAATTCCCGGAGTAACCCTTTTGGCCGTCGTCGTCCCCTTTGAAAGCCCGCAAGGCGCCTCGCTCACCCGATTAGCCGATCTGGTGGCACCGGATATGGAGCGCGTCAATACGACGATCCTGGCGCGGACCGGATCGGACGTCGCCATGATCCCGGAAGTCGCCAACCACCTGATCTCCTCGGGCGGCAAGCGGCTGCGGCCAATGCTCACGCTGGCCATGGCCAAACTTGCTGGTTACTCCGGCGACGGCCATATCAAGTTCGCCGCCGCGGTCGAATTCATGCATACGGCGACCCTGCTGCATGATGACGTGGTCGACGAAAGCGACATGCGCCGCGGCAAGCTCGCCGCCCGCATGCTCTGGGGCAACGAGGCGAGCGTATTGGTGGGCGATTTCCTGCTCGGCCAGGCCTTCAAGATGATGGTCGAGGTCGGCAATCTGCACGCCCTCGATATCCTGTCCTCGGCCGCCGCGGTGATCGCGGAAGGCGAAGTGATGCAGCTCGGCGCCGCCAAGAACACCGCCACCAACGAGGACGAATACATGGCGGTGATCCGCGCCAAGACCGCGGAACTGTTCGCCGCCGCCTGCGAGGTGGGCCCGGCGCTGGCGGTCAAGGACAAGGCCGAGCTTGCCGCCTGCCGTTCGTTCGGAATGAATCTCGGCATCGCCTTCCAGCTGATCGACGACGCGCTCGACTACGGCGGCAAGTCCGCCAAGCTTGGCAAGAACGTCGGCGACGATTTCCGCGAGGGTAAGATCACCTTGCCGGTGGTGCTGTCGTTCCGCCGCGGCAGCGAAAGCGAGCGCGCGTTCTGGAACCGTACGCTCGGCGAGGGCGAAATCCGCGACGGCGATCTCGATGCCGCGATGACGCTCATGGCCAAGCATCACGCCATCGAGGACACGGTCGGGCGCGCCCGCCACTACGGCGCCATCGCCACCGACGCGCTGGCGCTGGTGCCGCCGTCCGCAATTAAAACGGCGCTGGAAGAAGCCGTCGCCTTCTGCATCGCGCGCGCGCACTAGACAGCGAGCGCGCATTGGACAGCGAGCGCGCGCAAATCGCGCGCCTGCGCTTCACCCGCCGGCGATCTAATGGAAGGCAAGATACAGGTTGGACGAGAACGGCCCGAGGTGCAGCCCGGTATAGCCCACAGCCGTGCTCTTTTCGATCGGTGCCGCGAGCCGCCACAGCCGCTTGCGCGTCATCAGGATAAGGTTTTCCTCCTGCGCCCATTTGGACTTTCCGGCGATCCGGCAGGCCATGCGGAACAGCCCGTTGCCATAATGGGCGACCGGCAACGCGGTGTGATGCTCGATCGGGAATAACCTGTTGGGCACGCTGATGAAGACCCGCTGCGCCACCCGGCAAAGTTCGCGCACGAAGAGAGCCTGGTGTTCGAAACTGCCGACATGCTCGAGCACCGCGTTCGACGTCGCGATTTCGAAGCTGTTGTCGTCGAATGGCAGAGGCATATTCGGCATGATGCGCACGTATCGCACGTCGGGATAGGCTTGCGGGAAATCGCGGCCGTCGCTCAATCCGCATGCGGTGATGTTGTGGCGATACGGATAGTTCCGCTCCAGGACATTGGCGCCGGCGTTGATCACATCGGAAACGCCGACGTCGAGCACGCGATCCGTCGGCGCCGGGCGCATGCGCGCCATAAAGTCCTTATAAATGCCGTCGCGGGCGGCGATCAGCAGCCGTTCGGTAATGCTGCCCCGAGCAACAACCTCATAATATTTACGGTCGACAATCAACGACATGAACGCCGCACCACCCTGGCCGTGCCAGTAGCAGATTTCAGGATCGCCAACAACAAATCGGGACGAAGGTTAACGCCGCCGCGCATCGCGCGCCAAGTGTCTAAAAAGGCGAGTAACCCGTCACGGGGTCGCGCTGCAACTGGAGGCGAATATAGGGATCGGGATCCTGGCCGACATACCTGCCATAGGCATAAACCGGCGGCGCGCAACCGTTCGGCTGCGGTGCCGGATTGAACAACCAGCCGCTCCAGGAAGTATCGCGCGGCTGGGGAGCGCAATAGCGGTACGCCTTGTGCTTGGCGCGCGCGAGTGCCGGATCGGCTGCAATGACGCCCAAAGCCGCGACGGCAACCACGATCCACCTGAATTTCATTTGCATCTCCTGCTGCGCGACGCTGCCTACTCGCAAATCGCCAGGCTGACAACGGTTCCCTGCAAAGCCGGCATTTTCAAGAGCGATTTTCCACCGAACCGAGCGTGGTGGGATAGACCCACCAATCCTTACGCTCGGCCTGAAGCAGCCGTGCCGCCGCCGCAGCTTCACCGGCCGAAGCAAACAGCGCAAAACAGGTCGGTCCCGACCCCGACATGCGGGCGAGCCGGGCGCCCGGCAAGGCGCCTAAGGTTTGCAGCACGTCGGCGGTTACAGGCGCGCAAGCAATCGCGCTTGGTGTGAGATCGTTGCCGTGCGCGCCGAGCCATTCGATCAATGCCGCGCGCTCGCGCGGCACGCCGGCGAGCGATGTCTTGCCGTCTTGCTTGCCGGCAAACCTGGCGAACACGTCGCGGGTGGCCAATGGCACGCCCGGATTGACCAGCAGCGCCGCAAGCGGCGGCAGCTCGAGCGCGGCCGAGAGCTCTTCGCCGACGCCGCGTATGATACGCGCGTGGGATTCGAGGCAGACCGGCACGTCGGCGCCGACCGTCGGCGCCGCCGCCGCCAGCCGCGCGTCGTCGAGCGCTAAACCGTTGCCGCGCGCGAGCAGCCGCAGCGCGGCCGCCGCATCGGCCGAGCCGCCGCCGAGGCCGGCCGCGACCGGAATGTTCTTCTCAAGCACAAAGCGCCCGGCGTTGAGCCCCGCGACGCGCTCGCGCAGCGCGGCGAGCGCTTTCAGCACCAGATTGCCGGCAACCGGCCCGCATGCGGCGGCGAACGGTCCGGTTATGTCGAGCGCGGCATCGCCGCCCGGCTGCAAGCTGAGCGTGTCGGCGAGATCGGCGAACGCCACCAGGCTTTCAAGCCGATGATAGCCATCCGCGCGGCGGCCGAGCACGCGCAATGTCAGATTGATCTTGGCGGGGGCCTTTTCGACCAGCACTGCGCTCACGCGGAAGCCCTAACCTTTGCGCGTGATCTTTTCCGAAAACCGGTGCCCACTTTTCGGGATCACGCGCTAACCCCCGTCGCCGCTCTTCTTGCCGGCCTTGGCCTGCGACGATGTTTCTTCGGGCAGCCCGTTCTTGAGCTTTGTTTCGATCTTCGGCAGATCTTCCGGATCGGGCTTGAGGTCGCGCGCATGCGCCCATTGGAACTTAGCCTCGAGCAGGCGCCCGACGCGCCAATAGGCATCGCCGAGATGGTCGTTGATGGTCGGATCTTCCGGCTTGAGCTCGATCGCGCGCTCGAGCTGCTTGGCCGCTTCCTCATAATTGCCGATCCGGAAATAGGCCCAGCCCAGCGAGTCGACGATGTAGCCGTCGTCCGGACGCTGCTGCACGGCGCGCTTGATCATGTCCATGCCCTGGTCCAGGTTCACGCCCTGGTCGACCCAGGAATAGCCGAGATAATTGAGCACGTGCGGCTGCTCGGGGAACAGGTCGAGCGCATTCTTGAGATCGGCTTCCGACTTCGGCCACTGCTTGGAGCGCTCGTAGCAGATGCCGCGGAAATAGAAGATCACCCAGTTCGCTTTTTCCGGATGCGCGATGGTGGCAACGCCCTTAGAATAAACGTCGGCGCATTCGGCGAACTTCTTATGCCCGCGCTGGACGTTGCCCAGCGCCATGATCGCTTCGAGATCGTCCGGGTGTTCCTTGATCAGCGCGTCGAGGTGTTTCTCGGCCTCGTCCGCGCGCTCGAGCGAATCGAGATTGGCCGCCATCTGGATCGCGGCATTGCGGTGCAACGGCGAACTCGCCGGAATGCGCTCATAGGCCTTGATCGCCAGCGCCGGCTTCTTGAGCGATTCATAGAGATCGGCGAGCGAGAGCAACGCCAGCGGATGGTTGGGCGCGAGGTAGAGTGAAACCTGCAGATAGACCAGGCCGAGATCCTCGCCGCCGCGGCGGCCGAGCGAGGCGCCGAGCCCGTAGAGCGCTTCGGCGGCGCCGGCCTGCGCCGTCGTCACCAGCGTCGGCAATTTCTCGTCGGCCTTGAGCTGGTTCATCGCCTCGACCACCAGCGGATGGCGCGGCAGCACCTTGTCGAAGGCCTCGAAAACGCCGAGCGCCTCCTTGGCCGTACGATTACGCGACATCCAGCTGCCATAGGCCTCGACCACCCGCAGCGCTGTGGCATCGAGCTTGTAGGCATGCTCGAAGCGCTTGCCGGCTTCCTTCTTGTTGCCGGCGAGGTCGTAAATCATGCCGGCATGCAGCTCTTTGAAGATCGCGTACCATTCCGGCCCGGCCAGCCGGTCGATCACCGCCACCGCGCCCTTGGTGTCGCCGGTCCCGTACATGGACCAGGCCGAAAGCAGCGTCGCCGTCAGATCGGTGATCGGGCCACGGATCGACAGCGCCAGATTGCGGCGCGCGGCGGCGTATTGCTTATGCTTGAGCGCGGCCACGCCGAGTACCAGCTCGGCGACGCGATCGTTCTTATCGGCCTGCGCGATGCGTTCGGCATATTTCACGGCTTCGTCGATGTCGCCGCCGACCAGCAGCGACAGGAAGGTGCGGTCGAGCAGCTCGCCGTTCTTCGGATCGTGCTTGAGTGCGGCGCGGTAATAGGCGGCAGCCGCGGCGGCATCGCGGTCCTGGCCGGCGTGGCGGGCGGCCAGATAGCTGCCCGAGGCCGTCAAACCGGAAAGGTCCCGCGCGTCCGGCGCCTGGGCGGCAAGCTCGATCGGCGCCGCCACCAGGAATGCGGCGAGCGCGGTGCCGATAACGCACCGGGCGAGGCTCGAAAAAGTCACGGGCGATGCTCCAATGAGGCGGATGGCCGCGGGTTGCACGCGAACCGCCGAGTTTGGGCCGAGAATGGCCTTTTTGCGCCGCCCCCGCAAGAACGGCGGCCGCCACACTTAAGTGTGAGGTTGAAAGCCTCGATGTGGCAGCATCGTGGCCACAACGCCGGCCGGCCATCACATATTTGGATAGTTCGGCCCGCCGCCGCCTTCCGGTGGAACCCAGGTGAGGTTCTGATTCGGGTCCTTGATATCGCAGGTTTTGCAGTGGACGCAATTCTGCGCGTTGATGACGAATTTAGGGGTGCCCGCCTCCTCGACCCATTCATAGACCCCGGCCGGGCAATAGCGCGAAGACGGTCCGGCGAAGACGTCGTGCTCGGAGGTCTTCTGCAGATTCATGTCGGCGACGCGCAGATGCACCGGCTGATCTTCCTCGTGATTGGTGTTGGACAGGTACACCGACGATAGCCGGTCGAAGGTGAGCGTGCCGTCCGGCTTCGGATAGGCGATCGGCGTGCATTCCGACGCCGGCTTGAGCGTGGCGCTATCCGGCTTGCCGTGCTTGAGGGTGCCGAGCAGCGAGAAGCCGAGCGTGTTGCACCACATGTCGAGACCGCCGAGCGCGATGCCGACGAAAGTCCCAAGTTTCGACCACAACGGCTTGGCGTTGCGCACCTTCCACAGGTCCTTGCCGATCGCCGAGGAGCGCCAGGACGCCTCGTAATCGGCAAGCTCGTCATGCTCACGCCCGCCCGCAAGCGCGGCGGCGGCGGCTTCGGCGGCAAACATCCCCGACAGCATGGCGTTGTGGCTGCCCTTGATGCGCGGCACGTTCATGAAGCCGGCATCGCAACCGATCAGCGCCCCACCGGGGAATGCGAGCTTGGGCACCGATTGGTAGCCGCCTTCGGTCAACGCGCGCGCGCCATAGGCGAGGCGCTTAGCCCCCGCGAAGGTGTCGCGCACGAGCTTGTGGGTCTTGAAGCGCTGGAATTCCTCGAACGGCGACAGATACGGGTTGCTGTAATTGAGATGCAGCACGAAGCCGACCGACACCAGATTGTCATCGAAGTGATAGAGAAACGAGCCGCCGCCGGTCCGCCCGTCGAGCGGCCAGCCGAACGAGTGCTGCACCAGCCCCTTGCGATGCTGCTCGGGCGCAACCTGCCAGAGCTCCTTGAGGCCAAGCCCGAATTTCTGCGGCTCGCGGCCGTCGCTGAGGCCGAACTTGGCGATGAGCTGCTTGCCGAGATTGCCGCGTGCGCCTTCCGCGAACAGCGTGTATTTGGCGCGCAGTTCCATGCCACGCGTGAAGCTGTCCTTGGGCGCGCCGCCTTTGCCGACCCCCATGTCGCCGGTGGCGACGCCGGCGACTGCGCCGTCGCCGGCAAACAAGACTTCCGTCGCGGCAAAGCCCGGATAGATTTCGATCCCGAGGCCTTCCGCCTTACCCGCCAGCCAGCGGCAGACGCTGCCGAGCGAGACGATGAAATTGCCGTGGTTATTCATCAGCGGCGGCATCGCGAAATTCGGCAGCCGCAGCGCAGCCCCCGCCGAAAGCCAATAGAAGCGGTCGTCGCTGACCGCGGTCTTGACCGGGGTCTCCTCGCCGCGCCATTCCGGCAGCAGGCGGTCGAGCCCGACCGGATCGATCACCGCGCCGGAGAGAATATGGGCGCCGACCTCGGAGCCCTTCTCCACGATCACCACGGAGATATCCGGATTGATCTGCTTGAGGCGGATGGCGGCGGACAAGCCCGCAGGGCCAGCGCCGACAATCACCACGTCGAATTCCATCGCCTCGCGGGCAGGTAGGTCGGCCATGCAGGTCTCCTTGCTTCCGATATTCCACTTTTGCACAGCGGGGGCAATCGCGCGCTTGCCGTGCTAGGGTTCGATCATGCCGCCTGCCCGCGAAAAATCGGCCCGCGACCTGCTCGACTTCTATCTGGAAGCCGGCGTCGATGCCCTAGTCGGTGAAGCGCCGGTGGACCGTTTCACGATTGCGGTTGAGCCGCCGCCCGCCCGCGCGCCGCAGCCGGTGTCACTTCCGCCCGACCTCGAAATCAAAGGCCGCGCCAGCCCGCCCGCCGCAACAATCGCGCCCGATGAGGCCGCCATGGCCGCGCGCGAAGCGGCGAAAAGCGTCAAGTCGCTCGACGAGCTACGCGCCATTCTGGAGAAATTCGACGGCTGCGCGCTCAAAGCGACCGCCACGCAACTGGTGTTTGCCGACGGCAACCCGCAGGCGCGCGTGATGTTCGTCGGCGAAGCGCCCGGCCGCGACGAAGACATCGAGGGACTTCCGTTCGTCGGCCGCTCCGGCAAGCTGCTCGACCGCATGCTGGCGGCGATCGGCCTCGATCGTACCTCGGTCTACATCGCCAACATCGTGCCCTGGCGGCCGCCCGGCAACCGCACGCCGACGCCGCAGGAATCGCAGATCTGCCTGCCGTTCATCCGGCGCCAGATCGAGCTCGCCGATCCCGATATTCTGGTGTGCCTGGGCGGGCCGTCGGCGCAGACGCTGCTCGGCATCAAGGAGGGCATCACCAAGACGCGCGGGCGCTGGGTTGCCTTCAACACGGGCAAGCGCGAAATCCGCGCGATGGCGACATTCCATCCCGCCTTCCTGCTGCGCAGCCCGCTGCAAAAGCGTTTCGTCTGGCGCGATTTTTTGGCGATCAAAAAAGCGCTCGCGGGCTGATCAGCTTTTCTTCATATAGTCGGGCGTGCCCCCGGTAAGGAAATCCTCGCGCGGCGGCGCAAACATATCCACCACCTCGGTGTCCTCTGTAAAGAAACCTTCGTGCTCGACGCCGGAGGGGATCACCGCCACGTCGCCGGCGCCCATGCTGCGGCGCTCGTCGCCGATGCGGAAATCCATTTTGCCCTTGAGCATCCAAACGATCTGCTCGTGCGGATGCTTGTGGGCCGCCGCATGCGCGCCGGCCTTGATTTTCCACCACACCATCATGCTCTGTTTGCCAGACAATACCCGGCGGCTGATCTTGTCGGTGATGCGCTCTTCCGGTAGCGCCGCGAGTTGCTTGAAACCGAACAGGACGGGCATGTGACCTCCATTTTTCCCGGGGCTTAGCCCGACACCGCGAACTTGATCGCGAACAGCACCGCCAGCACGATCACCGCCGGCGAGGCCTCCGCCACCTTGCCGGAGATCAGCTTGGCCAGCGCGTAAGTGATGAAGCCCAGCCCGATGCCGGTGGCGATCGAATAGGTCAACGGCATGGTGATCGCCGTCACCACCGCCGGCGCATATTCGGTGATGTCCTCCCAGTCGATCTCCGCCAAGCCGCGCGCCATCACGCAGGCGACATAGAGCAGCGCCGCCGCCGTGGCATAGGCCGGGATCATGCCGGCGAGCGGAGCGAACAACAGCGCCAGCAGGAAGAAGATCGACACGAAGGCCGCGGTCAGGCCGGTGCGGCCGCCGGCCGAGACGCCGGCCGCGCTCTCGATGTAGCTGGTGGTGGTGGAGGTGCCGATCGCCGCGCCGAACATGGCGGCAAAGCTGTCGGAGATCAGCGCCTCCTTCATGCGCGCGAGCTTGCCGTTCTTCATCAGCCCGGTGCGGTGGGTGACGCCGATCAGCGTGCCGGCGTTATCGAACACGTCGATGAACAGGATCGAGAACACCACGATCAGGAACGTGCCTTCGAACACGCGCGAGAAATCGAGCTGCAGCAAGGTCGGCGCAATCGAGGGCGGCAGCGACATGATGCCGGAATAATGCGCCAGGCCAAACGGCAGGCCGATGATGGTGACCGCCAGAATGCCGATCAGCGTGCCGCCGATGATGCGGCGGTAGTTGAGCGCGATGATCAGCACGAAGCCGAGCAGCATCAGGGCGGCCACCGGGTTCTTCAAGTCGCCGAGCGTGACCAGCGTCGCCGGCTGGGCGACGACGACCTTGGCTTCCTCCAGCGCGATGATGCCGAGGAACAGGCCGACGCCGGCCGAGACCGCGAGCTTGAGGTTTTGCGGGATCGACTCGATCACGTATTGGCGGATGCGGAATACCGAGATCAGGAAGAACAGCACGCCGGAGCAGAACACCGCCGCGAGCGCCTGCTGCCAGGTATATTTGTAGGTCAGCACCACGGTGAAG
>Ga0209880_1000506_pt1 | contig 10521 bp, 7 predicted proteins | sample PersoiDNA2013191_FD_185803 | JGI IMG/M metagenome (GOLD analysis project Ga0209880, IMG submission 185803) | Permafrost soil microbial communities from the Arctic, to analyse light accelerated degradation of dissolved organic matter (DOM) -... | ecosystem: Environmental > Terrestrial > Soil >... | reverse complement strand
ATCCTTTCTTGTTTATTCTCTTGTAAGGCCATATGTATTCAGAACTACATCTACAGATGAAGAAATATCACGGGCAAAATCTCTGATTCAACAATTTGGAAATTCACCTCTCGACTTTTTCAAAACATATTCCGACAAATTTATTTTTGCGCCACCTGACATTAATGCATTTATCTCCTATCGGGTCAGCAGAAATTTTGCAGTTGTACTCGAGAATCCTGTGGCAGAAAACAGAGAAGAAATGAAAAAATGCATAGTTTCCTTCAGTAAATATTGCTATGAGAACGGCCTTAAGGATATTTATTACCGGGTGCCAAAAGAAAGCCTGCCACTCTATCTTGAATTGTCGAGGAAAAGTCTTTTCCTTGGTCAGGAGGGAGTAGTAGATATTGAATCATTTTCGCTTGAGGGAGGTGAAAAAAAATCTATAAGAAACGCTCTTAATAAAATTAAAGAGCAGGGTTATACAACACATGTTAATACTCCTCCTCTCCGCGATGGTTTAATCCAGAAGCTAAAAGCTGTAAGCGATGAATGGCTAAAGCTTACAGAACGGGAGGAAATTGTTTTTTCACAGGGTATGTTCGTTGAAAAAGAGATTAAGGAACAAACTGTAATCTCCATTGAAAACAGTGAAGAAAAAATCATTGCTTTTTTAAATATCATCCCGGATTATGTCAGGAATGAAGGTACTTATGACTTACTGAGGAAAACCGCTGACGCCCCTAACGGGATAATGGATCATATCCTGATAGAGCTTTTTAATTATTTCAAGGATAATGGGATAAAATATGTTAATCTGGGTTTTGCTCCAATGTCAGGACTCAATGATCCTCACAACTTTACGGAGAAATCAATGAAGTTTGCCTATGAAAAAATCCGTTCCTTTTCTCATTACAAAGGACAGCGGGATTATAAGGATAAATTCAATCCCCAATGGTATGATAAATATTTGATCTTCAGTAACGACTACGATCTGATACAGGTGCCCGGCGTATTAACAAAGGTGATCAAACCCTGAAAATACATTTTCTGTTCTCTGGTGTAACTATAACAAAAGCATTCACCTCTCCAGGCCGCTTACGTGATATTCCCCGGTAAAGCGGCGCAGGCTCTTCTTCAAGAAGGTGCTCTTTATACAAATCATTTTTAATCATATTTAATAAACGAATTCCTGGAGAGAATGCCAGACTTCTCATTTTGAATCATATTGAATAATCAAATGACTTATAGAGAGAATGCCAGACTTCTGGTTTAATGCCGGAGGCATTAAATTCCAATAGCCACGGTAGCGTCCGTGGTCGAAGTATACGTTGATCTGTCAACCCCGGAGTGGGTTGAATATATTTACTTTAAAAGAAAATCTTCATTATAATCCACAGAATTATCCTTCAACAACGCTATTAATTCTTCCTTATATGAAAAGAAAAAGGCAGGAGCCTCAGTCGGATGAATATGTGTAATGATATGAACGTGGTTACTTGCGCCACCGATAAAAACACCGCTGGTGTTGGGATAAACCTCCAAATATCTCCCACAGACGTGACTGTGGCTATTGGAATTAGACGCCTTCAGCGTCAGTGAATGGAATAAATGTGAATAAAGACTAGTTTCATGACGGGGTGGCTTCTATACACAAAGGCCAATGGACAAGATGAGGAATTTCATTTTTCAGCCAATTTCAGTATACAAGTCTTAAGTAATGATTATCAATATTCTTTTATACAAAAATAATTGACACATTTGTATCGGTGGTTAATCATTATTTAATGAAGCGATATTTTAGTCTTGTTTGTTTACTGTATTGTACATACTTATCTTCTAATTCTCAAACCTTTACTGACAGTAATCTTCCGATTGTAATAATCAATACCGATGGCGGAGCTAACATACCTGATTCACCCGGGATTCTTGCTTCCATGAAAATAATATTCAGGGGAGATGGCTTACGAAATTATCCTACGGGCCAGGATACAACAGGGTATTTGAACTATAATGGCCGTATGAACAACAAACTGATAAAATGAATGTTTAAAGGAAGGTGCTGGAGATAATGATTCAGAATTGAATGACAAAAAGTATAAATTATTTAATTATTGTTTTTTCGGTAGTGTTGTCCTTACTGGCATTTTCGAAGAATGAAACGCCAAAATCGGCAACTATCAGTGGTTTTGTCAGGGATGCTAAGAACGGTGAAACCTTAACCGGCGCTGTCATTTATCCTGAAGAGATTCCCACGGTCGGGATTGCTACCAACTCGTATGGATATTTTTCGCTAACACTTCCTGTTGGTAAATATTCATTAATTGTCCGGTTCCTGGGCTACAAAACCAAAACTATCCCATTGGATCTGAAAGAAAATACGCAGATGTCTTTCGACATGGAGGAAGAATCAATTTCTTTGAAAGAGATTACAATTACGGGAGAGAAGAATAACAATAATGTGGTTCAAAGTGAATTAATTTCAAAGATCAATGTCAGGGAAATTCAGAATATACCGGTTATTCTTGGTGAAAAAGATATTTTAAAAACAATCCAGCTTTTGCCCGGAGTAACTCCGGCCGGAGAAGGTAATGCCGGGTTTTTTGTGAGGGGAGGCGGTGTTGACCAGAACCTTATCCTGCTTGACGAAGCGCCTGTATATGATCCTTCTCACTTACTTGGGTTCTTTTCTACTTTCAATTCGGATGCCATCAAGGAAATTACATTATACAAAGGCGGTTTCCCGGCTGAGTATGGTGGACGATTGTCATCGGTGGTTGACATTAAGATGAATGAAGGCAATAATAAGGAATTTCACTTTTCCGGGGGGATAGGAATAATTGCATCACGGTTAGCCATTGAAGGGCCTATATTAAAAAACAAAGGCTCCTTTATGATTGCAGCCCGGCGGACCTACGCCGATGTTTTTCTGAAATTTCTGCCCCATAACGGAGCTGATTCCATAGCGAGCAAATCGACCCTCTATTTTTACGATTTAAACATGAAAGCCAATTATCAGCTTTCAGCCAAAGACAGGCTCTACTTTTCATGTTATCTCGGAAGAGACAATTTTAACCTGGGAGGGGCGCTGGGTCTGAACTGGGGCAACGTCACAGCTACCACAAGGTGGAATCATATTATCAACGATAAATTTTTTTCAAATACATCATTAATTTTCAACCGTTACAGCTATAAATTTAATGTAGCAGTTGGCAATTTGACCATGAGGGTAATTTCAGAAATAAAGGACTGGAATCTGAAAGAAGATCTCCATTTTTATCTTAATTCAAAAAACACAATCAAATTTGGGTTCAATTCTATTTATCATACTTTCGTTCCCAGCAAAGTGGATAGTACTGCTTTTTTCCGCATCAGATCAATGGACAACAGGTTTGCTCTCGAAAACGCTCTGTATATTTCTGATGAACAAACTATTTCCAGTCATCTGAAGGTGAGTTATGGAGTTCGCTATTCACTATTCAGTTCAATAGGACCGGGGACTGTCTACACCTATGATCAGGTTTCGGATGTTGTGGATTCTGCGACCTATCGCAAAGGGAAAATATTCAATTCCTATGGAGGATTTGAACCTCGACTTCTTGTGAATTATATCATAAACGATTCAGTGTCGGTCAAAGCTTCTTATGCGCGGAGCCGTCAGTACATTCATTTGTTATCGAATACAACTTCGACCACCCCATTTGATCTGTGGGTACCGAGTAATATAAATATTTTACCGGAGATTGCAGATCAGTATACCCTTGGTTATTTCAGGAATTTCTCAAATAATATGTATGAGACATCGGTTGAAGTTTATTATAAAACACTGCAAAACCAGATTGATTACCGAAATGGAGCCAATCTTATTCTGAATAACAAAGTGGAATCACAACTGGTATTTGGAAAGGGATGGGGGTATGGCGCTGAATTTCTGATCAGGAAAAAGTATGGTAAACTGACTGGATGGATCAGTTATACTCTTTCGAAAACAAAAAGACAATTTCCCGATATAAATGGGGGCAATGTATTCCTGGCAAAACAAGACAGACCGAATAATATTGCTGTTGTGGGAATGTATGAACTCAACGCGAAACTCACTTTTTCGGCTACATGGATATATATTAGTGGGAATGTTGTAACATTTCCAAGCGGACGTTATCTTGTCGATAGTAATATTGTTCCATATTATACAGAGCGTAATGGTTACCGGATGCCTGATTACCACAGGTTAGATATTGGACTTACATGGCAGCGGAAAAAAACTAAAAGATTTGAGAGTAACTGGAACTTTTCAGTCTACAATGTTTACGGACGCTTCAATGCTTATGCAATAAATTTCCAGGAGGATCCTAATGATCCGACGAAAATGCAGGCGGTGCAATTATCTCTCTTCCGGTTTGTTCCCGCCGTTTCATATAATTTCAAGTTTTAAGATGTAAAAAAATGGGAATAAAAAAGAAAATAAGATTTAAAGATGCACTCAGGATTGTATTGTCCCTGGCGCCTTTATTAGTATTCTCCGGTTGTCAGAAAGTTATCAATGTTGATCTTAATGAAGCTGCACCAAGGATTGTAATTGAAGGGTTAATCAACGACAGAGGTGGCCCATATAGTGTTACTATCACTAAATCAGGGAGTTATTTTAATCAACCGGTTTTACCATCGGTATCAGGCGCCGATGTAACAATAACCGACAATACAGGCATAACCGATACATTAAGAGAAGCAACCCCGGGTATTTATCTGACCTCAAGGATCAGGGGAACTCCGGGAAGAACATACACCCTGAAAGTAATATCAGATAACCGGGAATACTCTGGTACTTCAACTATGTTAAGCCATGTAAATATTGATTCCCTGAAATTGGTAAAAAGTGAGTTTCAGCGATTCGATTTCGGTGGAAACACTCAGCATGAAATCCCTATGGAAATTCACTGTTTTTTCAAAGATCCCGACGAGAAGAACTTTTACAGGATAAAAGTTCTTAAGAACGATTCCATCAATACTCAAAATTACAGGTTGTACGATGATCAATATACCAATGGCCTGGAAACAGAGCTGCGTGTCGCGCGTGCTGAGGCAGGAGTCACTTTCAGGGTGGAGCTTTTATCGATCGATAAACAGACTTATGAATATTACAGAACTCTTGATGACCTGCTTTTTACTAATCCCTTCTTTGGTTCCACCCCTGCTAATCCGAATAATAATCTCAGCAATGGAGCTTTGGGGTATTTCGGGGCGGTCGCTATTTCGTCGAAGACAATAATTATTACAGACTCTCTGATTAATTAGGTGAAATAGATTGAGTGATCCTATTTCTTCAGACTTGCTTTTGAAAAAATATAATCGGGAATCTTAACATTGAATTCAATATCCATAATCTGGAATTCGGTTCCTTCGCCCTCTTTAAGGACATCTTTGAACAGTATTTTTTTGGGAAACCATCTGCCCTGGATTCGCAAGACATCTGAGAGTTCCATCCTTTTCAACAGAACGCCGCTTTTCGCATAGAGCTCCTTTCTTAACGGTATGAAACGGTCCTTATCCACCCAGATTTTTTGAGTCTGATAAGCAACACCGGTACTAGTTGCGGTAAGGGTAATTACCCAGCAATTGCGGTCGCCTGTTTTTTCTTCTCCATCTACTTTGCCTGTATAATGATTGAGGAGATGCGGATCTTCCATCATATCTTCATAGGATAGATCAGAACCCATAACGGATTGCCTGAGCATGTGCCCTGAAATCTGGATTATCCTGTCGGTTGATGGCGAAAAGATCCACAGGAGATTGTCGAGCTTAAGCATTTTAGTCCCCTGTTCACGTGGTGGCGAGAGATATTCAGTAAAGGATTTATTTTCACCCATACTCCACGATCTGGATTCAACTGTCCTGGTATTTCTGGGGTTATGTATAATCATTTTAGAGGTAAATACCCTCGATACGGCCGACATATTATTATCAACCTTTTCGATTATTTCCATGGCCGAAGGATTCTGTGCGTTTAATGAAACACTCAGTAAGATAATCAGTAAGATAATGGGTATGGCAATTTTTCTCATGCTTCTAATTCTTTAAATAATTGAGCTGTTTTGCGTTTATAAATACCTATTCCCGAGAGCGCTGTGCCTGCTACTGTGGAGAAAAGGCCGGGGATAAAACCAATAAAAAAAGCAATTGCAGTTATCCTTGCATGAAAGACAGATGGCATCAAAATGGAAGAGTTTTTCATCATCGATCCTAAATCAAGTCCGTGGTTCTGGAGGTATAGTGAAAGCAGGAGACCGACCGCAGTCCCGCTTACAGATCCGACGATACCTATCAGTACGGCTTCATATATCATTGTTCTGTAAATGTGGGAATAGTCTTCACCGATAGCCAGACGCGTTCCGAATTCCATATACCTCCTCATTCCGCCAAGAAGTCCTGCATTCCAGAAGACAAGCGACATTGAGAGAACAAAGACAAGTACTACGAATGCTCCTACCTGACTTATCTGGTCCATCATCTGGCCCAGATTGTTCTGTTTCCTGAGTGTTGTTATCACGGGAGCATACTTATCACCTGACGGAGGGAAGAGGAGGTTAAATCGTGTTACAACCTGTTCTGCAGTTTTATCATCGTAATATTTTTCAGGCAGATAACCGATTATCTCTCCGGCAGCATCATTCATATCGAGGGCGTCGCGTACATCTTTTAAGTCGACAATAACGGAGCCCTGATCCATGCCCGGGGTACCGAATACTATAGTTCCGGCTATTACGTAATTGTACATAGCCATGCTGCCATTCATGGTGGAACCAATAAGCGTAACTGTATCTCCCGGATTTACTTTAAGTTTTTGTGAGAAAAGTTCACTGATAAGAATCTCCCCCTGATGTGCCGGTAATCTGCCCCTTCGCAAAGATTTCTCAAGGTTAAACCTTTCTATTTCAGAATGATCACCTGAAAGCATATCAATCCCAATGCCTATAGCAGGACCCTGCGAACGAGTTTCCCCTGCCGGATCGGGAGCATCAATAAGTCCTCCGAAGTGAATCCGTTGTTGCCATTTCATTGCCGGGAACTCCTTTTTAAGCTTCTTCATTAGTGAATCAACCCCTGTTAAAGCAAGATCATTCGGAATCTGGTCGATGTTTCCGGCATAGGGTGCAGTCATAATTTTAACATGACCTGTCGAGAATCGTGCATTTAATTCGATACTGTCGTTCAGAAAGCCATTCAACCAGCAATAGAGCATCACGGTCAGCATAACTCCTATTGTTGCGACAAGAACAGGCAGAAGACTTCTCTGCCTGTCTCTGAATATTCCTTTCAATAAAAATCTGATCATTGCAGTTTCCCCCTCAAAGCTTCTGTAGGTTTCATTTTTGCTATCCTTCGCGATGGCAGGTAGCTGACTATTGTTGTCGTTAGCATGATAAGAATTATAGTCGTGGCAACAAGTCCAAGGCTATAAACCGGGAAAATTTTATCTGCCACGACAAGGCCATAACTTTTTGCTGTTCCTGCGAAGGACATCCCTTTAGTTGCCTGCAAGGCAAGCAACGGAATACCATAGACAGCTGCCAGCAAAGCAGCCAGTACGGAATTAAGCGATCCCTCAAGAGTGAATAAACCTACGACTTGTGAACGGGTCATTCCAAGGGCTATATATGTACCGATCTCTTTTTGTCTCCGGAATATCGAGAGGACCTGTGTGTCAAAGATCGCAAGCATCGCGAGGCTCATCAGGATGATATATAAAACTATCCCTCCGGCAGATTTCATTTTGATTATGTCGGTGACGGTCTTGAGCAGTTCTTCACTACTCTTGAATTTCCATCCTTCGGGAGTGCGTCCGTTAGTGTCGAAATTTCCGCAAACCAATATTGTTGCTTCTCCCGGCATCCCCATCATCTTTTGAAGCCGGTCGAGAGGAACCCATATCTGGCCTGCATCAACAGAAGGTACATTTGTGTCGAAAATTCCGATCACTTTCATTTCATTGGCGTCAAATGTTCCATGAACATCACGCCAGCGAATGGTGGTCACATCACCAGTTTTCAAGCCGTTGTCGCGGGCCATTTTACTGCCAAGCAGAACAGGTAAATCGTCATTGCTTTTCAGGAACAATTCGCCCGGTAATTTTAAAACCCTCTGGTCTGAACTTATTCCTTTGATGAGGATACTCTGGATCCGGCCACCGGGATAGATTGTCCCTTGCGTTATAAGGACTGGGGCAATTTCTCCTTTGGTTATCAGAGTATCAAAAACTGAGGGGATCTGTGAATGGGCGTCCGTTAGAGAGAAAGGATCGAACGGATCATAAGATGACTGCCAGAACTGTCCGGTTCCTGTTTCCCAGTTGACCATATCATTTCTTGCCTGCCTGTCCCATCCGTTTAACAATCCCTTATGCCATATTATTATCAGGAATGAGAATGAAAGAACAATCACATTGAGCCAGGTTCTGAGACCTGCCCCTGTCAGATTCTTTATTGCGAGTTTGAATAACAGTTTCATGATTCCTGCGATTTAATTACCGGTGATTTCATCCTTTTCAACTTTCCCGTCAACCAGGGAGATCTTTCTCTTAAGATATGAGATAACCTTGTCGTCGTGAGTGGCAAAAATGAATGTGGTTTGAAATTCGCTGTTCAGTCTGACCATAGTTTTGAGAATGTTATGTGAGTTTGCCGCATCGAGGTTTGCAGTAGGTTCGTCGGCAAGTACTATTTCAGGTCTCTTCACCATTGCACGCGCAATAGCCACCCTCTGGCATTCGCCACCCGAGAGCTGGGCAGGTTTTGATTTTACCTTATCTGTAAGGCCGAGCCATTCAAGAGAATCCATCACCATTTTCCTCCGTTGACTTTCATTAAGTTTGAGGAGGAGAAGGGGCAATTCCACATTTTCGAAGACAGTATAAACGGGAAGGAGATTATAACTCTGAAAAATAAATCCAAGCCGCGTTCTTCGCAGCAGGGCAGCCTGTTTTACATTCAGGTCGCTTATCGATAATCCGAGCACCATGGCTCTGCCTTCGGAAGGAGAATCGAGAGACCCGATAATGTTCAGGAGAGTTGTTTTTCCGCTGCCACTGGGGCCGACGACACCCGTAAACTCCGCTTTCCCGATCTTTAGATCAATACCATTCAGGGCAGTGAATCTGCCTCCTGACGTGGGGAAATGCTTTTTGAGCGATTCAATTGAAATGAGGGTCGAATTTTCCATAATTATTTAAAAATTAAAAACTGCCATAAGTTGTATTCCTTTTCCGGAAAACATATCATTCCCCGGAGTGTTATTATAGATTGCAAATTTCTCAGGATTCCAGAAGAGGAAAAGATAGTAGGTCCAGTTATCGCTTTGCCTCTGAAGATTTATAAACCTGTACCATGTTTTATCGCTCCAGTTATAGTAAATAATGGCTCCAATCTTATTAATTCCCACCGGGTAGTTTACTGTAAGTGAGGAGAATGTTCTATTAAGACCCCGATCAAATATCTCACCGGCTGAGCTGTATCTGAAATATTCTGATGCAATGTATAATCCGTTTCCAAGAGCGAAAGTATAGTCAATGCCGAGGGTGAACAGTTTCGTCCAGGGCTGGAAATATACGGTATCCAGTGTGCTGTGAGTAAGGGAATACTCTGCCCATAATCCGGGACCAATGTCCCATTTTCCATCGAGTCCGATCTTATCTTCCGGATAGGTTGCAGAACCATGTATAATTGCCGGATTTAGTACCCCGGTTAAATCAGCAGTACGGTGATGAAATGAAAGAGCCACCTCTCCTTTAGGAACGGGGAATTGCATCCTGCCTCCCAGCTCGGGTACTTTTCTGCTTGTCGGAACTGTTTCCCAGCCCCTGGTTTTATCATTTCCCCAGAGAACCCATAACCATGCATTTGCATTATTCTGAAAATAATATCTGCCAAGAAGACCATATACCCCATCGGTAAGCTGGAGCGGATCGCGAGGGTCAATATGATCGAACCACATAAGAGGACGAAGCATGACGGCAGAACCAAAATTGATTTTCTGGAGTCCGGCTCTGAGTTCAAATCTTTCAGTGCTTAATCTGACCCATAGCCTGTATGGATTGATCTTTGAACCGGATAGATCGTTAGTCCAACCGGTGAAATGATAATTCAGGTAACTGTCGAACGAGATTTCGGAATCGAATTTCAGATTGTTTTTAAAGGTCTTTCCAATTGAGAGTGTAGGCAGGAATCTTGCTCCCACCTGAGTCTGAAGAGGATTTGTAAAGTTTAAACCGGTATAAGCATCAATCTGACCCTTAAATTTAATAATACTCTCCTGGGCATGGAGCCGGGGCATTAAAAGAAAAAAGAGAAGGCAGATATTAAAACTAAGATTTCTCATTTATTATTTTCCAATTGATCGCGGCATAATACCATAGAAAAAGAAACTCAGAACAATTGAATAAAAGTATACATATCTAATATAGTAACTAATCAGTGACTAGAGTTTGGAGTGACTAAAATGCCTAAAGTTAAAATTAACAGATTAGATTCTTCTATAATCAGCGATTAC